>Ga0206838_10069_pt1 | contig 32697 bp, 27 predicted proteins | sample Alteio_BWOrgCont_26_FD_152879 | JGI IMG/M metagenome (GOLD analysis project Ga0206838, IMG submission 152879) | Enriched cells from forest soil in Barre Woods Harvard Forest LTER site, Petersham, Massachusetts, United States -... | ecosystem: Environmental > Terrestrial > Soil > Temperate forest >...
CTTGAAGGGAATCTCCAATTTGCTATCGACTACTTTCGTCAACACCTGTCCCCACTGAAAATCATTCCGCCCCAAGCCACATATTTGCTCTGGCTGGATTGCCGTGCACTTGGTTTTCAGGAACAAAACCTTAAAGATTTTTTCTATGCAAAAGCAAAGGTCGGCTTGGATTTAGGCACGAAGTTTGGGACCAGTGGTAAAGGTTTTGCACGTCTGAATATTGCCTGTCCGCGTCTGATTTTAAAGGAAGCCTTGGATCGAATTCAGGCCGCAATGGGGTAAAGAATAAAAGAGGCTTGGTGACCGTGATTGCTGCGACTGGATTACCGTCATTGCGAGCGCAGCGCGGCAATCCATCCAGATCATCTCATCAGCAGCCGTGTCATGGATTGCCGCGCTGCGCTCGCAATGACGGTGAGTTTCTAGTGCGGGCTCCATGCTTTAAATCTTCAAATTTATTTGAACGCGGATTAAAGCCCTGCAGAATTCCCGTGCTCAAATCAAAATGCCAGGCATGTAACTGCAGTTTGCCAGCATCCACTTTTTCTGCGATCCAGGGAAAAGTTAAGAGATTTTTTAAGGAAACAATCAACGCTTCTTCTTCACAACGTCTTGCCTGTTTTTCCAACGATTGTTTTTTACAAGCCGTGAAAACTTTTTTCCGCGCCGCCTCTGCAATGTTCATCCAGCGCGTAATAAAGTCCTTGGCGCGAGACGCTTTCGACTGGTTATCCGTCTTTAACAACGCTCGAATGCCACCGCAATGGCTATGCCCTAACAGCACCAGGTTCTCCACCTTCAAGTCACGCACCGCAAACTCCAAAGCAGCGCTGGTGCCATGATAATGCAACGTCTTTGCACCGTCATGACTGACCTCGGGATCCCAAGGCGGCACCAAATTCGCCACATTGCGCACAATAAACAGTTGACCGGGCGCACTGTTTAACAGAATGGAAGGATCAACGCGGGAATCACTGCAGGCGACCACCATGGTCTTGGGTTTCTGCCCTTGCTTGACGAGGGTTTTATATAAATCATTCTGTGGGTCATTAAAATATTTAGCACGAAATTTCTCATAACCACGCACCAGGCGTTCTATTTCACGGCTCTTGGGTTGCATTACTTTCTCCCCGATGTTGCGATTGATTTACAATTGATTATATCAATGAGGGCTAACCCAACATCATGCGCCGCAAGGCCAAAGGCCCCAGAACGCGGTTAAATTCGCTGGCCGTGATATAAATTAAAAAGAGAAATAAAATCCAGATCTGCACACCCCAAAAATGGGCAAAGGTCAACATTTGTGCCAACTGCTGCAAAGCCTGTGAGAACCCATGGTGGTGGTGAAGGCTCTGTAGAAAATGATCGAGTAACTGCACAAACAATACAAAGAAGCTATAGACTAAAAATTTCCAACTAATATTATAGATCATGGGCTTGTGGGGGAAGAGGTTGATGTAGGGCAAGGTGCGCACGATGATGACAATCTTGGCCGCGACTAAAGCACCCAGGGTAGCACCGAAATAGCTGGTGTAGCGCACATGGTCCGGGCCCAGCATTAAAACAGAAGAAAAGTGCAGAATATTAAAAGACAGTTCAAAGAAAATAAATGCCGGCACCACTGAAATAGCTTCCTGCTTTGCCCAACGAAGAATTCTTGGCATAAACCCCCTGTCCCTAAAACGCTTAGATGAATTACTATAGCTTTTTTCCCTGATTTTTAATAGAGGGCATCGCTAGCAGCATCCCGGCTGTGATGCACACACCCAAAAAAATCTCTAGAAAGAAAACCTGCTGGGGTAGCAGCTGCGCGAGTAAAGGACTGTTAAAATAGGCTGCCAAACTCAAGACCAAGGCCAACCCGAAAAGCGCGGCCAATGTTCCATACCAGCGGTAAATTTTGGCTGCCCACAGCAAGCTCCACGCGAGTGAGAAAGCAAAGAAAAAGAGTGTTCCCCCTTGCGTGCTAACCACCAGGCCGACACACAGAAACAGCCAGACGCTGGTAAACAACCCCAGTTGAATTTTAGAAAGTGCTCTCCATTTTTGAAAATCGGGAACTGCCGTATCCCAGGTAAACAATGCGCAGCCCAAGAGGAGGCAACCATTCAAATTTGCTAGCCACGCATTACGAAAAACCGACCACGCCTCTGCTGTCTGCGCCAGTGAGGAAAAACACAGCAGCGTTAGCAAAGCGCTTCCACACCCGGTCACGAGGGTAGACAGGGCAAAATATTTAAAAAAAACAGAGCGCCTCAAAAACACCAGCGAGAGTAGACCGGCGCGATAGCTGAGTTTCAAGAGGAAAAAAGTTTGTAGCATCCAAACCACAGCGCAAGCAGCGGCTCGCTTCGCATCCAGGCCAGCCATGGCATAGGCCAAAAAAGTTCCCATGCCGATGCCAGGCAAAACCGATTTTCCACGCAAAAAGAGGAAACCGGTTGCAGTCCCGCTCGCAAACCACAGCAGCGAACCGGGATTGCTCAAGGTTGTCAAAAAAAGACCTGCATATTGCAGGAAAAAAACGCTGCTATTGTGTAGAAACCAACGATGCCAAACCAAACGCTGGAAAGAGTAGGGCGTGGAAGCGGGGAGGGGAGGGCCTGCGGCGACGACAATCGCCATACGGCGCCAAGGGTCGATCGCTGTGTCTGCTGTTGTGTTTTCGGAATGCATACAGTGATAGTATTGAATAAATTTTTAATTGACAACCACCACGGAAAAATCCCCCTCCCTCCACGTTTTTGGTGGAGGGAGGGGGATCTTCATAGGGTCTTCAATATAAAAGTAGGGGGACAAATGCAGCTCAATCGTGATCAGCTTTGTCGGCTTTATTTAAAGCAGCTCTATCACAATTTTCAACCTGCTCCTATCACTTCACCTCCTACCCAGGACCTCGCCGCCACGCAAGGGGAAATCCTTCCCGAAAGTCTGGATCGCTTGCTCGGTGTACTCCCTCTCCGTGCGCAAGACATTTTCTATGATTTGGGTTCCGGAACAGGCCAGGTGACTCTGCAGGTTTTTTTGAAAACCCCCGTAGGCGCCGCTTACGGGATTGAGTGGCTTCCAGCGCTGCATCAACAAAGTCTGCGCCTTGCGCAGCAACTTGAACAGGATCTTCCCGAATTTTATGCGGAGGGAAGGGAGTTGCATTTTATTCAGGGAAACTTTCTTGAAATCCCACTGGCCGCAGCCACGGTTATTCTCATGAATTCGGTCTGTTTTAGCCAGGATACCCTGCTAGAAATCAGCAGGGTTATCAACAATAGTCCGAAGCTGCATAGCCTACTCAGTTTAAGGCCCTTGCCGGCATTGGAAAAATGGCGTTGCGTAACAACCATTTCGACGGAATGCAGCTGGGACACGGCCTTGTGCTATCTCTATCAGAGATCGTCGTAAGCCCGTGCATTGCTAGAGCCGGTCAGCCATGCGCCGCAGGTCTAGCACTCCGGAGGCGTTTTGGATTGCCGCGCTTTGCTCGCAATGACGATTCCATTTTTTTGGAGTTTACTCGTCAACCACTGTGACATCTTCCGCTTGCAGACCTTTCTGGCCTTTGGTAACGGTAAACTCGACGCGTTGTCCTTCGTCCAAGGAACGATAACCTTCCCCTGAAATTGCGCGGAAGTGAACAAACACATCGCCGCCTTGATCGCGTTGAATGAAACCAAAGCCTTTACTGTTGTTGAACCATTTCACAGTCCCTTTCTCACGTGCTGACATAAATAAACACCTTCTGTAAATTAATCGTGGTCCAAGAGACACTTCCCTTGGAAACCTTCATAATTTATCATAAATTTAGCGACCTGTAAGGGAGAAAGCCTTCCTTTCCAAGACCTTATACATTGACTCGCCGGGTGAAGCTCGCTAGAATTTTAAAAGTCATGATGACTTTCTTAAACCGATGGGCCTTGCGTAGTTTTCTGTGTCTGCAGTTGCTTCTACTGCTGGGCTGCGCCGCTACCTCTCCGAATGTCCAGTTGCCACAAAAAGAACCCTCCACCGCCTATCTCAAACGATTGCATCCCCGTGTCATATTGGTCTTGGGCAGCGGCAGTGCGCGTGGCTTCGCGCATGCCGGGGTGCTCAAAGCATTGGAAGACAACCACATTCCCATCGACATGATCGTCGGAACCAGTGCGGGTAGCATCGTCGGCGCATTGTATGCAGACAACCCTTCCGCCGACAGCGTAGAAAAAATCTTGCTAAAAACTCAGCGCAATGAAGTGATCGATTTTTCCTTAATGGACCTCACCCAGGGCCCGATTAGCGGCAATGGCCTGCAAAACTTCCTGATCACCCATCTCAAAGCACACAATTTTGAACAGCTCCACATCCCCTTTGTCGCCATCGCCACCAATCTTCACAGCGGCGAGCTCCACGTTTTTGGCAGCGGTCCCATTGCACCCGCTGTGAATGCTTCCAGTGCCGCGCCCCCGTTTTTCCGCCCGGTGTCCCTCTATGGGAAAACCTATATCGATGGCGGCCTCATCGACCCCGTGGCCGTGGATGTTGCGAAACGTTTTCATCCGGCCCTCATTATTGCCGTGAGTTTGAATTATCCACTCTCGAAATCACTGCCCACCAATGGCCCCAGCGTTTTTTTACGTGGCTTTGACATGATGATGATTCGCTTAAACAACTACAGCGCCGCAGAAGCCCAAATTATTATCCGGCCTGAACCTGTGAATGATGTGAATATGTTTGATAACACGCAGGGCGAAACCCTAATGCAAATTGGCTTTGCGGCAACGGAAAAAGCTATTCCTGAAATTAAAAAGCAATTGGCACGGCGACATATTGCCCTGACGCCTCCGGATAAAACCTCAGAGACTGTTTGACTCTGATAACAGGTGAATAACTTAAAGTTGACCTACGAAGGGCGGTAAACGTAGACTTTTGGGCTTTCACTAGGTGTATGGGATGTACTGTCGGGAACTTTGCGCTTAGAATAATTATACTGATTGAAAAAAGCACTCTCCCACCATCTTGGCGAACGAGGAGGGCGGTGATGTCGGTTATAAACAGGTTTTTCTTCGATTTCTATATCTAACCCCTCATCTCTTGGATCATGTTTTAGCTTATGTTGAGGATGGGCTTTTTTGCTCTGCAACCACTCCTTCAACCCACGATAACCCCGCATACAAAATACGATCCCCAAACCTAAACTCGCTAAATTTGAAACAACACCCAGGATGGGAATGAGAACCGGGGGTGCAAAAGCCACTGCAGAACCACAAAGCAACAGCAGTGCGAGGCCAAAAAGCACAGCCATAAATAAGCGCCTTGAGTTTCTGGCATTCGTATATTCTTCTCTTGCTTGCTCTGTTTCCTGGAAGCGAGCCTGCTTGATATGGCCTCTTTTTAAGGTTTTAATAAATAACGCATTAACCGTTTGAGCATCCGCATTCCCCTTTTCCGGGAAGAACTTGTTCAGATTATCGAACTCCTCTCGGGGTAATGAGGAGCAGGTGAATTCTTTTTCTGTCCAACTCCCGTCCCCATTTTCTCCATAAATAATAAAGCAATCTTTCAATTTTGCTACCAGCGGTGTGTGCGCGCGTGCTGCCTCTCGTTTTTGCTGCTCTGTTATGCCCCGCACTAAATTTACACTAAAGCCCGTTTCAGGACACTCAAGATCTGTTAATTTTTTCAAAGCTTGCTGTTCTGGATAATAATAGTCAAAATACCCCTGACAGCTACGACCCAGCAGGCCAATCGCCCACGCCAAGGTGATGCCGACCGGCGGTGCGATGAAAGCACCGCAAAACAAAGCAATGGCCAGAATAAAACAGCACAAGGTGAGGACATTCGCAGCGGTATACCCGGGATGTAGCGGGCCATGCTTTTCTTCTTCAAATTGAAGCCCAAAAAGCTTTTTTCCAATGAATTTCACCACACAACTCAGTGAGCGTAAAAAGTAGATGGCTGGGTCACCGATCAGCATCAGATAAGTCAGCGGTGTGGCAGCAACAAAAGCAGCAAAAGTGGGAAACCACCCGCCGAGGGCTTGGACAAGAATGCCGATATTAGCTGCCTCGGCAGCACCATTTAACCAAGTGATTAATCTTTGGCCAATCTTGTTGATTTCTCCCTGCTCAAAAGTCATATAATTATTCATTTTATATAATAAATTGCCCCTCAGTTTACGTGATTATACTTAAGGAACTATTAACCGCAACTTCTTAAATTTTGTTTTTAATTTAAACCCAAATGGTCTAATTTAGTGTAAATTCTTGGTTAATTGAGTAAAAAATAATCATATTAGCATTTTTGGAATTTGCTAGTAAGAATTGGACCCAAAAAATCCTTGGCAAGCTTCTGATAAGGCGTTACAGTTAGTTTTTTATGGCCGGTAATATGAATTACCGGCCATTTTCAATCCCCCTCCCGCCACGCGGTTGGTGGAGGAAAGGGGGTCTTTCATGTGAAGGATTATTTTTTATGGCACAGGAATACACACCGCTTCCGCTTTTTGATGCGCTTGGCTACCTGGACTCCACGCTGGAATCCCAACTGCCGCGTATACAACCTTACCTGCTTGCACCCCTTACCCCGGAAGCCGTGACCCTGGATTACCAACACAGCTGCCTTTTCCTCCAAGCCTATCGCGGCAGCCAGGAAACATTTAAATCCTATCGCCGAGAAATCGAACGGCTTTTGCAATGGGCCTGGTTCATTCAAAAAAAACCCCTGAAAGATTTACGCCGCAACGACCTGGAAGCCTTCCTTGAATTTTGCCAGGCACCGCCCAACCATTGGATTGGCATCAAACATGTGCCACGCTTTATCGATCAAGAGGGCCGACGGGTTGCACACGCCGCTTGGCGACCCTTTATCGCCACCCTCAGTAAAAAAGCCCACCGCGAGGGGCTGCTGCCCAATAAAAAAGCCTATACACTTTCCCAAAGTGCTTTACAAGCCAGCTTCGCCATTTTAAGCAGTTATTTCAGCTACCTGGAGCAAGAAGAATATTTGTTCGGCAACCCCATCGCTCAAATACGCCAGAAAAGTAAATTCTTGCGCCAACACCAAGGCAAAAAAACCATCCGCCGTTTATCTGAACTGCAATGGATGTATATTCTTGAAACTGCTGAACAATTGGCGACTGAACAACCGGTTTTGCATGAGCGCACCTTATTCATCATGAATGCCTTGTTTGCCATGTACTTGCGCATTTCTGAACTGGCTGCTAGCGAACGGTGGCTGCCTCAAATGGGGCATTTTTATTGCGACGCCGATGGGAATTGGTGGTTTAAAACTGTTGGTAAAGGCAATAAAGAGCGTGATATCAGCGTGAGCAATGCCATGCTTGCCGCCCTAAAACGTTATCGCAACAGTTTAGGGCTCACCGCCCTTCCCTCACCCGGTGAAGCCACCCCCCTGATTCCGAAAGCGTTGGGGAAAGGCCCAATTGCCGGCACGCGACATCTTCGCAAAATCGTTCAATCTTGCTTTGACAAAGCCATAGAGCGCTTAAAGAAGGACGGTTTTAACGAAGACGCAGAAATGCTTATCGCCGCAACGGTCCACTGGCTGCGCCACACCGGCATTTCTGAAGATGTGAAAATTCGTCCCCGCGAGCATGTGCGCGATGATGCGGGTCATAGCTCAAGTGCCATCACCGATCAGTACATTGATATTGAATTGCGCGCAAGACACGCTTCTGCAAAGAAAAAACGAATTAAATTTTGATCTAGAAATTTTTGATATAGAAATATTTTGCTTCTTAGCTTTCATTGACTATTTGACATTTTTTGATAATTTGGATATATATTAGACCCTACACTGGCGGATAAGATAAGCAAAAAGCTTGCCAGGATAAAAATTGAACAAATTTATTTACCATGAGGTGATGTTGCATGACGGGCTCGCACAAGCTATTCACAGACAAGACAGACGGGAGTGACGATGACACCCCTTCATACCAATTACATGGGACTGACGTCGCATTCCAAGACTCTGCATGGGACAAAGGGTTGAACAAGATTACACAAATAATTGATAAAACTTGGGATGGTGTGAAAACCTTACTGGCAGATGCCTTTGAGGCTACGTACAATGGCACGGGGAATAGGGCCTTGTTTCGTAACCAGGGCGCCTTCACTTCTTTATCTATGGTTTTTTCAACGCTATTGGCCACAACAAGTAAATCCCGTAACTACTATCAGTATGTAGAGCAGGATAATTATAATAATCACCCCGTGCCAACGAAAGTCGATGATAATAACTATTACAACTCATTCGAATTTTGGCTTTTTACCATTATCCCCTTGCGCATTGCGAAAGACCTTGCCAAGTTAGGCACAGAATTTGTTCCTAACTTAGTGACTGGAATCTTGCGCCAATTGGCTGATATGACTCAAAAGCTTGTTAAGTCGTGCAAGGATTACTCTAGACGTCTTGTAAAGTCTGAGTCAGAAAATCTACAGGGTGCGGACGAGAGCATAGAAACCCACTGGTACTGGTCCCTAAAATTTACTATCGGTCTCGTCTATGCCCTAGCTCTGCTAGCGACCGGGGTTCTCCGCACAGCGGAAGCAACCGCTTGGTTTGCTACCAAAGTACTGCAAAGCATTACCTCGCCTTTCGCCGCCATGAAGCAGTCTTTTAATTACTTTAATGAGCTTTCTGAAACGCGGAAAGTAAAAAAAGTTGTATTGAACTATGCCCAACAGAGCTATGAAGACGTTCTAGTACATGAATACTTAGGCCCACAACGCTTCCTCCTCAAATCTCTTGGCGTGCTTGTTGCAGCGGGCCGCGGTCTAATTGCGGTGGGTGCTTACGCCGCTCTCGCAGTCTTCGGCGCTCCCGTTCTCTTGGGCGCGATCGCCGCCAGTGGCAGTGTTGGTAGCAGTGTGGTTGCAGGACTCAGCGCTGCCGCCCATTGGGTAGCTAGCTTGCCTGTGATTAGCACCGTGGGTTCTTATCTCACGGCTGGTTTAGCGGCTGCGGGTTCTTACCTCGGCCTTAGCATGGGTACCGCTGCTACTACAGCAGCTTTTGTCATGGTAGCAACCCCTGTTTTAGCCGCTGGGAAAGTATTTATCCGTTGGGCATCTCCTAAAAAGGAACAGGAAGAACCTCAAATGAAAGATAATGCTGGGGCAAAAAAATTATGTGGTGCTTCTAATCGCGAGATTGATACTCACTTGAAAAACCAGGCCGAACGGCAAAGGCAGCACAGAGTGGCAATAGACAGGGTGGTGAGAAGCGCAGAAGAACGCAACAACAACCCGAAGAAGTCTAATTCCCATGTTGGAGAAGACGGGTGTGGTACCCCTCCTTCTCACCTCCACCCTCATCATGGTGACGATGGCTCGGGCTCGGGTTTGAGTGCTCATAGTCATTTTAATTTCTCTAAAAGCGTTAATGCGTCTAAAGGTGCGTCTACAGATGTGGAGAGTTCGCAGGATCCGTTTCACGTATCACCTCCAAATCCAGGTGTGAAGTAGCTTTCAAGTGCAAAGATAGAACAACTAATTTAATAAAGGTGAGTATTATGGCTCAATCAAGAGATACACAAAATCCACAAAATCCAAGGCATTCAATAGAATCAACAACAAGTGCCAGCAGCACTTTTAGAACTTTTACAATTAGAAAAAGCCCCAGCGATTCTGAACTAGCTGACTATAGATCCCCTGCGCCCAGGTGGCGTCGCAGCATTGGTACAATTGTAGGCCGCGTGAAAACCTTGCTTGTCGATGCCTTTGAAGCGACATACAATGGTACAGGCAATAGGGCCTTGCCTAGTGCTAAATCTCGGGCGGGTGCTAACGGTCAGCCTGGTGTTACAGCTATTGAGGGCGCTAACAAGCTTACTACGCTTTCTGCTATTATTTCCACTTTATTGGGCACATCAAGTAAGTTCCGTCGCTACTATGATCCGTCGAAGCATCATGTGACAGAAACGACCGTTGATGACAATAAATATTATAACTCTGGTGAATTTTGGCTTTTTACCGTTATCCCCTTGCGCATTGCGAAAGACCTCGCCAAGTTAGGCACAGAATTTGTTCCTAACTTAGTAACTGGAATCTTGCGCATGTTCCGTGCCACGGCTCTGTCTCTTGCTCGATTCTGCAAAAATTATTCTAAATACGATCTCCAGGATAGCAACTGGTACTCGCCCTTAAAACTTCTTAGCAACCTTGGCTATGGCCTAGCATTACTCTTGACCGGCGCTTTTAGTCTTGCTTATGCAAGTACTTGGGTTGTGACCAAAGTGTTACAAAGCATTACCTCGCCCTTCGCTGCCATGAAGCAGTCTTTTAATTACTTTAACGAACTTTCTGAAACACAGATAGAAGTGCCTGTCAAGTTTGAGCGTGGCCAAAACTCGGCAGAATGGACGGCTGTCTTAAAATATGAATACTCGCCTCCAGCGCGCTTCGCTCTGAAACTTCTTGGCGGACTCATTGCTGCAGGTCGTGGTTTACTGGCGGTAGGTGCTTATGCCTCTCTCGCAGTTTTCTGCGCACCGGCTCTCTTGAGCTTGATCGGTGCTAGTGGAAGCGTCGGTAGCAGTATCGTTGCAGGACTCAGCACTGCCGCCCAGTGGGTAGCTAGCTTGCCTGTGATTAGCACCGTGGGCTCCTACTTTGCTGCTGGTTTAGCGACAGTCGGCTCTTACCTCGGTCTCAGCATCAGTGGCGCAGCCGCCACTACAGCAGCCTTCGTGATTGCCGCAACCCCTGCTTTAGCTGCGCTGAAGGTGTCTCTACGTTGGGCATCTCCAAAGCGTGACTATGAAGCGCCTAAGCCTCTAACAACTGATACCAAACTAGGCGGCGACACTCATCAGGAGGTCCAGAAAATACTTCAGAAGAAGAATATTTATACCGCCCAATCGGGGGCAGCAAGTGACAATGTACAGAGATTAAATCGGTTAGAGCAGCAGACGGCGGCGAAGCTTGAGGAAAGCAAGTCGTTTCAGACTACTACGGATCTTGAGCTGAATCCTGGTCTTCATCTGGATGCTGTTGTGGTGCCGGACCCTGAGAGTCCGACGAGCCATACGAGTGATGATAATGAGAATGGATCGCATCATAATGCTTCGACGAATCCGCCTCCGTTGGCGGGGGTGAATAAGAAGCCGGGGCTCTTCGCTTCTCCCACCGCACTACTACCGAAGCCAGAGGAGCCTACCCCCACTTCTACTACCGGGGTGACGAAGTACATGCATCAGTAACATCCATGTAAAATCCCATTAGAAACCATCCTAAGGGGATTTTTTTTGTTTTAGTCTTTCTACCCACCGCTTTTCAACCGCAAATAAATTGCCCCACTTCCGCCATCTGCTTGTCTCGCGGAGCAAAATGCCAGGACCTCTTCACTTTGTCGTAGCCAGTGATTCAATTTGTTTTTTAAAATAGGTTTGGTCTTGCCATGGCCTTTGCCATGAATAACCAAGGTGCGGAGTATTCCTTGGCTACGGCAAGCGGTGATAAACTGCTGCAAAGCCTGGCGGGCCTCTTCAACTGTTTTTCCGTGTAAATCCAGAACGGCTTGATACCCTTCCAGGCCACGCCGCAAATCACGCAGCAGCTTCTTGGAAAACCCCGGTTGGGAAAATTCCAGCCGCCCTTCACTGTCAATCACCTCTAAATATTCAGCATCGGAAAAAGGCGCTTCTAAAAATACGGCTTCAGGATCCCGCTTCGGCTTAGCTTTCACAGGCGGTGCTAGAGGGCTTACCTGCACTTTTTTTCGCGCCAAAGGCCGCACTGTTTTCATAGCCTCGCGGAATAAGGCCTGATCCTCTGGGCTCAGTTTGTTTTTCAAGAAACCTCCGGCTGTGGTCTTATTTAATACTATTATTGCATTTTTTCTCATTTGAGACTATACTGGATTTATCTGCATAGGGAGAACTGCATGCGTTCTTCATCAACCACAGCACCCCTGTCCTCCGCTGCCAAACGCAACCCCGTGGCTTTAAAGGCTTTTTTTGGCATTACCCAGAAATGGGGCCTTTCCGGAGAGCAAGAACGCAGCCTGCTGGGTGTGCCAAAGGCCACTTTTTATCGCTGGAAACAGCAGCGCGACGGCTCCTTGAGCCCGGACACGCTGGAACGCATTTCTTACATCCTCGGTATCTACAAAGCCTTGCGCATCCTCCTTCCCAGCGAAAAAGCCGCGAACGCCTGGCTGCACAAACCCAACCAGGCCCCGCTCTTTGGCGGCCACCCTGCCCTGGATAAATTAATGAAAGGCCATGTCCTAGACCTTGCGGATGTCCGCCGCTACCTCGACGCTGAACGTGGATAAGAACATGTCGAATTCACCCCCGCAAGTGCTCCTTGCCGAGCAGAAACAATTTCGTCTTATCCCTTCCGTGTACCCGTCGATTAATTTCTTCGAAGACTTGGTCGACGCTTCGGAAATGGAAATGCTCTGGGAGTTGGAAGCCTTGACCAATGAACGCCTTCGTCAAGAGGCCGGTGATCTTTTCTTGGTCCCTCCGGAAGATCGGGTCTGCGGTCCCGGGTCTTCGGTCGTCATGGCTGCCTTTACCCATATTGGCAAACCTTCACGCTTTACTGATGGCAGTTATGGTGTTTATTATGCCAGTCTCTCCCTGGAAACCGGCATTCGCGAAACAGTTTATCATCGTGAACGCTTTCTCAGCGCCACCCAAGAAGACGCCTGTGAGTTAACCATGCGGGTTTATGAAGGCAACATTCTTAAACCCTTATACGATCTCAAAAAGCCGGAATATGCCTGCTACCACCACCCATTCCACTATGCGGAGTCACAACAGCTTGGCAAGGTCTTGCGGCAGCAGCAAGCCTTTGGCATTTTATATCGCAGCGTGCGCCATGCGGGTGGGGAATGCATTGCCGCATTTCGGCCACCGGCTGTTTCGCTCCCCAGACCCATGGCCTATCTAAAATACCTGTGGAATGGCGAACGCATTACCGAAGTCATCAGCTCAAAATCAGTATTAACCCTTTGAATCATTTTTATAGAGGCAAAAAAAGATGGATATTGTTAATCAATTGGCAGCAGAATTAAACATTAAACCGCAGCAGGTTCGGGTAGCCATCGAACTCTTGGACAGCGGTGCCACCGTTCCTTTTATTTCCCGTTATCGTAAAGAAGCCACCGGTGGCCTTGATGACACGCAATTGCGCACTTTGGAAGAACGCCTGAGCTATCGCCGTGAATTGGAAGAACGGCGGCAGACCATTTTAAAAAGTATCGCCGAGCAAAATAAACTCACGCCGACGCTGGAACAAAGCATTTTGGCTGCGGACGATAAAGCGAGTTTGGAAGACCTTTATCTACCCTACAAACCCAAGCGCCGCACCAAGGCCCAAATAGCGCGTGAAGCGGGTTTAGAGCCCTTGGCACTCACTTTGCTGCAAGATCCCTCACAAGATCCAGAACAAGCCGCTCACGCTTACCTGCGGCCGGAGAACCTGATCACCACAACAGCCGAAGCACTCGACGGCGCCCGTCACATTTTAATGGAAGATTTTGCCGAACAGGCTGGCTTATTGGGGCTGTTGCGCCAGTGCCTGGTAGAACATGCCGTGCTGCACAGTGAAGTGGTCGCCGGTAAGAAACAAGAAGGCAATAAATTCGCGGATTATTTTCATTATCAAGAAGCCTTGCAAAAAATTCCGTCGCACCGGGCCTTGGCTTTATTCCGCGGGCAAAAGGAAGGATTTTTGCAACTGCAATTGAACCTCCCCGAGGCCGAGCAGCAGCATTGCAAAACGCTGATCCAGAAGCAATTTGCCATTGAAGACCACCAGCGCCCAGCGGATCGCTGGCTCTTGGAAACGGTTGCGCAAACCTGGCGTTTAAAATTATTTATAAAATTATCTTTAGAGCTGCTCGTCAAGCTGCAAGAAACAGCGGGCGAAGAAGCCATCAAGGTGTTTTCGAATAATCTGAAAAATCTATTAATGGCCGCGCCGGCGGGCACACGCGTCACCCTCGGCTTGGATCCCGGTCTGCGCACGGGTGTGAAGGTCGTGGTCGTGGGTGCGACGGGCAAACTGCTGGCAAACACCGTTATCTTTCCACACGCACCGCGCAATGAATGGGAACCCTCGCTCTTAAAGTTGGCCCAGTTGTGTCAAGAATTTCAGGTGGAATTGATCAGCATCGGCAATGGCACAGCGTCACGGGAAACGGATCGCTTGGTCATCGAGCTCAAAAAACGCTATCCGCAGTTCAACCTGACGTCCATCGTGGTCTCTGAGGCCGGTGCTTCTGTCTATTCTGCTTCCGAGCTCGCCGCTAAAGAATTTCCCAATTTGGATGTGACCTACCGCGGTGCTGTGTCCATCGCGCGTCGCCTGCAAGATCCCTTGGCAGAATTGGTGAAAATCGAGCCGAAATCGATTGGCGTGGGTCAATATCAACACGATGTGAATCAAAGCAAATTGTCACGCACTCTGCAAGCCGTGATGGAAGACTGCGTCAATGCCGTTGGTGTGGATGTGAACACGGCCTCTGCACCCCTGCTTGCTTGTGTGGCCGGGTTAAATGAGGGGAGCGCAAAAAAAATTGTGGAATATCGCGATGAGCAGGGTTTGTTTATCAATCGTCAGCAATTGCGTAAAGTGCCACGTCTTGGGGAAAAAGCCTTTGAACAGGCCGCGGGGTTTTTACGCATCCTTCAAGGTGAAAATCCGCTGGATGCTTCTGCCGTGCATCCCGAATCGTATTCGGTCGTGGAACGTATTTTGACGAAAGAAGATAAAACACTGAAAGAATTGATGGGCAATGCGCCAGCCTTAAGAAAACTCACACCGTCCGACTACACGGATGCGCATTTTGGCTTGCCGACGGTGACGGACATTTTGCATGAATTGGAAAAACCTGGCCGCGATCCGCGCCCGGAATTTAAAACAGCGCAATTTCAAGAAGGTGTTGAAACCCTGAATGATTTGCGGGTCGGTATGATTCTCGAAGGCGTCGTCACCAATGTGGCGAATTTCGGTGCCTTCGTCGATATTGGCGTGCATCACGATGGCTTGGTGCATATTTCCGTTCTCGCTGACCGCTTTGTGAAAGATCCCAATGAGGTGGTGAAGGTGGGTGATATTATCAAGGTGAAAGTCATTGAGGTTGATTTCGTCCGCAAGCGCATTCAACTGAGTCGGCGCCTGAATGAAACCCCTCAGCCGAGCGCTATGAAATCGGGGCAGGCAGCTGGAAAAATAAAGAAACAGCCGGCTCCGCAAAAATCTACCGTGTTTGGAGATGTTTTATTAAAAGCATTGAAAGATAAATAGGCAAGCCGGAATGATAGCCTCTTTTAGGGGGCTGTAAATAAGTCTGTGTCAACCACTGTCATCCCGACATGCTTCTATAGATAGATCTTCAGAGAAGTATCTTGGCGAAAGGCGCCAAGATACTTCTCTGAAACAGTAGAGTCGGGATGACAACGTCAGGGTACACTTCCCCAAGCCTGTCCTCCGCCAACTGCCTACATGTGCAAGCCGCCATTCACAGCAAGATTTGACCCCGTAATAAACCCACTCCGCTCCGAAGCAAGGCAGGCAATGCCCCAGGCAATTTCTTCGGGCTTGGCTAAACGCCCCAGTGGAATTTGTGCAATGATTTTTTCGCGGATTTCTTCCGGCACGGTCATAACCATACGACTTTCCACATAGCCGGGTGAAATGGCATTCACGGTAATGCCATGCCGGGCGACTTCTTGTGCCAGGCTTTTCGTAAAACCATACACTCCGGCTTTCGCGGATGCGTAGTTCGTTTGCCCAAACTGGCCTTTTTCAGCGTTCACGGAAGAAATATTAATAATTCGCCCATAGTGGCGCTCAATCATGCCATTAATGAATTGGCGGGTCACATTAAAAAGACTGTCCAAATCGGTGTGTACCACCTTGTTCCATTGTTCCGGTGTCATTTTCCGTAAAGAGGCATCGCTCAGGGTGCCTGCGCCATTGACGATAATATCCACAGGACCAAAATGGCTTTCCACTTCCTTGGCCATGGCCGCACAACTTGCAAAATCACTGACATCGACGTGCACAAAACCAAAATCAAAACCGGCCGCCTTTTGCTTTTTTTGCCACAGCACCCCTTGGTCTTGGGCCAGCAAATCAACCGCGATCACCCGAGCCCCTTGTCGACTGAATTCTTGACAGGTTGCCGTGCCAATGTCACCGCTGCCGCCGGTGATGATAGCAATTCTTCCCTTCATTGTGCTGCTCCTTTTTATAATTTTTTAATTAGAAATTGCTATTTTTGTGAGGCTTTTGATTATACGCTCACCTAGCCCCTGAGGGAGCAACGCTATCCTCGTTGTCATCTCGACATGCTTCTCGTCGGGATGACAACGAAGTACTAAGGTGCCAACCAGGTTCTGTCCCAAGTCTTGCCGTTTAAGCGATACAGTAAACGCTCGTGACGGCGCCATTGTCTTCTTTGAAAAAACTCATACTCAAAGGGGCAGAGAGCGTAACCACCCCAATTTTCCGGACAGGGAATCGCTTGATCTTTATACTGGGCTGCTTGCTGTTGAATACGTTCCTCTAACTCTTCCCGGCCGTGGATCACCGCACTTTGTGTCCAGGACGCTGCACTGAGTTGGGAGTCACGTGCACGGGTCGAAAAATAGCTTTCATTTTTCTGGCGATCGAGTTTTTCCACCGCGCCGCGAATTCTCACTTGATACAGTAAGTCCGGCCAGTAAAAATTCAGAGCGGCAATTTTTTGATGATGTAAATCTTTGGCTTTTTTGCTGTCATAGCCCGTAAAAAATAAAAAGCGCTGGTACTCCAACTCCTTGAGTAACACCATGCGCGTATCTGGGTAGCCCTGTGCGTCGACGGTTGCCAAGACCATGGCCGAGGGATCTGAAGAAGCGGACTGGAGCGCGACCTCAAACCAGAGGAGAAATTGTTCAAAAGGATCGTCTTTAATCACTTCCTCGGTGGGAAGAGGTTTGATTTTTTCTGCCTTCATGGCTTTGAGCTGTTGATTAATTTCGGCTAGCGTCATGCTGTTTCCTTTCGAACAAATGAGTGTTGTTTGGTTTGTTTTTCATCTAAATGGCGCGTGGATATTTTCAAATCCGGCGATTCATGCAAAAATATTCGGAAGCCCTCATCCATGAGAATCCATCTATGAACTTACGTCCTTCCAAGTCTACCAAAATATCCCTACTCATTCTTGTGATCCTTTTGCTGGCCTTTATTGGGCTGGCATTCCTGAAACGAGAAAGCCTCCTGCCTTTGTTTTTGCATATCAAGGGGAGCCAGGCCATTAAACTGCCGACACCGGCCTTGCGCAGCAATACCTCGATCGAAGAAGCCTTAAAAGAGCGCCGTTCAATACGTCAATATAAAGCGGAGGCCCTCAGTTTACAACAAATTGGACAATTGCTATGGGCGGCCCAGGGTGTCACCAACACGGCTGGCTTTCGCACAGCCCCTTCGGCCGGCGGCATTTATCCTCTGGAAGTTTACCTGGTCAGCGGTGCGGTGCAGAATCTGCCGGCGGGTGTTTACCATTATCTGCCGGGCGAGCATTCCTTGGAATTGGTGGTGAGTGGTGATAAGCGTAGAGAGGTCATGGCGGCGGCTCATGAGCAAAATGAGGCAAACGCAGGCGCTATTGAATTGATCATCACAGGCAATTATAAGAAATCAAACAGCAAGTATGGTAATCAAGGCGAACGCTTTGTTCATTTAGAAGCGGGGCATGCGGCAGAGAATGTCTATTTACAGGCGGTTTCCTTAGGTCTTGGTACCGTGGGTGTGGGTATTTTTGATGAAACAGCGCTGAAAAAATCCCTGAATATTCCGCGAGACGAAGATCCCATTTACATTATGCCGGTGGGGAAACGCTAAGAATTTGTCATTGCGAGCGCAGCGCGGCAATCCATCACGGTAATAAACAAGCAACGATGGATTGCCGCGTCGCTACGCTCCTCGCAATGACGCAAAGCGAATTAGGAAAAGCCTCCTTTCCTCCACGCTTTTGGTGGAGGAAAGGGTTGGGGATAGAAGGTATTATAAATACCGCCCACCCCTAACCCCTCCCTCCACCAACAACGTGGAGGGAGGGGGATGCTAGGTCAGCGGCACTTGATTCGTTACCAAGGGTTTGAAGCGAGCTTCTGTTTCATCCCACTCATACATCAAACTCTTGTCTAAATCAAAATACCAGGCATGGATATTCAATGTCTTATTCGCCAGCTTGTGTTTGATCACCGGATATTGTTTCACATTTTCAACCTGCCTTAAAACATTCAGACGGGCAATCTGCTCGGGGTCCATGGACGCATCGATGTCTAATTGCGAGCGAATCATGTTGACCCAAGAAGCCAATTGCGGCAAAGCAGACACCGACTCCGGATGCTGGCAGGCTTTCATAGCACCACAATTTGCATGGCCACAAATCACGAGGTCTGTGATGTCGAGATTTGTTAAAGCAAACTCGAGCGCTGCGGCCTCGCTGCAGGTGGTCTGTGACTGATAGGGCGGAATCGAATTACCGACATTACGCACGGTGAACAATTCTCCCGGATCCGAGGACGTAATCAAGGAAGGCACCATACGACTATCCGAGCAGGTGATAAACAGGGTATGGGGATTCTGCGTTTTAGAAATATATTCAAATAAACGCTTATCATCGCGGGTACGGTCGAAATAAAAACGCTGTACGCCATGCACTAAACGACCGCGTGCAGACGAAGGCGCATTCACAGCGTCTTTATGCCGCAACTCATGCTCGGACATGAGGAAGCTGTCTTCAATCAATGCGGCGTCGCCACACATTTTCAGCAAAGACTCAAAACGTCGCGGCAAACCCATGATATAGAATTTACGTTTTTGTTCATGGCAACTGTTCAATAGGTCCACTACGGAAGAAGCACCAGAGCTGTCCATGTTGCTGATCGATGAAAGATCCAGCACCACCACCTCATTATTAACGCTCGCCTCAATTTCCTTTTCCAGCTTCGCCACTTGCCCCACCGACAAAAAGGTCAGGGGCCCGGTCAGAGAAAAGCGCAAAATGCCATCGCGCGCAGACACAGAGGTGAGTAAATTATTTTTGGCCGCTTGCAGGAGCATGATTAAACCGGCCGCAATAATGCCGGCTTTCACACCGGCTAAAAGATCGACGAAGATAATGGTTAAAAAGGTCACGACATAGATTAACGCTTCCGCACGCGAGGTAATCCAAAAGTCTTTGAACTCTTGGTAATTGATCATGGTAAAAGAAACACTGAATAATACACCGGCGAGAGCCGCAATCGGAACCAAGGCAATCACGGGTGCAATAGCAAAGACGGTGACCAGAATAATCAAGGAGTGGATAATACTGGAGCGCCGGGTTTTGGCGCCGGCCTTGACGTTGGTGGCGGAACGGGCAATAACGCCGGTGATAGGAATGCCGCCAAACAGCGAAACCGCAATATTGCCAAGCCCCTGACCAATGAGCTCTTGATCAGAATCATGCTTTTTTCCACTGCCATTCATGAGCTTGTCAACGGCCGAACAAGACAGCAGGGTTTCCAGAGAAGCCAATAAATAAATGGTAAACGAATTGAAGAGGAGCTCCGAAAAACTGATGTCGGCTGCTTGCGGTAATTTAGGTAACGGCAGTGTCCGCGGAATATCCCCGATCAGCGGCACACGCAGATTAAAGAAATAGACCAAAGCCGTGGCGAAAGCGACTGCGGGCAGAATAGGCGGAATTTTGGGAAACACTTTGGGCAGACCGCGAATAATCACAATCGTCGAGACGACGAGAAACAAACAGGCACCGTTAATTTCATGAAAATATTGTTTGATATGATTAAAAATATCCAGGATATGGGATTCAGCTGGCGGCATTAAACCGAAGGCACGCGGCAATTGACCAATCAAGATAATCACGCCAATACCGGCAGTAAAGCCGGAAATGACCGGCAGGGGAACATAACGCGCTAAGCGGCCAAGACCAAACACGCCACTGAACAATTGCATGAGGCCCGCAATTAAGCAAATCAACACCAAGCCTTCCACGCCGAACTTTTCTACAATGTCGGCGATGAGCACTGACATGGCCGCTGCGGGTCCACTCACGGACAAGACACTGCCGCCAAACAGCGCGCAGACGATACCGGCAATAATGGCGGATATCAAACCGGTGGCCGGTGACACACCGGAAGCCAGAGCGATGGCCAGGGACAGTGGAATGGCGATAAAAGCCAGGGTCATCCCAGCTGATAAATCGGCAGCCAGGTAACGGGTCGAGAAAAAGCCTTTCCATTCAGCAAACAGTTTTGGAAGGCCCAAATTTAACTTATAATCGTTCGTATTCAACATGCCTTATCCTTTCTGAAAGTCTAATCAGTTTATAAATTATACAAGACGCTGGGGTGAAATCGTTACGCTTTTTGGGTGTTCTCTCTAAGACCACCAGTTTCCTTGCCTACGGATTCTAAAGCATAAAGCTTAACAGCATCTTAAGTCGCTGCAAAACCAAGGCAAGCACAGGACTCCTGGGAAAATGCTTCGAGACCTGCAGAATACGCTGTATAATTACCACCCTCATCAACCTAAAGCAGCGCTCTATGTTTCAACACTTTCAAAACCAATCTTTTTCCACTGTCTATGTCGCTAAACCCGAATACCTGGCGGAGCTTTGCGCTGAGATTGAAGACGTTTCATTCACGATCGACAATTTAGTGTTTTCTTCCCGGCGCCTGGCCAACCCTTGCTTTGCACTCGATCTCTGGTTCAATCCGGTGGTTGTGAATGTCGTCTCTATTTCTGAAGCCGTTGCGCGTCTCCGCCAAGCTGGAAAATTTTGGTTTTTGAATCCCCTCACTCATATTCGCCGCTCACGACTGATTGCAGAACAATTACGCAAGCTGCCTCCACTACCGCGTTCTTTTCCCATCGAAGAACCGCTGCCGGAAATTGGCTGCTTTAGTTTACTCGATCACAACACTCTGCTCTATGCAACGCAACGCTGGAAAAAATGGCCCTTAGGGCACTGTCATTTCATTGAAGACCGAGTGAATCCACCGAACCGTGCCTATCTCAAACTCTGGGAAGCCCTCAGTCTGCTTGCAAATAAACCGGCACCGGGTGAAACAGCCTTGGATCTTGGCGCCGCCCCCGGCGGCTGGACCTCCGTGCTCCAGTCCCTCGGCACGCAAGTCACCGCGGTGGACAAAGCACCTCTGGATCCGCGAATTGCCGCCCTTCCCGGGGTTTCGTTTTTACAACAAAGCGCCTTCGCTCTGGAACCCCAGGACTGGGACAAAAAGCTGGATTGGCTGGTCTGCGACCTCGCCTGTTACCCGGAACGACTCTATGCCTTGCTTCACAAATGGCTGGCCGCAGACAAAGCCAAGCATTATCTCTTCACGATTAAATTACAAGGCGACACTAATTTACAGATGATCCAACAGTTTAAGGACATCCCCGGTTCTCGCACACTGCATCTTTTTCATAACAAGCATGAAGCAACCTTTTTTTATCCTGCCACGGGGGAGACCCATGTTGAAGGAACCCCAGCGAGTGAGCAGTAGAGCGAGACTTTTGCCCTCGGTCGAGACCCCGGGACGAAAAATTTGCGGGGTGACAGACAGGGGCGCTCGTCCTTTAACCTTCACTCATTTTTAAAATCACCTTGCCCGTGGTTTTTCTTCCTTCTAACATTTGCTGCGCTTCTGCTGCTTTATCCAATGAAAAAACATGGTCAATGTGGAGCTTTAGCCAGCCCTCGCGAATGCCTTGCAGAACCGCTTGTGCGCGATACAGCAGTTCTTCGCGCGTATCGAGATAATTAAAGAGGCTGCCACCGGACAGAGTCAAAGACTTGGCTTGCAACGCATTGGGTAGCAAAGGCTCAGCCACGCCACTCGCGGAGCCAAAAATGCAGATCCAACCACGTCGGCGTACCGCTTCCAAATTGCGGGTAAAAGTGCTTTTTCCCACACCATCAATAATGTAGGCCGCTCCCTCACCGCCGGTGATCTTTTTGGTTTCTTCAGCAAAGTCGTCTTGGTTGTATAAAATGACATGGTCCGCGCCAGCCGCGCGCGCGATTTTTGCTTTTCCAACGGTGGAGACCGTGCCAATGACCTTGGCTTTCAAGTGTTTCAGCCACTGCACCAACAATAAACCCACACCGCCGGCTGCAGCATGCACCAGAACAAAGTCACCGGGCTTGACTGCATAATATTCATGCAGCAAGTAATGGACTGTCATGCCTTGCAGAGGAAAAGCGGCGCCTTGTTCAAAAGTGAGATCGTTGGGCAAGGGAATCAATTGCTGCGCTTTGACCACATTATATTCCGCGTATGAACCCAAATTACCGGTATACGCGACTCGGTCGCCGATCTTGACTTCCGTGACCCCCTCACCGATTTGCTCCACCACACCCGCGGCCTCCAGGCCTGGGGTATAAGGCATTTGCTGGGGATATTGGCCGGTACGCATGTAAATATCGATAAAGTTGAGTCCAGCAGCCTTCAGGCGCACCAAGGCCTCGCCTTTTCCGGGCTGCGGCTGGGTCAATTCTTGCATTTCTAAAACGCTGCTATTGCCACTGTGCTTGATTTGTATCGCTTTCATACTGTGATCCTTCTCTGCTGTTTCAGATAAATACCTTGGTATATAATAAAACAAATGAATCCTATTTAGCCAAGAGAAAAATGCCCTTGCGAAAATATCTACCGCTTTTGCTCTTCGCTACCCTTTTCTTCTGTTTTTTTTATTTTCAGCTCTTCCGTTATCTGAGCCTAGAAAGCCTCACGCAACACCATGCCCTGCTTCTCCAATGGAAAGAAACTCACTATCTCTTGGCGGTTTCCCTTTATATCCTTTCCTACAGCCTGGCCGTCGCCGCTGCCTTTCCGGCTGCCTTGTTTTTCACAGTGACCGGTGGGCTCTTATTTGGTCCTTTTCCCGGCGGACTTTATGTCATTTTAAGCGTCACCATCGGCTCCGTCCTCCTCTACCGCACTGTCAAACGGGCTTTTGCGGAGAGGCTGCAAAAAAAAGCAGAAAAATGGCGAACAGCACTGGCACCCGGCCTGCAAAAAAATGCCTTCTATTATTTGCTTTTTTTGCGCCTCCTCCCTCTATTTCCCTGTTTTCTGATTAATGTGGTCTCGGGTCTGTTAGCCGTTCCACTGCCGGTTTTTATCGGTGCCACGCTGCTGGGTCTTCTTCCCAGTACCTTGATTTATACCTCTCTCGGCCACCACCTTGGGACTTTATTCCAACACCATCAACACCCGGGGATCGCGCTCTTGTTGCAACCTGCTTTTTTTCTACCGCTCTGCGCTTTGGCCTTTTTAGCCTTGGGCCCGCTCGCCTATCAGCATTTTAAAAAGAAATGATATACTAAAGCCTTCCTCAAGGAGTGAGCCCACGCCATGCAAACCGAGCACCTGCATCTCTCGCACGGATTCTTACCCGCCTGCGATCCTTTGCAAAAACTTCCCGCGGCTTGTGAAGCCTGGGAAGCCTTGGCAGCAGTCCTGCCCAAACTTCTGCTGGGCACTGCCTTCCGAAAACAGGTGGAAACCCTGCCGGCCTTCCCGTTACAAGCCCTCCGCACAGCTGCAGAACAAGAACGGGCCATGCTGTTGCTCTCCTTTATCGGTCATGCGTATCTCTGGGGCTGTGCGCCGCTGGTTCATAAAATTCCTGCTGTCCTCGCACAACCCTGGTGTGCTCTCGCACAAGACTTGCAGCGGCCACCTGTGCTTTCTTATGCCTCTTATGCCTTGCACAATTGGCGACGACTCGATCCGCAGCGTCCCATTGAATTGGGCAATATCGCCCTCTTGCAAAATTTTTTGGGGGGTGTTGATGAGGAATGGTTTGTGCTGGTGCATGTCGACATTGAAGAAAAAGCGGGTCCCGCCCTGCGCAAGATGCTGCCGGCGCAGCAAGCAGCAAAAATACAAGCGCCAGAGACTTTACTGACTTGTCTTCAGGAGATTGTCACCAGTCTGGAGAAGATGTGCCTCACGCTGGATCGCATGCCGGAACGCTGTGATCCTTATATTTATTACAATCGTGTTCGTCCCTATATTCATGGCTGGAAAAATAACCCCGCACTGCCGGAGGGTTTGATCTATGAGTCCTGCTTCGACAATAAACCCCAGTTTTTTCGCGGCGAAACAGGCGCGCAAAGTAGCATCATTCCGGCGTTTGATCGCTTGCTCGGTATTCAGCATGAAGAAGATGAACTGAGCGTCTACCTACAAGAAATGCGTCTCTATATGCCGCAGGCACATCGCGCCTTTCTCGATCAATTGGCAGCACAGCCGTCCATTCGCGATTATGTCCAACAGGCCGGGCAAAAAATCCCCGCGCTGCGTGAACTGTATAACCGCGGCCTCGATGGATTGGTGCGCTTTCGCTTGACCCATTTACAATATGCCGCTCTTTATATTCAAAAGCAGAGCCAGCAGAACAGCCAAAATCCGAATGCCGTCGGGACAGGAGGGACGCCGTTTATGCGCTATCTCAGCAAGCATGAGAAAGAAGCGGAGAAGTATCGGTTGTGAATGTGTGAACGAACTGGAGACGAGAGCTTCCCCTTTCCTCCACGCTGTTGGTGGGGGAAAGGGTTAGGGATAGGAGGTATCATTTTTTTACCGCCCACCCCTAACCCTGAGGGATCGACGCATCGTGTCATCCCGACACGTTTTTAGTCGGGATCCAGCGTCTTTATCTAGCCCTGCTTTAAGGCGCTGGATCCCGACTAAAAGCGTGTCGGGATGACACGATGTATCGATCCCTCAGCCCCTAACCCCTCCCTCCACGCTCTTAGTGGAGGGAGGGGGAGCACTCCTTTAACGCCGGGTTTGGCCGTTTCCTTGGACCCAATATTTAAAAGTCGTTAATTGCTCAGCGCCCACAGGACCGCGGGCATGCAGCTTGCCTGTCGCGATGCCCATTTCTGCGCCCATGCCGAATTCTCCGCCATCGGCAAATTGGGTGGAGGCATTGTGCATGACGATGGCACTGTCCACCTCTCTTAAGAAACGTCCTGCCACTGCGGTATCTTCCGTAATAATAGCCTCGGTGTGCTGGGTGCCATGCTGGGCAATGTGGGCCAAGGCCTCCTCCACATCCTGGACGACTTTCACTGCAAGAATCGCCGCTAAAAACTCAGTATCATAATCCTGCTCTCCGGAGGGCTTGACACGCGCATCCAGCGAGGCCGTCTCCGAGTCACCACGAATTTCGCAACCCTGAGCAAATAAGGGAGCCAAAATAGTGGGCAAATGCGTCTTGTAGACAGCGCGATCCACCAACAACACTTCTGTGGCACCACAAATGCCGGTACGCCGCATTTTGGCATTGAGGACGACATTTTTCGCCATCTCGAGATCCGCAGCTTGGTGAATATAGGTGTGGCAAAGACCCGCCAAATGTTTAAGCACCGGAATCCGGCTGTGAGCGCTGATCTCTGCAAGCAGTTGCGGGCCGCCACGCGGAATCAGCACATCGATATAACGATCCAAGGCCAGCAACGCTTGCACAGCTGCCCGGTCTACCGTCGGCACCATCTGCACAGCCGTCGCAGGTAGACCCGTCTCGGTCAATGCCTCCTGCAATGCCGCCAGAATGGCTGTGGATGAATGAAAACTCTCGCTGCCGCCGCGCAAAATGACTGCATTGCCCGCTTTCAAACACAGCCCGGCCGCATCCGCCGTCACATTCGGGCGCGATTCATAAATCACACCAATCACCCCGAGTGGCACAGAAATCCGTTGAATCGCAAGGCCATTGGGACGCTGAAAAGTCGCCAGCACCCTGCCCACCGGATCGGGTTGCGCTGCGACCGTTTCTAAAGCCTTGGCCATGGCTTCTATGCGCTCTTCATTCAAAACCAGACGGTCTAGAAAAGCAGGTGCCAAGCCTTTCGTTACGGCTGCCGCCACATCTTGCGCGTTGGCAGCCTGGATCTGTGGGGAATGCGTGTGCAAGGCGAACGCCATCGCACGCAAGGCCGCTTCTTTTTGCGCCGCCGTCGCTTGCGCCAGTAGGTGTGAAGCATCACGTGCCGCCTGGCCCAGGGCTTGAATGTTTTTTTGCAAAGAATGTTCGGATGTCATCGTCAAAACTCGAGTGAGGTCTAAGGGGAAGCCATGGAAGGCAAGAGCACCAGGTCGTCGCGGTGGATCATTTCTTCACTGCCACAATAACCCAGAATTTTTTCAAATTCAGAACTCTTTTGTCCCGTGATTTTACGGGCCTCAGCGGCTGGATAATTGATCAAGCCGCGGGCCAATTCTTTGTGGTCGCTGTTTAAAATACAAACCGCATCGCCTTTCCGAAAATCGCCTTGAATAGCCCTGACACCGACCGCCAATAAACTCTTGCCTCGTTTTAGGGCCTCTATCGCGCCCGCATCAATCTGAATAGAGCCTTTCGGCTGAAGATGTTGCGCAATCCAGGATTTTCTTGCCGACTCGGGTGTGAGCGAGGGAAGAAACCAGGTTTTTTCCTGCACCGCATCAATGCGCTTTAAAGGATGCAGCGGTTTGCCGGCTGCAATGACCATGCGACAACCCGAAGCCAGGGCAATTTTCGCGGCGGCCAACTTGGTGGTCATGCCTCCTGAACCATAAGCACTGTGGGAAGCGCCGCCCATCCGCAGAATATCCGGTGTCAGTTCGGTCACTTCTGGAATGAGCCGCGCCTGGGGATCCAAGACGGGATTAGCGGTGTACAAGCCATCCACGTCCGAGAGCAAAACCAATGTATCAGCACTCACCATCTGCGCCACCCTGGCTGCTAAACGGTCATTGTCACCATAACGAATTTCTGCCGTGGCAACTGAATCATTTTCATTGATGACGGGCACGGCACCCAAACGCAGCAAGGTCTCCAGAGTGTTCTTGGCATTCAGGTAGCGTTTGCGGTTTTCGCTGTCATCCAGCGTTAAGAGAATTTGAGCAACGGTGATCCCGTGCGCCTTCAACATTTCTTGATACGCATGGGCCAGAAGAATTTGCCCGACCGCGGCAGCCGCCTGTTTTTCTTCCAAGTGCAGGGTCTGCGTTTTAAAACCCAAATGGCGCCGACCGAGTGCAATGGCGCCCGATGAAACCAAGACCAGACGCTGCCCGCGACGCACCGCAGCCACTATATCGTCCACCAGGCTCAAAAGCCATTCCCGGTGCAACGCCCCCGACTGTGGGTCTACTAACAGAGCAGAACCAATCTTGACCACTAAACATTTTGCTTCGGCAATCCTATTGTTCACTTGCTTTTCCTGCGTTGAGACTCGTTTTTATAAGTTCTTATAATATATCAAGGCATGCCTTTTTCCCCACAATATCTTATAATAGAGTGAGTTCGATGGAGAGCATACTGAATGGGCGGTCCCGCTAAAAAGGAATATTAATCAGGAAGATGCTTCATGAAACCGCTCTTTGACACCCTCATTCCCGAATCCCTGAAAACAGACACGCTTGCGCATTCTTATGCAAAAAACCTGATTGGCTCCACCCTGATCGCTGCGGTCGCGGCTCCCTTCTACGCCGGCCTTTATTACTATCTGAATTTCCCGCAAGGCGCTCTGGTTATTTTGCTGATCGGCTTGATCATTATCAGCACCAGCTTTTTACTCAAGCCGCTCGGCTCCTTGTTCCTGGCACGCGAGCTCTTGCTCATCACCTTCTTTGCCGGTATCACCTGGCTCACCTACCATTTGGGCGGACTGCAATCGGCAACCAGTTTCTGGTTGATTCTGCCGCCGTTAATGGCAATTTTTTTTGGCGGCATGCGGGAAGGACTTTTCTGGAGTGTCATGTGCATTTTCACCATCTGTGTTTTTACCGGCTGCGAGTATCAGCATGTCGCCTTGCCGCCCTCGCCCATCACCGATCCCAAGATTCTGCAAATGCTTTCTTTAAGCGGTTTAATCCTCATCATTCTGTCACTGGTTTATTTTTTTGAAACCGGGAAGCGAGAAGCCTCGCAAGAAGTCTTATCCATCAACGAGCAATTGCGCCTAGCCAAGACCGAAGCGGAAGACTCTGCAAAAAAAGCAGAAAGCGCCAATCGCTTGAAGACCGAGTTTTTGGCCAATATGTCCCATGAATTGCGCACGCCGTTGAATGGTATTTTGGGCTTCACCGAATTGATTTGCAGCGGAAAGGCGGGCACCATCTCCGAGGAACAACAAGAATACCTGAATGATGTGTTGACGAGTGCCCACCATCTTTTGCAATTAATTAATGACATCCTGGACCTAACGCAGGTGGAAGCCGGAAAAATGCTATTCCATCCCGAGCCCGTCCATTTGCACCAGCTCTGCGAAGAAGTGAAAGACAGTGTCATCACGCTCATCAAGCGTAAACACCTCGCCTTTCGTTGTGATATTGATGCGGCGCTACGCAACATCATTATTGATCCGCGCAAGCTCAAACAAGTCATTTATAATTATTTATCCAACGCGATTAAATTCACGCCCGAGAATGGTAAAATTCAACTGCGCCTCTATCCCGTCGGGATCGATTTTTTTAAGCTTGAAGTCTGCGACACTGGTATTGGTATTCGTCAATCCGACTTGAAAAAATTATTCATCGAATTTCAGCAGCTTGACTCGAGCTTTTCTAAAAAATACCAAGGCACTGGCTTGGGTCTGGCCTTGACCCAGCATATTGTAGAAGCCCAAGGAGGCTCTGTCGGTGTGGAAAGTCAGTTTGAAAAAGGCAGCACTTTCTTCGCTATTCTACCGTGTCTGCCACGTGCTTCTCATTAAAGAAAGTTGTGACCCATGACAAAATCGCTCAAGAAATATATTTGGCTGGCCATTCTGGCCCACGTGCTCTTGCTGCTCTTCTGCACACTGCAATGGGTCTTCGATCCAGCACTGCGCTTTGAAAAAAAATCAGAGCGCTATTTGCCGGCCTACCTCTATCAAGACGCCAGCCAAGCACCCCGCACCGCGCCACGCTTGCCAGAACCCGTCAGCCCGCCGCAGCAGATGCCGGAGCCACCGCAAAATAATCTGGCGAAACTCGCTCTGCAAAAAAAATTGCAGCAGAAAACACACCCGCCGGAACCGCTGCAACGGCGGTCTAAAAGTGCCGCCGCTTTCATGCCCGCGGAAAGTCCGCAAACCGGAAAGCCTCTGAATGAACCTCTGCTGAAAGAACTCAGCCGCGCGACGGCCGCCAAACTTTATTATCCCCCGGAAGCTGCCGCCTTTCATCTCAAAGGCACGGTGATCATTCGCTTTCTCTTGCATCCCGACGGCCGCGTTGAAGAAGTCTCCATTGCCCACTCCAGCGGCTTTCATCTCCTGGATGAAGCCGCCTTCAATAGCATTAAAGCCATCTCTCCCGTGCGCGATGCCAACCTCTATCTCACCAAGGCACGTTATTTGTTCGCTGGCATTATATTTGGATAAAAGCTGAAAAAATGCTAGAATTCGCGCCTAATTTGCGGTCTTCAGCGTTCTGCCAGCCGACAGCGTTTAGAAAATCCCCTCTCCTCCACGTTTTTGGTGGAGGAGAGGGTTAGGGAGAGGCGGTATTCATAATATACCGCCCACCCCTAGCGCTGAGGGAGCGACGCATCAATTACACCTGCGTTAACGCACCCTGTTGTCATCCCGACATGCTTCTAGTCGGGATCCAGCGCCTTAAAGCAGGGCTAGAAAAAGACGCTGGATCCCGACTAAAAGCATGTCGGGATGACAACAGGGTGCGTTGTTAACCCAGGTATAATTGATGCGTTGCTCCCTCGGCCCCTAGCCCCTCCCTCCACACCTGTGGTGAAGGGAGGGGGAATTGTTGGATATATAGAGAAATTTATTAATGAGTTCACTCCTCACACTGGATAAAATTTCCTTGGCCTATGGCCTGGACCCCCTGCTTGAAGAGGTCAGTTTTCAAATCAAAGCCGGTGAGCGCATCTGCTTGATTGGTCGCAATGGCAGTGGCAAATCTTCTTTGCTGAAAATTATTGAAGGCAGCTTAAAACCCGACAGTGGTATCGTCCACCGCAGTCCCACGCTGCGTCTCGCGCGTTTGTCTCAGGATTTGCCGCTCGAAAAAGGCATGACCGTCTATGAATATGTGGCGGCCGGTTTAGCGGACACCGGCAAACTGCTCACCGCTTATCACGCACTCACCCAGCGCTTGGCGCACACCGCACAGGCACAAGACCTTGAGCAACTAGAAAAACTCCAACAACAGCTCGATGCTCGCAATGCGTGGTCTTATGACAAGGTGATTGAAACAACCCTTACACGCCTCGCCCTGCCGGCCGATAAAAAAATCGCCGACTTGTCCGGCGGATGGCAACGGCGCGCCGCGCTCGCCCAAGCCCTGGTCTTGTCCCCCGACCTCTTGCTCTTGGATGAGCCTACCAATCACCTGGACCTCGAAGCCATTGACTGGCTGGAAAACCAATTGCTTCAGTCTTCTCTCGGACTGCTCTTTATTACCCACGACCGTCGTTTCCTGCAAAGCCTCGCCACACGCATCTTGGAATTGGACCGCGGACACTTGACGTCCTGGCCCGGCGATTATGCTAATTTTCAGCGACGCAAAGACGAGCTTCTGCAAGCCGAAGCCAAGCAGCATGCGCTGTTTGATAAACGCTTGGCCGAAGAAGAACAATGGATCCGTCAGGGCATCAAGGCACGTCGCACACGCAACGAAGGACGCGTGCGTGCCTTAAAAGCCATGCGTGTTGCGCGCGCCGAACGCCGTGAGGTGCAAGGCAAGGTCCGTTTTTCAATCAATGCGGCGGATCCATCCGGCCAGTTGGTGCTGGAAGCAAAAGACATCACCCATGCCTTTCGTGAAGAAACCGTGATTCGCAATTTTTCACTGCGCCTGATGCGCGGTGACCGCATTGGTCTCCTTGGCCCGAATGGCATTGGCAAAAGCACCTTGCTCAATATCCTGCTCGGCCAGCTGCAACCACAGCAAGGCACTGTTACCCGAGGGACTCAATTACAGCCCGCCTACTTTGACCAATTCCGACAGGCGCTGGACCCTGAACAGACAGTCGCTGAAAACGTCGTCCAAGGCTCCGACTATCTCGAAATCCAAGGCCGAAAACAGCATATTATTAGCTATCTCAACGACTTCCTCTTCAGCGCCCAGCGCGCACGCACCCCCGTCAAGGCCCTCTCCGGCGGCGAATGCAACCGCTTGTTGCTGGCGCGCTTATTCAGCCAGCCGGCCAATCTGTTGGTGTTGGATGAACCGACCAATGACTTAGACGTTGAAACCTTGGAATTATTGGAGGAACGGCTCTGCGATTTTCAAGGCAGTTTGCTGCTGGTCACGCACGACCGCGCCTTTCTAGACAATGTGGTCACTAGCACCCTCGTTTTTGAGGGGCAAGGCAAAATTCAAGAGTTTATCGGCGGCTATCAAGCCTGGTTGCAACACGCAAAACCGCCTGCCACGCCGGTCAAAAAACCGCAGCACACCCTCTCACCCGCCCCGGTAAAAGGTCCTCAAAAACTGAGCTATAAAGAAGAAAAAGAACTGCTGGAACTGCCACAGCGAATTGAAGCATTGGAAGAGGCGCAAAAGCAGTTGCAAGAAGAAACAGCCCAGCCGCCTTTTTATCAGCAAGCCCCGGAAAAAATTAATCAAGTATTGAAAAGCTTAAGCGAGCTCACCCAAGATCTCGACCTTGCTTATCAACGCTGGGAAGCGCTCGACGCTCGCGCCAAGGCAAAAAACAGCTGATTATTAAAATATGACTATATATTGACCGCAGTCGGCGGATTGGTTATCATAGAAACCAGGCTTTTGCTTCGCATCATGCCTATTTTATGTCATGATGCAAGATGCTAAAAAAATCACTGGTAGGAACAAAAGATGATCAGTTGCGAAACGACACAAACGAGAACTTTCAGAGCGAACTATCCGATTGTCGTGCTGAGCTTATGCGCGGCCTTTCTTTTTTACAAATATATCCTGCAAATTTATCCCAGCACCATCACTGAACAATTGATGACGGAATTTAATTTAACCGGCACAGGACTCGGAAATCTCGCCGCCACTTTTTATTATTCCTATATGGTTGCCCAATTATTCGTGGGTGTCATTCTCGACAAATACAGCACCCGTTGGTTAACTTCCATCGCTATTTTCAGCTGCGCTCTCGGCACCTTCTTTTTCTCGCAAACACATTCCTTACTCGCAGCCGAGCTGGCGCGTGCTCTCATGGGCATTGGCGTTGCGTTTGCCACGGTCGCCTACATGAAAGTGGCAGCCTCCTGGTTTCCGCCACACCGCTATGCCTTTGTCAGCGGTTTATTAGCCACTGCCGCCATGGCCGGTGCCGTCTTTGGGCAAGCACCGCTCTCGTATGCCATTCATTTATTTGGCTGGCGCTCGAGCTTATATGTTCTGAGTCTTTCGGGTTTTGCCCTGGCAGCCCTCTTTTTCCTTCTGGTGCGTGACAAGCCGGTCAGCGTTCAAACACACGCAACCGCGGTTTCTTTTAAAGACATTTTAAGCGTTTTTAAAAGCAAGCAAAATTGGCTGCTTACCTTTTATTGCGGGTTGGCTTTTACGCCCATCGCTGTTTTTGGTGGTCTCTGGGGCAATCCTTTTTTGCAAGAGGCTTATCAACTCAGTAAAACCGAAGCAGCTTCCTTAGTGTCTTTAGTCTTTATCGGCTTTGGTTTGGGCAGCCCCATCCTTGGCTTTTTATCAGACCGCCTGGGCAATCGTTTCCATGTGATGTTCTATTC
>Ga0206838_10070_pt1 | contig 32603 bp, 25 predicted proteins | sample Alteio_BWOrgCont_26_FD_152879 | JGI IMG/M metagenome (GOLD analysis project Ga0206838, IMG submission 152879) | Enriched cells from forest soil in Barre Woods Harvard Forest LTER site, Petersham, Massachusetts, United States -... | ecosystem: Environmental > Terrestrial > Soil > Temperate forest >...
TCGGCGATTATTGATAATATTTTACTCAAGCAATGGTAACAAAGAATTCTTAAATTAGTATTAAATGGCTGAAATTCTAAAAAGAAAATCAACGATATCCACTTCACTTCATTTGCACTTCAGTTTTTATATTTAGAGCGCAGGGATCGGCAGAAAAAGTAACAGGTGGTACTTAACTCCTTTTCTGGACTAATCTAATGATTTATATTAATTTATTTTATTAGAAAGGACTGGATATAAAGAGTACAATACTGATAAAATACACATAAAATGAACGGACTATTACGATGCTATCCCGCTACTTTTCGCGCCTCGTGCGCTCTTACGTGGAAAGGCAAATAAAATCTGCTTTGACGGCAGCTCAGTTCACGAATGTGAAAGAAGATAATTTAAAGGACCTCCTGAGTTGGTTGGCGGTCGCCTCTGGGGGAAAATATGAACAACAGTGTTTAAATTACACCTTTCTAAATGAGCAAGCTCTTTTTGATTACGCCATTGAAGTCTCTAATCAAGCTCTAACCACTTATAAAAGTTCACCGTGGACTTTTTTTGAACGTTTACTTCCCGATCTTTACCGCAAACGCCGTCGTACACGCTTGTATTTAATGCAGTCACAAAGCGTGATTGTCAATGTGTTGAAGGCGGCTCATCCACTTCAGCGAGATGTTTCTAAACTTAGCTATTGGAAAAGATTCTTAAGCAGACGCCTGACACCGCCTGCGCCGAAGCCACAGCAGGATCAAAGTCTTTTTAAGATATTTCTTCAAAAGCTCCTTTCCAACAAGAAGCCATCTTCATCCCTGTCGCTTTCTGCGCCTCCGGTGGAAGAAGAGAAGCAAGCTCCTTTGGTCAGAGAGCCGAAAGCAAACTTTCCCTCTTCAAGTACAAAGAAGCACCCCCGCAAGGAGACGCCTCTTCGCGAAGAATATACGCCAGATGAACTATTAGAGCGCCCAGACATTCTAGAGCGTCGAATGAATCTTCTATATGCTTCTCCAGCACCCATACCGTTGACGATTGCCGATAATCCACCTGTAAAAGAAGAAAAAAATGCCGTTCCCACACATTTGCGATCTTGGCTCGCATCGCCTTTGCCTTTCATTCAGGAAATAAATATCGATGAAACACAGAATCAGCAGCGAGTGGATACGCAAACACAAGCACGAGAACAAAAGCAGAATATTGACTTTGAAAATATGCTTGCGCTGGCAAGCGATCGATATATTGATTCATCTCAAAAAATTAAACTACTTAAAACTGAGAAAACAGATTCCATCATTGGCGATGTGTTCAAGAGAAAACTGCATCAACAGTATCCTGGGAAAGAAATAGTTCTTTCCATCAGCCCGGCTGCGGAAGAACTACTTGGAAAATATGACATTGAGAGGGTGTATTGGCGTTTCGATAACCCCACGATAAAAGAGACGAAATCTTCTAGTGATTTACCTTCTTCCTCTGCGGAAGATTACTTTACTTTAAAAAACATCCCCAGGGGAATTTTTATAGTTCCGGAAAAATCAGAAGATAAAAACACGATTCAGATTTCAATCTGTTTTTGTGAAGAGCTCAGAAAAGACCAGGAAAAGAATGAAGACCACGTTTTATTTTTAGATCCTGTGAAAAAAATAAAGCCTGCGCATGAATGGTATGCAAGTCCCTACGTCTACTTAGGCCTAAATCTTTCTAATTGTTCAATTTCATTCCGAGAGAATCAAAGGCAATTTTTGCGTGATAATTCTAGGTATATAGAGTACGCGATTGCAAAACTCGCACGTGAAAAGAGATTCTCTTCACAAGCTGTTTTTTTAGATTTTATTGACCGATTAAAAAACCTGGAAAATCGAAAAATTTCAATTCCTCATAAACTTGACCTACTTCATGAGGAACAACATGATAATCCATTTAGTAATTTATTCCAGTTTTATGTGTATTGCTTTTTTAGGCGAGATATCTCACTCCATATCACCGCTTCTTTAAACAAAATCTTGGAAGCATTACCGGCTTTCACCGATGAAGAATTAGAATTTTTATGTTTATTGAGCGAAGTAAACTGTAATCTTGAAGAAGCATGGAAAGTTTTTAATTATTTTTTAGGTTCTTTCAAAGCAAGAGATTTGCTGATAACCAAAGAATTCATTCAATACCTCAAAAAGAAATTTTGTGAATATAGCAGCCGTTATAGATTATTTTTTTCTTTGAGCTTGATTCTCGACTGCCTCAGCTTATCTCCTCTACCTGATTTTCAAGCGCGTTTACTATGCGAGCTACCGCAAGCGCTAGGACCCGCAACAGAGCTTCTTCGTGAAGGCTATAGCTTTATACACCAAAGCATGATGCCTGAAGGCCTAGACCATTCAACTTTCTTCTCTTGTCAAGATATAAATGAAATGATTGTTGATTCTTATGAGAATTTGAAAAGCAAATATTTTCATTACCATCAATATAGCTGCGCTTCGATGTGTCGCGCGCTTTATTTACGATATCTTGCCGCATCGGTTGCGACAGAGCGCGTGGAAGAAGCCTTTAACCAATGGGAAAAACAAACTGGGCAAGCGTTAAGCGCGAACAGTCCAGAGGAGCTTAGTGCACTGGATGACATCTTGATGAAGCAATGGCCTTCCTTGAGCGAATATCTCTTCTCTCTTCCGACTCGATTAAGCGCACCGCCCCCAAGAATTGAAAGCGCTTTTATCAATCAAGCGAAAAGAAACGAACAAAAAGCAACCTACCTCGAAAAGGATATTGATGTTCTTTTATCTAAATTAGGATTGGAAGCAGAGCTCAAGAGCCACTTAAAAATAACCATTGAAAAGATCAATCAAAAAGAAGAAAAATACTCTTCCTGTACCCCGCAAGAATTGATGACGCATTGTGAACGTCTCAAAACACCAAGAGAGAGTAAAGAAGAATGCAGTATAGACACTCTTTCGGATTGCTTATGCGTTCTGAGAGAGGTGTATTATCGCAGCAGCTACAACAGCTCTCAAGCAACCCCTAAAGTAGGCAAATGGCTGCGCTTAGAGCAATTGGTCGCTATTCTGTTAGCGAGCCCCGGCCAGCAAGAGCGCTTGCTTCAAAATGAAACCAGCGAGGGCAAAACCTTAATCATTTCTTTTATAGCAATTATTCATGCCTTGCAAGGCGAAAAAGTCGATGTCCTCACTCACAATGAATCAATGGCAAAAGAAGGCGCTGCGCATCTCCGTGCATTATTCCAATGCCTGAACTTAACCGTTGCCAGCGAAAAGTCTTCCGTTAAGGAAATTCAAAAGGCGGACATTTATTTTGTGGATGCTTCAACGGCCGTTATCGATGATCTGTTGGCTGGAGCTGTTTCTGAGCATGAAAAATCCAAGCTTGCTGGCGCACGTCAAGCCACCATCGCGCTCATTGATGAGGTGGATAATATTGCGATCGACATTCACGCCAACACCACCATGCAAATCTCAACAAATGGAGAAAAGAAAGAAGACGAGGCGCACAAGAAAGAAATGGAAGTATTTATTCGCAATTTAAATACAATCGTTCGAGATAAATTGGTTCATGAAGATAAAATAATCTCACCGGCCGACCAAACAGCGTTTGTAAAACATCACTTGACTTTAATACCCGACTTTATCGATCTCTCTTACTGGGTCAAAGCGGCCATTTCCGCTCTTTCTTTAAAGAAAGATGAAGATTATGTGGTTGAAGACGACCAGGTGCGCATTGTGCATAAAAAAACCACAGGCCGTGTTGATAAAAAATCACAGTGGGGAAATGGTGTGCATCACTGTGTTGCTGCTTGGGAAAAATCAAGTGATCCGAGCGTCAAAATACCTGGATTTTCTGAAATCATTGCAGAAGGTGATGTTGAGAATTATTTGAAAAAATACACAAAACGCTATGGCTTTACGGGAACCTTAGGGGAAGGATCGGTTGTCAAGGCGATGAAGGAGGTGGTTGGCATTACAGAAGAACCCGTGATCATGCCACGAGCAAAGCGCCCTGCTCCAGCGGATGCAAATTGGCCGATACCACCTGCGCCTCCAGTGGAAGATGAAAAAAATGAGGCTAAAGATGAAATAAAGTATGAAGTCAAGAGAATAGAACCTCCTAAAGCCAGGCCTCTCTCTACAAAAAAGAGCATAATGCCTCTTGAAAAAACGAAACCTAAAAAAGAATATGACTATGATCAATTGCCCAAGCTTCACAATCGCAGTTATCCTTTCCGTGAGATTTTCGTAGAAGATAGACAAAGCCATAATGATACACTATTAGAATTCTTAACGCGCGCCAAGGAAAAGGAATTTTCTACTTTGGTTCAGTTTACAACCATTGAAGAGTGCGAAAAATTTGCCGCTTTATTAAGGAGCAATTCTTTTAATAATATTCAAATTTTAGATGATAAAAAAGAGCAAGAAACAAAGGAAAAATCGAGACCTCATTTTCGACCATCAGAAGCTGTGGCTATTGCTCGCGCCAAAGAACCTCGAATGATTACCCTCACCACAGCCGCAGGCGGGCGAGCCATCGACTACCAGTCCGTTAACATCAGCGTTCAAGCAAAGCCTTCTTTAAAAAGAGTTGAAAGACAGCAAAAAGATCGAGTTGGACGTAATGGAGAATTTGGCACAGTCTATGAAATTTATTGTATAAAAGATTTAGATGAAATTGCTCAGCGGAAATGGCAGGAAGCCTTGAAAAAAGGAGTCGCGGAAGAAAAGGAGCAAGACCTTGCAAATGCCCCGCTTCAGATTACGCCACAGCGGGTTATTTTAGATGAAATGCAAGAGCGCCTGCAAAAAGTAGATCTGGACACTATAGCAACCCAAAGACCTTTGAAACAATTGAAGAATAAAATACAGCGAGAATATACCACTTTATTAAAAGAACAACAGAAAGACATCGCTTCTCATCGGGGAAGCTGGTGTTCTTTTTATAAATCTGTTGCCCAGGAAAAGAATGTAGATGCACTTGAAAAACGCTGGGCGGCATTCAAAGCTTCGCTTTCATCAGGGGGTTAAAATGCGGGCACAGCGAACACCTCATTGAAAGTATTTATTGGTGAGGTTCTGGCTCTATTAAAAAAATCCAATCGAAAAAAATGATTCTTGTTCCTCATTTTTTGGGGAGATGCTATTTTTGATAAGGACCTCGAGGCTGCGTCAATTTTGCCACGGAAGCAAAGGTCCCCGATGAGCCTGTACGCAAATAACTATATGCAAAAAAACCGCCCACGGCTAAAAAGCCACCAAGGATCGCTTGCTTGCGAGAGGGTAGCCACTTACTTAAATTAGATTTTGTTACAGGCTGCCCTTCTTCTGGAAATATTCCTGAAACAGCGGAACTTGGATAACGCTCGCCCGAAAACTTTAAATCTTGTATCAAGCGGCTTATTTTCGCCTGCTCTATTTTTGAAACTTTCACCAAAAGGGCGCCTAAATTTTCGTTTAAGTGTTCTGCCTTCGTTGTTCCGGGTATAACACAGAGTCCCTTAGACATCATCCACGCTAAAACAAGCTGAGCTAGGCTGCAGCCTTTTTCTTTTGCAGCCTGATTCAAATTTTGACGGGCTTTCATATTATTTTTTAATGCATCGCCATTATATCGCGGCAAATATTTTCTAATATCGCCTGAAGAGAGGTCCTTAAAATAATTCTCATCCACATTAGTGAAAAAAGCTCTACCTAAAGGACTATAAGCAACCACCGCGACACCCAAACTCTGACAAGTTTTAATTAAACCATTGGCTTCGTCTTGACGAGACCAGGGAGCGTATTCAATTTGTACAGCGGCAACGGGATGGACTTTATGTGCCCGCAGTAATTGTGATTCAGTTACTTCAGATAAACCAATATATCGTATCTTCCCTTCTTTAACCAATTCAGCAAGTGCGGTAACGCTTTCTTCAATCTGTATTTTAGGGTCAACACGGTGTAAGTAATATAAATCAAGATAGGACATTTTCAGTCGTTTCAGTGATGCTTCACAAGCTGCTTTAATATATTCAGAAGTTCCTGATAAATGAATCCCACTATTGTCAAAACGTACACCACATTTGGAGGAAATAAAAAGACTTTCACGCGGTTGAGACTTTAATTTCTCTCCTAATGCAGACTCGCTTAAACCACCACCATAACATTCTGCTGTATCAAAAAGCCGAACTCCCCTTTTTAAAGATAAGTCAATGATATCACCGTTTTCAGAACGCAAATCAACACATCCTAAACCCATTAATGGTAAATTGAAATCTTCCTTGGTTTCGAGTTGCTTTACAAGAGGACGTTGATATTTAACCCAGGCTTGCCGGAGGTGGGCTTGATAAATTTTCTCAAGCCCAAAGGTTTTTGAGAAACAACAAGCATAAGCACTCCCGTCTTGGGGATCAAAAACCATAAAGCTAGCATGACCGTTTTGCCAACCCCAGTGTCCATAAAGCTTGATAATTTCTCCATCATCTAAAGTGACAGGCACTTCTTCAATGCCTATACCCATTTTTGTAGGCCATCGGTAAGTATTTTCTGGGGTAAGCACTTCAAAGATTTCATCTCGAATGGAATCCAGTATCATTTTTCGATTAACATCTTTAATAAAACTATCCTTAAAAAATCCTCTGATGAGGTTTGTTAACGTAGAAGGAGTGGCACGAAATCCGGTCGCTCCAAAAATAAAATGATCACTACAATCTTGTAACGTCTTTGCCTCTTTATCTGCCCGGTATCCTCTCGCTGGAGGGTTGTCGTCTAATTTACTTTCAGCAATCACCGTTAGTCCTTTCAGACTAAGCGGTCTCACGATAAGATCTTCAAGACACCCACTTAAATCCTTCTTCATCACCGCCAGGATGACTTTTGTAACCAAGATATAATTGATATTGGCGTAATAAAATTGTTCGCCGGGTCTACCCGCCAGATCAAAATCATCCTCTTTTCGTTTTATAAAGCTAGAGACGGATTCTTTTTCTTCAAAACTGACAAACGCTCTGTCTCTTAAACCAGAACGATGCGCTAGCAAATGCGTTAAAGTGATCTCATTCAAATGAGGCAACCCTACTTCCGAAATATAGTGACTAATAGGCTTATCCATCAAAATATGGCCTTCTTGAGACAAACGATAACACAGCACCATAAGAACAAATTTTGAAATAGAGGCAATATTATAAGGAGTATTTGAATGAACAGCTTGATCGCTTTTCAATGGGTCAAGCTTACCTACTGCAACTGCAAGACTTTCAGATTCATTTTGGTAGGCTAGAGAAACACTTAAAATCCCATCCCCTGTTTCATGAGCATAGGCTTGATTATGCAGATTAAGGGCCAAGGAAGGACTCAAACTCCGTAGAGACCGCTCTCTTAAATCATGCTCAGTTAATTGTCCGCCTTGTTTGCGCTTCAAATGAACCATATCTATGATAATTTTGCGGATTTCCTTTGGAAGATCAAGAGGCATTGTATTTATCCCTGTTCTATTATTTTTTTTAGTTTTAAAGCTAACCATTGATGAGAGCTTTGATCGAAATGCGCAGAAACTTTCTGTGGCGATAATTGCTAAGATGTCTTTAAATCATTTGTCTAATTTATCGTGCCTGAATCTCCTAATCCAAGTATTTTCTTCATGCGGGATCAATATTCTTGGGTGAATATAAATCGGGGAATTGATCAATGACGCTGATGTCCTCTTTCTCCAAGAGGATAGAAAGAGCTCCTTTATTTATAATAACCTGTTCTTTTTTATCCATTCCAGGTATAGGCAAAATATGATTTCCCTTTTGCAGCAACCAGGCCAGTGAAAGCGTGTACGTTGTTGCACTGTATTTTAAAGCGAGTCTTTGAAAATCGGAATGCTCAGCCAGCTTTTGATGGTCTGCCCAACCCCCTAAAGGACTATAGGGAACATAGGCCAGACCTTGCAAATGACAGAACTCAATTAAACCATTACTAAAATCACCTTTACAAAAAGGGTTACAACGATTTTGAACAGCCGCCAAGGGCGTTAAGGACAGAGCGAATTGAAGCTCTGGCAAATCAACATTGGCAATACCAAGGTGTCGGATTTTGCCTTCTTCTTTTAATTTAATTAACTCACCCAAAGAATCAGCCAAAGGCACTTCCTTGTCAGGACCATGCAAATAATAAAGTGAATGCGTCTCAATACACAAATTTTTTAAGCTTTGCTCGCAAGCTTGGCGCAACATTTTAGGTTTACCACCGCCTAAAGACCAACCACCATTGGGCCGGCTCGCTCCACCTTTCGTTGCAATCAGTAAATCGGATCGATTCGAGAGCGTTTTTGCAGCTTTTGCCACCAGTTTTTCATTATGCCCACGATCCTGATCATCTAAACCATAGACATCGGCAGTATCAATAAAATTACCGCCATTTTCGAAAAAACAGAGCAGAATCTCCAAGGCGTCTTTCTCATTCGGGCGACCCGTCAAGGATAAGGGCATAGCTCCAAGGCCTATCGGAAATCGATTCTTGTATTCAGAGACAGAGCGTTTCAAGATAGGGGGTATAGAAGCCATGTTTTAGCCTTTATATTTAATAAATATGCCGTTAAAGTAACGTTTAATAAAACTGAAATCAACTAGCAGTTAATGAACTCTTATTGATATCATGAACAATTAGTGGATTGAATTTTTGATTTTTCCCCTCAAGATGAAAAGCTTTAAGTGGCGTCACTTTCAAAAAGAAATCATTTTACTGGCAGTTCGGGCTGCTATGCCTATTCTGAATTCTGGGTACATTGTGGGGAACGGTGCACAGAAGGCCATTTTGATTCTTAAATGAGTATGTATACAGATGTCAGTGGCTTATGTCCGTTTTGATATGAATCCCGGCACGGGACCACTTACCGTCTTTTTGTAAAATAGTTGTATGAACCGTCTACTCCCTTGTCATGCGCTTCCATTTTTTTAGCTCTCGGGTCTGTGATATTTTGGATTATATTTTTCGATGTGGCGATTTCATCTAGAGCGCTGTCTATTTTGGGTGAAATATATCGATCTGCGTGACGATCCTGCGCATCCTTGATCAAGCCTTCTTCTGTTTCAGGTAACTTTCCCGGATAATGACGATAATAATTCTCCATGATATTTTTAATAATTTTTACATTTTTTTCAATGCACTGTTGTTGTAATTTAATTTGCGCTTTGTCACTCTCGGATAAGCGAAACCTTTTTTCGTTCTTACCTTCCTTTATCTCTTTTTCAAATATACTGGATTCTCTCAATTTCATCATAATAGGAACGGAGAGTTCAGAAATTTTTAGATCAGCCAGCACTGGAGTGACTATGGACAGCGTCGGTGGACTTTGCGTTAGAGGCTCGGTTAGAATTGGTTTTATTTTCGCCTGTTCAAACACAGCTAAAGCCTTGCTAAATACAGCTTGAATGGCTTGATGAACTTTTTGCACTTGCGCTCGATCTGCCAAGAGAGGACTATCCGACGATAAGCCTAAAATAACTTTAGCTGTATCTTGCAAAGCCGGGGAAAGTGAATTAACGATTTGCTCTAAAAATTCAGCATTTTCTTGACGATTGGCATAGTGCATCACCTCGCAATTTAAAACAATTGCTTGAATTAATGTTTGGGCACCTGCTACAGCAATAACGCCACCTTTTTCTCCGACCGTCTTTAAAGTAGAAGAAAATTTCTCATGCGTTAAGAACATTGAAAACTGCACACGGAGCGCGTGCTTTGCTGCTTCAATTTCAAAGATGCGTTTTTCTTTATCATTTTGAGTAATTATCATAACCAAGGGATTTAATTTTGATTTATCTTTAGCGATTTGCATAACGCGAGAAAAATATAAATCTAAAAAGAGCTGTGGCGTAACGACTTTCTGACCTTCTGCTATTGCCATGTGCATATTCGGCCTTATAGTCAGCAAATCACGGATATATATCAAGCCGTAGCAATTTTCGTGAACTTTCACTTCAGCATCAGTGAGCTTCGGCAATGGACTCGGAAGACCCAAACTGTATTTGGGTTTCGTATCAATTCCCGTTGTTAGCACTGTAATTATACAGTCCTCTTTCACTAGAGCGCTATCTTTCAGGCTTTCTAATTCTTTCTTTAAATCGTCTATCCATGCGGTGGGATCATCAATAAGGATATGGGGCGGAGTAATAACATAAATATTTTTTAAATTTGAAAGATTATGCGTTTTGCTGAGACTTTTTAAAATATTTGATCGAAAACATTCACAGCCAGTGATACACAGGTTTTCATAGGGTTTGCGATCTTCTACTTTTAGTTCAACCGCTTTTATATTGAACTCAGAACTACGCGCAAAGGCTATCTTTCCTCCGAGGTTCAACTGCTCGCTTAGATGGTCACCGAAATGGTGACAGCCTGACTTTTCATAAGTGCATGCACTTACTGCAAGAGTCAGGTTTTCTTTATTTGAAAACATATTCAACACCTCGCGTTACCCTGCGTGTTATCTTTTAATTATAGAATACTAAAGTGCGCTATAAGCCGGGATACGTGTTACTACCCCCATAAGCGGATTTACCATAACCGTGCAAAAAAGCTACTATCTAGCTAGCCCGGTAGATAGGATAGCTATTCAAGTTAAGGATGCCCAATGGAAATGCTTGGGTTTACAAGACCCAGAAAAGGTACTTATACACACAGTCGAGCTGCGCTGTAGAATCCGCCCTTAGATACCGCTTATAACCCATTGATTTTACGATGTCGGCGACGCGAATCGAACACGTGACCTACTGATTACGAAAAACCAAGGAGTAAATTACTACAATAGATGACAACAATCAACAACAGTCAAACCCAAGAAATGCCTGAAAATAACCATTGTGGATGAGGTATTTATGAAAAAGCTTAAAAAAGTACCCAAGTTTAAAACTCTTTCTCAGGAAAACAAATTCTGGCAGCAGAATGATTCTGCTGATTATATTAACTGGAAAACAGCAAAACTTGCTAGCTTTCCTCATTTAAAACCATCCACAAAAACAATTTCATTACGATTACCAGAAGATCTTTTGAATAAAATTAAAATTCTAGCTAATAAAGAAGATGTGCCATATCAATCGCTTATGAAAATGTTATTGTCAAGAGGCATTCATTCGCTCATCCATCAAAAATAATTAATATAAAGAACGAAGGGGTCACCTCACGAAACGGAAAAAATTGTACGCTCCTCGGGTGTGGCTTTTGGGCATTCCTACTCTTATAATTGCCTGGTTATACCTTCATAGCCCGCTACTTATCCTCATAGCAATTATATCCATACCTCAAATCATTAAGGCTATTTAGGCGTAATAATAGTATTAGCGTTAATGGTGAATGCACTGCCTTAAAAAGTTGACACTACATCTTAAAAAATCAACAGAACCAGCCGATTTGAATAAATTTTATCTAGCACATGAAAGCACAAACATATTCACAAGCGTGGAATAGGCAGGTTATTCAATAACTAAAATTCGTTATTACCTGCATAATGCTTTATAATTAAACAAATATTAAATGGATTTTGATCTTTTATGGAAACGCTTCATTCTTTTTTTGAGAGGCAAAGTGACCATTCCCCTGAAAAAATCTGCTTAATTTTTAATAATATCCAAATTTCGTATAAAGAACTTGAAGAATCTGCTAATCAGTATGCACATTGGCTGATTGCCCGAAATGTTAAAACTGAAGATGTGATAGGCGTCCTCGTTGAGCGCTCAATTGATCTTTATATTATTATGCTTGGAATTTTTAAAGCAGGTGCCGTATATCTTCCAATTGATCCTGAATCTCCCGTCGAAAGAATAAAGTATATTAGTAATAATTCGAATATGGCTCTTCTATTAACTTCAAAGGAGTATGCGGAAAAGAAACTGTTTAATAGTGACAAAACCCTAGAATATGAAAAAATAAAGCCTATTATTACCAAGCAATCTAAAGTTCGTCCAAAAATAGCCAATCTTTCTCCAGATAATCTATGTTATATCATTTACACCTCCGGTACGACTGGTCATCCAAAAGGAGTAGGCATTACTCATCGTTCAGTATGCAATTACGTCGAAGCCGCATTAAAAATATATGGTATCACCGAAAAGGATCGGGTTTACCAAGGATTCACGAGTTCATTTGATGCTTCCCTTGAGGAAATCTGGATGGCATTTGCTGGTGGTGGGACGTTAGTCACAGGCACATCTCATGCAGTTAGGGAAGGAGGTTCATTAGTAGATTTTTTAATTTTTCATAAAATCACCGTATTTTCTACAGTTCCCACTATATTGGCAATCATCGATCCACCGATTCCTAGTTTGAAAATATTAATTTTAGGGGGAGAAAAATGTCCTCAGACCTTCATAGAACGCTGGCTTCGGCCTAATCTTCGAATATTTAATACTTATGGACCTACAGAGGCAACCATTATCACCACTTTTTCTGAATGCCAAGCACAGAAAGAGATCACAATAGGAAAACCTATTCCAAATTGCGAAGTATTAATCTTAGATGAGAAATTAAATCCCGTCGAAACAGGAATGCCTGGCGAATTATTTATCGGTGGAGCTGGTTTAGCGAGGGAATACATAAACAACCCGGAGTTAACCAAAGAGAAATTTATCAATTATCACAATAATCCTTCAAGAAGAATTTATCGAACAGGAGATATAGGGCGTTTAACCGAAAACGGAGACATTCAATACATTGGGCGTACAGATGAACAAATAAAAGTACGCGGCTTCAGAATAGAATTAGAAGAAATTGAAAATGTATTAAAAAGAATACCCGAAATACGCGACGCGGTTGTTGTGGCGCAAGAATTTACCCCGGGAATGCAAACTTTAGTCGCTTATTTGATATTAAAAGAGAAGTTCGAGCCAAATGAACAAGCCATTCAGAAAATAGCGAGTGATTATTTGCCTACTTATATGATCCCCACCTTATTCGAATTTGTTGCTGATTTCCCAAAAATGTTAAATGGAAAAATTGATAAAAAAGCCCTAATAAAACCAATACTTGAGCGAATCATTGTTAAATCTAAAAGCACAGCGTTATTTCCTGTGATCGAGAAAAAAATTACAACCATATGGGAAAATGTTTTACAAATTAGTCCCATCTGGAATACTGCAAATTTTTTTACTGAACTGGGCGGGCATTCACTAGCTGCGGCTAATGTTATTTCAGAGATGCGGCGACATCAAGAAATGAGCAATGCCTCACTCATAGACATATTTAAATATCCCACTATCCAACAATTATCCAGAAAAATGCACGATTCATCCAGTAAAGTAACCGTCGACAGACTGGTAGAAGAAGATTTTAATTTAAAGCCTAAGACAGTCAAGGAAAAACTGCACTACTATTTCTGTGCCTTCGTACAAGCGCTTGTGTCACTCATATTAATTACTATTTCCCCTTGGCATTTTATTATTATTGTTCTGATTGGCGTTGGTTTTTCTCTCGCCAGTTCAACATTAAACTTGTTTCAACTTGCAATTTTATGGCTGCTTTTTTTATTTTTACTCGAGCCGGCTCTTCTTTTATTTGGCATTGTAATCAAATGGCTGCTGTTGGGGAAAATAAAACCCGGAAGACACAAGATTTGGGGTTTATATTATTTGCGTTGGTGGCTAACGAATCAAGTGTGTGATCTTGCTCCTATAGACCATTTGGTCGGCAGCCCATTTATGAATATCTATTGCAGATTAATGGGCGCAAAAATCGGCAAGAATTGCTATCTAAACACAGATCAATTTTGCTCTTTCGATCTAATGAGCATTGGTGATAACTCAAGCATCGGTGCTGACGTAGGCGCAACCGGCTATAAGGTACAGCACGGTTGGTTACACATTGGAGCCATTACTGTGGGCGAAGATTGTTATGTAGGAGCAAACTCTGTTCTTGGCATCAATGTTAAAATAGGCAATGGAAGTAAATTAGGCGAGCATTCATTGCTCTCCGATGGGCAAATCATACCCGATGGTGAGAGTTATATCGGATCGCCTGCCTATCCCGGCAAGGTTGAAATATTTCAAACACCCACAGAAACAATTTTGCGGAGTAAAACAAAGCGTTTCTTGCACGCAATTTGTCATTATTTGCTATTAATGCTTTTAGAACTTGTTTATGTCGTTTCAGTCGCACCTGGCATTATTTTGATCGTGTATATTTACTATATCAGCGGGGCATTAATCAATTGCATTTGGGCCATTCCGTTAGCAGCCCTCCTGTTTATCAGCTTAATGATTCTTCAAATTAGTTTACTCAAAAAAATTTTTAGGCCTGTAAAAAAAGGCTGTTATTCGATACATGGGTACTACTATCTCAAAGTATGGTTTATCGAGCGCCTTGTAGCTCTTAGCCTAGGAACAATAGAAGCCTTGTATGGCACACTTTTTGCTGCACCGTGGTTTCGTTTTCTAGGCGCAAAAATTGGTAAAAATTCTGAAATATCTTCAGTCAATTTTACCCCTCCGGATATGCTGAACATTGGCGAAGAATGTTTTGTGGGTGATAACGTGATGCTTGCAACTCCACAGATTTATCATGGTTATATTAATTTGAATCCTATTCATTTAGGCAACAGAGTCTTTATCGGAAATGGTGCCACTATCCCGGGCGGCACGAAAATTGGCAGTAATTGTTTAATCGCTTGCGCTTCGATTCCGCCCTCCAATTCAGTTCCCAGTGGCACGAGTTGGCTAGGTACCCCCTCATTGAATCTACAAATAAAACCGGAGTTAACTGATTCTGAAAATTTAACTTATAAACCCTCCTTAAGAGCTAAAGTGACTAGAGGTGCATTTGAGATATTTAAGATATTTTTACCAGGCGGGTTTTTGTATTTAATTTTAACCCTGGATGTCATTACCTTTGTTACTCTAAAAAATATATATAGTTTTTTATTCGCTTTGCTTATTTTTCCATTTTTCTCCGTGTGCTATGTTTTCAGCGAAGTGTTGATTATTGCACTTTTAAAATGGGTACTCATAGGACGCTGCCGGGAAATTTCTGCCCCGATGTGGAGCACCAAAGTTTATTGTAATGAATTTGTCACAGCTTTATTTGACACTGTCGTCGTACCATTTTTTTTAGAGACACTTTTAGGCACCCCTTTTGTTGTCGGGATTCTTCGTATTTTTGGTGTTAAAATCGGCAAGTATTCTTATATTGGAACGCCTTATATATCGGAATTTGACTTAGTGGAAATACAAGATAGCGTTTGCTTGAATAGAGATTGCACCATACAAACACACTTATTTGAGGACAGAATTTTTAAAACCGGCCCTATTGTGATTGAAAAAGGGTGTTCTGTTGGTGACCGATCTATTTTACTTTATTTAACAACCATGGAAAATTATTCTTCATTAGGAAATTTATCACTCTTAATGAAGGGAGAAGTGTTATTTCCCTTCAGTTTTTGGGAAGGCATCCCCGCCAAAAGGAAATACAAATCGAAATCCATTGATGAAGTTTGATTATCATTTATATTTTTTTCACATTGAGGTAAGTAGAATGAAGCGATTAATCGCACTTTGTAGTTTTTTAGTGATCAGCATTTCCTCTTCTAATGCCTTTTCTTTAGAGACTCCATTGAAAAATAAATTATGCGCTCTAGAGAATAATTTAGAAGAGGCCGAAAAACTAGCAATCAACAATCAATTTGAAGAGGCGGCCTCCATTTACGAATGCTATCTTCAAAAAAATCCAAACGATAAACAAGTCTATCTTGAATATATTGATGTAGAGAGAGATTTTGAAAATTACAATAAAGCAATTTCTCTTTTAAACAATTACCAAAATTTGTTTGGCGCAGACAATGATTATAAAAAACACAAAGCACGCGTATTTGCAGACGCAGGGTTTTATGATAGCTCTTTGCAGCTAAACGATCCCTTAATTAAAGCGTCTCCCAACGACAGCTATTTAATGGCCACTCAAGCGAGCGCTCTATTTCAATCAGGCAAAAGAAGTGAAGGACTCGGAGAGTTGCATAATCTTATTAATAAAGATCCAAAATCAGACGATATTGACTATTTAAAAATTGCAATTGAGCAGCCACTGCAATCTACGATCAGCATAGGAACACGCTTTCAAGATTTAACTCAAGCTACTGACCCCATGTATATACCACCTTCAGCGCAATTTATTCATCAAAATGATACAGTGACCATTTATAGAGTCCCTGTTGAGCTGCAATATTATTTTAATGCGACTACGAGCTTATTACTATCAGCTGTAGGTGAATTTTTATCCGCCGCATCAGGAAATAGCTTAACGACGGATACCGATAGATCCAGAATTAGTGATCAAGAGTATTTAATTGGCCTTGATAGCTTTATAACGCCACAACTTGAATTACAAGGATTAATCGGAGACATTGCCATAAGCAATGGCATAAACAGACCAGCAGCCTATTTTGCGGCTAAGCTGGCACCCAACGAAAAATGGAAAATTTCACTGGGAGCTTTACATGATCTTTATAGGCCTATCGATTTGACGAATGGCTCCCCTCTCGAGGTATCACTTGCAATTATGGAAACGGGAGGAAGAGTCCATGCTAACTACAAATCAAGCCTGCAATCGACCATGGATTTAGACTTTAGAATAAGTCATTTAAGTGATGACAATTCTTATACTAGATTAGCTTTTGAGCCAGGAATGATCCTATTGAATACAAACAGAACTAATCTAATGCTCGGCATAAATGCCGAGTGGTTATCTTTCAATAAAGAACTTTTTGAGGATGGCTATTACTCTCCACGTTTTTTTCAACTGTATGAAGTCATAGGCTTATACAATATCAATGTCACGCCAACTTTTTATATTGAGTTGTATGTGGGTGGCGGCGTCACAAAGGATAATTTATCCCATATCGGACCTGCGTCGGATTTAGGCATTGAAACTAAATATACAATACATAGGAACATAGATATAGCGAGCGAAGTTGACTACTTAACTCGCGCTCTCAACCCCTTTTATAGTGAAGTGAGAGCAGCGATCAGCTTGACTTGGCGGTTCGCATAAGAATCGTTGCAATTTTAACAGCCGGCCGCTATTTCATTAATCTTTGCGTACCATTCCCTATCGGTATAATTTTCTTTGTCTTTTGCTAGCGCATTGAGTTTAGATGCGGCACAAACACAGATCTCTGCATTTTTTTGTTTATTCACTGCATCGCTTTTTGAACTAACAATACCCCAAATATTATTACAAGAGGACTTGATTTTATCTTCAGTTAAATTTGATAAGCCTTCATCAGTGCCTATATTATCCATCGTAAGGTATAAGGCCGTGCGTGACATGCAAGTAGCTTCCGTTTTTGCAGAGCCCGCGGTTGAGTCAGAGGATTGACTCGCAGAACAGTCACAATATTTTTGTCCAAAATCTCTGAATGTAACTTCATCGGAACTATTATCAACATTGGTCATCCACCTCTTTTCGCAGGATGCTCTAATTTGGTTCTTAGCTGAAGAGGATGAATCTTGAGCGTGAGCGAAGCTAGGCAACAAGGCAATTATTAGTGAGAGTATTGGTATGTTTATATTCAAGCGCATAGTTAAAAATCCAAGAATAATAAAGGAAAATTCATATTATTAACGCATCGCGGCATGATGTCCCCTGAAATTAATAAACAGTAATTTCTACTTTTTAGCCACGAGATTATTCTCATACCGACGACGCGAATCGAACACGTGACCTATTGATTACGAACATTCAAGCAAGTAATAATAACAGATTACAACAGGTATTGACAATTAAACAACGGGTTAAGAAAAAGCGCTTGTTGTCATTTATTGTACAATTTGGCATTTATTACTCCTGATCAGAAACATAAATCCGGTCAAACGCAATACGCCAAAGAGCACGGACAGTATTATCAATTTGAAGGAAAAGAGTCAGGTCGGGAAGGGATTGTGACCGCCCTGCAAAATCACAATGATTACCTGCATATAATGCCATAAAAAATCAAATGGATAAATTGACTTAAGCTTCCAACGGAAAGTTCCTTGACCCCCCGATATTAAATTTAATGAGTCAACCGGTAAATTAAAATTGCTGCACGCTGTGTGGCAACTTGCAATGAATTAATATCCAGTGTTTCATCCGTCGAATGCAACCCTATTCCAACTGCGCCCAATCCTGAAAGATTGGCTGGTGTTAATGAAGCGGCATATGATAAATCTCCAGCGCCACTTAATCTTTGTTCCACTTTCTTTACTTCACCAAACCCCAAATCTATACTTACATTACTATATTTTTTTAATAATTCCATATTCCCTGTTGTTGCAATCATGGGAGGTTTCCCTGTGCTAAACTCAACAGTAGCGGTAGTACCTAATAAATGTTGAGTTACAATCGCCATTATTGTTTCTTGTGCGGATTCTTTCTGTGCTGTGGTAAAATAACGCAAATCACCCGTGGCCGATGCCGCTTGTGCGACTACATTCATTTTACCAAAAGCATCGCCTTGAGAAATATTTTTATCAAAATGAATCGTCGTTCCTCCTAATATTATTCCCGGATTAAAAGATAAATATCTGCTATCAGCAAGCTCCACACGCATAGCATTAAGAATACGAGCCAATTCAAAAATGGCACCGTCACCCACTGCAGGAGTAAAAATATCCGATGAATGGGCAGATGTCCCATGAGTTTCAACTGTCCAACCACTCATGCCTGCATAGGAAGTAACTGCTGTATTCAAGCTAAATGATGGCTCAAATTCTAATGCAATATCGCTATGCTGAGCTGCATCAATGAGTGGCTTTTTAGAAATAGAAGTCGGTTTACCAGAGCTTTCTTCATCGCCAACGAATGCAATCGTAATTGATGTACCATCCAATGCATGTAGCGCTTGTAATGCTTTCAATGCATATAGAATTACAACAATACCACCTTTATCATCTATTACACCAGGACCTGTCGCACGATTGTCTTTTAATTTAAATTGTTGAAAAGGACTATTTTTTGCAAAGACTGTATCTAAATGAGCAATCAATAACAGGCGTTTACCTTTAGATCCTTGATGTTCCGAAATAAGCGTCCCAGCACGTTGCATATCAACAGGCATATTGACCCAATGCGTTGTGAAGCCCATAGAATTTAACTGATTGCGTAACATTTCTCCGACTTGATGAATGCCATCAAGATTAGAAGTTCCACTATTTACATTTACAAGAGATTCTAATAAAGAGAGTTGTTCTGATTTGTCACTGCTAACTATATTGCATAATTCAGCTTCTATGGAAGAAGGGCTTGCGTAGGATCCACGCAAAAACACAACAATGAAGAAGGTTAATATAATTTTTAGGCAATAATTCATGAACGGTGAGTGCTCCCTTAAAAATGAGAATAGACACCAAACAGCGAAAAAAAGCAACGCCAGGGTCAGACAAAGCAAAGCGGACGTTATTCATGGTGATAAGCCACGGGGAAAAAGCTCTAGACAACGTTTTCATTGATACGGGGCGTATGCTAGCCGAAAGCAGTATGCAAATGGAACAAGAGGAGCTGGCGGAGCCGGATGATCTAACCCCGACTTCACGGACACCGAAGAGATAAAATCTCTATCCGGTTTGTTTTGAGGAAAAAAGTAGCTTCGTTGTGTGTTCTTTTTTTCGGTGCAAGAGCAGTAGTTTGTTGTACGGTGTTACGGTCAAGTGTCCCGTATTTGGCTATATGAGCCTTGTTACAGTACTATTTTATGGCACTATGCGTACATATGAGCCATGCATTTTGTCGATTAGGTGCTTCAGGGTCACTTTCCCTGGCTGAAACTCTGCCGTAAAGTATTTAATTTCTGTAATGGTATGATGTTCGCCGAGCAGCTTATTAAATAGGATTTGTAGGTCTAGCAAATTAAATTTAGTGTTTTTAAGCACCCCATATACAAATTAACTCCATCAATATAGATTATTGTTCTTGGTTTTACCGTATTCACTGTAATTAAATCCTTAAAAACAAAGGCCTCTAAAGAGGCCTTGCGCCCTACCGACGAAACGATAGGAGAAGTAGTCATTTACACTATAACCCCTTATCATAGAATCTCAACATGTTTCAAGCATGTTAAAACAATACAATCACTCTCTCATTTTTGCTTTTACGCTGCCGTTAAATAATTTTCAGTGACTTTTTTTATAATTTCCTTATATAGCGCCGGCCTTACTGAGCGATGCAAATCAATCAGCTTGCGAAGAAACGCCGCCGATGGACTAGCATTGCGGCCCATCATGATCTCCTCAATGACTTCTTCATGAGTATCAGTATAATGAGCAATTCCTTCAAGATTATAATCGCCTGTTGCCAAGGTATCTTGGATGATCAACCGTACAAATTTAGACTCAAGCATCATGTTCTCCATTTCTGTGGTAAATTTCATTAAACGAAAATACTCCCTGTGTTGTTTTCTGAAAGTTTCCCTAAGCTCCTCGTAGATACGTGCAAAAATTTCGGCCTCTAATAAAAGGCTCTGTTCTTCGGTAAGTCGGGAGGAAGTCATCCCTATCAATCGGTACAGCGGCTCCATTACTGACATAGCAACTTTTCTCCCAGGACACTCTAAAAAAAGATTAATGTTTTATTTTATGAGTAAAGTCTTTATACTACCTTAATGTTTTCACCATAAATAACGAATTTCGTTATTTATGGTGAAGTTATTATATATGGCGAATTATGTCAAGCACTTCTATTGGTACAGTTTTAGCTACACTAATGCGGAAATTTGATCTCAACGCGCTAGACTTAGAGAGGCATACTGGCGTTCCATCAAGCACCATATACCGTCTTTTAAAAAACAAAGATGGCAATCCAACTGTAGACGTACTAAAAAAATTAGCTTCCTTCTTTCAGGTCACGGTAAGCCAATTGATTGGAGAAGATCCTATTGGATCAAAATATATTCCATTGATACCATCAACGGAAATTCTCCATTATTTAAACGCATCAAGCAGGATAGCAAGTAAGTACCCGACTGTTCCCATTGATTTCCCATTAAGTGCAAAGTGTTTTGCAACTTACGTACAAGATGATTTAATGGAACCATTTCTATTATTTAACTCAATTGTGATAATTGACCCTGAAAGGAAAATTTCTCATAAAGATTTCGTCCTATACTCTAAAGATCGAAACGGCGTTCCGCAAATCCGTCAAATCATCAAAGATGGAGAAGATATCTATCTAAAAGCACTAAACTCGAATTTTCCATTCGCTGTGGTAAAAGGAAAAAATATCAAAAAATTTACATTTATTGGGGTAATCATTCATTATCGAACAAATCTTTACACCTTAAAAAATGAAAGGATTTTATCAGAAGAAAATATAATTATAAAAACCGCCCAAAATAATGACTAACCTTTTTTTAAGAAACCACCCCAAATCTAGATTCTTTAAATTTTTTTCTGGAATCGACAAAACATTTTTTTTAATATTCTTGGGTATGTTATACGCTACAATTTTTTTCTCATCCTTCATTCTTGGCTATAAAGTAGTTTTATTTGAGGGTAGCATATTATGTGCCTCAGTCTTTATATTTCCTCTGCTCTTTCCAATAAATGATTCTATAACTGAGCTTTTTGGTGTAAAGGTTTCTTACCTAATGATAGGTGCAATAATTATTTGCGAGTTTTTGTTTAGCATTCTGACAAAATCTGCTTCTCTTTTACCCTCCCCTCCAGGTTGGCAAAACCAAGAGCTCTATACTTCTTTAACTTCTGGCTTCTTGCATATTGCAATAGCAGATTCATCATCACTAGCAATCAGCTTTTTTGCAAACTCCTATTTTCTTAATAAATGGGGCATACAATTATACGGGAAGAATTTCTTGATTCGAAGTCTTGGAGCAACAGCAATAGGCGAGTTAATCTTTACTATAGCCACTAATTTAATTGCATTTCATTCTTTTGAAGTTGCTAACTTACAAGATACCATTAATATAATCACGTCAGATTATATTTTTAAAATGGTCTACTCTTTATTGATATGCATACCAAATGCTATTTTAGTAAATAAAATTAAAAGTTCTTTCTCAGAAGGAAAAGATGGTAAAATTATAGACAATTTAATTCCGTTTAATTTATTAAAACAGAATTATCAGATCTAATCACATTGTTCATATTTTCGTGATTTGAAATAGCACGATTTTTTAACTCTATTTCTACCTCATAGGCCCCTACAATGTTGCCAATACAAGCACTGTCTCTAGAATCAAAATTTTGTATCAAATCGATATCAGAAAATATTTCTTGAGCCGGTTTTATATAAAACTGACCAGTCGACGTATTTTGGTATATTAATAATGGCTCTCCTATATGTTCAGAATATTGATGTTTAATTAATAAATAATTTTTTTTATATTTCCTTTTTATTACTCGCTTCTGATTTTCGAGCATTGTTTGAATCAGCAAATTAAAATCTTTCTGAGTAAACATAGAGCTAATCTTAACGTTACCTTCCATAAGAAGCTCATATGGCATTTTTTTAATAGGAGGAGTGCATTTACCATTAATCCTGATAATCAAAAATAAAAGCCCTTTTTCTGGGTCTTCGACTATTGAGTCAATTTTTAAATGCTGATTTTCAATTTTTTTAAAAAAAGAAATTGCTTTTTTAATATACTTCAAAATTGCTAGAATCCTTTGCACTTATCCCTCAAACGATTAAAATAAAATAGAAAATTAATCTACACTAAGACTTGATATATTTAAAGAAAATACGCATAATTATTTTTCTATAAATGGGGAACTTATGCCAACACATATTTATAATAACCCACAATCATATAGCAAAAATAATGACCTGCAATTCAGCTTTGCCATGTCTGTTTTTCCTAAGATTAAAATCAAACCTAATTCTAGAATACTGGATCTAGGAAGCGGTGACGGACGCATAACATCTGAGTTTGTAAAAAAAGCTTCCGATGGCTGTGTAATTGGATCTGACATTTCCAATGAAATGGTCAATCATGCCAATACGGTTTATAGCTCTCAATCAAATTTACTTTTTGTAAAAATGGATATGAGCCAGAATGTTTTTAAAAACCAATTTGACATTGTAACATCGTTTAATAGCCTACATTGGGTAAAAGATCAAGCCAGCGCATTAAAAGGGATAGTTGCTGCTGCAACTCCTTTGGCGCAAGTTATTTTATTGTTGTCACACCGAAAATCACATTATCATATTGCTCTCGATACTCTTAGTTTTAGCAGCAAATGGGCAAAATATTTTACCCATTATGCTAACCCTCGATCTTTTTTTACTAAAGAACAATATCAAACGCTTTTAAAGGATTCAGGTTTAGAAGAAGTTTCTTTAATGGAGAATGAAATGACTTATGAATTTACTTCTATTAAAGATCTTAAATCATTTTTTTCTTCATCGATGGTAAACATTAAACAAATCCCTGACCATATGAAGGAATATTTTCTAGAAGACTACTGCGCTGAGTTCTTAAAACAATCCAAATGTGATGATCTAAATCACATACCTGTCAGCTTTTGGTGCTTAGAGGTTATCGCAACTAAAAAAAAGTTTGAATATATAGAGGAATGTAAGCAGCAATTCGCTAGTCCATTTATTCAATCAAAATTATAGGTTGTGCATTACCTTTATACGCTATTACAAATTTTAACGGACTCATGATGATAAAGAATTTCAATCAATTGACCAACGTCATCAGATCTTCCCAAACATAAAATAAACGTATCTGCTATTGTATGATATCCGGGAGATAGCCTTTGAACCTCATTTCTATAATCTTTATTTTTTGAATTAATCAGGGTCATATGAGGATCAAATGATTTTTTCACGGTCAGCCCAATCATATCAGCAATATGACTATGCATTTTGTGCAAAAGAGCACTTTTGTCGGGTAATAATGATACCCAATAAGTGATGTTGTCAAAAGTTACACAGCTCAATTTACTAAATTCAAGCGTTATCAATTTCTCTTCCCATTGATCACTAATACGTGCCCAGATATCATCTACCTCCTTTTCTTCTGCTTCAAATTGATATAAAGTGACATGAGGATTAGAATTTTTCCCAAGTAAATATTTATCAGCAATGCTTGAGAATTTACGCGCAAAGCTTACGACTTCATCAGCATTTGTTTGCGGTACCAACGCTAAATTATATTTTCTTTTCATAAACGCTCTGAAAGAACCTATCCTTCTACGAAGAATAAAGGATTTAATCACAATAACTCTATCGCTTGGTCAAAATAGCACACACTAAGCCGATAAGGTTATCCTTGTCCTTTGGCTCACCTTCCGCAATCAACAAAGTCAAAGCCGTCAAAGCTGGCGGCGTGATGCGTTTTAAATCTAAAGATCTGGCTTACTGTAAAATCCAGATAAAAGCATCACCGCCACTGCGATTATTGCCGTCAACCAACGGATGGTTCTTACTCATGAAATACAAAAGATGGGCCGCCTTTTCCTCAATACTGGGGAGCGTCATTTGATGTGTGTAAATAGCCGCTTAGATGTTGAGTGATTAGTAACTTTGATTCGACCGACAATCTGACATAAATAAATACGCGTGTCAAAAATTATTTTCTATAAGATCCGCTAGATCTTATGACCCTTCATTAAAAGCGGTCGTCATTGCGAACGCGAGTGAAGCAATCCAGACTTTATTGCTGCCTCATAAGAATTAAAGCGGGTAGAATTTGAGATTTGTTTTTTAAAGCGAGGGGCAATAAAATTTGATATGCCCTTTATCGCTAAATATAAAATCTTCATAAGCTAGATTTGGTTGCCAAATCGCCCCAGTCATTAAAATCACCGCCTAAAACTATAACTTACTGCTCAGGAATATAAAGAATCCCATCTGTCCAAAATTGGGAAAATACTCACAATAGCTCAATTTACGCAACAAAGCCGAGAATATTGCTTAACTCATTGATAATATTATACTTGTGCTGTGATATAATAATAGGTATAGCAGGGAGAAGCCCCTATGCCGCAAGATGATACCCCAATCCCAGACGGCGATTTTCAGTTGATTTTTAGGGCGACGCCGGATCTCTATCTTCTCTTGTCGCCCCAGCTCAACATCATCGAGGTCAATGCGGCCTACCTGCAGGCGACTATGGTGAAACGAGATGATATTATTGGTCGCGCACTGTTTGAGGTCTTTCCAGACAATCCGGATGAGCCAGAGGCTACGGGGACTCGCAATCTGCGCGCTTCTTTGCTGCGTGTTTTGCGGGATAAAAAACCGGATACCATGGCGGTGCAAAAATATGACATTTCTCGCCCACAAGCCCAGGGGGGCGGTTTTGAGGAACGTTATTGGAGCCCTGTGAATACACCGGTTTTGGGCAGTGATCAGGAGGTAAAATATATTATTCACCGGGTAGAAGATGTCACGGCCTTGATGCAGTTGCAAAACAACGCGGCCGAACAATTGGAAATCTCCAAGGCCTTGCGTTCGCGCACAGGCCAGATGGAGGCCGAGGTTTATCAAAGGGCCCTGGAGTTACAAGCGGCGAATGAAGAGCTACGAAAAAAAGAAACCGATTTGCTGCACGCCAATGAAGAACTGGAAGCTTTTAGCTATTCGGTTTCGCATGACTTGTTGAATCCCATCCAGGCCATTTCCGGTTTTAGCGCTTTGCTAATGAGATATTGCAAGTTGAACGAGGAAGAAAAAGAGTATTTAACCGAAATTGTGAAAGCAGCGACCAATATGCGTGAATTGATCGCCGATCTACTGAGCTTTTCACGCGTCACGCGCAGTGAGCTCTGCCGTGAGACGGTGGATTTAAGCACGATGGTGCAAGAGATCATTGGCAGCTTGCACAAGCTGCATCCCGATCGCCACATCAAGCTAACGATCAAAAAGCGCGTGCGGGGTCACTGTGATGCGCATTTAATACGAATTGTTTTTCAAAACCTTTTGCAGAATGCCTGGAAGTTTACCGCGAAAAAAGGCAATCCTGAAATTGAGTTCGGCGTTGAAGAGGGTGAAAAGCCAATTTATTACATTCGAGACAATGGCGCGGGCTTCCCCTCAGAAAAAGCCGGCCAGTTATTCCAACCCTTTTCCCGCCTCCACCAAGCCAAAGACTTCCCCGGAACAGGCGTCGGCCTGGCAACCGTCCGTCGCATCGTCGAGCGCCACCAGGGCCGTATTTGGGCAGAAAGCAGATTAGGCCAGGGCGCAACCTTTTACCTGCAATTCTAGAGCCTGATTTTTTCTTGTATTTCCTCTTTTATAACTATAAATTATGGCGATTTTGAAAAAAACTATAAACAGTCATACAAACGATGGATAAGATCACAAGAAATAAAATTAACTGGAGACATGGAAGGCGAGCTCCTTACCAATAAACAGCTTGGCTGCATAACGCATCTTATTGAGGGAAAAACTGCAAAAGAAATTGCTAAAGTTCTTGGCATTTCATACAGAACAGTTGAAGGTCCTATTACAAAATTGAAAGCACGATTTAATTGCCATACAAAGACCGAATTAATTTCAAAGCTGCTGAAAACCCAAAAGGAAATGATTATGACAGCACAAGAAACAGTACGTGACGAGATTATAGACGAATTGTTAGGCAACACCAAGAACGCAGAAGATTTATTCGGCAAGGATGGACTTCTTAAAAACCTAACCAAGCGATTAATGGAACGGCTGTTAGAAGCAGAGATGACCAATCATCTTGGCTACATGAAGAACGCCATCGAAAGCAACAATACTGGCAATTCTCGCAATGGTAAAACCAAGAAAACAGTTAAAACTGGAAACCGCGACATTGAAATAGCAGTTCCTCGAGACCGTGAAGCTGAATTTACCCCCATTTTAATTGAGAAACGTCAAAGCCGCTTGGCGGGATTGGATGATAATATTTTATCGCTTTACTCAAAAGGGACGACGGTTCGGGACATTCAAGCACACTTACATGAACTGTATGGGACAGAGATATCACGAGATTTGATTACGACGATCCCAGATGCTGTGCTAGAGGATACTAAGGCCTGGCGCTGTCGCCCTCTTGATGAGATATGCCCCATTGTGTTCATAGATGGCTTTGTCGCCAAGTGTAGGCTCGATGGGCGCGTTGAGAACCGGACAGTGTACGTTATGTATTGAATAAACTTGATGGCGAGAAAGACGTCCTAGGGCTTTATTGGGGGGCTGCAGAGGGTGCTAAATTCTGGTTGTCTGTTTTAACGGAAATTAAGAACCGCGGCTTGAAAGATATTTTCATTCTTTGTGCCGATGGGTTAAAAGGATTGCCAGAAGCAGTTGAGGCAACATACCCGCAGGCAATTTTCTAAACTTGCATCATGCACATGGTAAGGCATTCTTTAAATTATGTCCCTTATACGGATAAAAAAGCAGTAGCGGCTGATCTAAAGAAAATATATCACTCTGATCCTAAAGAAATTCGGAAGGTGATTTATATGACGAACATTATAGAATCCTTGAATAAAACACTGAAAAAATCGGTTAAAAACCGCGGCAGCTTCTCGACAGAAGATGGTCTTATGAAGGTTTTATATTTAGTGATAAAGGGCATATCAAATTTTATTGCCCCTCGCTTAAAAAAACAAATCTCAAATTCTACCCGCTTTAATTCTTCTGAAGCAGCAATAAAGCTCTGGATTGCTTCACTCGCGTTCGCAATGACGACCGCTTTTAATAAAGGGTCATAAGATCTAGTGGGTGCTATTTAAATAATTTTTGACACGCGTATTTATTTATGTCAGATTATCAGTCTAATAAAAGTTACTGATTCAAGAAATACCTAAGCGGCTATTTACACACATCAAATGACGCTCCGAGGCCTCACGAGTATCTTTCTAGCTGCTTCTGTTTTCCTGTCGCTAGGAAGCCCCTTATTATGAGCAATATCGATCAACTGGCTCACTCTGTTTTTACTGGAAGGAGCTAGTTTAAACAAGCGAAAATCTTTTGAAAGCTGTACTGTTTCAATGTGTTCAGGCTTTGGCAATCCATATTGGGAAAAACTCTCTGGTGTCATATTATTAGGAATAGCGCTTACTAGCTTATCTTCTTCAGAAATCGATTCAATTATTATACCTGTGGTTTTAGCTTCCTCTTGGCTGCTATCGATGACCTGAGCTACTGGCAATGCAGCCCTTTCTTGTCTTTTACTATTTATTTGCTTCAAGATAGCATTTTTTTCTAACTCTTCAATAGCGTCACTATCTTCATTATTTATAATGAGCTGGTCTAAGTTTTCATCTGATTTCTTCAAAAAAGAGGCAATAAATTTAAGAGGATCATAGATTACATTTTTCAAAATTTGGTAAGGGATATCTGCTATAGCTTTGAGTATTTTCATAGGGAAATTAATAACTGTAAACACTACCCCTACAAACAGTTTTAAGCCTTTTCGAATAGCACCTGACTCTTTGTATTTCTCTGAGCCTATTTCTATAATACCGTTGATTGCTTTGTTTAAAAATGACAAAAAATCATCAACCAATCGTACAGGATTGCAGAGAGTATGAATAAGATTCGCGAGCATATCAGCTTTAAGATGTGCAGTTCTATTGGAATCAACATAATAAATATCTTGAAGGAAAGGCAAATATGAGATCAGCTTTTTGAATGATAACTTTAGATCATACTGGCGTTCCTTGTTGCGGTATGGCTGCAGTATGTCTATCAATACACCTAGAACCTCCCCTAATACAGCACCAGCAACAACTCCGCGAAGTAACGTAATGTGATACCGCTTCTCCAGGCTATTTCTATTAGTTTTTAATTTTCTTATAAGCTTATTTGAAAATTGGTCTACTTCACCTGATAAGATTTTTCTGGCTAGAAAAGCTTCTGTTCCTGGGATAAAGGAAGCGACAAATCCTAAGCCAAAATATTTTTGGCAGAAAAAATCATACGCTTCAAGAGAAGCAGCCACATTACCCTCTGTCTCTCTAAGCTTTTGAGGCATATTACTTTGTCTGAGAGAGCTTCTGTCTATACTTGCTAGGTTATTGTAAATTTCAAGTGAACGCTGTGCCATGGTTTTAGGGAATAAAAAAGGCATTGTTTCATTCCTCATTAATTTAAACTAAAAGCATACGTATTCCTATTCCGCTACGCGAAATGTAGGCTTTTACCTATTCAATTATAGCATATGACCTGATTTTATCCACATTAAATAGTTATGATTAAATTATCGACAAATCTTACATTGCCTTATTGGTAATAAAAATCCAAGAATATGCACATCGTAACATATTGATCCAATTCAAGTAGCCGTGTACCTTATATAAAATATAAAATATCGCTATAGCCGTCCCAATAATACTTACCAGCATCATTTTCTTTGTAAGCGTTTCGCCAAACACAGGCCTGCCGCTTTACAATCATAAGGTTCAACTTTGTTGGCCTTGCAAGTTTCTATACGTGAGTAAAGAATGGCGCTCGCTTTAGCTCCAGCAGGACTTCCAGAAAGTCGAGTCAACCAAGGGGAATTTCACCCCTTTTGTTATTCTGACCCATCCACATATCGAAAGCGTAATGTAAAAATAAATTCGCTAGCAATGGTGAGATGACTCCTCCTTGCGGAGTGCCGATGTCTCTTTCTGTTAAAATGCTAGATTGATTTGCCATTGGGGCTCTTAACCATCTTTTGCAGTACAAGATTACCCACGTGGGCATCTTGTGGTGCTCAAGAGCTTTTATAACAAGATCATGTCTTACATTATCGAAGAACGATTTGATATCCATTTCTAGAACCCAATTGTTTGACCAACATGCCCCTCTGCTTTCTTTTGAAAAACGAACCTTCCTTTTTCTAATCGGCGATACCACAGGGTAAAGCAATTCGTTTCATAATAGAGTGCTTTAAGCTTATTGCCGATTCTATTGCGGAATAAAAATAAATGACCTTCTGTGGGATTCATTTTTATTGTTTCCGAAATCAAAACGCAGAGAGTGTCAATGGACTTACGCATGTCGATTGGCTGCGTATAAAAGAATATTTTTATATCATCAGGGACTAGCATGCGAGTAAGGCCTCTACCAATTGTCTCACACGATGCGGATCGGTATTAAGAGGCAATGCTAACTGAAACGGTAAGGCTTCCGTTTTTAGTGCACCACGTCAGTAGGCATTCGTAACTTCTCACTGAATCCCAATGGAGTCAAGTTTCCAAGAGATTCATGAGGTCGTTTACTATTGTATTTGACCAGCCATTCATCGGTAATTGCCTGAACGTGGTCAACGTCATAAAATAAATTCATATTCAGCACCTCTTCACGGTAGGTGCGATTAAATCGCTCGATATAGCCATTCTGTGCCGGTTTTCCAGGTTGAATAAACTTGATTGTAACGCCATTGTTTGCAGCCCAATTTGACATAACGCTGGAGATATTTTCTGGGCCATTGTCAACTCGAAGCTCGCATGGGTAGCCGCGAATGCTTGCAATTTCATCCAGAAACTCTGTGACACGCTCTGCCGGTAGAGAAAAGCCCGCCCGGATACCCAAAGCCTCACGATTAAAATCATCAATCACATTTACAGTGCGAAATCGTCTGCCATTCATCAATGCATCGCTCATAAAGTCGAGAGACCAACATAAATTGGTTTGCTCAGGTTGAACCAGCGCCAGCTTTTCGCGTGACGGTAATCGTTTTTTCGGTCTTTTTCGCTTATTGAGCTTTAATTCACGGTATACGCGATACACCCGTTTATTGTTCCAGTGAAACCCGTCATTACGAAGGCGTGTGTATAGCTTCCAAAATCCGTGTGTCCGGTTTTCTTCCACCAGCGCGAAGCTCTTGCTTAATATACGGATCTTCGGCCTTTTTCTTTGGCTGATAAGCAAATGCAGTTCGACTCAAGCCAAACAACCGGCAAGCGCGTTTAACGCTTGCCTGGTGCCGTTCAATCACATAATTCGCTAATCGCTTGCGCTCCGCTGGCTTTACAGCTTTTTTTCGACGACATCCTTGAGGATGCGGTGGTCAATGCTGAGCTCAGCGTACATATGCTTTAATCGGCGATTTTCTTCTTCAAGTTGACGCAGTCGCCTGAGATCAGTTTCTGACATGCCGCCGAATTTTTTACGCCAGATGTAAAAAGAGGCATCGCTGACACCGTGTTTGCGGCAAAGCTCTGCAATCGGTACACCTGCTTCGGCTTCTTTTAATACAGCGATTATTTGTTGCTCAGTGAATCGTGACTTCTTCATTTGTAGGGCTCCTGTTGGCCGTTAGTTTACCAAAAACCCTACTAATGCAGTGTACTAATTTAAGGAGTGCTTACCCTCCATTTTGATTAATTTTCATTGACATTCTTAGAGCAATTTTTAACAATACAACTTCACAGGACTTTGCCATGTTCTCTATGGCAGCGAGAGGATAAAAAATGTTAAATCTCTCACGAGGCAAAGTATGAATCTAGAATCACTGAATTACGAAGCCATTCTCACGGAAGCTGAAGCCGCACAATATATCAGAATGAGCCGTAGCTTTTTAAGCCAGGACAGAATGAATGGTTACAGGGATGGTCGAACACGTGGGCCTGAGTTTATAAAGATTGGCCGCTCTGTTCGCTACAGAAAAAAAGCACTAGATGAGTGGCTTTTGCAAAACCGGATTATTCGTTCACTTCCTTAAAATAAATAAAAGCCGTGCTCAGCACGGCTTTTATATTGTCAACGTCCCTACAGGTGTGACCAGCATCGCATAGCAGCTTTATCTTGCAGTGAGCGCTTTCGCTTGACGTAAATCGTCAATACTCTTAATCTTTTGTGCGTTAGCGCGGGCTCTGTAGAATAAACCAAAACCCTCTACTTCACTTTTCATACCAATCACTGCTTTTTCACTATCAGGCTTCCAAAAGCTTAAAGAGCCATATTTATCATTGCTCTTATAAGCACGAAAAATAAACAGGACCAGTATAGAAAGTGCATTGTACATATACCTTTTCCAATCTTTTGTCTGATGTTTTTTTATTGTATTATCATCAATCTCTAGAAGAGTAGCATAGAATGCGTTAATCCGACACAGAGATGGTGTTGGCTTATCTTCTGTACCCACAAGAGCCTGATAAAGTTTTTCAAATTCTTCCCGCTTCTTCGATTGCATTGCATTTGGATTTAAACCACTCGACTCTTTCTCATGAATTAAGTAATTTTTGGTTATTTCTAATAATCTGTTGTACGTTGTTTCTACTTTTGTTTGATTGGCTTTTTCTAATCTCGCTATCTCATTTTCTGTCTCTATTGAATCACCGAAAGTAACCTGCCTTCCATCAACCACCCACTTCTCATGCAACAAATTAGGACCACCCTCTACTACAAGCTCTCTACCCTTAAATACAAGCTCTCTACCCTTAAAACTACAACTATAGAACCGGCCGTGATGACGGGCATAAATCGTTACAATGCCGTTTTCAGTGATAATTGTATAACTCCTATTGTTAACTTCATGCCTTCCCGTATCTGCGGGTTCTGGAGAAAGCCGAAGGTAGTCTTCGGTACTAGCAAAACTCACAACATAAGTACCCTGGCCCTCAGTATTGCGTGGTGACGAGCTATCTGGACGATTATTCATAGTAATTTCACCTCTAATTGCGTTAAGTTATATGTCGTGGATTTTCGTTAATAATAGATAGAATACACCCAGAACATTAAGGTAGTATTAAATTTGCACAGAAATATTTTGAAGAA
>Ga0206838_10045_pt1 | contig 32513 bp, 28 predicted proteins | sample Alteio_BWOrgCont_26_FD_152879 | JGI IMG/M metagenome (GOLD analysis project Ga0206838, IMG submission 152879) | Enriched cells from forest soil in Barre Woods Harvard Forest LTER site, Petersham, Massachusetts, United States -... | ecosystem: Environmental > Terrestrial > Soil > Temperate forest >...
CGACACTGGACCAGCCAGCAGGCGGCGATTGAGACGCTGGGCTCGGGGCATCGCTACTACGCGCTGCTCTTTTCGCACGACTTTGCCCGGTCCTTCTGGAAGCCGGGCACCCAGATTCAGTTCGTCGTCCCTACTCAGCATTTTTCCCGGCTGAACGCCAAGGGCCAGCGAATTGCCGTGACGCGAAAGGCATACACCCGGCGAACCCTGAAGCCCAACGCCTGGAAGTACCATTTGCGGCAGATGGCCGCCTGCGAGGAGCCGCTGAGCTACATCCGACGCTTTCTCGTCACGCACGAGGAGCTACGCGCTCACCGATCGGGCCCGAAGCCGGTCGAAAGCGAAGATGAGGACGCCCAGCTCGAGTCTGGATCCTGATAAACGCCGACTAGAGCAGATCAAGACGATAAAGGTGGTTCAGCGGGCCACGCCCCTTGCCGACAGGGTAAGCGGCCTCCATCGCCGACTGAACATATTGTTTCGCCCCGGTGACGGCCTCCGGAGCGGACGAACCCGCGATGAGTTGCGCCAGGAGGGCCGAGGAGAAGGTGCAGCCGGTTCCGTGGGTGGCTGTCGTCTCGATCGTCCGGCCCGGAAACCAGTGCTCGGCACCCCTGGAGGTCAGCAGGAAGTCGTCGGGAGGGTCGAGGTGGCCTCCGGTGACGACGATGTTGAGGCCGGGATAATTCTCCGCCAGCACTCTGCTGACGGCGGCAATCGACTCGCGGTCAGAAACCTCGACCTTGGCTAACTCAGCCAACTCGTCGAGGTTTGGCGTTACCCAGCCCACCAGCGGCAGCAGCTCTCTTTGGAGGGTCTCGAGCCCACCGGCGTCGAGCAGGGTCCGGCCCGAGCTGGACCGGACGATGGGGTCGAGGACGATCCGCTCGCACGGAATGCCGGATCCCGCAAGGAAGCGGGCGACGACACCGGCGATATCCGCCGTGGCCAGCATGCCAATCTTGACCCCGGCGATTGCGATGTCCGCGGCCAGGCAATCGAGGGTTTCGGCGAGGAATCCGGGACTCACCGCGTGGGAACGCCGGACCCCCTGCGTTGATTGCACCGTGAGCGCGGTGATCGCGGCAACGCCGTAGAGGTTATGTGCGGCAAAAACCTTCAGGTCGGCCGTAACTCCCGCTCCCGACGAGGGATCGAAGCCGGCGATCGTGAGGGCGGCAGGCCGCTGAGGCGCTGTCGTGGTCATGCTGGACGACGCCTTTCGCCGAGGTTACCTTTCGACAAATTCGTAACAGTTCCTAGCATATTTCTTGCCATGAATGCAAGCGATGAGTATAAATAAATCCCGTTGCTCGTTTGACTTACGGTTTGAAACCTCCATACAATTTCTACAGGAGGACTATGAACCCTATCGCAATGGATACGATCAGACGCTCCCGTCGCTACGCCCTCGTGGCAAGTGCCGCTATTCTCGCGGTGCTTGGCATATCCGGCTCAACAGCCGGCAAAGCTGAACAGCCCGTGAAGAAGCAGGGCCCGCAACACCATTGGCTCCAGATTGGCCGGGCTTCGTGGTACGGAAGGTTCTTCCAGGGCCATGAGACTGCCAACGGCGAAAACTTTGATATGAACGATCTTACCTGCGCCCACCGCAGCCTTCCCATGGGATCGCTTGTGCGGGTAACGAATCTGAGCAACAACAAGACGGTTGTGGTCCGCGTAAACGATCGCGGCCCTGTTCCGCGCAGCCGGGTCATAGACCTTTCCTATGCCGCCGCCCGCTTCCTGGGATTCGGAAGCAGCGATGCTGGAACCGCTCCTGTGCGGCTCGAATTGCTCAAGGATGATCCCGTGCTGGCCCAACTGGTCTTCCCGCTGAACACCGCTGTTGTCTTCCCGCTTACCCCTTCACTGGTGCGGTAGGCAGCTCGGTAGATTTTCCCGATAATTTTCGGCCAGCCCGTTTACGATAATCCTGTGAGTTTGCCTGGTCTCGAACTCGAGGGTGCTCGTGCGTCTGCCCTCGGCGCGCGCGAACGGCTGATTGTCGCTCTGGATGTTCCGAACACGGCCCAAGCGCTGGCGTTGGTTCAGCTCCTCGGAAACCTCGTGCAATGGTTCAAGATTGGGCTTGAACTCTACCTGGCCGAGGGAAACCGGATCGTGGAAAAGGTGCGTGAGCGCGGTCACCCCGTTTTCCTCGACCTGAAACTGCACGATATTCCTAATACGGTTGCCGGCGCGATACGCTCGGTGGCCACAAGCGGCGCGGGCAAGCTGACTGTTCACGCGGCAGGAGGGCACGCGATGCTGGCCGCCGCGCAGGAAGCCGCCGCGTCGACACCCTCGGCACCGCATCTGCTAGCTGTAACGGTTCTCACCAGTATGGACCAGGCACAGCTGGCGGCCACCGGAGTCAGCGGGTCTCCCACTGAGCAGGCTTTGCGACTGGCCGCGCTGGCTTATTCGGCAGGCATACGCAGCCTTGTTGCAAGCTCGCAGGAAATAGCTGAGCTGCGTGCACACTATCCCGATTCGAGGCTGGTGATTCCCGGAATTCGCCCGGCAGGAGCGGCTGTCGGCGACCAGAAACGGGTGGCAACGCCCGCCTCAGCTATCGCCGCCGGCGCCGACTATCTGGTTATCGGACGCCCGATCACGCAGGCTCCTGATCCGGCCGCGGCAGCGCAGGCGATTCTCGACGAGATCGCAGCTGTGACGGCCTGAGCGTCAACTACTGCACCCGGACCGTCGTGTCGACCTTGATCTCCGCCGAAGACTCACCAATCATCACCTTCACCGGCTCGCGCTCGACCTGACACGAACCGGTCTTCTGATCCCAGTAGGCCAATGTTGAAGCCTTGAGCGGAATCTGCACCGTCTTGGTCTCGCCCGGCTTGAGAGCGACGCGCTGGAAACCTTTCAGCTCCTCCTTTGGCCGCTCGACCTTCGACCCGAGGTGCGTGACGTAAAGCTGGGCCACCGCATCCCCTGCCATGGTTCCCGTGTTCTTCACGTCCACGCTGACCGTGACCGTACCATCCTCCGCCACCGTCGGCGAGCTCGTCTTGAGATTCGAATACTGGAAGGTCGTATAGCTCAGTCCAAAGCCGAACGGGTAGAGCGGTTCGCCCTTGAAGTACATGTAGGTGCGGCCGTGGCGGATGTCGTAGTCCATCATGGGCGGCAGCTGGTCGAGCGATTTGGGCCACGTTGTCACCAGGTGTCCGCCGGGGTTGTAATCGCCGAAAATCACCTGCGCGAGGGCTGTGCCTTCGTCCTGCGAAGAGTGTGTCATGTGAAGAATCGCCGGAACGTTCCCCTGACTCCAGTTGATGGCAAACGGAAAGCTGGAGACCAGGATGACAATGGTCTTCGGATTCACGTCGTAGACCTGCTTGACCAGTTGCTCCTGATCGAGCGTGATCCTCTCGCGGTCGCGCCCCTCGCGGCCATCACTGGGCACGGTGCATGGAAGCGTGCCACCTCCGTCTGGGGTGGCGTGCCAGTCGTGCGCCATGTCCGGCCCGCAGGTGGGATCGTTGCCGATCACCACGACCGCCACGTCGGAGGAGCGAGCCGCGTTGATGGCGGCGTTACCGATTTCATCTGCCGAATAGTTGACCTTGATGTTCTGGCTTATCTCGTCCCTGATTCCCTGGAGCGCAGTGATGGCGTAAGGCGGCGTGCCTCCATACCAGTCCCAGTGGACGGAATTTGCGAGGGGACCGATCACCGCGATGGATTTGATCGACTCCTTCTTCAGCGGCAGGAATCCGTTCGCGTTCTTCAGCAGAACCACGGATTCAAGGGCCATCTGCTTGGATACCGCGCGGTCAGCGTCGGTGTTCCACGGCTCGGGAGCATCTTTGACCTTCGAGTAAGGAACCATCTCCGGCGGGTCCAGCAACCCGAGCCGGATGGTGACGCGAAACTTGGGACGGAGCAGGTCGTCGATTTCGATCTCGGTGATCGATCCGTCCTTGAGCGCGGCTTTGGTTTCATCCTTGTACTGGTCGAGGAACTGATTGATGCCGGCCTTGAGGCAGGCGACCACAGCCTCTTTCTGGGTTGCAAAGCGCTTGTGGTCGCTAACCAGCAACTTGACCGCGCCTCCGTCGCTGGAGATCACGTCGACGCCCCAGTCCTTGATGACGATGCTCTTCAGGATCGGGTTGATTGCCATCGGCGTGCCATTCCACGCGTTATACGACGCCATCACTCCCTTGGCGCCGCCTTCGAGAAACCCCATGCGGAACGGGACCGAATAGTATTCCCAGAAGAGACGCTGGTCGAACTCTGAAGACGAACTGGTGCGCTTGTTTTCGTTGCTGTTGGCAAGAAAATGCTTCAGTAGCGCCGCGGCCTGCCAGTATTTCGTGTCGCTGCCCTCTGGCCCGTTCTGCAGCCCCTTAATAAACGACACCACCATTGTCCCGTTGAAGAATGGATCTTCGCCGTAGACCTCTTCGCTGCGGCCCCAGCGCGGATCGCGCGCCAGGTCGGCCTGGGGACCCCACAGCATCAGGATCTGGCGGTTGTACTTCTCGGTTTGCGTGATGAACCGCGCCTCGTGGCCTTCAACGGCGCCCGCCTGTCGGACCAGTTCCGGATCCCAGGTTTCGCCCATGCCCGGCGGCTGAGGAAACTGTGTCGTGGTGATCGGGTCTCGGCTGGGTCTGGGCTCGCGCTGCACGACTCCGTGAATGCCCTCGGAACTGCCGAAATTTGGCACGCCGAGACGGGGCACTCCGGTTCGCGTGCCCAGACAACCGATCTTTTCATCGGTTGTCATCAGAGAAAGTAGATTGTCGATGCGCTTCTCCATGGGAAGGCTCGGATCACGGAAGGGATAAGAAGGCTGTTGAGCAAAGACCGGAGTGAGCCCGAGCGCGATTATTCCAAGAGCGATTGCGAGCGAAGGTTTCATCGTGAGCGCCTTCCGTCGAGAATCGGCCGGGAGGCGTTTCCTGAAGTCCTTCCTGGCGGCGGCCCCAGACTAACACGCAGATTGTTCCCGAACCGGCCCTTCAAAAACGAACTCGGCAAACGTTCGTAACTGCCGAAAGGGCTGCACTGTTATTCCTCACCATTACACTGGCTGTGTGAATTTCACTTCGGACGACGCGCAGCTCGCCTACACCTCGATTGGACAGGGACCGGCAGTGGTCCTGTTGCATCCCACCCCCTGCGATCATCGCTTCTGGCTGCGCGTCGTGGAGTCGCTCAGCGGCAGATATCGCCTCATTCTGCCAGACCTTCGCGGCCATGGGCAGTCGGAGGCAGGCACCGGCCCCATCACGATGAGCAGGCTCGGCGCGGATGTGGTGCGACTGCTCGATGTTCTGGGAATTCAGCGAGCGCTCTTCGCCGGCTGCTCCATCGGCGGATACACGCTTTACGAATTGTGGCGCGAGGCTCCGGCCCGCGTCTCCGCGCTGGCCTTCTGCTGCTCGCGGCCGCAGGGCGATGCCGACGCCAATCGTGCCAAACGCGAAGAGTGGATCGCCAAGATTCGCCAGCGCGGCACGGGAGATTTCGTCGACGCGATGCTCGAAACCCTGGTCGGACCGACGGCGCGGCAACGTTCGCCGGAGAAAATTGCCGAAGCGCGCGAGATGATGCAGACGGTTCGGCCGGAAGCAGCGATCGCTATTCAGCAGGGGCTGGGCATGCGGCCCGACTCCGTAGAGACAGCCCGCGGCATCCATGTGCCGTGCTTTGTGCTGGCCGGCGGAGAGGATACGTCCTCCGCTCCCGCTGACATGAAGCTGCTTGCGGAGTCGATCCGCAGCGGCGGCTACGGCGCGGAGTTTCACCTGCTTCGCGATGCCGGCCACTACGCGCCATGGGAGCAGCCGCAGATGGTCGGACGCCTGTTGCGTCGGTTCTTCGATTCTGTGCTGGACTAGGGTCCGTTAGTCCCTGGCTACGCGTCGAGCTTCTCGAGATGCTCGGCGTCGCACTCCATTGTGACGCCGGGCACAGGCAGCCCCTCCTGAAGTCCGCGTGCTTCGAGGTCGGCCCTTAATTGCTCGATGTTCTCGAAGAGCACCGTATTCAGGCCAACTTCCGCCGCGGCAGCGATATTCTCCGGCTTGTCGTCGAGAAAGAGCGCTTTGCGCGGTTCGACCTTGAGCTTCTCACAGGTGTGGAGATAGATCGCCGGGTCCGGTTTGCAGATGCCGAGCTCGCATGACCACGTGTGATGCTGAAAGTGAGCCAGCCAGCCGAACTCCTGCCGCATGTAGGCCAGGATGTCCTCGCCCATGTTGGAGAGGATCGCGGTCTTGATGCCTTCTTCCTGCAAACAGATCACCCAGCCCAGCATCTCCTCGTTCAGCGAGGTCCACATAACGATGTCGGTCTCGATGAGGTCGTCGATGCGCTCCGGCGTGAAAGAAAGGCCCGCCTCATTGGCGAACTTCTGCCAGTAGGTGCGGCCGTTCAACTGGCCCATGTCGTACGCGTGGCGGTGAGCCCAGTAGTGCCGGTCGAAATCGGCCCGTTCGAGGCCGGTGAGCGCAATCAGCTTTTGCTGCGCCTGAGGATCTTCCGAATTACTGAGAACTTTTCCGTAATCGAAGATCACAGCTTCGATCGGCATGAGTACTCCTCGCGATGAATTGGCAACCTGTATCTATTATCCCAAGAATGAATAAGGAAGCCGTTGTGAAAAGATGAATTCGATGCCACAGCGTCTCACTTTCTCAGCGCGCACCGCGTGGGATATTTCCGAAACGGAACTGGCGCGAGCAATCACAGAGAGACGCCAGCGCGGATTGCCGCTACTTGATCTGACGGCGTCGAACCCGACCCGGTGCGGCTTTATTTACGATGAGCCGGCAATTCTCTCTCCGCTCTCCAATCGCGACTCGCTCACATACGATCCCGATCCGCGCGGAATGCTGCGAGCGCGTGAGGCAGTCGCCGGCTATTACGCCGATCACGGGGCAAGCGTCGATCCTGCGAACCTCGTGCTGACCACCAGCACCAGCGAGGCCTACAGCTACCTCTTCCACCTGCTGTGCGATCCCGCAGACGAAGTGCTCATCGCGCAGCCCAGCTATCCGCTCTTCGATTTCTTGGCGCAGCTCGAGAATGTACGGCTGGTTCCCTACCCACTCTTTTACGACCACGGATGGCATATCGACGCCGAGTCATTGCGCCGGCAGATTACCGCCAGGACGCGGGCCATCGCTCTGGTGCATCCGAATAATCCCACCGGACACTTCACGAAAGACGAGGAGCGGCAGGAGCTGGAGGCCTTGTGCGCCGAGCACGGACTAGCGCTCATCGTCGATGAAGTCTTTCTTGACTACAGCATTGCAGGTCACACCGGCCGAAGCTTCTCCTCCGGGCCCCATCCGGTGCTTACCTTCGTCCTGAGCGGCCTGAGCAAGATCGCCGCTCTGCCGCAAATGAAGGCTGCCTGGATCGCCGCCTTCGGTCCGGAGCCGGTTCGCTCCCACGCGCTTGACCGGCTGGAGGTCATCGGCGACACCTTCCTGTCGATGAACGCGCCGATCCAATGCGCCCTGCCCAACTGGCTGGCAGACCGCACCAGCCTTCAAAATCAGATATCCCGCCGTGTCGAAAACAACCTGCGCAGTCTCGACTCGCTGATCGCATCCCAGAGGATGATCTCGCGGCTCGAAGTCGAGGCAGGTTGGTATGCCGTTCTGCGCGTGCCGGCGCTGATGTCTGGAGAGAGGCTGGCAGTGCGGCTGGTCCGCGAGCACGGACTTTCCATTCATCCCGGATATTTCTTTGGATTCTCCGGCAACGGTTGGCTGGTTCCAAGCCTGCTCACACCGGAGAATGAGTTGCAGGCCGGAATTGAGGTTTTGTCTCGCTTTTTCAATCGGATAGGCGATGACCATGAGGGATGTTATCAAGTTTGAGTCTGGTCAAGTGCAGGATTAGATCTACCTAGTTAACTCCTGTAAATACTAAGCTTATAGGCTGGAGCCTTGCTGCAGGAACGGGTTCGACTCCCGCTCCTCGCCAATGGTCGTGCGGGGACCGTGGCCGGGTATGACCCGGGTGTCGTCGGGCAGTGGCAACAGCCGGTCGTGGATCGACCGCAGTATCTTCCGTGAGTCGCCACCTGGCAGATCGGTTCGCCCGATCGATCCAGCGAAGAGCGTGTCCCCGGCAATCAGCAGCTTTTCCGGAGCAAAGTGCAGGCAGATGCTGCCCGGCGTGTGTCCGGGTGTATGGAGAACCTGAGCCGTGTGGCCTGCAATCCCGACGACCATTCCCTCTTCCGCGCTGGTGTCAGGCGGAGCGACCTGCGGCATCTCGACTCCCAGCCATCCAGCCTGCACGTCCATCATCTTCAGCAGTGGGAGGTCATTCTCGTTGAGCAAAATCGGAGCGCCCGTCGCCCGCTTGAGTTGTACCGCTCCTCCCACATGATCAATGTGGGCATGGGTCACCACGATCTGCCGAAGTTTTAGTCCGTGCTTTGCCAGCCAGGACAGAATCTCCGGTATATTGTCGCCTGGGTCGATGACCATGGCCTCATGGGTCGTTTCATCGCCCACGATGGTGCAGTTGCACTGCAGCGGCCCGACGGGAAAGGTTTCGAGGATCATGATTTCATTGTCCGCGAAGCCGCCCAAGGCGTACAAATGGCGAGTCAGCGAATTTGCCGGGAGAACGACACGATGGCAGCGAGAAAAGAATGGACGGAGTGGCACCTTACTCCGCGGGGCTGGGAAAAGGGAGCAACGCGCGTGCACGGCCAGGGCAACACGTGGGTAGAGGAGCCTGTCGACCGCCTGTTGAGTTGCGTATACCAGGAAACTGAAACTGACGCGTCCCCCGACGTGCAGAAGTGGTCCGAAGAGACCTTCCACTCGAAGAAGAAGGATGAAGTGGACGCGGCACTCGGCAAATTCGGCCCCTGCCCGGAGCGCCTCGGATAACGGCCGCAGATCAGCCTGAGGAATTTCAAAAAACAAACCGATGCGCGAATGACGCCGCGCCTGATATAAAGTGCCGTCACCATTTAGGCGGTCCCTCGCTGACTTCTGTACTCCCGCCGCGAATGCCCACGACCGAGTCAGGAGACAGTGCATGTCATTCGATGTCATCGTAGGATCCACCAAAGCTACGTCACCCGACGCTCCAAAAGATTTACTGAGCGATATCAAGTCCGATTTCAAACTCGGACCGGAGCTCGAAAGCCATCTGAACCAGCCACTTTCCATGCTGCCGCAGAACTTGCGCAGTGTCGCCGTTGACTGCGAGGGAGGCCCCTCGTTCACAGCCGGCGATTTCACCTTCTCCCTGACCGCTGGAGTGCAGGGAACGCTCTCCGTGATGCTGGGCGGCGATCCGCTGGTGAGTTATGCCGACGAGTTTGACACCAGCATCGACATCGTTTCGCAGCCGAAAGGCACTCCGCCGAACCCTCTCGTTATCCCCGTGCCCGCGGGCCAGGCCTACGTCTGCATCGAGCTCGAATTCACCATCGGAGGGGGCATCTCCGCGACTGCCCCTGTGGGGATGGTCGGCATCTGTGGGAGCGCGAGTCTGCAGGACACCTTCGGCAACGCCTTCTACAGAAAATGCAGCCCATCGGACACGCTGCATGACGCCATCGGCACGGCGTTCGCCAACTACGTCCTGCCCTTTCATCCCCTCACCTTCAACCACCTGGATGTGGGCGACTATCTTCACCACGACTTCAATGCCAGCCTCAAACTTGGCCTTGGCGCAAGCATCAGCTGCGACAACTTCTTCTATGGAGGGCAGGCGAAGTCTGATCTTGCCGGCGCGACGAAGGCGTTCACGCCAACGCCATTGCCCGTCCAGCCCATCAGTGCGGATGCCGGGCTATCGTTCGATTTTTCCTACAAGAACACCTTTGAGGCTCTTCTGTGGAAGACCGACGTGAACACCGGGCGCATGCACCTGTATCGCGCCAAGGTGCAGGATGCCGCCCTTACGCTCCACGCCGGCATCGGGCTAAACCTCGACCAGACAAAGAGCGCAGCCGCGATCGCCACACAGGTAGGCGAATCGATCAGTAAGCGCCTGCCGCCGTCGCTGGGCAATTCGTTTAAGAGTAAGGTCCTGCCCAAGGCCGCATCCGAAATCAGCAATGGCGCCGGAGACGCCAGCGACAAGATCGCGGGATGGCTGAAGCCGGACAACAAGGGTCGCGCTACGCTCGATATCGCTATTGAAAGCACTCAACAGAGCTTCCTGCTCGTCGACTACACCTTCAATTTCGGCGCTGCGCATTTTGCGGCCGCCTGGAAGACAGCGATCGCAGGAGACTTTCTGGGGGCTCTGGCTACGCCGAACGGCGGCGTAACGATGTCTCCGGGTGGCGGCCTGGAGAAGCTCTACAGCAAGAAGACTTCTCTGTGTCTGAATCTTTTTGGACAGCTTAATGCCCAGTGGAGTGATGCCATCATCAGCAACTCCAGCCTGATCTATGCCGGAAATAATACCTTTCATCTCGCAGCAGAAACAGGCCGCCAGCTGCTCTTCCAGGTGAACAATAAAAAGCGAGAGATCGATATTTACTTCGCCGCCCAGGCCGATCTCACCGGGCCAACCTTGCAGCTCGGTCCCATCAATCTGCACTGCGTTCTGCAGGCAGCGAACAACCCAGGATTCGGCGCCTACGTCGCAGACTTCCTCGACAAAATGAGCGCCGGTCCGAACGCTGCCCCGCTGGTGCAGAGCATCAAGTCACTCGCCGGTCAAGCGGGTGCAACCGAGCTCCTTCAGATCATCTTCAGCGAGGGCACCTACACCCGGCTGAACGCTTCGACAATTGCAAACGGCAAGCCTGACAACGAAGCGCCGGACCAGCAGAACTACAGCGCGTTCGAGACCGCGTGCGGACAGCTGTTCACAAGCCCGCCGGCGAATTTTTCTTACAACAATCAGAGCTTGGACTATGGGATCTGGCGTAACTGGAACATCGCCTGCACCAATCAGTGGCCTGCTCCGCCAACCTCGTCTCCCGACAGGACAAACCCGGGGAGCACCGCCGGCGGGCTCGTCTATCTGAATCCACAGTTCCCCGGGGCGGGGATTGAAGCAAACGGCATCGGCTATGCGCTCCGCGCCGCAGGTGATTTCATGAATTTCTGCGCCGATCTCAAGAGCCTGGTGACAATCAGCTTTTCAGGGTCCCAGCTCGATCCCTGGAACCAGTTGCTCAAGCATCTTCAGTCCATCATTAGCAATGATGTGTCTCCGTATTTCGTCGCACCCGTCGTGCTGGCTCTCACCGTTTTGTGTTCGGGTGGCAATCTCCCGAGCGAGATCAAGGGGCCCGCTCCCGCACTGACCGACAAAAACTCGATTGTGGTTACGGTCACCTACTCGTAGCCGCAGCAGCCTTCGCGCGGCCGATCTCATCTACTCTTAAGAGATGAATGAAGCCGCAACCATCCGCGAGATATTAGAACGCGCAAAGACGATCGCCGTTGTGGGCCTGACCAACCGCGAGGGCCGTGCCTCCCTCGGCGTCTCGCGCTTTATGCAAAGCCGCGGATATCGCATCGTCCCGGTGAATCCGCGGATCGAAAGCGCGCTGGGGGAAAAGTCTTATCCCACACTCGGCGCGGCGGTCGAGGCCGTTCCCGACATCGCACTCGTCAACGTTTTTCGCGCCTCCTCGTATGTACCGGAGATCGTGAAGGACGCCATCCGGCTGCAGATTCCCTACCTGTGGCTGCAGGAAGGCGTCATCGACGAGGAGGCCGCCGCTTTGGCCGAGGCAGTGGGCATCAAAGTGGTGATGGACCGCTGCATCCTGAAAGACCGCATGGCCGCCGGCTGGGAGCTGCGCGCTCAGCGGGACGCGCCTATGGCGCAAAAGCCATAACACTCAGCTGCTCTGCATGTGTTGCGCAATTTCCTTCACCGCCCGGTGTGCCGACAGCGCCGCCCCCTCCTGCCATCCGGCAAGATGGCTCACGTAATCCCCGGCGATGAAGTAGCGTCCCTCCGGCTTGCTCAGTTCGTCGTAGGCAGGCCTGGCTCCGGGAAAACCATTCAGCGCGAAGCAGCCCAGGCTGTAGGGGATCTTCTGCCATGACACGTAGATCGGTTTGGCCAGCAACTGTCCGTAGCCGGGATGCAGCGTCTCGACCGCAGCGCGCGACGCTGCCAGCTTGCCTTCCGTCGACAGCGCTCCGAACTCGGTTGGCCGACCGCTGCCCCAGTCCTGCTGCTCGAAGTCGAAGCCGGAGATGATCACGCCCGTCTTGCTGAAGAGCTTCCAGCTCGGATACCAGACCATTCCCACGGTCTGCTTGGTGAAGGAGATGCCGCCGTAGATGTTGCACTTCTTTTCCCAGAAGCGCGGCGACTCCCACCCGATCTTGTAGAGCGAGGCTACCTTGATGCCCTTGAATGCCTGCTTCTTCGCTGGAGAGAAATCCGTGTCGAGCGTATCGAGAATGGTGATGGGCAGCGTGCAGATGCAGTAGTCGGCCTGGATCGTCTGCGGCCCTTTCGAGGGGCTGTCAGTGTAGACGATCGTTACGCCCTTCTCTGTCTTGCGCATCTGCTGCACCGGCGATCCGTAACGCACAATCGGACCGAGCGATTTGGCGAAGGCATATGGGATGCGGTCCATGCCCCCGACCGGCTGGAACATCGTCGCCTGCCAGTCGAGCTGTTCCTCGTACAGCTCGCCCATGGAGAAATCCGCGACCAGAAGCTCGTGCAGTTTGAGCGGCGGACGCAGCCTTTCTTCGTCCGGACCTGCGCCCGGGCCGATATCCACACCGCTGCGTTCCGAGCCCGTGAACTTGTAGCTTTTGTCGAGATCGCCGTAGGTCTGCAGGAAGGCCAGCATCTTCTCGGTGTCTTCCTTGCTCAGAGCCTGATCGAGCCCGTGCTGGTCGATGCACTTCGCCAGCAGCTCCGATATCCAGCCGCGCGTATCGTTCACCACCTGCCGCTGCTCGACTGGCTTGCCGCCGTTCAGATCCTTCGCCTGCATCAGGGTGCTGCGCGAGGTGTTGATCTCGACCTCGAGCGGCACACCCAGTTCTTCGCAGTAACCCAGGATGGTGCGATGAATCGAGGGCAGGCGCGCCGGCCCGGGATTCATATAGTTTTCCCCCTCCCAGTCACAGGTTTTGACAGTGCCATCGGTGAACTCAACCTTGCTGCCGTTACGGAGGCTCCAGCTGCGGCCGCCGGGACGCTCCCGCGCTTCGAGCACGATGCATTCGAAGCCCGCCTTGCGCAGCTCATAGGCTGAGACAAGCCCCGCTATACCCGCGCCCAGAATCACAACTTTCTTGCCTGAGCCGTAATTTGCCGGCAGTTGCGGCAATGGAGAAGCCTCGGCAACCGTCGCCAGCAGCCCGAGAGACTGCATTGCGGTAAACATCGCCCGGTAGCCACCTGCCGCTGCCACGCGGGTAAGAAATGTGCGCCGGGTCCATCTTCCTGAAGTCAAAGTCATCCTCAAACCCTTCCCTTGCAATCCGAGGGATGAAAGCAATCTTTGTGTCTGGTGAAATCTGACAACCAGTTTCGCTCGCTTCGCGCTCGCCTGCAATCCATCTCGCCAAAACTTCTAGAGCGCATAAAGAGAACTTCTCGCAACCGACGCCCTACAATGGAATCAGAATGCCCATGCGCCCCCGATTTCCAGCCTCGGCACTGGCCGCTTCCGTCTTCTGCGTTCTACTGGCGCTCTCGTCCGCACTGTGGGCAGCCCCAACGGCGACCGCCCCTCACCTTACGGTGCAGATGGTCGTCCCGCCGGAGCAGATCTATCCCGGACAGACCCTTACGGCGGGCTTGTACTTCAAGCTCGATAAGGGCTGGCATGTTTATTGGATCAACGCCGGCGATTCAGGTGAGCCTCCCGCGATCAAGTGGAATCTGCCTGCCGGCATCACCGCCGGGGCGATTCAATTCCCCGCTCCCAAACGTCTTCCCCTGGGCCCGTTGATGGACTTCGGCTACGACAACGAGGTTCTGTTTCCGATTGCGATCCATGTCGCCCCGGACTTCAAACCTGCCGGACCCAACGTCGCGCTGGCGGGTAAGGTCAGCTGGCTTGTCTGTCGCGAAGTCTGCATTCCGGGCAAGGCGCAGCTTTCCGTCGATCGCGCCGCACTCGGGCAGGCGCCCCCCCTCGACAAGGAGAACCCCGCGGACGCGCAACTGCTGGAACGGTTCAAGGGCACGCTGCCCCAGCCGCTTCAGGACAGCGATTCGGCCAGATTTCGCGCCAGTCCGAACGGCTTCGAGCTGACCGTCGCCACCGGCCACGAAGAGAAGTCCGGCGCATTCTTTCCTTTCGAGCAGAGCGTGCTCGCAAACGCAGCTCCGCAACCAGTAACACCGATCAGGAACGGCATTTCGATCGCGCTGACCAAAGACGATAACCTGCACACTGCGCCTAAGGAATTGAGCGGCGTGCTGGTGCTCAGCGATGGCCGCGCCTATGTAGTTCACGCGACTCCCGGCGCACTCGCTTCGGCCAGCCTGACGCAATCGTCGGGCAGCATGCTGCGCATTGTGCTGCTGGCCTTCGTCGGCGGAGTCATCCTCAACCTGATGCCTTGCGTCTTTCCAGTCCTGTTCATCAAAGGGCTGGCCCTGGTGCAGTCCTCTTCTCACGAGCGCCACAAGCTGCGTCTGCACGGCCTGGTGTACACGCTCGGAATCCTGGCTTCGTTCTGGCTGGTCGTCGGCGTGTTGCTCGCTTTGCGCGGCGCCGGACACAACCTCGGCTGGGGATTTCAGTTCCAATCTCCGACCTTCGACGCGCTCATCGCAATGCTGCTCTTTTTCCTCGGACTGTCGCTCGCCGGGCAATTCGAGATCGGCCTCACGCTTACAAGTGCCGGTTCTGGATTAGCGGCAAAGAGCGGATACACCGGCAGCTTCTTCACCGGTGTGCTCGCGGTGATTGTGGCCACACCCTGCACAGCTCCGTTCATGGGAGCGGCCATTGGCTATGCGCTTTCGAACTCGGCTGTGGTGAGTTTCGCGATTTTCACCGCGCTCGCGCTCGGCCTGGCCGCGCCATATCTGCTGCTGGCTTTCAATCCGGCGTGGACGCGTCTGTTGCCTCACCCAGGCGCGTGGATGGAGATACTCAAGCAGGCCGTGGCCATTCCCATCTTCGCTACAGTGATTTGGCTGATCTGGGTATTTACGCAGACGGCGGGCACGGGCGCGCTGGTGGATCTGCTGATCGCAATGCTGCTGCTGGCTGTAGCCGGATGGATCCTCGGCCGCTGGCCGGCGAAGGCGGGAGCAACGGTGGCGGCAGTCCTCGTTTTAGCTCTCGCCGTCGCGCTGCCGGTGATGGCTGTTCGCAGGGCAACTCCTTCCCCGATTGTGGTGAATGCCGAGACAGCCAGCACCCAATGGGCTCCGTTCAGTCCCGAGCTCGTCGCGAAGTACCGCGCGCAGGGACGGCCGGTCTTCGTCGACTTCACGGCGAGCTGGTGCCTGAGCTGCCAGGTGAACGAGCGCGTGGTGCTCAGCCGCGCCGATGTGCAGAATCGCCTCAAGAACAGCGGCGTCGCGCTCGTGCGCGCCGACTGGACCCGTCACGACGAGACCATCGCCCAGACGCTGGCTTCACTCGGGCGGGACGGCGTGCCGACTTATGCGCTGTACCCCGCCGATCCGCAGGCACCCCCGGTGCTGCTGCCCGAAGTACTGACACCCGACATTGTTTTCAACGCTCTGGACAGCATTAAAGCCGCACCCAGTCACACAGGGTCCGGTTTATAGAGATTTCAGGAAACAAACCCACGTAAATTCTCGTCTAAGCGCCATAAGGAGGCTTCCTCCATGCGACTCCGGACCCGTATCTGGACAGTGGCTCTCGTTGCCGCCTTCGCCTTCACCCTCACCGTTCTGGCCGCCCGCGTCGGTGATCCCGCTCCTGACTTCACCGGAACAGACACGCACGGACAGACGCACAAGCTCTCCGATTATCGAGGCAAATTCGTTGTTCTGGAGTGGACCAACAACGGCTGCCCCTTTACGCAGAAGCACTACAACAGCGGCAACATGCAGTCTCTGCAGAAGGAGTGGACCGCGAAAGGTGTGGTATGGCTGACCATTCTTTCCTCGGCTCCCGGCGAGCAGGGCTACATGACCGCCTCTGACGAGAATGCCTACATGAGTAAGGTTCACGCCGATCCGACCGCGGCGATCCTCGATCCCACTGGCACCATCGGACGCGAATACTCGGCGAGAACGACACCGCACATGTTCGTGATCGACCCCAGTGGAAAGCTCATCTACGCGGGCGCGATCGACGACCATCCCACGCCCGATCCGGGGGATATCAAGTCCTCGAAGAACTATGTCTCCGAAGCGCTCACCGAAGCGATGGCCGGCAAGCCGGTCGCGACCTCATCAACGCGTCCCTACGGATGCAGCGTGAAGTACGCAAGCGGCGGCGAGTAGCTTCAGCAGAAGCTGCGCCAACTTTCACACGGGCGTTATAGAGGATAGCGCCCCTTCTCGATCGCGGCTCGCGCTATCGTGCGGCTGAGCGAGACCGTGTCCGCGGGCTCGTGTTTCACCAGGCGGCGGTAAATCGCGAGCTGCGTCCGCAGCATGTCACCCTCGGCGACCGCGGCAATCACCTGGCGCGCTGCCGATTCGATGATGTGGAACGCCATCGCCGCGTAGAAACGCGTCATGTCCGCGGCTAGCGCCGCCTTGGAAGACTTTGCCGCAGCCAGTTTTCGCGCGCGGGACAGTGCGGAGTCGAAAGCATAGACCTCCAGGATGATATCCGCCAGCGCAGCCATCACCTCCTGCTGATCGGCCAGGCCGTTCATGTACTTCTGGCTCGCAGCGCCGGCAGCAAACAGCGCCAGCTTCTTCGTATTGGCCAGCATCTTCGTCTCTCGCGCCAGCGGATCATCGTTCCCGTCACTCTCGCCAAACGACGGCGGCGACATCAGCTCTTCCATAAGCTGCTTGATGGCTGCCAACAGAGGCAGCTGGCCGCTCATCGCTCGCTTCATCAGAAAGCCGGTGATGATAAGCCGGTTGATTTCGTTCGTGCCCTCAAAAATACGATTGATGCGCGAATCGCGATAGGCGCGCTCCGCGGGATACTCCTCGACATATCCGTAGCCGGCATAGACCTGCACGGTGTGATCGACGACTGCGTCCAGCATCTCCGATCCCCAGACTTTCAGAATCGAGCACTCGACGGCGTACTCCTCGATGCGCTTCTGAATCTCGCGCGAATTGTGCGCTTCAGCTTCGGGAATCGCGGCCAGCGCCGCGTCAATCGCTCCGATCGTGCGGTAGGCCATCGATTCACCGACATAGATGCGCGTGGCGGAGTCGGAAATCTTCTGTTGGATCAGCCCGAACTCGGAGATTGATTTGCCGAACGCCTTGCGCTCCTTCGCGTAGCTGATGGCGTTGGCCAGCGAGGTGCGCGATCCGCCAAGGCAGGCTGCTCCCAGCTTGAACCGCCCGATGTTGAGAATGTTGAAGGCGATGTGGTGGCCCTTGCCTGCCTCGCCCAACAGATTCTCCGCGGGAATGCGGCAGTCGTTCAGGATCAGCGGGCAGGTCGACGATCCACGGATGCCCAGCTTGTGCTCCTCGGCACCGACCGTCAGACCGGGAGTGTTGCGCTCGATCAGAAACGCCGACATCTTGGCTTTGCCGGGGTCAGGATCTGCGGGATCTGCAATCTTGGCGAAGACGGTAAACAGATCGGCGAAGCCCGCATTGGTGATCCACATTTTTTCGCCGTTCAACACATATTGGTCGCCGTCGTGGACGGCGCGTGTGCGAATATTCATCGCGTCGGATCCCGATGACGCCTCTGACAGCGCATAGGCGGCGATCCACTCTCCGCTGGCCAGCTTCGGCAGATACTTCCGCTTCTGTTCCTCGGTCCCATACCAGACGATGGGCAGCGTGCCGATGCCCACGTGCGCGCTGAAGGCAACGCTGAAGCTGCCCAACACCGACATGCGGTCGGCAATGATGGCCGAGGTGACCTTGTCCATGGCCAGGCCGCCGAACTCCTCGGGGATGTCAACCGCCATCAGGCCCAGATCGCCGGCCTTCTTCAGCAGACCGCGCGTCACATCAAAGTGCTTGGCCTCGATCTCGTCGGCGGCGGGCAGCACTTCGTTCATCGCAAACTCAGTAGCGGTGGAAGCGATCTGCTGCTGCTCGTCGGAAAAATCTTCAGGTGTAAATAGGCTGGCAGGATCAGCTTCATTCAGCAGAAAGCTGCCGCCGGTTACGACAGGGGATGGCACAAGAGTCGTGGCCATGGGGTGTTTCGCTCCTCGTATGCGGCTTCAGCTCACTCCGCCGCAACGGGACATGGTACTCCGAATTTGTGACGGCGCGATAATCAGTTCAGGCTCTCAAACACTCCAGCCGCGCCCATGCCGCCGCCAACGCACATCGTGACCAGCCCATAGCGAAGTTTGCGCCGTCGCAGCTCGTGCAGAATCGTCGCCGTGAGTTTTGCTCCGGTGCAGCCGAGAGGGTGACCCAGCGCGATCGCTCCGCCGTTGACATTTACTTTGGCCGGGTCGAGTCTAGCCTGCTGAATGACAGCCAGTGCCTGCGCGGCAAAGGCCTCGTTCAGTTCGATCAGGTCAATTTGGTCGAGAGTCAGTCCGGCAAGCTTCAAAGCCTTGGGAATCGCGTACACCGGGCCGATGCCCATGATCTCCGGCGGGCACCCTGCCGTCGCAAAGCTGATAAAGCGCCCCAGCGGCTGGATACCCAGTTCCTTCGCCCGCTCTCCCGAAATCACGACAGCTGCCGCGGCGCCATCCGATGTCTGCGATGAATTTCCCGCTGTAACCGTGCCCTGCGCGTGAAATACCGGCTTAAGTTTGGCCAGCGCTTCAGGCGAGGTGTCAGCGCGAGGGCCTTCGTCCGTCACAAATTCCGATGTCTTCACGCTCGGCTTCGACGGCTTCCCGTTCGGAGTGATATTTGTCACCGTGACCGGCACGATCTCTTCCTGGAAGTGTCCGGCGTTGATTGCGGCTAACGCCTTCTGATGACTGGCCAGCGCAAACTCGTCTGCCTGCTCGCGGGTAATACCGTACTTCTTAGCGAGATTCTCAGCGGTCAGCCCCATCGACAGATAGGCATCGGTGTAGTTCTCGATGAGCCACGGATTCGCGCTGAGCTTGTTTCCACCCGATGGGATCATGCTCATCGATTCCGTCCCTCCCGCCAGCACCGCCCGCGCCCGGCCTGAGCGAATCGAATCCGCAGCAAGGGCGATCGCCTGCAGGCCCGACGAACAGAAACGATTGATGGTCATCGCCGAGACCTCGACCGGCAGACCCGCGCGCAGGCTGGCGATGCGGGCCACGTTGGTTCCCTGCTCCGCCTCGGGCATGGCGCAGCCGAGAATCACGTCCTCGATTTCTGCGGCGTCAAGAGCAGGCACTCGCTGGAGCGCCCCCTGGATAGCGGTGGCGGCAAGATCATCGGGACGCGTGGTAGCGAGCGTTCCCTTGGGAGCTTTGCCCACAGCGGTGCGAATGGCGGCGACGATAAAGACTTCAGTCATAACGTTTCCCTGCGTTCCTGATCATACGCGGCATATATGCAATCGACGCGAGCGGCCGCCGAACCAATCAATTTGAGTTGTCGAGGACTATCCAATTACCGTCCTCGAAATAATGCGTGGTGGATGATTTCTCAACGAACGCGTCGTCGATTCCATCGTGATCAAATCCGTTGTGTGAAGAAGCGCCACCCTTTGTTGCACGTATCTGCGAGGGACCGCGTCGTGCAATTCCCCATGCGGACCCGTACGCGCCCACCACCTCCGAGCCGAGCCATTCGGTATCGCGCTGACGGCGCAATGCGATGGGCACGGAAAGCTTTGACTGGAAGAATACGTACAGCGTCGTCGACCCATTCACCGAACACAAAACCGCCCAGTCATCGCTTCCCTTCCGCTCCAGCGAGGCGTGAACAACATTCTCCGGAGCTCTCGCCTCGTAGGTCTGCGGAACCATGCAATTTCGCTCATTCAGTTGCGCCGAGACAACTGTTGGAAGCGCTGGAAACGACGTCAACGGCAGCAGGCGAATGCGATAGACAATTTCAGCACCGCTCGGCAGGCGCACGCGACCGGTTTCCATCTGTTCGGTAGAACGCGGCGCCTGATTAGGCTCCTGAGCAGGCGCGCGCCATGGCCCGCCCACTGCTGCTGCCATAACAGCAGCGCTTACCATCACCGTAGCTGCGCGAAGAGTCATTAAGCCAGAGCGTACCAACGACCCTAATTCCTGAGCGGCTTGCCAGTCTGCAGAGTGTGCGCAATCCGTTCCTGCGTCCTGCGCTCACCGCACAACGAAAGAAACGACTCGCGCTCGAGATCAAGAAGATACTGCTCCGTCACCAGCGAACCCGGCGTGAGCGAACCTCCGCACAAAATGCGTGCCACATGCGTGGCCACCTTCACATCGTGATCGCTGATGTACTCGGCCTGCCGCATCAGGTGAATTCCCAGTTTCAGCATAGGCAGTACGCCCTCGCCCGGAACGGCAACCGTACGCGGCGTCGGGGCCGTGTAACCGGTCTCCGCGAAATAGATTGCTGCTTCACGCGCGTCGAGCAGGAGACGCTCGCGGTTGACGGTGATCTGGTCCGCCGGCGCGAGCAGGTCCAACGCCCGCGCTTCTGCGGCCGACGTTGACACTTTCGCCATGGCAACCGTCTCAAAGCGCTGCCGTAGGGCGTCCTGCAGGTCAGCCGACAGCGCAAAGCGCACGGGCGCCGTCGCGGGATCGATCCCGGACGAAGCTCGCGCCGCATCGATCGCGTGCAGCGCCATCTCCTTCGTGCCGCCACCACCGGGAACCAGTCCTACGCCCGTTTCCACCAGGCCCATATAGAGCTCGGCATGCGGCTGGCGGCGCGCGGCATGCAGCGAAATTTCTGTTCCTCCTCCCAGACAAAGATTGAACGGCGCTGCGACCACCGGCCGCGGGCAGAACTTGATCGAGGCCGTCATACGCTGGAAGGCGCGCACAGCCATGTCGACCTCATCCCATTCGCCCTCCTGAATGCCGAGCAGCAGCTGCATGAGATTCGCGCCGACGGAAAAGTCGCTTGCGTCTCCGCTGATGACAAAGCCACGGAAGTTGCGCACGCGCTCGCTTGCGGGATTGAGCGTCTGCGTAATCATCGAGACGATGTCGTCGCCGATCGAGTTCTTCTTCGAATGCAGCTCGAGCAGCGCGACGTCCTCGCCGATGTCAATGAGCGAGCAGCCGGCATTCTTGCGAACCACTTTGTTCGCGCGCCGAAATGTTGCCGCACTCGCAGCGCCCTCCGGCTGCTCAATCTTTTTGTAGCCGCCCGTCTGCAGATCATAGACACGGCGACCGTCGGGTCCGTCACCGTACCATGAAGTCTTGCCCGACGTGAGTCTCGCCTCTACCTGCGAGCTTACCTGCAACCCGGCCGCGCGCATCCGCGCCACCGTTTCGGAAACGCCAGCTGCGTCCCACATCTCGAAGGGCCCAAGCTCCCAGTTAAAGCCCGTTCGCATGGCGCGGTCGACGGAGGCCGGCGAATCGGCGATCTCCGGCACCGTCTCCGCTGCGTAATTCCAGATGCCGCTGAGCAGCGGAAAGAGAAACGCAGCCGCTTTATCCTTCTTCAGATCACCGCCCAGCACCAACCGAAGACGCTCCGGTAACGACTCGGCATTTTTAGCCATCTCGACGGACGGAAACTTCGGCCGCGCCGCGGGACGATATTCCAGCGTGTGCCAGTCGAGCGCCAGCCGGTTGCTCTTCGGATCCTTCGCCTGCGGGTCCTTCTTGTAGAAGCCCTGGCCGGCCTTATCGCCCAGCCATCGGCGCTCGAGCATGGTTTCGATGAACGGCGGCAGCGTGGTCGCGCTCGCATCGCGCCCGCGCGATTCCGCAAAGTTTCGGGCGACGTGTGCAAGCACATCGATGCCCACCATGTCCGCCAGCCGAAACGTCCCCGTGCGAGGCCATCCAATAATTGAACCGGTCAGCGCGTCGACATCCTCGATCGTAAGATTTTGTTCCTGCATCAGCCGCACAGCAGTCAACATTGAGAAGACGCCGATCCGGTTGGCGATGAAGTTCGGCGTGTCACGCGCATAAACGATGGACTTGCCCAGCCGCCGGTCGGCGAATTCGGCGATGGTTGCAACTGAGGCCGGGTCGCTCTCCTTTGTTGGAATAATCTCCAGCAGCCGCATGTACCGCGGCGGATTGAAGAAGTGCGTGCCAAACCATCGCCGACGGAATTCTGCCGGTGCGTTCGCAGCGATGGACGCGACGGGAAGACCACTGGTGTTGGTCGTGATGATGGATTGCGCGCCGACGTGCGGCGCAATCTTTGCCAGCAGGGCCTGCTTGATCGCCAGATCTTCCGTGACCGCCTCGATAATCCAGTCGCATTCCTTCAAACCGGCAAGATCGTCTTCGAAGTTTCCTGGCGTTATCAGACGCGCGGATGCGGCGTCGTAAAACGCAGCCGGCTTTGCCTTCAGCAGCGCGGCGATTGCGCCGGTAGCGATGCTGTTCCGCGTCTTCGCGTCGGTATTGGCGGGCGGCACAATATCGAGCAGCAGGACAGGAACTCCAGCGTTCGTCAGGTGCGCGGCGATGCGCGAGCCCATCGCGCCTGCTCCGAGAACGGCGGCGCGGCGCAGAAGCGGAGGGGCGGTGTGGACTTGAATCTGTTCGGCGACAGCGGCGCTCATTTTTTTCGGCTCCCGTGACTTCGCTATACACCGCGAGCTGCACGGCGAAATTGCTTGCGAATCCGGAGGCAGAATACTGAGCGCCGTAGGCAGGGGTCAAGCAACGTCCATCGCCGAGCCGGCCACAAAAATCCGAGTGCTACAATTCGCCCCACCGGAGGAAGCATGACGGTAATTACAGTCCATCGCGTTGTCATCGCAGTCCTTGGCTCGCTCCTTCTCGCAGCGGCCGGGGTCATCCACTCCCCGCAGACCGCTTCGCAGACGCAGCGCTTCCCGCAGTTTGAAAACGAGGACGTGAAGGTCTGGAAGTCGGTCGTGCTTCCCAACCAGCCGCTGACCATGCACCGCCACGATCATCCGCGCGTCATCATCGCCTTGAAGGGCGGACGATGAAGATCGTCGACCAGAGCGGCGCCGAGGAACCGCATGTCTGGGATACCGGAAAGGCCTACTGGCTACCCGCAAACCCACCCGGCACCAGGCATGCTGACGTGAATGCGGGCGATCAGCCCATCGAGGTTATGGTCGTGGAGCTGGAAAAAGAAAATTGAGCCTTGTCGCCTGACAGCGCGTCGAAAGCGAAAGGGAGCATTCATGAAAATTCTCGTTCTGATATCTCGCTTTTTGCTGGGTCTTGTCTTCGTCGTCTTCGGGTTGAACGGTTTCCTCCATTTCATACCAGCCCAAATGCCCCCTGGCCTGGCGGGGCAGTTCGCCGGGGCGATGCATCAGTCCCACTATGACCTCGTTGTCAGCGCCATTCAGGTAATCGGCGGCGTGCTGCTGCTCGTGAATCGCTATCTCCCCCCTCGCCCTTACGCTTCTCGGACCGGTGATTGTCAATATTCTGCTGTTTCACGCACTTCTCTTCCCGCAGGGACTGGCTACCGCCGTCGTTGTCGCCGTGCTTTGGTTCATCCTGTTCTTCCGATATCGAGAGTACTTCTCGGGCTTGTTCGTACAGCGGGCCTCCTGACGGCGGGGCGGCCTGAATACCAAAGATCTTTCCGAATCACTCATAGCTGTCTTGGCGGCATCTAACTGAGCTACTCCGCGGAACCCTGCAATGAAATCAGCCCTCCACTTAGCTCTGACAATGCTTCTCCTCAGCGGAGTTGCGATCTCGGCGACCGCTCCCGCAAGGCCACCGGCACGCGGAGCGGTGCGAATGGAGGTACGCAACGGCCAATTTCACGTTCTCGACAGCGTGATGGTAACCGTCACCCGGCTCGACACCTGGATGATTCACAAGGGGCAAATGGTTGACCTCGACAGAATGAACTCCTTCACCCTGCAAATCATCTCCGGCGAAACCCGCATGAAGGCGCCGGATCTGACCGCTCTTCTCAACCAATACCTCTTTCCGCACGCCAAGGCTCCGATCGGGAACATAACCGTCACCTTCGAGGGCGGCACGGTGGTGGTAAAAGGACAATTGCACAAGGCGATCGACATTCCTTTTGAGGGAAAGGGCGCGGTCTCTATCGCCGATGACAGCGACATACTGCTGCGCTTTACCGAGTTTAAAGTCGCCGAAGTGCTGAAAAAGGGGCTGCTCGATGCCCTCGGCATCAAGTTGGCCAGCGTTGCTCAGCCCGCGAAGCAGTCGCGATTCCACATCGAAGGCGATGACATCATCCTGCCCATCGCCGCACTGTTTCCTCCCCCGCGTGTCGCGGGCAAGCTGACAACGGTGCGCATCGACGGCGCCGACCTGGTGCAGGTCTTCGGTCCCCCTGACGCAGCGTTGAGCAAGCCGCCGGAAGCCGCCCAAAACTACATCTATTTTCACAGCGGCCGGATCAGATTCGCCAAGATAACCATGGACGATGTGGACCTGGAGCTGGTCGATAAAGACCCATCCAATAATCTCGACTTCTCGCTCGAGCATTACTATCAGCAGCTGCAGGCCGGCTATACAAAGATGACGGCAAAGTATGGCCTGGTAACGTACATCCCCGACTACTCCGCCATCGCCCAAAAGCCGCAGTAGCTTCAGAGCCGGCCAGACCGCTCCCTCATTTTTTTTTGCCGCCATCGGGCATGGCCTTGCCATTAAGCTAGGCCTTGCGGTTAAGCTAACCGGGAGCGGAGGAGGGCATGGGAATGCCTGCAGACGGGACGAACAAACCTGCTGGAATCAGCATTGCGGCGATCGTTTTGGCGTTGATGGCGGCTGTTGGATTGCTGGCGGCGGGCCTTCTGGTCGCCGTTCTCTTCCTGAAGCACTATCCGGTTGTTCCCAACATCCCAACGGTGCATCTCTTCGTCGTCTGCTTCGACCTGCTCATCTTCCTGCTCGTCCTCTGGAGCATCTGGACAGTGGTCGGCCTCTTCCAGTTGAAGCCCTGGGCGCGTTTCTCCATCCTCGCACTCGGCGCGCTCGACCTGTGCTTCTTCGGGGTGCAGAGCGTAGGCCTGCTCATGCTGCGCAGCCGCTCCGATTTCTCGCTGACGATGCCTACCGGGGCCGGCGCCATCCACGTTTCGACAGTGCTGCTGGAGATTGCCGCATTCGACGCCCTGCTCGCGCTGATTGGGGTCTGGTGGCTGGTGTACTTCAGCCTCTCGCATGTGCGGCTGGCCTTTGTCGGCGAACACACCTCCTGAATTGCCGCCGGGCTGCGAGATTTACACTCACCTGCAAGATGCTATAGCGTCAAAGTTGTGTGCACGCCAATGTGTATGTCTCATTTGCGTGCGATATGGTTCTGTCGAGGTCCCATGAAATCTTTCTCTGCTGCGCGCTGCACGGCGCTGCTGTGCTGTCTGGCAATCGCCGCGCATGTCTCCGGTCAGGATATGGCCAGCCCGGCGCATTTCCTGGCCGATTTCGAGAAGCGCGTCTCGGTTAAAGTCCTGCCCAACGGGCTCACGCTGATCGTCTGCGAACGTCCCGAGGCACCGGTCTTCTCCTACTTCACCATCGTCGATGCCGGTGACGCGAACGATCCCGGCGGACAGTCCGGCCTCGCGCACATGTTTGAACACCTGGCCTTCAAGGGCACGAAGGACATCGGCACGACCGACTACGCAAAAGAAAAAATTGCGCTCGATAAGGTGGAAGCCGCCTACGCCGCATACGATGATGAATTCCGCAAGCGCGTAGGCAAGGACCCGGCGAAGCTTAAGCAGCTTCACGACTCCTTTCTCGCCGCGCAAAAGGACGCCCAGCAGTACGTCATTCCCAATGAGTTCACCGAAATCGCCGATGCCAATGGCGCGTCCGGCCTGAACGCTCAGACCAGCCTCGACTCCACCGAGTATTTCTGGAGCATGCCCTCGAACCGTTTCGAGTTGTGGGCCTACATGGAGAGCGACCGCATCGGCAATCCCGTTCCGCGCGAGTTCTACAAGGAGCGCGACGTGGTGATGGAAGAGCGCCGCATGCGTGTCGACTCCAACCCCATCGGCCGCATGGAAGAAGAATTCCTCGCAGCCGCCTACGTCGCTCATCCCTATCACCGGCCGAATGTCGGGTGGGCGAGTGAGCTCAGCCAGATCACCGCCACCGAGGCCGCAGCATTCCACAAGACGTATTACGTCCCCGCCAATATCGTGGTCGCTGTCGTTGGCAACGTGAAAGCCAGCGAAGTGATGCCTGTTCTCGAGAAGTATTTCGGCCCGATTCCCGACGGGCCCAAGCCGCCGGAGATGACGACGGTCGAGCCTCCGCAGACGGCGGAGAAGTCCGTCATCATTCGCGAGGCCACGCAGCCGCTCTATCTGGAGGGCTACCACCGGCCTGACTATCTCGATCCCGACGATGCTGTATACGACGCCATTCAGGACATCTTCTCGAACGGCCGCACCTCGCGCCTCTACCGCTCGCTGGTGCGCGATCAACAGATCGCCGCCGTCGCCGAAGGCTTCAGCGGATTTCCCGGCGACAAGTACCCCGGCCTCTTCGCCTTCGCCGCCGTGCCCAACCAGGGACACACGCCGCAGGAGATGCGCACCTCCATCCACAAAGAGATCGACAAATTGAAGACCACAGACGTGACCGACGAAGAGCTCGCCATGTTCAAGACACGCGCCCGCGCCGACCTGCTGCGCGGCCTCGGTGAAAACCAGGGACTCGCCGAACAACTAGCCATTTATCAGTTGCGATACGGCGACTGGCGCGAGCTCTTCAATCAGCTCAAGAAGATCGATGCGGTCACCAAGGCCGATGTGCGCCGCGTGGCGAACAAGGTCTTCGTCGAGAACAATCGTACCTACGCGATGATCGAATTCGCGCAGCCCCAGCAGGAAAAGGGCGCGGCACAGGCAGCAGCCTCCCAGGGAGGTGCGCAGTGAGCGTCCAGACACACGCACCTTCGGCGCGTAAGTTCGTATGCGGATTTGCCGCCTGCCTGATGTTCGTGCTGCCCGGCCTTGCTATCGCGCTGCAAACGGTCACCGTTCCGCCTGACGCGAAAGCCGGGCCCCAGACAGAGCCCTGGATGAAGATTCCCGTGCCGCCGCTGCCCGCTTTTCATCCTGAGAAGCCGAAGCGCATCGAGCTGAAGAACGGGATGGTGATTCTGCTCGAAGAAGACCACGAGCTTCCCTTCATCAACGGAGCCATCAACATCCGCGGAGGCGAGCGTGATGTCCCCGCCGCCAAAACCGGATTCATCGGCCTCTACGGCGACGCCTGGCGCACCAGCGGCACGGCGACACAAAACGGCGACAAGCTCGACGATCTGCTCGAGGCCAAGGCCGCCAAAGTGGAGACCGGCGGCGACGTCGACTCGACCGCCGTCTCCTGGTCGGCCCTCACCAAGGATGAGGACGAGGTATTCGCAATCGCCGTCGATCTGCTTCAGCATCCCGCCTTCAGCGAGCAGAAGTTGACGCTGGCCAAGCAGCAGGCCGCCGCCGGCATCGTCCGCCGCAACGATGATGCCTCTGAGATCGCCGGACGCGAGGCGGAAAAGCTTGTCTATGGAGCCGACAGCCCGTACGGGCGCCAGCCAGAGATCGCCACTGTCATGGCGGTGACCGTCGCCGATCTCGAAGCCTGGCACAAGAAATCCGTCTTCCCCAACAACATGGTGGTCACGGTCGTCGGCGACTTCAACTCCGACGATATGGAAAAGAAGCTGCGCACGGCCTTCGAATCTCTGCCTCGCGGTCCAGGGTGGCCCAAGCTCGAAACCCAGTTTCCCGGACCGAAGCCCGGCCTCTACGGCATCAATAAGTCAGACGTAAACCAGAGCAATGTCTGGATCGTCGGCCTTGGCACCGAGCGCAACAATCCCGACTACTACGCGCTCGCTGTGATGAATGAAATATTCTCCGGCGGCTTCGGCTCGCGTCTCTTTCAGGACGTGCGCACGAAGCAAGGCCTCGCCTATTCGGTGAGCGGAGGCTACGGCGCGTCCTACGATCATCCCGGAATGTTCTACACAGCAGCCTCCACCAAGAGCGAGAGCACGGTGAAGGCGACGCAGGCCATGCTCGATCAGGTCGGTAAGCTGAAAACTGAACCCTTCACCGAGGCCGAACTGACCAGCGCCAAGGACCAGCTGCTCAACTCGTTCATCTTCCGCTATGACAGCAAAGAGAAGATCATCGGCACCGCCGCGCAGCTTGAGTTCTATGGATATCCGCCGGACTTCCTCGAAAAATATCGCGCCGGCATTGAAGCTGTAACCATTGCCGACCTCGAACGCGTGGCGAACAAATACATCGATCCGTCGAAGTTCGCCGTTCTCATCGTGGGCAACGAGTCGCAGTTCGGCACCGCGTTGACCGACCTCAAGCTGGGCCCGGTGCATCCCATCGACATCACCATCCCCATGCCTCCGGGCATGCGGCAGCAGATGGAGGGCCCGGCGAACTGATGCAGGCAGGAAACAGGGCTCAGGCAACAGTATTCAGACGGGCTGGTTCAGGATTCAAACGCAACGCTTTCTTCGACCCCTCTTCCGGCGCCTGTTCCCTGATCCCTGTACCCTGTACCCTGTGGTTATGAAGCTCGCAATTGTGATCATGGCTGGGGGCAAGGGCACGCGCCTCAAGTCCAAGCGCGCCAAGGTGCTGCATGAAATCGGCGGCAAGCCGCTGCTCCGGCATGTGATCGACAGCGCCCGTCAGATCGTCGCGCCGTCCGATATCTACGTTGTCGTCGGACATCAAGCCGCCGCTGTCGAGGCCGTCGTCAAAGATTCCGGCGTCCGTTTCGTTCACCAGGAAGAGCAGCGCGGGACGGGTCACGCCATCCAGACGGCCCAGCAAGCCGTCGAAGGATACGACGAGCTTCTCGTCCTCTCCGGAGACGTCCCCCTCCTCAGGCCGGAAACCATCGCCCAGCTGCGCGATTTTCACATCGAGCAGCGCGCCGCTATGACCATCCTCACCGCCGCACCGCCCGATGCCACCAGCTACGGCCGGGTGCTGCGAAAGAAGCCGGATTCGCCCGAGGTCAAGGCAATCATCGAGCAGAAGGCGCTCACGCCCGCACAACAGAGCCTGCGGGAAATCAACTCCGGCATTTACGCCTTCAAAGCCGAGCCTCTCTTTGCGCACATCAGCGAACTGAAGACCGAAAACGCGCACGGCGAATACTACCTCACGGACATGGCCGGCCTGCTCGTCGCCGCGGGTGAGCGTGTCGTCGCAGTTGAGGCCGCCAACCCGGTCGAAGTGCTGGGTGCCAACACGATCGCCGAGATGATGGAACTTGACCGCGAGCTGCGCCTCGATACCGCACGCCGGCTCATGGAACAAGGCGTGACCGTCTTGCGTCCGGAGACGACCGTCATCGACACCGGAGTAGAAATCGGCTCCGACACCGTCATCGAGCCTTTCGTTCAGTTGTTGGGAGAAACAAAGATTGGAGAGGATTGCCGCATCCGGTCTTACTCGGTCATCGAAAGCTCGACACTCGGCGACGGCGTCCTCGTTCGCCACGCCTGCGTCATCGCCGGCTCACGCATCGCTGCCGGAGCACTGATCGGCCCCTTTGCGCACGTCCGCCTCGAAAGTGACTTTGCCGAAGGTGTGCATGTGGGCAATTTTGTCGAAACCAAGAAGGTCAAGCTCGGTAAGGGTTCGAAGGCCAACCACCTCACCTACCTGGGAGACGCCGACATCGGCAGCGGCGTCAACATCGGCGCCGGCACCATCACCTGCAACTACGACGGCGTGAACAAGCACCGCACGGTCATCGGCGACGGAGTTTTCGTGGGCAGCGATTCGACTCTGGTAGCCCCGATCGTGGTCGGCGAGGGATCGTACATCGCCGCCGGATCCTCGATCACCGAAGACGTGCCTCCGAACGCTCTTGCCCTCGGCCGCGCCCGCCAGGTCACAAAGCCGGACTGGGCCAAAACGCGCCGCGCGAAGATTTCCAAGAGCTGATAGGTCAGGAATTCTATGTCGACATGACCCATTCTGGTCATGTCGCTCCCACTCTGCAAATGACGTAAGTCGCTGACTCGCAAGTGGGATAAGAGCTCTCCGGCCTCCCTGCTACGCTGCAATCGGGAGCAAGATATTGTCGCCACGGGCCACAGTTCAAGAAGAAAAACACAGGTTTGCACGGGATGTTGAAAGCACCATCTCGGTAGCACCCGGGGTTTCGTTCCAGAGACGCTTGCAGGACTGGGACTTCGCCAGTCTCGGTTTCAGTCTCCTGCCCTTTTTTCTCTGCCTCACCTTTCTCGGCAGCAATCTCGCCGGACGCACCTACGGCCCGTCGCACTGGTTTGCCACCTACCAGCACGGCTTTTTGCGCCGCGCCCTGGTAGGCGAGATCTTTTCGCGGATCGGCTTCCTCTCGTCTCGCACCATTCTCGGCATTGAGCTTGCCACCTTCACTCTCGCCTTCTCGCTTACCACCCTGGTCTTCAGGCGTGTTCTCTTTGGCAGCCTGGCTGAGCGCCGCCTCGCCGCCTTCCTGCTGGCCGCACCCGCCTTTCTGCCACACATGGCGTTCATGGACGGCGAACTCGACAATTTCCTCTATCTGGCTATTCTGGTGGGCGCCGTCGCATTGATCAGACTGGGCAACCTGGCTGGACTGGTCATCGCTACCGCGTCTACCCTCATCGGCCTGCTGATCCACGAAGCCTTTGCCCTCATGTTCTACCCGTTGATTCTGGTGCTGGCAGCGGATCTCGTCCATCGTCGCCGTCTCATGATTCGATGGGCCGCGACGCACGTAGCTCTCGTGCTCGCGTCTTTCCTCGCCATCATCCACTTTGGAAAGCTTCCCGGCAGCCCCGGCCAATGGATCAGCGCTGCGCAACAGCGCACCGACATGCGCATAGACGGCACCGTCTTTCTCGTTCTCGAGTGCTCGCTCCGGGATCAGCTGAACTTCGTCCGCCACCTCTACACGCCGAAGGTGGTGGGGAGCATCCTGCTCACCCTTGCTCTCTCGATTCCTTACGGCATCGTTCTCTGGCGGCTGGTACGGACGGCCTGCATCTACCGCCGGTACTCGATCGCCCACGCCCGCTGTCTGCTGGTAGTCTTCGCTGCTCCTCTGAGCCTGTCGCTGCTGGGGCACGACGTGATGCGCTGGCTCTCCGCCATGTGCATCAACGTGTCTCTCTATCTGTTGCTCATCTATCGATCCACACCGCGCGTCGGCAGCTCAGACACGCCGGACCTGCACAAGGCGCTCACCGCGTGGACGAGCCTGCCCGTGTACGCGGCGACGCTGCTGTATGTGCTCGCATTGGGACCATGGGGAATCGCGGGCAATCGCCTGCTGTCCAATATCGGCAGCCTGCTCGGCCGATAGTCAGTGTTTTGCCCCAGCTTTTTTTGCTTTGCTGATGTCGGTCGGGAGTAACTACGCGGCCTGCTGCTCGTCGCCTCGACCGGCCGACAACGCCTGCCGCAACCGGATGCGCGCCGAGAATAACGCACGCTGCACCTTGGCTTCCGGGATATCGAGGAGCTGTGCAATCGACGCCGCCGAGTATCCTTCTACATCGCGCAGCAGGAAAAGCAGCCGCTCGGTCGGCGGCAGCTCCTGAATCGCTTCTTCCAGTTCGGTACGGCGCACATTGCGCCCGGAGAGGTCCGGCGACTGGCTGGCCAGGCTCTTGAGATCCGGCAAAGTCTCGAGTGCGCCCAGCGGGAAATACTCGCGGAGCTTTTCTACGAGGGCTGCATCGATCTGGGGTGCCTGCGGCTCGGCTGCTGCGCGGAAGGCTTCGACGAACGTTGTCGTCAGGATGTGTTCGGCTTCCAACTCGCTGCCCGTCATATAGAAGGCCAAAGCGAAGACGCGATGCCGATGGCTGTCGTAGATATCACGCTGTACGTCGATGGCCTGCCGATGCGCCTGCCGCGAGGCCACAACTCTGATCGATTTGTCGTGAATGATCCGTTCCAGGTCGAACAAGGCTTGCCTCTAAACCGAATAATACATGTATATTAACTGGTTACTCAGCAAAGTTAAGCACAGCTGGATGCAAATTCACGCTTTGCCGATATTGCACGACAATATAACTTGAGAAGTATGAAGCAGTGCCTGGGTTGTATCGCCTTTCCAATTTAACGACGGTCGCCAGGACTCTGCTCAAGAGAATCAAAGTATTGCCTTTTCCCCGTCTGCCGATCGATCAACCAGCACCGGCTGTCCGTCCTGGCTACAAAAAGGCCGGCAAGAAGCTCCATGACTAGCCAAGGTGTCCAGCCGCGGAGAAACATGGCGTTAGAACGAATACTGATTGTCGACGACGAGCCCTATGTGCGGACCGTTATGGCTGCCATGCTCGAAAAATCGAGCTATTCCCCGGTTCTGGCCGCAAATGGCCTGGAAGCAATCCAGCGTCTGGTTAGCGACCCGCCTTACGAC
>Ga0206838_10071_pt1 | contig 32481 bp, 36 predicted proteins | sample Alteio_BWOrgCont_26_FD_152879 | JGI IMG/M metagenome (GOLD analysis project Ga0206838, IMG submission 152879) | Enriched cells from forest soil in Barre Woods Harvard Forest LTER site, Petersham, Massachusetts, United States -... | ecosystem: Environmental > Terrestrial > Soil > Temperate forest >...
TGAGCGCGACCCCACTTATGGAAAAGTAAGCCGTTCACAGGTCCAGAAGCGCGTGAATGAATAAAACGAGATAATGAAGCAATTGTAACTTTCTGCGTGACAAATTGTTCTGCGTAGTCCACGCGTGGCGCTACGAAGCAACCTAAGTTACTTTTTCCTTGACACCATCCGTTGCAGGAGTAGACTTCCGCCGGTTCCTCTATTGACCTTGACCAACTCCTGGAAAGGCGTTGATGAAAGCCACGAAGGACTCGGGGGGAGTTCTGCCTGTATTTGAAACTACTTGCCTGAACGCACTCCGTCCCCCACCATTGACTAGCACAGCCAAGAAGGATGGTCCATGAAAAAGTCACATCGAAGTCTGGCAATTTTCACTGTGGGAGTTGCATTCGCATCATTGTCGATTGCATCAGCGCAGCAATATACGACTATCGATTACCCTGGTGCGGTTGCCACCAGCCTAAATGGCGGGCCCAATCCGGAGGGCACAAACATCGGCAGTTACACCGACACATCAGGTGTCACTCACGGCTTCACGTTGAAGAAGGGAGTATTTACGTCGTTCGATCCTCCAGGTTCCACGCTCACAACTCCTAATTGGATCAGTCCCCAGGGCGTGATCGTCGGCCAGTACATTGACTCGGGCGGGGCGAGCCACGGTTTCATTCTGGACGGAGGAAATTACACAACGGTTGACTTTGCGGGTGCGGCGGGCTCCGCTCTCACCGGTCTCAACCCATCCGGTGAAATGTCGGGATTTTACTGTTCCGACCCCGCCTGCGGCACCTTCGGCGCCACCACTACTAACCATAGTTTCACCGTTTCCAAGAAAGGCGTCTTCACCAGCTTCGATCCACCCGGCGCAATCAGCAGTCAGGCTAGCACTGTGAACCCATCTGGCACGGTCGTTGGCTTTTACGTTGATGGCAGTGGAGTCGGCCACGGATACCAGCTCTACCACGGGACATTCACCACCATCGATTATCCGGGCGCAGTGTTTACCTTTGCTGGAGCGAATAACCCCGAGGGCGACATCGTCGGGCTTTACTTCGATACTGCAGGCCTCGGACACTCTTTTCTTTTGCGTAATGGGGTTTTCACGTCGTTCGATCCTCCCAGCGCTGTCCCCTTGCCCCCCCCAAGCGGCCTCCTCAGTGACGCAGCCGGCATCAATCCAAGTGGTGTGATTGTTGGTATCTTTTTCGACGCAGCAGGCGCGGAGCACGGCTACATGCGGACGCCGTAGAGGATGGCAGTCAGCGCGTTTGTGCAGGTGTTGGCCCGTTCGTTACAACAGCAGAAAAACTAAGCCGCCGATCTCTGGCGGCTTTTCTTTTCAGTTGCGTCCCGAAGTTCAGTAGTTCCGATCTCGACTACTCTCAACCGGTGCTGCAGCACCGATTGCGGCTGGATTGTCGGCTAACCGGAAGTTTCGACGTAACTTCCGTATTGCCGCTGACTCGGGCTCAATCCGAGAGCTGGCTGCGATGCGGGCAGGCAAGACGTAGTTACTGAAAACCCCGTTTTTCGGCAGCCGCATGAAACATCAGAGGTCAGGACGAGCGGCGAGGTAGGTCTCCAGATCGCTTACCGGTCTTCCAAGAATCATCGCGAGGGCGGAATCGATCGTTTCAAATTCACCAGCGGCGATTGCTTCGTAGGAACCCACCCAGGTGTCCACCTCCCATGCAGGTACACCTAGTTTGCTGCGCCATTCCTTCGCGGCATCCACCGGCTCATCTTCGTAGTGGAGTTTCCGATGCTTCAGAGAACTAAGCAATGTCGCTGTCTCACTCAGGCTGAGAGCCGAGGGGCCGGTCATCGGAATAGTGCCCAGCAGCGGCATGTCGCTGGCAAGCAGCTTCGCAGCGGCTTCCGCAATTTCTTCTCGGCCAACCCATGACACTTTGCCTTGGCCGCCTGGCCCTTTCATTACACCTTCCTCGTTGAACATCTGCACTGCCAGTTCGGAATAAAAGCTGTCCCGTAGGATCGTATGCGGCACACCGGTCTCCTTCAAAAACTGCTCGCTTGAATAATGATCATGTGACATAGGAAAGCAAGAATCAGGTGAAGCTCCCAGTGTCGAAAGATAGATCAGGTAACGGACGCCCGCCCGCTGCGCTGCGTGGAACGCATTGCGGTGCAATTTTGCCCGTTCGCCCGGTTCGGCATAGCCGGACACGATGAATGCTGACGAAACGCCTAGAAATGCACGGTCGAGGGATTCGACATCCCCGTAATCGCCTATGACCTTCTCTGCCTCTGGGAAATCGGAGAGCTTCTTCGGGTCGCGGACGAGTAAGCGAAACTCCTTGCCAAGCCGCTGAAGGTGCCTGGCGATACTCGAGCCGATCTTTCCCGTGGCCCCTGTGACGAGAATCAAGTCAGACGTTTGCATGGAATGGGGTTCCTTTTCCTGCGAAGATAGATGCAGGCGTCAATGTGTTCGGCGAGAAAGAAAAGGGCGAATAAAATGAGAGGCTTAAGTGCACTGATATGTTCCAGGCTGGGACTCGCGGCCATCATAGCATTGAGCCTCGGAAGGTCGACTGTCGCTGCAACCTGTGATAGAGCCTGCCTTCTTCAGCAAGCCACTCAGTTCAACCGCAATATGCTTGCTCACACCACCGACAAAATCCCGTTGGCCCGTGCTGCGGTAATTAGGGAGAACACTAAGGCCATCTCCCTTGGTGTCAGCAAGTGTTCCACCGTCAAGCAAATCCGCTCTGAAGGCGTGTTCGCCGATCCTGTTTTAGGCAATGTGATCGAGCACGTAACAGCAGAAACCGATGCCGGGAAAATCGTCTATATCGGCACGCGACTTAAGGTTGTTGATGGAAAGGTCACCGAAGTCGAAATCAACTTTGACGAGCGACCTGAAGTAAATGCAAAGAACCTAATCCCCTACGATCCGCTCTTTAACACCATCGTGCCAGAAGGAGAGCGTGCCACTCGTGAGCAATTGGAGCGCATCATCACCTCGTACTTCCAGGGCCTGACAGTTTCAGTCAGGCTCCGTGAACAGCTGGGCGAACGCGGTCGCGTAGTTCGTGATCAGCTACCTGCGAACCTCGCTTATGCTAACCGCTCGCCCATCCCTAGAAATCGCCAAAGCACGGGTCTGAAAGGATATCGGCACTGATTTGTCAGCCGGTGTTCGGCAATCTGCCTGGGCATTAGCCGTCGCGCTTTGCTGTAAACCATGTCTCCGGTCTGTTTTGTAACGCAAGTGCTAAGTACGCTCAGGGGCTCTGAGTGTACTTGAACGTTCGTTACACTTTGGACCAAGGACCTCCGTTACAACCCCCTTGAGGTCTCTCAAGCTCTTGCACCTTGAAATGTGCCAGCAGTCGAGGCCGTGGGAATGTGGTAATTCCGAAGGGATTTCCAAGGAGTGTGGGAAGGGTGGAAAGCAGGCTTCTTGGCTTTCCATGCTTCCCATACTCTGTCATTTCCATGGCCTGCTTGGAAACGCGTTTCACAAAGTCACAATCACCGCGAAGGCCCGTTTTGGGGACAGGAACTACTTGTCCGAGATGGCGACTTCGGCCATGTGGCGCTTCATATCGGCGATTATGCACCAATCCGAGTGTGCAATCAGATACCGATAGGGATACCGAAGCGCCCTTGAAGTTCGACTGTGTAAATTTCATTCAAAATGGTTGAGATCGGTGTCGGGTGCAGGATGGCCTAGTACTCGACACATTGCTACGATCTGGCCCTTGTGATGAAAGGCATGGGTCAGGACATGGTGAAGGATGAGCGCAGGAGTGCGGATGGCCACATCTCCATCCGAGAAATTAAGTTCGGTGTCGCTGTTGAGCTGCCGATCCGTCAATCCCGACAAATAAGTGTGAGTCTGCTGGATGACCTCCTGCTCGAAGAGTCTCGCGTCGGAGACCGCAGGACACTGGGCGGGACTACGATCGACGTACGAAAGCCCTTGTAACGTTACCCTGCGCGACAAGCTGCTGACGCGCAGCGACGATGTCGGAGACGACTAGGTGCAAGGCCTGGGCCGAACCGGGTGCGGCTGAAGTGAGGTTCACACCGAGTTGGATTGAACTGCCGAAGCCGGGAGGCGTGAACTGGACCAGGCGAAAGTTGTCACCGGCGGCGCGATCAGCGTCGAGCCGCCACCCGAGCCGCGAGTAGAACTCTTTTGCACGGTCGACATTCGAGACGGGAATGACGACCACCTCGAGCTTCATAGTGACATTCGTGACGCCTCCACTTCCTGGCGCATCGTTACTTATTACTCCGTGGGCGCTCAACGCTATCTCCTTACCTTCCGGAATCTTGATAACTACGACGCGGGTGCCATGGCACGACATCCTTCTGTTCTTCCTTCGAGTAAGGCTCACCAAAATATGGGAACTCGCTGCGGATACGATTGCGATCAGGGGCAGTGCCGTCCTGGAGGGGCCTGTTTGTCGCCAATGTAAGCATCACATCCTGAACATCATCACCCAGTGGCCTCCCATTAAATCCCGCGACATCAAATGCAGCTGCCGTTCCTATCTCATAGGGCAAGGTGCTCGGGCATAGTCGAGAGACCATTTGCTTTCCGTATTCTTCCGGGTTCACGGCAGATCCTGCATAGGTAGTCATCTTCTGGGTATAGTCTGCGATGTATCCCGAGAATAAGGCGATGTCGTCTGATGGCACCGATTTGTTGAAGGTCTCTTTCACCTCCTGATTGGCGGGATCGTTGAGAAAGAGGTGCGTGACCATCGGCAGGCCCCAGCGTGACACCTGCATCTCGGGAGCATGGCCGTAAAGTGACACCGTGGCCCAGGCGTGGACCGTTCCCTTGCCGATCAGATGGTTTGGGACTTCGAGGACAATCGCAGTGATATTGCGATTGTTGAAGAAGTTTTGACCACTGCGAAGGAACGCATCGCCGTCATACCTGTGTTCGTCGTAGAAGGCCTTCTGAAGACTTTGCATTGCGACAGCGTCGGCGGCGAACAGATCGGGAGCGATTCCGACGAAGGCGCGAATACCAGACTTGCTATGGACTTTGCCCGTATCGCCTTCTATCAGAAGCTCGCCCTTATCCCCGCCGATAGCCTCGACAGTGGCTGTACGGACCTGAAACTTCTGAACATGGACATGCTCGTCCCCGTTCACATGTCTCGGTTCGTTGAACCTGAACTTGAAGACGACGTCTTCGCGAGCGTCACCAGTCAGGTCCAGGCGGAAGGCATACAAACCCTCAATGTGAAGGGTATCCGGTGCAGAGAGGACAACATCAGGATTGACGGTCATCGCCATCACCGTTGTGTCGGGAGCGCCCTGAAACAGATAGAAATCAGACACGTTCAGGCTTGGATCCTCTTTCGCAAGTTTGGTATCGAAATGATGGGACATAGATTTTCCTCTCTGCCAGTGCTTTAGTGATACGTATCCGTATCACCGTCGTCCGTCCGCCCGATCGAAGGGAGGTACCGGCCGAAGTTCAATTCGAAGTCGCTCCGGACACCGTAACCGATATTACGAACCTTCGCACGGCGCGCCTGCGCACTGGGCAAGGCCAGCAGTGGAAAGAACAGGTCGTTGCTCGACTGAAGCTCGGTAGCTGTCGGCGTCCCGAACCGATTGACCTGGGCCTTCGCCGCGCCTAGCGTTTCACGGTCGAACGAGGCCAGACGCCGGACAAGAGTATCGACAAACGAGTCGAGGTCGTCATCGTCCAGCGTGCGGTTCACCCAGCCATAGCGCTCGGCGATATCAGCGTCGAAGTCGTCGCCGCTAAGCACGATCTCAAGTGCCCGCGAGCGGCCGACCAAACGCGGGAGCCACTCCAGGGCTCCGCCACCCGGGACGAGTCCGACGCCCACCTCGGGGTTGCCGAACAGCGCGTTTTCCCGGCTGGCGAAGCGCATGTCGCAGGCCAGGACGAACTCGTTGCCGATGCCGCGTGTGCGGCCGCGAATCTTCGCGATACTCACGACTGCCGTGGACGAGAGGCGCAGCACAAAATCGCGCCAAAGGCCCAGCGCCTCTGGCCGTTCAGCTGCCTTGGCTACATCGAGATGGGCGATGAAAAAATCGGGATTCGCCGACTGGAACACTACGACCTTCACTGACGGGTCCGCCTCGAGGTCGGTCATGAGCGCTCCCAATTCGACGATCGTTGTGGGAACAAACATGTTAATCGGCGGGTTGTCGAAGGTGATCGTCCACCGGCCTGGATGGGTGCGGTCGGTGTTGAACTGCGAAGGGTCAGGCATGGCGCATCTCCTCCTCTCTTGTGAAGAACCCTGCTGCAGCGATCTGAAGCCCGCGCGAACCTCTTCTGAAAAGAGCTTCGGCGTTTCCAGGCCGCAAAGTGCCGCCCTCTTCAGCTAACCGGCGACGAGCTGCTGCCCGCCGTCGATGTCGTAGGTCGCTCCGGTGAGGGCCGTGTTGGTCATGATGTGTACGGCGAGCGCGGCGACATCGGCCGGTGTGACCACGCGTCGGATGGGAAGCGTGGCCCGAAGCTGATTGCGGCGGTTGTCGAGCTCATCACCGAGGAGCGATGCCGACAACGATGTGTCGACGAAGCCGGCTGCGATGAGGTTGACTCGGACAGGCGCGAGTTCGAGCGCGAGACTGGCGGTGAGGGCGGGCAGCGCAGCGGTGAGAGCCGAGATGAGAGCGAATCCCTTAGCCGTGCGGCGGCCACCAGTGCCCCCCATGAAGAGGAGAGTTCCTCCCGGGCGAACCTTGTTTGCGGCGTGACGAGCGACCTGCAGCGGCAGAAACAGATGGGCCTCAACATCTCGGCGCGCCCTTTCAAAATCGAACTCGGCCAGCGGCGCGTAATAGGGCCCTGGGCCAGTAACCAGCACGTGGTCGATCGGAGTGGCCAGTTCGTCGAAGAACTGCGCGAGGCGGTCAAAGTCGGTAGCATCAAATGCCACAGTGCTCTGTGTATCGAGTTCGCGCGCTACCCGCTGAAGGCGCTCGGGATTCCGGCCAGCGAGGATCAGCCTTGCCCCCTCAGCGCGTGCTCGTCGGGCCGTTTCGAGCCCAATGCCAGCGCTGCCGCCGATTACAACGACAGTTTGCCCGAGGAGTTCCGATTCGCGCAGGACGGGAACGGCGGTTGTTGCGGTGCTCATAATCCCTCCAGAAACCCGCGATCGAGAGTCTCGACGCCGCGAGCGATGTCGGTCGCGGCGTAGTCGTTCATTGCGGCAGCTCTTTGCCGGACTGCTCCGCCACCATGTAGGCGGCGTACCAGTCTGGCCAATTCGCGTCGCGCTGCCCCGTGCGCTTCTCGTGCTCGCCGTGGGCGGCCTCCGCACGCCGAAATGCGCTCGCCAGATCGTTCGCCGATGCGAAGGTCGTCGCCGCGTCGTCGATGCGACCGGGAAGCCGCGTCGTAATTTCCTGGAACAGCCAGCCGTTCCCGTCCGGATCGCTGAACGAGGCGAACGAGCGGTAGCTGCCATGCTCGGGATCAGGACCGTTGACCCGGATCCGCCCAAACAGGTAGGGTTCGTCCGGGCCAGCGTACACGTCGGCGCCGCCGTGGAAGACCTCGCTGACGGAGACGCCGCGAGCGAGCAGTTCCTTGAGGGCCGGCTCGATGTCCGACACGATGAGGTAGAGACCCTGCGCGGAGCCGGGAGCTGCCGCGGTGACGTTCCTGCCGAAGATGACCGAGCACCCGGAGCCGGGCGGCGTGAACTGAATTACGCGATAGTCGTTACCGTTGTCGTAGTCGGCGTCGAGTCGCCACCCGAGCTTCGCGTAGAACTCCTTCGCGCGATCGACATCTGAGACGGGAATAACGACGATTTCGAATTTCATGTCGACTTTCGCGACGCTCGCCTCGCTGGCGGCGTCGTTAGCTTGGACTTCATACGTCACGTTTGCCATGTCTTTCCTCCTTTGCATTCAACTGAATCGCTGAATGCGAGCGTCAGCCAGCAGAATCACATGTTCCCGAAGGCGTGGATATCTTTTGCAAAGTGAGCCTCTTCTGTCGGTCGTGAGTTTCTGAACGGGATACACGGGCAGCTTGGAGGAACTCGCACGGATTGATCAGGAATATTCATGAATTCACACGTTGTGTCGTTGATGTTCTCGACGCTTAGGCCCCGTAGTAGCCCCGTATCATGCCTATCTTTTAGAGCGCGCGTCAAACGCCTGGCTTGGAAGCGAATCATAGGGAATCGGGGTCGCCGATCTTTCTGCTTGGGGGCCCTGCAGTTCGTGAGTGACTTTAAACGACGAGCACGGGAAGCCGAACGCGATCCAGTGTATGCCTGTAATGCAGTGAAATCTGCGAAGTCACTATTAATTAAACTATTCGCCACCCGAATGCGCGAAAACCAATGATTGTCGGCTCTTGGAAACAGGGCAACGCACTCATTGAGAGAGGCAGCTCGGATTACCAATCCACTCCACGTTGGCGAATAACCGGCTTCGCGGACAAGTGATCTTTGCCAATTGACTCGTTACGACTCTCTCGACGAGTGGTAAATCGCCAAAAGTTACTCGTCAAGAACTAGAGCGGAAAGTTGGCCAGATTTCGCAGTTCCGGTCTGATCACCGCCATTGCGGAAGTAACCCAAAAACAGTAGGGGAAGGTTAAGCGATAAACCAGAAATCACGCAACAGAAGTGAGGTTGAAGAGCGCAGTGATGTCGGCCACAGAGTTGGGCGAGATAGTCGCATCTCGGCTAATTTAATCAGATATCCGTGAAGCGCCGTATGACCCACCGCCGCATTCTGGTTTCATGGACATTTGAAGCCTTCACGGGGACCGCCCTTGATACTATGGTCGCCGAGTCGTCTAGTAGACCCCAAAGGAGCGAGAGGATGCAAATTACGGCGGAGCAGGCGGAGCGAGTCATGAAGGCTTCCATACTGAAAGCGCGCGAACTCGGAATTTCAGTTTGCATCGCGATCCTTGATTCGGGAGGCCACTTGAAAACATTTCATCGCATGGATGGAGCATGGCTTGGAGTGATCGATGTGGCCATTAAGAAAGCGAGGACATCCGCCCTGTTCGAGATGGAAACGCAGATCCTTGATAACTACAGCAAAGCAGGGGCGGATGCGCATGGAATTGAGCTCACCAATGGCCACCTCGTAACGTTTGCCGGTGGAATCCCCCTTAGGGACGTCGAAGGACAAATCATCGGTAGCATCGGCGTGTCCGGCGGGCAGGTAGCTCAGGATTATGCAGTCGCTCAAAGCGGTGAATCAGCGTTAAAAGCCTAACTACAGGAAAGGGAGATCACTCACATGCAGGAGATACTCATCACGGGAGCCGGCTCCGGATTTGGTGAAGGAACCGCTCTGGGATTGGCGCAAAAAGGAAACAGCGTAATTGCAGCTGTTCAGACCTGGCCACAAGTGACAGCTATGCGGGAAAAGGCTCGCTCGCTCGACCTCAAAACACTAAGAGTCGAGAAGCTCGACCTGCTCGATCCCTATGACGTGGCACACACGTTGAAATTGAAGTTCGACATTCTGGTGAATAACGCCGGCATCGGCGAGGGAGGGCCCATGTCGGAGATCCCCGTTGATCTGGTACGGAAGAATTTCGAAACGAATGTTTTCTCGGCTTTGGATTTTACCCAGCGCGTGGTGAGGAATTGGGTAGCCACTGGTATTCACGGAAAGGTGGTATTCGTCTCCTCAGCTGTTGGACTTCTCACGGTCCCGCCAATTCCCGCATATGCCGCGAGCAAACATGCCGTGCAATCGATCGCTGAAGCGATGTACGAGGAGCTGAAACCCTTCGGAATTCAGGTCCAGACGATCAATCCCGGACCCTACCTTACGGGTTTCAACGAGACTGTGGTGGAAGCCGGTCTACGCTGGCTCAGCGATGACGTGAACTTTATCAAGTGCGAAGCCTTTCAGAAAGTGGTCGACGGGCTGCTCGGTAAACCAGAGGGGAGACTCGATCCAAAGGACATGATCGCAAAGATGATTGAAGTGATCCCTTCTCGTGAGGGAAAGTTTCTCAATATTTTTCCTCCCGAGACGGAAAACTGGGTCAAGAGTTACCAGCAGCAACTGTACGATCGCACTATCTAACAGGCAATTATCGGCGAACGATGACGATCGAGCTTTCGTTATCGTTCGCGGTATGATCAACCCGAGCAGCCTCGAATACTTCTTGCAGTTGGAGGCATTGCGGCGTTGTCATCGAGGGAGATGCTATGAAGAAGAACGCGGTGCCCATTCCTTTTGCTGGTTCCCAGATCGACCAAACGCGTCATGTCTGCGCTTTCTTCCACAGCCCTGACGAAGAGTATCGGGTCTTGCTCCCATTCATAAAAGATGGATTCCAGTGTGGCCATAAGGCAATTCACATTATTAATCGGGATCAGCGTCAGGACCACCTACAACGCCTGACGGCCGCGGGAATTGACACAGCGGTAGCGGAGCAAACCGGACAGCTGGAGATTCGGACGGATACCGAAATCTACCTTCCGGAAGGCCGTTTCGATGCAGATCGCATGATTTCGGCGTTCGAGCAGTTGGCCAGCGGCAAGGGCACCGGCAGCTTCCCGCTAAGTCGCATTTGCTGTCGTATGGATTGGGCAGTTGAAAGCGGATCCCATGTGGATGATGTGATTGAGTTCGAGTCGCGGGTAAATGAGGTATGGCGTCGGCACGAAGACGCAGTTATCTGTACCTACCATCTCGGCAAGTTTGGAGGAGACGCCGTCGTTGACATCATGCGGACCCATCCGATGGTCGTCATCGGCGGCGTCCTTCAACAAAATCCCTTCTTTATGCCGCCAGACGAATTCCTGAGCGACTTTCGCGAGCGTCGGTCTCGTCGGAGCGGCTCGCCTACGGTGGCCTGACATGGAAGTGCAGTTCGAAGATCCAGCCCAGGAAATCAAGCGCCTTCGGCGCTGCATTAACGATCTAACGAGCCTGCTCGCTCTGCCTGCTATCTGGCGCGGCAGTGAACCAACGCAAATTGTTCAAACTCTTCTCGATGTACTCTTCCGTATGCTCAGCCTGGATTTCGCTTACGCACGGTTGAGCGACGCATTTGGCGTGATGCCAGTGGAGATTCTCCGAGTCGCCGAGGACAGCAAAATCAATCTGTCAGCCGAGGAAGTCCGCAATATGCTCGGCGACCCTCTGGCTGCCTACGCTCAAGGATCTCTACCGCAAATACGGAACCAATTGGCAGTCGAAGGCATCGCGATCGTCCCCGCGCAGTTGGGCGTACACGGTGAAATCGGCGTGATCGTCCTGGGTTCTAACCGGACAGGCTTCCCTGAGAAGACCGAGAGCCTTCTTCTGAGCGTAGCGGCCAATGAGGCATCTATTGGATTGCAAGAGGCAAGACTCCTAAGCGAACAGAAGCGGATCTCCGCTGAGCTCAATACCGAGAACCAGATGTGGCCGGTCCTTACGGAGGCCGAGATAGATCGCGCGCGGCCGTACGGACGGGTGCGCCGGGTGGAGATTGGCGAGATTCTGTATCGGCCGGGAGAGGTGGGAAGGCCGTGCTTCATTCTCTTATCCGTCAGCTTGGAAATCGTTCAGCCAACTATCAGCGGCGAACGGCTGGTCACGATCTTACGCCCAGGAATGTTCACCGGTGAGGCGGGCTCGATCGCAGGACAACGAACCGTAGTGCAGGCCCGAGTTATACAAGCAGGTGAAATCCTGGAGGTTCGACCCGAAGACCTTCGCACTCTTGTGGCGCACGATGCAAGTCTGAGTGAGATTCTCTTGCGCGCATTTATGTTGCGAAGGCTTATGCTCATAGACCGACAGCTGGGCAATGTCGTTGTCATTGGCTCACGACATTCTGCAGACACTCTGCACCTTCGGGAATTTCTGAGCCGAAATGGTCATCCATTCTCTTATATCGACTTGGATATGGACGATGCTTATCGGAACCTTCTCGACCGCTTTGGAATCGCTGTCTCCGAAATCCCGATCGTGATTGGCAACGACGGGACGATGGTTCTGCGAAATCCGTCAACCTCACTGCTGGCGGATTCCCTCGGACTTAACGACAATATCGACAATAGTTCGCTTCACGATCTGATCATCGTAGGCGCGGGTCCTGCAGGCCTGGCAGCAGCGGTATACGCCGCCTCGGAGGGAATAGATGCTCTCGTTATAGAAAGCCACGCCCCCGGGGGACAGGCGGGCTCCAGTTCAAAGATAGAGAATTATCTGGGATTTCCAACCGGGGTCTCCGGTCAGGAACTCGCCACAAGCGCCACCAAGCAGGCACAGAAGTTTGGAGCGAAGATGGCGTTGGCACGCGCGATTGTTCAACTTAGGTGCCAACATCGCCCCTACGAACTCGTCATGAACGATGGTACTGTCTTCTTCGCACGGACTATTGTCATTGCGACTGGCGCTTACTACAAGAAGCCAACGGCCGTGAACCTAGACCGCTTCGTGGGGCACGGGATCCATTACGGCGCCACCTTTCTTGAAGCTCAGTTGTGCGAGGGCGAAGAGGTCATTGTTGTGGGCGGCGGCAACTCAGCTGGTCAAGCTGCGGTCTTCCTTTCGCAGCACGCACGCAAGGTATATATGCTTGTGCGAGCCGCCACGTTATCCGAAACGATGTCGCATTATCTCATCGCGCGCATTTCCGGAAATCCGTCTATCGAACTACTGTGCAACTCCGAAGTAACCGACCTTGGGGGCGAGAACGCTCTCGAAAAAGTGAGTTGGGTCAACAAGCTGAACGGAGAGGTGCGTTCGGTCAAGGCACATCACCTTTTCATCATGGCTGGCGCCTCGCCTAACACAAGCTGGCTTCGAGGCCGTGTCGCTCTTGATGATAAGGGCTTTATCCTCACCGGACGCGATCTGCCACCGGTTGTTGACCCGGATCGGAGTCCTCTCTGGCCGCTTTCGCGCCCACCTTTCATGCTGGAGAGCAGCCTGCCAGGAGTATTCGCAGTGGGCGATGTCCGCGCCGGAAGCGTCAAGCGGGTGGCTTCAGCGGTTGGTGAGGGAGCTATTTCCGTGAGTATGGTGCATCGAGCTCTTGCGGAGCTCTAGTAAACCAAAGGCGTCTTTCACCTTTCGTTCAGGAGATGTCGCGGATCAGTACGGCGGAGCGCCGAATGGTGTTTAACGAAAGGATTCACACTTGAAAATAAACCGAATCGTGATCGTGGCGGTGCTGATGGCCGCAAGCGTGTGGGCGACGCACGGGCTGTGGGCGAAGCAGGCTGTGAACACCCCGGCCAATGAAAATCGAGAGGAGCAGTCCAATATGACGAACGAAAAGGTGATCATGCTGATCGAAGCAAAAATTCAGCCACAGCGTCGAGCAGAGCTTGTCGACGCCATACGCCAATACCTACCGTTGGTGCGGGCAGAGCCGGGCGTAGAAGCGTTTTACGTGACGGCACGAAAGGACGATCCCAATACATTTGTTTTTTACGAGATTTACAGATCACAGACAGCACAGGATTTCCATCTGCAGCAGAACTTCACCAAGAAGTTCCTGGCGACGCTAAAGAGCGCGCAGATCGGAGACCGAGTGCGGGTAAATCTCGTTGAGTTGCCCCTGGAAGGACAGACACATTCCAATTAGGGATTTTTATTACCTTTGGGTTTTCAGTGTAAACGCCATACCACTGATTGACCAGCGACCCCAACTCTCTCTTGCATATCGGCTGAGACGCGTTCGGATGCCTTCCGTCAGTGTTTACAAATCCAGTCCACCTGGACGGAAAAACCGGTTGTCGGACACCGACTCCGAACATCCATTCATCGCATGACCTGAACCGGCCGGAAGCGATGTGCTTCCGCGTCAAACTCCCCAATCTCAACATCCCGGAAATAGACCTTGTAAAAGTCTTCCTCGACCTGCTCGAAGCCGAGAATCTCAAATCGAAAAACCTCGCTGATGAATGCCCTGCCTTTGTGCCAGCTGATGTCGCCGCTGTTGTTCACTCTACGAAGCATAAACCCATGCGGATGGACGAACTCGATCGGATTTCGAGGCAGGAGCACAGAACTTGGCTGATATACGCTGCCTGGAGTTGCATTGTTTAGTCCTTCGTGAGGTCGCTCGTAATTGAAGACCTGTCTAAAACGGTCGAACTTCTTCTGCTGGAGCCGCAACGTCAATGCTGCCGGCCTAGTTGTCTCTTCCTTGAGGGTTCGATGCATTCGCTCATGACGTCCGTTCTGCTGAGGACGCCCAGGCTGAATGTGTTCGTGAATGATCCCCATCTTCATCCATCCGAGCGAGAGCTTAGACAGGCCGAGTAAGCCCGTCCCGGCGAGCGGCGCGCCATTATCCGTTCTAATCCTGGAAGGCATTCCATACTCCCGCATCGCCGCTTCGCACACGGCTCTAACTTGACTCAAGTCCATTCGGGAGACGATCTGACAGCGGATCAGATAACGACTGTGGGCGTCAGTGATCGTGAACGGATCGCAGCGCGTGCCATCACCCGTGGCGAAGTACCCCTTGAAATCCATGCACCAGAGTTGATTGGGGGCTGTCACCTCAGAGAAGGGCTCCGAGTATGGCGTCGTGCGTCGCTTCTTGCGCTTTGGACTCGTGAGGCCGGCTCGGTGAAGGATGTTCCCGAAGGTACTCGCCACTGGCCACTCTACGCTCGAATCTAGCTGCTCTAGCCTCGCCTTAAGCTTTCTCGCTCCCCATGAAGGATACTTGCCGCGCAGTGCCAATATCGCATTCTCGATCGCCTCAGGAGTCGCATGCGAACAGCTGTGAGGCTTACTGCTGAGATTTAGCAGCCCTTCGGGCCCACTCTCTTTGTAGCGATTGATCCATCGATAGCCGGTTGGCCGTGACACTCCGAACTCGCGACAAAGTTCTGAAACAGACATTTCTTCCTTTTGGTAGCTCGATAGAAATTGCAGACGTTGATCCACGATACGACTCTCTTTCCAGGGCATACCGCATCATCGTGCGTAAGACCAAAGCTAGAAACCATCGGGGTTACACGTCCCTGTAACGCAGGTCTCCGGTCTGTTTTGTAACGCAAGTGCTAAGTACGCTCAGGCTCTGCCCCGATCGCGCGCCACAAGGGGCTTCCCAATCTTCCGCGCTTCGCTTGTGCAGACCTCCGCTGCGCTCCGCCCTTTCCGCTCCGGCTTCGCCTGCTCTCCAAGGGTGGGGAGACCCCTCCCCTTGCAGCTTGCTACCCCCGCCTTCGCCAGGAGGCGTTCGGCATATGGATGCCGCGATTCAACGCGGAAAAGCCAGAACCAAGGAGAGCAAAGCCATCATGAACAACACAGCAAAAACCAACGTCGCCACCCTTCCCTCTTCCCCCAAGGCGCAAACCGCGAAAGACGTTATCGCCGCCAACGTCAAGCTACTTATTGAACAGCTAGAAGCCGAACACAGCGAAGGACTAACCGCATATCTCACCGCAATGGGCCGATTTCATAACTACAGTTTTGGCAACATTCTGGAAATCGCGAGACAGCCTGGGGCCGCGGCACAACCGCTCATGCCTTCTTGACAGTAATATATCTTGTAGTACAAGGTATTGTGCATGAAGAGAGCCGATCCCGAGACCCAGCAGTCCGCCGACAAATGGGAAGTGCAACTGCGCAAGGGATGTCTCGAGCTCGCTGTCTTGGCCGCCCTGTGGGACCAGAAGCTGTACGGCCTGGAGATTCTAAGACGGCTGGAGAGCGACTCCGATCTGATTGTCTCTGACGGAACCGTCTATCCGCTGCTCAGCCGTCTCAAGACATTGGGGCTCGTGCGTAGTGAATGGATCATCGCCGAGGTCGGCCATCCTCGCCGGTACTATGCGCTCACCGCGGCGGGCAAGCGTCGCGCGCTGGATATGGCCTGCATATGGACGCGGTTCACCTCGAGCATGAGCAGGCTACTTGCGCCGCTCGGGAAAGGGAAGGAAACAGATGCCCACGGTAACCGGTGACTCACACCAAAAGATCGACGCGTACATCGCCAGGCTACGGAAGCGCCTACGCGGCATCGACGAGCAGGAGCTTCGCGAGATCCTCGAAGAGCTGCGCGGCCACATCCTCGACAAGTCCACCGCGAGCGGACAAGAGCCCACTGCAGCCGCAGTGGACCGAACGCTGGCATCGCTCGGCACTCCGGAGCAACTGGCCGGTGAGTACCTCGCTGACAATCTTCTGGCCCAGGCTGAAGTCAGCCGCTCGCCGTTGCGGATCGTGCAGATCCTGTTCCGCTGGGCGAGCCTGAGTGTCGCTGGATTCTTCGTCTTTCTCGGATCCATCGTCGGCTACTTCCTCGGAGCATCTCTCATTCTCTGCGCGCTCCTGAAGCCAGTGCACCCGCAAACTGCCGGACTGTGGAAGATTCCCGCCGGAGCCGAGGAATCCGCATTCTCCCTGCACCTCGGTTTCGGCAGCGTTCCGCCAGGCGCGAGTGACGTACTGGGTTGGTGGATCATCCCGATCGGCTTCGTCGTGGGCTGCGCGCTCGTCATGCTGACCACGCGGTTCGGGCTCGGTTGCGCGCGCCGCTTTAGAAGATTGCGAAACTTCCCGCCCGCGTAACGACAGAGAGGGAGAAATCGTGACCACACCCATGCACGCCGCCGAGACCGTTCCGGAAAATGTAGTGGCTCCCCCCGATCTTCAGCAAAAGCGCCTAACCACGGCGCAACGCTGGCTGTCTCTGGCCGAGCTCGCTTTAGGCAGCGCCATCGTGATCGGTCATAACGTCTATCACGTCATCCCCAACGAGGTGCCCATCCTCTTTGTTCTCGGCCTGCTTTCCCTGCGGCTGCGCGGTGGGCCCTGGGCCGCCACCGGTCTCCGCTGGCCATCCTCCTGGCGGCGAACCGCCGTGTTGGCGGTCGCAGCAGCGACCTTGAGAATCTTGCTGGGGGCGCTGGTGATCCGTCCCCTCACCGCCCATTTCTGGCCGGCCCCAGCGGCGCCGACTGGCTCGGACGAGATCCAGGGCCACGCGCTTGTAGCGCTTGAGTGGCTTCTCCTGGTTTGGACCTTTGCCGCCTTCGGAGAAGAGATCGGATACCGCGGTTATCTGCTCACGCGCGCGGCGGAAGCAGGCGGCCTGTCCCGACCCGCATGGTGGGCCGCCATCTTTGTGTCAGCAGTGCTCTTTGGATATGGCCATTATTACAAGGGTCCGTCCGGAGTAGCGGACTCCGGTATTGCGGGCCTCATTCTTGCCGGAGCCTTTGTCTTGTCGAGACGCAACCTGTGGGTGTGCGTTTTGGCCCATGGCTTCATTGACACCTTTGCCGTGGTCACCGCATTTCTTGGATGGCAGACCTAGGGGCGCATTACCGGCAATCCGGAACTAATCCCGAAATGCCTGTGAAGTCAGCTTTTCGGTAACCTGCCGACGGAATGAACGTCGAACAGCGGACTTACTCAAATCCCCGTTTTGCGGGAACTATGACCTGCTGGATGCTGACTCCCTTTTCGTATGATCTAGGGAACGACTAGGTTCGATCGGCTGCTGATTGGCGTGGCCTTTCCGGTTGCGATTTTTATGAATTCTTCTCGCACAGTGTCATACGACGGTTGGCCCACGAAGAATTGAAAAGTGTAGTGGGTCTGGGTTCGTTGCCCGGAGTTGTTCAACCCCGTCTCCCGATAAGCGTCAAGAGAAAATTGGCGTAGTCCCTCTGACGCTTCTTTGGGGTGTTCTCTTGCGAAGGAAGGTTGATCGATATCATTGCTCTCGAGCGTAATACGGAGAAAAATCAGGCCACTGCTATCGGATACCTGACCGAGGGCGTACACCTTGTAATAGCCCCAAGGCTCAAGGGATGTCCAAATCACCAGGGCGTTATCACCCTCTTTGATCCGTTCCACAATATATCTCTGCAAACCGGACGGAGTGACACCGCGTCGATGCAGAACCAGCATTTGGGCTATACCGGAGTCTCGGTTAATCTTGTCTCCCGACTCGGCATAAGCACGGGTGAGCAGACAGAGGGCTTGCCAGTCGTCAGGATTAGCCTTAACGATCGGTATCAGTTGATTAAGTGCGAAAGCGGTATCGCCGGTTTGAAGCGCAGCTTCACTGGCAAACTTTATCAGGAGTGGTTCAGCCGGTAGCTCTTTTAGCAGGGATTGGAATGACGCAAGAGAGTCAGCGTATCGATGCTCATCAAACGCCTTGGTTGCTGCATCGAACTCGATCTTTTCCAAAGGCGTGACGCGAGCAGCGAACTCCTGGGAAGTCTCGATGCGAGCTGAAGGTGCGACCTGTTTGGTTTGAGCGCACAGCTGAATCGGTGCTAAAAAACCCAGGATCGCAGCCAGGATCGTTGAAGTTTTCATCCGTCGCATCGCAGCGACTCTCCCTGTATAGCGCTTGCTTAGCTTGTTCTTCCAACCCAAATCGTAAATGAAGTCTCAATCCAGATGTTTTCCCGCAAAGTCGGGTTTCAAGTAACTTCGCCCGCACGTGGATGCTCCCGATGACAAATCGCTTCACAGTGTCGCGAACAGGCGAGACGAGTGTACGATGGTTGCGTTTTCAAAGCCAAAAAGGAAATTCCGGATAAATAGGCATCAGATTCAAAGATCTTTGTGACGAAAAGCGTTCCCACCGGTTGTTCGGTTTCGGCTACGCTGATCGCCTCTGCGGTAATGGAAAGGACGCAGCCCACATGAAAACAGCTTTGCGAGGCCTGGCAGCTTTAACAGTGTGCTTTCTCACACTGGTTCCACAATCTCAACAACCGAACACACCGCCCAAGCCGCCCGTAAGCCCATCTCAGGCGCTGTTGGATTCATGGAACGACATAGGCCGAAAACTGATTGCGATGGCCGAGGATTTTCCCGAAGACAAATATGACTTCAAGCCGAATCCGGCGGAGCGCAGCTTCTCCGAGCAGCTGCTTCATGCCGCCAACGCGAACTACTTCTTCATTAACCCTGCGAATGGCGAGAAGCTGCCGCCACTGGAAGATCCCAAGCGCGATCAATTCAAGGACAAGACTGCTATCGTGGCATTTGTGAAGAAGTCCTTTGGAGATGGCGCGGCCCTGATCAAGAAAAAGGGAGACTCGGGACTGAACGACCTGATTGTCGATCCATTCGCCAACCAGCAGACCCGTATCGGCGATATGGCCTGGGGCTTGATCGAACATTCAGGAGAGCACTACGGCCAACTTGTCGTGTATTACCGGGTTGCAGGTTTGGTTCCACCGGAATCCCGGCCCAAGAAGTAGACTCGGCTGTGGTACGCGCGTCGTGTGACTTCGCGTCGTAACTCTGGTTTCATAGCGTCATTCGTATGCAGTCCATAATGATCGGCTTCGACTTCCGCCGGACGATGCACATGAGCATCACCGATGCCCTCATCGAGCAAACGCAGGCAATGATCAGCGGCTCAGAAGTGCTTTTTAATGGTGGCTGAAAAGTCTTAGCTTTACGGTAAGTTGCCTTTCCGGGCAAGTCGCCGGGTTGAACTTACCGAGATTCCCGTTTTGCAGGAGACTAGCGGTGCTACCAAGCCTCCTCGCTCAACGTCTCATGCATAGCGCGAACCAGGAGGGCAGCCATGGCGTTAATTCGGGCTTTCGTCTTAGGTGTTTTCTCCACGTGCGTCGCAGCCCTTCCCGCACAGGTAAGTAGTTCGACCACGACCGGAGACATCGAACTACGCGTACAAGCTCAAGATGTGAGTTCTGGCCTCCCTGTCGGCTTTAGTTTTCAGCTTGTAAATACGAGCGGCCACAACATCCTGCTTCCCTCACCTTCGATCGCCTGCGAAGACCCCACGATGGACGGCAGCATCTTTTTGAAAACTGACTTTACGCCTCGTGATCCTAACGCTCCCGGACAGGGGCACAATTGCACAAATGACAACATGAATCACCTGCCGATATTCGAAAGAATCAAGAGCTGGAAAACCCTGCATCCAGGGGAGTCGCTACCCTTGTCCGCCTCGCGAAAGCGATTGGGAGACAACCTCCAAGATCCAGGCACATACGATTTTTGGGCGATTTACTTTCCTCCAGCGATGGAAAAGGACGAGCGTAAAGCGCTCCTTGCGCAGGGGATTCAGACTGCACAGAAGATGGCCGTTTCAAACCACATAATTCTAAACAAAGATGCACGTTGAAGCCCCGCTAGAAGACCCCTCAAAATTCCATTTAGACGGCTGTCAGAAAGAGCGACGATGCTAGCCGCGATTAGACCTGTCGAGCATTAGTTCCCCGAAAGTTTTTCGTGCACTATGCGTCGTGACCGGAACGCAGCCCTTTCACGCTGAGCCTTTGACTTTCAATTTGGAGTTGCCGAGGTATCACCGGCGGCCCGGAAATGAACCGCGAAGAGCCTGAAGAGTCCGTGTTATCGGCAACTTCGATATCTGGTCACAAGCGATATATTTTGATCAGACTGACCGCCCCGTGTTCAGCATCCAATGCCGGAGAGGACGCCCATGACTCCAGAAGCGAAGCCGCCAACTTTTACTGAAGACGAAGTGAAGAGAATGATTACAAACGATTCCCTTGGAACTATCGACAGCGCTGACTCTACCGGGTCTGATGAGACAAAAGAGACTGGGGACGGGAAAAAGGGGAACACCAACACTCGGGAAGACTGAGAAGGGGGTACTCCATGCCATCTTCACTCAGTTGAATGATCCGAATTCCCCCCGCCCACGTTTCAGGTAAGTCCCCTCAGCCAGGGCGGCGGGGCGGGCAAGTTACCGCAATTCCCGTTTTTCGGGCACTCCTATGTGACTGATCCGGACGGTTCCCTGTTTTGAGAGATAATTTTGGGTATGACTCAGGTTCGGTAGTCGTTATGCGAATCGCTGTAAGGCAATTGTTCACTTCGCGCAGATTTCTTTTTGCCGTGGGGATGGCGGCAGCAGCTTGCTGCGTCCTGTTTGTAGGGATCTTCGGCTTCTACTATGTGAAATACCGCCGGATTGTCGATGAGCGCCTAGAGAAACCGCTGTTTGACGATACCGCCAGGATCTATGCCGCTCCTACGGAGCTTCGGGTTGGACAGAAATACACAGCGCGCCTTATCGAGCAGCAGCTCCGCGATGCGGGGTACTCGACCGGAGGTAACGGTAAGGCTTCACGGCTCGGCACCTACGCGGCGAGCGTAGACAGCATTACGGTTCATCCCGGGCCCGAGTCGTTTCATGCGCCGGATTCAGCTACCGTTACCTTCGCCAATGGCGTGATCAACCGGATCACGGGCGACAACGGGCAGCAGCTTGAGGCTTATGAGCTGGAGCCGCTGCTCGTGACCAATCTTTCCGACCTGAGCCGAGCCAAACGGCGGCTGATGACCTATGACGAACTGCCCAAGACTCTGGTGCAGGCAGTGACCTCGATTGAAGACCACCGTTTCTTAACCCACGGCGGCGTGGACTACTACAGCATGGCGGCGTGGACGTGGCACGACCTGCGTGGCGACCGGCGCTTCGCGGGTGGCGCATCGACGCTGACCATGCAACTCGCAAAGATGTTATTTCTGTCGCCGGAGCGCACTTTCGAGCGCAAGTTTCTACAGATCGTTATCACCTTTCAGCTGGAGCATCGCTTCTCGAAGCAGAAGATCTTCGAGCTTTATGCCAACCAGGTTCCTCTGGGGCAGCGTGGCAGCTTTTCCATCGATGGATTCGGCGAGGCAGCCCAGGCTTACTTCGGGAAAGACGTGCAACAGCTTTCGCTGCCTGAGTGTGCGCTGCTGGCAGGGCTCATCCAGAGTCCAAGCCGGCTGAATCCTTATCGGCACATGGAGCGGGCACTGGCGCGGCGCAACGTGGTGCTGGACGCGATGGTAGAGACTGGCTCGATCACAAAGGAACAGGCACAGGAGGCAAAGGCTACTCGCGTCCAACTCGCTCCGGCGGCTGTCGACACGGGCGAGGCGCCATACTTTGTCGACCTTGTACGGGATCAATTGGCGAGCCGGCTAGGCGACAACAATTACAACCAGGAGGGCCTGCGCATCTACACTTCCCTCGATCCGCCACTGCAACTGGCGGCATCACAGGCTGTCGACGAGGAGATGAAGAACATCGACGAGCGGGTCGAGCGGCTGCATGCGCGGCGCGTGAAGGCGGGGGAAGATACTCCGATTGTGTATCCCCAGGTCGCGCTCGTGGCGCTGAATCCGCATACAGGCCAAGTGCTCGCGTTAGTGGGGGGCCGCAATTATGGTGCGAGCCAATTGGATCATGCTGTTGCGCATCGGCCTACGGGATCGATTTTCAAACCGTTTGTGTATGCGGCGGGCTTCAATACCAGCCTGGCTGGAGCGCACCTTGCCGGCCAAGACGGCACGACTGCGTTGTTCACGCCGGTGACCCTTCTCAACGACGAGCGCACTACGTTCACCTTTGCGGGAGACAAGACCTATTCTCCGAGGGATTTTGAAGGAAAGTACTTTGGTCCGGTAACCGCGCAGGTCGCGCTGCAAAGGTCGCTCAATAATGCGACCGTTTTGCTGGCGGAGATGGTGGGCTACGACAACGTGGCCTCGCTGGCGAGGGATGCCGGAATCAAGTCAGCGCGAGCCACGCCCGCGATGGCCATCGGTGCGTACTCCGCTTCGCCTCTGGAGATGGCAGGAGCGTATACAGTCTTTGCCAATAACGGAGAGAAGATCGATCCCTGGATGCTGTCATCGGTGCGCAGCCCGAACGGCGATCCCATCGCGGATTACTCGCCGGTGAGGAAACCGGTGCTGGATCCAAGGGCAGCGTTCCTTACCACGGCCTTGATGGAAAATGTGATCAATGCCGACACCGGTAGTGGCAATGTGGTGCGGAGAATGGGTTTTACGGCTCCCGCAGCGGGCAAGACCGGTACATCCGACGACGCTTGGTTTGCCGGCTTCACCAGCAACCTGATCTGCGTGGTGTGGGTAGGCAACGACGACAACAGCGACATCAAGATTCAAGGCGCGGACGCAGCGGCACCGATCTGGGCAGACTTCATGAAGAGAGCGGTCGCGCTGCCGCAGTATTCAGATACGAAGGACTTCCAGCCGCCCGCCGGCGTGGTGCAGGTACAGTTGGACAAGGCTACGAATTTGTTAGCCGACGCGAGTTGTTCGAATGAGGAATACACGGCTTCCTTCCTGGATGGCACACAGCCGAAGGATACTTGCGATCATTCGCTCGGCGATCAACGGAATTCCATCCAGCAGATCCTCGGGTTGGGCCAGAAACCAGCCAATCCGGCGCTCGTTCCTACTACCTCGACGCCTCCAACGCAGATGCCGCCCGCTTCCTCCGCACAGCCAGCCGGTACGGCTGCTCAGAGCCCGCCGGTCGCTCCTGAGCCTGCTCCCAAAAAGAAACGAGGTTTCTTCAGTCGACTTTTCGGAGCAGACAAGAAGCAGCAGCAAGTACCCCAAGAACAGTAGTCACCTGAAACCCTCAGATCAGTTCTCGCTGATAGAACGGCACGAAACCATTGCGGGGCACGCACGTTTCGAAATCCATCGCGGATAAACAACGGAATAGGCATCGTGTCCGCAAATATCGCTTCAGCCAAGTGCCTGCAAAGTCATGCCAGCTTTGCGGTAAGTTGCCGTTGGGGCAAGTCGCCGGATTGAACTTACCGAAATCCCTGCCGTTTTTTCAGGCACGACGGCTCAAAAGATGGAATTGCTGAGCGGGTAATGTCCGAGTTGCCCACTCGTTCATTTGACGGCTGGCGACGTTGATTGGGCGCCACGCTGCCCAACCAGTGCAGATTGCAAGTGCTACCGTACGCTTCCAAACGATGTGATTACTTCCAGCTTGCCGACTACATGGGCTGTGAATTGCTGTCAATCGTCAATGAGTGAGAGTGTGCACAGTCGCGATTACTCCTCGCGCAGCAATATCATAGGGTCAACCGATAGCGCGCGATGGGCTGGAACCAATGCAGCCAGCAACCCCACTAATGACATTGCCAATACGGCTCCGGCCAGCACGATCGGATCGCGAGGGGTGGCCTGGTACACGATCGAAGCAAGCACCCGGCTGGCCAGGATTCCGAGGAGCAGCCCTGCTGATGAGCCGAAGGCCAGTAATTGGAAGGCCCGACCCAGCGCCACCCTCAATATTTCCTTCCGCTGTGCGCCGAGGGCTACGCGAATTCCCAACTCCCGCAGACGCTTGGTCACCGAGTACGCAGCCATGCCGAAGATGCCGGTTACCGCCAGCATTGCGCCCATTATGCCCATCACCCCCAGCGCCAGGCTCGCCATCTGGGAGGGGAAAAGAACCGTCGCCACTTCGTCGTACCGCTTTTCAATCTGAACCGGCAGCCCTGGATCCAACTGCTGCAGTGTGCGCCTGATGACCTCTCCCAGTTGCTGGGGATCACCCTTCGGACGCACTACCAGCCAGTTCGAATTCGATGGCCACTGCAGGATGGGGAGAAATACCGCTGCGTGTGGATCTTCGGTCAGCGACCCGTACTTACCGTCTTCGGCAACACCCACGACCTGGATGCGGGTTCCATCCGGCATCTTGTAGTAACCGCCAGTGGCATTTTCTACCGAGCCGAAGATTTTACGCGCAAACACCTGATTCACTATGGCAACGTGTGGCGAGTTCTGGTCGTCGTGCCAGGTAAAAGGCCGGCCGGACAGCAAGGAGGTGCCCTCGGCGTGAAGGTAATCGGGAGAGATGTGGTACACGTAGGCATTGCTGGCGGCATTTGAAGGCCGCAGATCGGTCGTTCTATCCGTATAGACATCCGAGCCGTTCGCGTCATTCAAGAGCAGCGCATCTGTTAACCCGACAGAGCCCACCCCCGGAATCGCGGCGACAGAATCAAGCAGGCGCTTTTGGATCGGGAGCAATCGATCGCCGGTGTAGCCGGCCATGTGCAGATCGGCACTGACCAAGATGGTCCTCTGCGGTTCAAAACCAAAATTGCTGTGCCGCGCGCGTTGAAGCCCGCGCACGGCAACCATCGAAGAAGTGACCAGAACAGCGCAGATTGCAATTTGCACTACAAGCAACATGTCCCGGCCAGTAATCCGCCGCCCTATTCTCGCGGTCGATCCCGCCTTGACCACCTCATAGGGATTAGTGCCGAGTACTTGGTTCACGGGGACTGCGCCAAAGATGAATCCACTGACGAGGCTGAGTAATAAGGCGACTCCAGAAACAGTGGCGTCCGGGTTCACGGGCGTGTGCATGGGGAAATTTCCGAACGGCTGCCACTCACTTAGCTTGCGCAGGAGAAAAACGCTGGCCCACAATCCGGTAAGGCCTCCGGCAAGTGAAATCAGTACGGCTTCAGTGAACAGCCCGCGCAAAATGCGTCTGCGGCTGGAGCCGAGGGCGAGCCGCAGTGCAACCTCACGGGAACGGTCAGCGGCCCGAGCGGCACACAGGCTGCCCAGGTTGGCACACGCGGCGAGCAGAATCAATCCTGCCAGCAGCATCAATCCGGCCAGGAATGCCTGAAACGGACGGCCGAACTGGTCACCCAGAAGACTTGGGCTCACCAACGAGAAACTCGTTCGGTGTTCGTCCTTGGGGTAAGTCTTTGCCAGATACGAGCCGATCGAGTTCAGATCAGCAACTGCCTGCGCCGGAGTCACTCCCGGCTTCAAGTGTCCTAGTGTTGCGAGAACCGAACGGTTAGTGCGATCGTTCAAGCCATTCCAGCCTTCCGTCTGCTCCTGGTTCACGATCGGCACAAAAAACTCGGAGGAGAAAAACACCAAAGTCCCGCGAAATCCAGGTGGTGCTACGCCGATGATGGTAAATGGATGCTTGTTTAGCTGAACCTTATGGCCCAGTACGCTACGATCGTCGTGAAAATGGCTGTGCCAATACGCGTAACTGAGCACTATATAAGGAGCGCTGTTCGGACCGTGCTCATCAGAGGCGTGGAAGAAACGTCCTAGATAGGGCTGAATCCGCAATACATCAAAGTAGTTCCCGGTCGCCTCCATACCCCAGACCAGGGATGGTTTTTCGCCATTGTCCACCGCCACCTGATCGATGCTGTAGCCCGCGACCCCATCGAAACTGGTGTTACGATCGCGCACATCGAGATAGTCAGGATAGGACTGCCCCAGATTTTGATCTCCGGCGCGCTCGATTCCATGGAGACTCTTCCCCTCAGGCACATTCAGCGGGCGCAGGATGAGCCCATTCATCACGCTGAAAACTACGGCGTTGGCTCCGATCGCCATGGCCAGAGTCAGAACTGCGGTGATGGTAAACCCGGGAGACTTGCGCAACTGCCGCATTGAGTAACGAAGATCCTGCAACCAGCTGATCATTTTGACGCTCCAATCGAGTTCCGGACGATATACTGGCAATTTTCGTTCCGTTGTTCAAGAAACAAACGATTGAAAAGAAACAAACTCGCGGACCATAGGCTGAGAGAAATTGCTATTGCTGTCCACTTGTGGGCATTTTGTGTTCGACAACGGCCAAAGTCGTCGAATTTGGAGGTTTAGGAATGCTGAGATATCGCTCGATCATTGGAGTCGCGGCAGTCTCGGCGAATAGCGGCGGTCCATTTGTGACGGTAGTAGACGTTCGGCCGATGAACTGATGGATGGATCGCGGGTTGACCTTCAAGTGCTGGCAGAGCGGATCGAGTGCGCTGCGGGCGAAATATTGAAGCCGAGTGTTAACCGACTGCGCCCCACCCAATCGCTGGGCCTGAAAAGTCAGCTTCTCGGTAACTTGCCGACGCGATGAACGGCGATCCGCGAACTTACTGAAATCCACGTTTTTCGTGCGCTCGGCCTTTCTTGGACGAAGTGGAATTCGCCAAGGCTCAATGTGGTTTGGGAGCGGACACTCACTTCAGAGAGAGAGCTAGAACCGGAATTAGCCGAGTGCGAAGAAAAGCGGGCCGGGACTAGTCTGCTTTGCGACGGCGATAAGGTTCCGTTTAGCCGACCAACTTCTCGCTACTGCGCGACCATTACCGCTGGTGGTTTCCACGTCCCATCTCCGGGAGGAAGAATTGAGGGCGGCTCCGTCTTCGGCCAGTACAAGCGCATCACCAGATAGATTGGGCCGTTCGGCGCGGGTAGCCAGTTTGATTTCTTGTTCGCTGACGGGGCATCCTTTTGGATATAGATTGTCAGGGAGCCGTCGGCGTTCTTCTTCAGGACCGGCAGCATCGGGGAATTGATTAAGTAGCGGTTGATTGGATTCTGAATCAGCAACTGGGTCTTGCCATCGTACATCGTGACGGACCAAAATGCGTTCACGGGAGGGTATTGTCCGGCAGCGAAAGTCAGCGTGTAATTGTGCTTGCTGCCATCAAGGGGCTGGCCGTCGCTGGCGGCTTTAGCTGCGGGATACATAGCTTCAACCGCGTCATTGCCGTAGATGCCAGCCAATGCTGAGCCAGCTCGGAGCAGATAGTTGCCGTTATAGAACGCCCGGTTGCCGAACGCGGCACCGACGATCCAACCGTTGATGTCTTTGCCGATGTTGAGTTTCGCTTTCTCAATCGCCTCATAGCCTTCCTTAACGGCTAAAGCTAGCTCGCCCTTTTGTGCCTCTGAAAGTTTCGCTAAATCGAAGGGTTTTCCGGCTTCGATTCCGACTGTTGCGAATCTCGCCCGCAGCGCAGTCTCTTAAGGAGGCGTTGGGCAGAACTGAAGCAGAAAATTCAAATAGGCTGGAAACTGTAACTTGAACGCATCGTCCGTGAACTTCGGGAAATCGGGCGCGGTTAATGAGGCTGGCGGTGGCTGATGGGTGAACTCGGACAGCGTTTGTACCTTATAACCAGCTTGTATTTTCTTCACGTTATCCATGTCGTTCGGATTGAATAACTGTGTGCGAATCACAGCGAGAGAGAACTGCGTTTCTGACGGGAAGACCTTCTTAATACCGTCAGGCGTCGTTCCCGTCCAGCCCGGACCGGTGACCATGTAGCAGCCGGGGCCATTTCCGGTCGCGCGGCTACCGATGTACGCATAGTTCTGTGAATACAGGTCGGCTATTTCAAACGTGTAGTAGCGACCTTTCTCGACCTTCGGAACACACAAGACGATGGGCTCGGAGCGCAGGTCCATCTGCACCAATGAATAAGGGGTGTCGCTGTTAGGCGTAACAATGCTGGTGTCTTTGTACGTGAAGACCCGAGCCTCGCTGAGCATGGTGTTAAACGGTCCTTTGTACTGCGAGTTCGTTTTGTCCACATTGAACTGGTACAGCGCCTTGTACGCAGCAATCATCGGAAAACCGTAAATGTACGCTTCCTGATAGACCTCTTTATTGGATACGGCCTCCCGAACCGGACCGTTTTCCTTGTTGCAGGATACGGTGGCCAGAATGGAAACTAACGCGACAGTAAACAACGCCGAATTGATCTTCATAAACTCGCTGTAAATTCCTTCCTTGAAATCTGTTCTGGAAGACTTCGACTGCACGCGATGAGATATTCCCACACCAGTTGTGAGGTTACTCCCGTCACGTCAGATCGGATAACTAGCATTGTTGCTAGTCGATCAATACAAAATTGAGAGCGCCATGCGAGGGACGTTCTTCAAGTTTCCATCTTGGACTCGAATCGGAATGCTTTACATGGCCCGGAAAACAGCGCAAATTCCATTGTGCCGAAAGCGTCAGCTTTCGGTAAGTTCAATTCATCGACGAAATTCTGAGTGGTTTGTCGGCTATACGGAGATTTCAACTCGAAACTTCCGTATTGCCGGTCACTCGACAAGGGGGAAAGCCTTGAAACATCCTCTACACTTGCGGACTGCGGAAACAGACGCTTACAAAAGTGATTCGAAACGGGGCGTGCCTGACGAAGATTGCTTGTGACATGGCGATTTCGCAACAGACATTGCGCGGCGGAGGTTATTTGGGAACCCAATTGCCCTTGTGTATATCTTCCAGCCGTCTCTCTGACTCTGATCGCGCCCACGTTTCAACAGATGAATTGTTGCTCGTATCTAGGAGAATGTTGATCACCGGGCTGGTAATCTCTCGAAACGACAACCACCAGGCCGCCTGATATCTGACAAGGTCGTCATCGGAGACAAGGAAATATTCCACGGCAGGAACAGCGTTTTTACCAACAACTTCTTTGGCCCAGCTGAAGTAGTGGGTCGCAGTTCTTCCGAGTGTCTTTGGCTGTGATTTGATCGAGTCGAACAATTCCTCAGCGATTCCTGCTAGCGATGGCGGGACAGACGCGGCTTCTGACGACAACTTCGGTCCGAGTGGAATCACCATTTGCCATACAGGAACAGCGACTTCCAGATTCGTTTCTCTGCTTCTGAGGAAGATAATGTAACGCGACCCAACGTCGAAAGACGCGATAGGCGGGGTGATGAACTCCGGGGTTGGATACGCGCCGAAATTGAAGTATCGGAACCGTACCGCATGAGAACTAAGATTTCCTTTGAACACCTGACCAACATCGGCTTCCGCTATGAACTCGTCCCGGTCGGCACCACCGATCATTTCCTTCTTTCCCGTTTTCTCTGTCTTAACAATAGTTCCCGAACATACGACCTCTGAATAGCTGATTCGCTTTGCAAGGGACGGTTCGTATGCAAATGGTGGTTGTTCAGCGCGTCCGATACCACAGATGATCAGGCAGAAAACCCCGATTATCACTCGCCTTAACATGCCGTAGATTCTAGGCCAACCGGCCTAAATCGGGCCAATGTCTGTGTGGTCGGCAATCCGGAGGTTTCGTGGCCGTTATTTCCGTATTGCGGGTCATACAGCAACCGGAGTCACTGTACCCAGCTCTCGGAGCATGATCGTGGGTGCATGTATGGCCTGCACCGAGGCGATCACGGCAGGCGAATGAATAAACTAGTCATATGTCCCCATTCGATGATGCATTGCGGTTTGGAGGATTCGTGCTGGTCCACGCGGCGTGGATTGCCTCCGATCTGCCCCCGGGAAAACTGGTCTGTCCGATAGCAGTCGTCGAAAAGGGAGACTCTCGTGAAGTGATCCCATTCGAAGCGACGAGCCAAGAGGAAGCAATCAGACTCGGTAAACAAAAGGTCGCAGAACTGACCGAAACGGTTGACCGATGGGCGTTTGCAAGGGAGGGACTCCGTCGCTGCTTGGCTCAGATTCGTCGAAACTTGACGTCCTATCCGTGACTGCCTGGTCGAACGGCCTGGACGAGCCGGTCATTCTGCAGCAATGCTTTTCACCGATAGCGAAGGGCACTTTTCGGCTCCTGGACCCAATAAAGATTGTTGTGCATGGTGTGGAGTGTTCAGACGAGATTAAGGCCAAGATAATGCCGATTGTTCTCAGCGGCATCAATCAGCACCCGAGGGGTGAGAACTGGGTGCGTTGGCAACCCAACTAGAGTTCTCGCTTCTCAAGCGAGTGTATTGTCGGCAATACGGACATCTCGACCCGGCTCCTCGAAACTTCCGGATTGCCGGTTATACGGAAGTTTCGCCGCTCCTGTTATTGAGTATGCAGAAACGACAGTATTGCCCCAGTCCGTTTGTCCAACTGAATGATCAACTCTCCCCCCGGACTCAGGGAAGCTACTTTCTGTCCTCTTCCTTCGGAAGCACCACCGCCACGAGGCCAAACTTCGTCTTCCCAACCTCTGTGCTGTCAATCCCCACGATTCGGAATTGTTCAGGTGTCCCCGACCTCAGCTCGTTGTCCATGTCGCTGCCATTCACTTTTATACCGCCGCCCTTCTGGTCGCCGCACGTCAGGCCGCTCTTCGTCGCCGTCAACGAGCCTACCGGTTTCCCGTGGTTGCACTCCAACACTTCGCCGTATTTCGCCAACGGCTTCCTGTAAAACGCAAGCACTTGTTCCGGTGAGTCGGTTGTCACAAAGCTCGCCACCTTTAGGCTGACGTGGAAGCTCTTCAGAACCAATCCCAAATCCGCCGCCGACGAATTACTGTTTTTGTCCTTGAATAGGGTCGCACCCGGATACTCCGGCAGCCCAATATCCTTTGCCGTCGCGTGCGAATTGGCGTGCACGTTCAGGCTAAAGTCGGAATCTTGCGCAACGCACGGAACCGCAAACGATACACCAGCCATCAGGACGATCGCCGGTATCGTCGCGAGAATCGGTCGATCCATAGAATTCACCTCGCACTGATATACGCTCTTTACAGCGGTCATGTTCCCCGACAGCCACTGATGCAGGAGCTTCTGCACAAGGCTGGCTCTGATGTGTCGTCGGCAATACGGACATTTCGACCCGGCTTCCCGAAACTTCCGCATTGCCGGTCACACGTCCGGAAGCTCGCCAATGAGTGCATTCGCGAGTGGGTGTTGAAAGTCGATTCTTCTAAAAACTACGTCGAAATCGGTGACCAGAAATGTATAGGCTGCCGGAGAGAATCGTTTATAGGGCGTCCTAGCGCGATGTTTTTGAGCATGATTTCTCGGAGCGAGTTTTTCAACAGCCACGCGATTTGTCACCAACTGACATGGGGAATCTGCAGGCTCTAAGCTGATGTAAAGTTGCAACGCCCAGAGATTCAGTAAAGGCGTCATCATGTAATTCGACCTCTCCATGTGAAAAAGGGGGGACCGTGAAAAAGCCACCCAACCGATTCGACGTCATCCTTACGACTGTCCTGCTCGTGGCGATCTTCGTCCTGGCATCGTCCGCACTCCATACGCAAGTGTCAGCAGAAATCAACGTGCCCGTCACCCCAGACAACTTCACCCGCGCTGAGTCCGACATGTATTTTGGCGGGACCGTAAAAAATGGCGGCTTCGGCAAGTTCAATCACGGGCGCGGGGTCATGCCCATCGACAAGCAAGCCGTGATCCGCGCCAACCGCGATACGCTGTATTCCGCCGCGGTATTCGACCTCGATGCCGGACCAGTGACAGTCACCATGCCGGATGCAGGCAAGCGATTCATGTCCATGATCGTCATCGATGAGGATCAGTATGCTCCACTGGTTTTCTACGGAGCGGGGTACCATACCCTCACGAAGGAGCAGATAGGCACTCGTTATGTCATGGTGGGTATCCGCACATTCGTTGATCCAAACGATCCTAAAGACATAGAACAGGTCCACGCACTTCAGGACGCAATCAAGGTCACACAAGCGAGCGGCGGCGGCTTTGAAGCGCCTAAGTGGGATCAATCGAGCCAAAAGAAAGTGCGCGAGGCTTTGCTTATGCTCGCCGCAACGCTGCCCGATACCAAACGAATGTTTGGTCCGAAGGATCAGGTCGACCCTGTGAGGCATCTGATCGGAACCGCCACAGGCTGGGGCGGCAACCCGGAGAAAGACGCAATGTATCTCACCGTCGTGCCCAGCAGGAATGACGGCGCCACAATCTACAAACTCACAGTCAAGGATGTACCCGTCGATGGATTCTGGTCGATCAGCGTCTACAACGCCAAGGGCTACTTCGAAAAGAACCAATACGATGCGTACTCTCTTAACGACATCACGGCAATGAAGGGAGCGGACGGCTCCGTGACCGTCCAGTTCGGTGGGTGTGACGGTAAGATTCTCAACTGTCTGCCCATCACTCCAGGCTGGAACTACTGGGTACGGCTATATCGTCCGCGAGCCGAGATTCTGAATGGCAGTTGGAAATTCC
>Ga0206838_10072_pt1 | contig 32456 bp, 24 predicted proteins | sample Alteio_BWOrgCont_26_FD_152879 | JGI IMG/M metagenome (GOLD analysis project Ga0206838, IMG submission 152879) | Enriched cells from forest soil in Barre Woods Harvard Forest LTER site, Petersham, Massachusetts, United States -... | ecosystem: Environmental > Terrestrial > Soil > Temperate forest >...
TTAAGGATAATGATCATCTGCTCCGGAGTCACCACAACGGCTTCGTCGAGACGGAAGCAATTGCAAATGCAAACTCGTATGACCCGACTTTGGCGCGTTCCGGGGCCGGTCCAGAACGCGACGTTATTTGGATTCTCGCACGCGAATCCCCGATGACCTCGCGGCTAGCCGCGCCTTAACTAGGATGACAGGGTTTGCGTGAAAGATGAATTTCTGATTATCTTCCCGTAATCGGACTCTTTTTGTCGTATATAATGGTTGTTGCGAATCGGTCGCAACTGGAGAGGGTTTGCTTGGACGCTGGGAGTTGCTGAATCAAGTGGAGTCAAAAGGAGTTCGACTGACGTCACAACGGCGGGCTCTGATCGAGACGATTCAGAGTGCTCAGCAGCATCTCGACGCTGCAAGCCTACTTGAACTGGCCCGCAGGCGCGACCCTAACATTGACCGGGCTACGGTTTATCGGACTATCGATTTGTTGAAGCGCCTGGGCCTGATCGACGAGTTGGATCTTATGCACCTCGATGGTGAGAAGCACTATTACGAGGTTAAGACGCAGAAGGACCATCTGCACCTGGCCTGCTTCAAATGTGGGGAAATTGAGGAGTATGTCAGTCCCACCTTTGAGCGCCTGAAACGGGAAATCGCCGAAACGAACAATTTTGAGATTCAGGTTATGCGCCTGGAGGTTGGAGGACTTTGCAGCGCGTGTGCTTCCAAGAAAAAAAACAAACTGCAATAGCAGACTAAGAAACAAATCCTCGCGGCAGACTCTTGGCGGAGAACCGCGAGGACTTGGGAACCACAGCCGGATTGACTGCGGGCTCTCTTCACTATAGGAGTCCTGCCCGCAAAGTTTCAACTGTCGCTTCTTGTTGAGGGCATTTCTGCCCTTCGCAGGAAGACTGAACACGTTCGCTTGTGAGGCAGAACAAATGAAGGTTGTAACGGTGGTTCGACTTCAGAGTAGACGCATCATTCCCCCGGTTTTCTTATTCTTTCTCTCTTCGCAGCAACATTTACTTCTTATGCACAGCGTGCGTATCCGGGACGCGGCGCGGTATCGGCCCAGGACTTGGCAAAGATGTCCGCTGCAAAAACGGCCGCCACGGCGGCAACCGGCTCCAACACCGCCGACCAGATCTGCGCGCGCTACTCGGTGGGTTCAGTCGTGTCCGCGCCACCGGAGCTTGAGAGCCAGAACGGTGTCACGATGAAATTTCTCACGGTGACCGACTCGCAGGGGCTCGTCCGTTACTGCTACGTGACGGATACGGGCCTCCAAGCACCAACGCTCCGCGTTTCTCCGGGTGACCAGCTCATCATCCACTTCCAGAACCTGTTGCCTGCTGCTTCTGCGGCGAACGCCAGCGACAACATGGTGGGCATGAAGATGACGCTCTCCAGCAATGACGCTACCACCGGCACAAGCCCTGGCTGCAACGGCACGATGGGCACGAATGTCACCAACATCCATTTCCATGGAACCAACGTGGCTCCGGTCTGCGGGCAGGATGAGGTCGTTCATACGCTCGTTCAGCCGGGACAAAGCTTTGACTATGACGTGCAGATCCCGACCAATGAACCGCCAGGGCTGTATTGGTATCATCCGCATCCGCACGGAATCTCCGAAGGCCAGGTGCACGGCGGTGCAACTGGCGCCTTGGTCGTTGAAGGATTGCAGAATGTCGATACGGCGCTGGCGGGCCTGCCGGAGCGCACCTTCGTCATCCGCGATCAGCTTCTCCCGGCTTCCGAAGCAAATGACGCGAATATTCCGGCATGGGATCTATCGATCAACTATGTTCCAGTCACCTTTCCAAATTACACGCCCGCGGTGATCCAGACGAATCCCGGCCAGCAGGAGTTGTGGCGCGTGGCGAACACGGCTGCCGATACCATTCTCAACCTGCAGTCATGTCAATGGAACGGCGCAGGCTGTGCAGGTGGTCGCCATTGACGGGTATCCCATCGCTTCAGGAAGCAACGGGCAGACTTCAGTGAGCGAGAGCGTTCTGCTGGGGCCGGGCGCTCGGGCAGAGTTCGTTATAACGACGCCGAAAGTCGGTGACCAGGCGCAACTGGTTACTCAGTACTGGAACACGGGACCGGATGGAGATTACGATCCCGCGCGGCCGATTGCCAACATTGTGAGCCAGAACGGCGTTGAAAGCTCGGCCGTGCATAGCGCTTCCGCTGTGAGGCGCCTGCCTGGAAAGGCGGTCCCGATGAAAGTCACGCGCTTCGCCGATCTTGCCGCTGCGACGCCGGTTGCGCAACGCAACCTGTACTTCTCCGAAGTGTTGCTGGACCCCTCGAATCCGCTAAGCCCGACTACCTTCTTCATCACAGAAGAGGGACAGACCCCGGCCGTGTTCACGATGGATCAGCAACCGAACATTGTCGTCCACTCGGGAACAGTCGAAGACTGGACGATTGAAAACTGTGCCCAGGAAGACCATATCTTCCATATTCATCAGATTCATTTCCAGGTGCTGGCTATCGACGGCCAGCCGGTGAACGACCCGGCGATCCGCGATACCGTCGACATTCCGTTCTGGAGCGGCAACGGGCCTTATCCCAGCGTGACCGTGCGTATGGACTTCCGCGATCCCAGCATTGTCGGAACCTTTGTTTATCACTGCCACATCCTGGAGCATGAAGATGGCGGCATGATGGGCGAGATTCAGGTGCTGCCGTCTCTGGGCTCGGCATCGACGACAACCGCCACGGCCTCGGCGTTGAGTATCTCCCCAAATCAAAACATTACCCTGACTGCGAACGTGGTGGACACGGCAACTGGAAATCCGACACCCACCGGCGCGGTGCAGTTTCAGTTGAACGGAGTTAACGTCGGTAATCCTGTCGCGCTGGCGAATGGGCAGGCCACAACGGCTGCGATGGTCAACGGAAATACTGGCGTCAATAATCTGACTGCATTTTACGAGGGAGATTCAACTTACGCGGAGTCGATCTCGCCAGCTATCCCGATCACGATTTCCGCCTTCGCGTTATCGTCGCCGGGCGCGACTGCGGCAGTAGGCTCGGCGGCGATCGCCAACGTGACAGTCAACGTGGCCAACAATTACACCACGGCCATCAGCCTTACCTGCACCATGCCCTCCAGCCTGACCGAGTCGGCATGCTTTGTGGATCCGAACACGATCACCGGCACAGGGCAAGTAAAACTGACCGTAAACACCACGCCTGCGCACCCTCTATCGAGCAAACAAACAGGGAGTCCCGGATGGCTGGCCGCGGGAGGCGGCGCGAGCCTGGCCTGCGTCGTCCTGCTGGGTCTGCCTCGGCGCAAATGGGCCCGGCGAGGATGGCGGAACGCGGCGATAAGCATGCTTGCGCTTCTGGCAATTGCCTTTACGGCAATCGGGTGCGGCGGCTCGGCGAAGATCGATCCCAGCACGGCCAAGGGCACCTACGCAGTCGTGGTTACAGGCACGGCGGGAAGCAGTTCGGGCCAGTCTCAGTCCAGCGTCAGCGTTCCGATCACCATCCAGTAGGCGTCTGCGACATTGGACGAGAAGAGAGAGCAGGAGAAAGAAGATGTTGAGCAGCGCCATTCGTTATACGGCCAGGATCGTGAGAGCTGTCTGCGTGTTCGGCAGTCTGTCGGCCATTGTGCTGTGGGCCAGTGTGGGAGGAAGCATCTCGGGCACGGTGAAGGATCCATCCGGGAGCGTTATTGCCGGCGCAAGAGTGACGGTCATGGAAGTAAATACCGGACTCTCTCACCAGACGCATACGGACAGCAAAGGATACTATACGTTTCCGGTTCTGCCGGTCGGCCATTATGTGTTGGACATGCAGGCTTCCGGCTTCGGAGAATACAAGCGCGAAGGAGTTGTGCTCGATACCAATGCGGCACTTACATTGAATGCTTCGCTCGAAGTCGGCAGCGTCTCTCAGAACGTGACCGTAGACGACAACACGCTGCACGTCGAGACGACCAGCACGCAGATGGGTCAGGTTATCACCGGACGCCAGATGATCGCCGTTCCTCTCGACGGCCGTAGCTATACGGATCTGCTCTCTCTCCAACCGGGCGTTGCACCGGCGACGGCAATCACATCGAGCACAGTACAGGATGTGGGCGCAACCATCCTGAATCCTTCAGGCACCCTCAATCCCGGCAACCTTTCCGTGAACGGACAGCGCGAGACTGCCAACTATTTCAGCGTGAACGGCAGCGATGTGGAAGAGGACGTCAATGCCGGCACCGCGGTTATACCGAATCTGGATGCGATCTCTGAGTTCCGGATCATCACAAGCAACTTCGATGCAGAGTATGGCGAATACAGCGGCGGCCAGATCAGCGTTATCACGAAATCCGGAGCCAATGCATTTCATGGCAACGCATTCGAGTTTCTGCGCAACACTGATCTCGATGCGCGCAATTATTTCTCGCCGACCCGCGGCGCTTTTCGGCAGAATCAATTTGGCGGCACTATCGGAGGACCGATCCGCCGCGACAAACTTTTCTTCTTCCTTGACTATCAGGGCACGCGCCAGACACGGGGCGTCGATACCGGCAACATCCCGGTGCCCTCGGACGCTGACCGCACAGGCGATCTTTTGGACTTTACGACTGGCCCCGGCGGAAACCAATTGTCAGGAATCGTCGGGGGACCTTACTTTGCCAACCTGCTCACCCAGGAGCTGGGCTATGGCGTGACCGCGGGCGAGCCCTATTATCTGCCCGGATGCACGGCTTCCTCGACGTGCGTCTTTCCCAATGCAGTGATTCCGCAAAAAGCTTGGTCGGTTCCCGCGCAGAGGATGCTGCAATATATTCCCGCCCCCAATACTCCTCTGGGTACCTTTGCCACATCTTCCTATAACCAGACGGTGCGTGACGACAAGGCTGGTGCTCGCGTTGATGCGAATACGCGGTGGGGGCTCTTGTCCGCCTACTATTTCATCGACGACTTCGATCTCGATGATCCCTATCCAGTCGCACAGAGTGGCGCCAGCGTTCCCGGTTTTAACGCCCTTACCACGGGACGCGCACAGCTTATCGCCCTCAGCGATACCAAAGCTTTCAGCGCCACAGCAGACAATGAGCTTCATTTCAGCTACATGCGGGACAATACCAATCTTGGCCAGCCTATAGGTGGACGCAATGTAAGCCTCGTCTCGCAGGGATTTGCCAATCCGGATGGCACACCCAGCATTGTGGCTCTTGACCCCAAGGGGCAGAGCGTAGAGAACCTCAACTTCAATGCCTATTCGACCGGCGCCGCCGCCAATCAACTCATTCAGGTGAACAACACCTATCAGGTCGCGGATAGCTTCTCGAAGGTTCTCGGCAATCACACCATGAAATTCGGCGCGGAGTTTCATGCCGACCAGGTGAACGCCGCTCCCATCGCGCAGTTCAATGGCAATTTTGTCTTTTCCGGCCTTGAAACCGGTGTGGATTTCGCGGATTTTCTAATTGGCGTTCCCAGCCAATACAACCAGAGCCAGCTCAATCCGTTCTATGCCCGCAACAAGTACGTGGGCCTCTTCGCCCAGGATAGCTGGCACGTTCTTTCCAACCTGACTCTCAACTACGGTCTCCGCTGGGATCGTATCGCACCGTGGTCGGAAAAATACAACCAGATCTCGACCTTCGTACCGGGCGCGCAGTCCGTTGTCTTTCCCGGCGCGCCTCCGGGCATCCTCTATCCGGGAGACCCTGGCGTGCCCAACACGCTAGCTCCCATCGACAAGCTGGATTTCTCCCCACGCGTAGGGTTGGCGTGGTCTCCAGAGGCCGAAGGCAGGTTCCTCGAAAAGATTTTGGGGAAACCGGGAACGACGAGTATTCGCGCCAGCTTTGGGAACTTCTATACCGCCATCGATGCCACCTCGATCGGCGTGCTGGCGGCCAATGCTCCTTACGGAACAACCTACACCAGCCCTGCTCCACCGCTGTTCGCGACGCCATTTATCACGGCTGCAGATGGGACCAACAACGGTCAGCCCTTTCCCTACAAGTTTGCTCCGCTCGACTCGTCGCGCAGCAACCCCGACCCAAACATCGACTGGAGTACCTATGAGCCAATTAGCGGCATTCCGGGATACGATATCCACAATCACACGCCCTATACGGAAGAATGGGCGCTGTCGATTGAGCGGCAGGCCGGGCCGAATACCGTCTTCGGCGCGAGCTATATCGGATCGTCCACGCATCGCCAGCGTGTGCTGATCGAGCCCAACCCGGGAAATCCTGCGCTCTGCCTGAGCCTGAGCCAGCCCAGCGCGGTGGTGCCCGGAACGCTCACCTGCGGAGCCGGCGGCGAGGATACGATCTACTATCCAATTACTGGCGGACAGGTAAACGGAACACGCGGGCCCCTGGGGTCGAATTTCGGCAGCAATGCGCTCCAGTCAAACATCGGCCATGCTAACTACAACGCGTTCGAACTCAGCGCGCGACACATCACTGGACGCCTTCAGTTTGCGGCCGCGTATACCTACAGCAAATCGATGGATCAGTCATCGAACATTGGCGAAGAAGTCAATCCTTTCAACCCAGCGCTCAGTTACGCGATCTCCGCGTTCGACGTGAAGCATAACTTCGTCGTCAGCTACGAGTATCAACTCCCATTTGATCAGTTATTTCATCCCAATCGTCTGACACGAGGCTGGTCTCTCTCTGGCATTACACACTTCGCAAGTGGTTTCCCGGTGACCATGATCAACAACGGAGACAATTCACTGATCGGAACCAACCCAAACGGCGTGAACAACAGCAGTATCGACGAGCCAGAATACGATGGTGGCCCGCTGCATTTAAGCAAGAATCCGCGCACGAATGGCAACAATTACTTCGACAGCACCGCCTTCAGCATGAATGCGCTTGGAACTCCCGGTACAGCAAAGCGGCGGTTCTTCTATGGTCCTGGGACTGACAACTATGACATGGCCATTGCCAAGAATCTGCCTCTCGCCGAATCGAAATCCCTGCTCTTTCGTGTAGAGGCATTCAATGTCTTCAATCATGCGCAGTTCAATGGTCCCACGGCAGTAGATGGCGATATCGGTAGTTCTACCTTCGGCAATGTCGTCAGTGCCGCGGTGCCGCGGATTTTGCAGGGCGCTCTTAAGTTTTCCTTCTAGCGAGAGAGGAGTGGAAGGAGTTTCACGTTGGGCCGACGTTCTTTCCAGTTAGAACTGCCGACAGAGCGCGAATTGAAACTCACGTGGCGTGCCCTCTCTCACCGGGCTGACCGGCGTGGTCGTGTTTACCGTACTCGTGATGCTGCCCAACCGTTAACTAGGATCGTTGCACTCGGCAGCCCACTGGGGATGGTTGAAAATGTTGAAGACCTCAGTCCGGAATCGGACCTGCTGGCACTTGTCAAGAGCGAGTTGGCGATGATGCGCTCAGTGAAATCAACTCCCGAAAAGATGGCTGGACTGAGGCGCGGTTCGCCAAGGCGGCCATTGGTTATTCGCAACGTAAAGATGTGCTCGGATCAATGCGAGAAGCGCGCCGCGCCGGGACATAGCTGGCGACGAAAGCGATCGAAGCCAGAAGCGATGGAACAACGATGAAGGTGACGAGGTCATTGGCCCCGACGCCGAAGAGTAGCGAACGTATGAGGCGGCTGGCTGCGAGCGCTCCTATGATGCCGGTACCGACTCCCCAGAAGGCCAGGGTCATACCGCCGCGCACGATGAGCGTCTTGATGTTCGCAGGCGTAGCGCCGAGCGCGAGGCGGATGCCCACTTCACGGCTGCCCTGGCCAACGAGATAGGAGATCAGCCCATAGATGCCAATGGCGGCGAGGCCGAGCGAAATAGCCGCAAAGGTTCCGAGGACGAGCATCGTGAAACGGCGGCGCGCGAGGGAGTTGTCGAAGCGCTGCTGCATGGTGCTCACGTTGTAGAGGGGAAGATCAGGATTGACTTCGCGAATCTGCTGCCTGACAGCGCCCGTGAGCGCAACGGGATCGCTGCCGGCTCGCATGACGACGTTCATGGCACGCGTGACGTACTGGGTTTGAGGGAGGTAATAGGCTATCCGCGAGTCCGAGTCGAGGGTGTATTGTTTGATGCGCCCGACGACACCGACAACTGTGATCCAGGGCGAGTCGGTCTCGTTGATGCCGCCGATATGCAGGCGTTTGCCGATAGGGTCTTGGTTGGGCCAGAGCTGCCGCCCCATGTAGTCGTCGATGATCGCCACGCGGGGTGTGTCTGCGGTGTCATTGTCGTTAAAGAACCGGCCCTCGCGAAGCGGTATTTCCATCGCCTGGAAATAGTGACCGCTGATCATGCGGACATCAGCATTGATGAACTTCTCACCCGGCGGAAGTACGCGTCCCTCAACCGTGATGGGGCCCCAGGCGAACATCTGGCTCAGCGGCAGGGAGGTGACGGCGCCCGCGGAGCTGACGCTGGGCAGGCTTTCCAGGCGCGTCCAGAGCTCGCGATAAGCGGCGAGTACGGCTGTCTTGTCTTTGAAGCGCTCGCCGGTCATGGTGAGCTCGAGGGTGAGCACGTTGAAAGGATTGAAGCCGGGGTTGACGTCACGCACTCGAATAAAGCTGCGAATGAGCAGGCCGGCGGCAATGAGAAGCATGACGCAGAGCGCGATCTCACCGATGACGAGTGAGCGGCGAAGATGATTACCTCGCCCCCAGATAGTGCTGACACCGGACGAATTGCGGCTTGTACTCTTGAGGACAGTCTGCACATCGATGCGCGAGACGCGCAGTGCGGGCGTCAGTCCAAAGAGGATCGCCGATAAGACGCAGACGAGGAGGGTGAACGCAAGAGCGGTGAAGCCGATGCTGATGTTGCCCAGTCTTGGCACGCTGTGTGGGCCAAGCGACCGTACGCAGCGCAGAGCGAGAAAGGCGAGGGCGATGCCCAGTGCTCCGCCGGCGAAGGCGAGTAGCATGCTCTCAGTCAGGAGTTGGCGAACGATCCGCATGCGCGATGCGCCGAGCGCACTTCGCACTGCAATTTCCTTTTGCCGCGTGACGGCGCGCGAGAGCTGCAGATTGGCGAGGTTGACACATGCGATAAGAAGAACAAAGCCAACGGCTCCAAGCAGGAGATAGAGCGTGTGGCGGACGTTGCCGACCACCTGTTCGAGGAGCGGCACGATTCTAAAGGTGAGGCCGCCATTGGGTGGATAAACTCCGGGATACTCGCGGCGCAGGCGCGCGGTGACGGTGTTCATTTCGGACTGGGCCTGCCTCAAGGAAACGCCTGTTTTGAGCTTGCCGATAATGTTGTAGTCTTCGTGGTCACGGTTCTGGGCGGCGTTGGCGGGCAGTGGAAGCGGCAGCAGTATCTCGGCTTGCTCGGCGCCATCGAGGGTAGGCATGACCTCGCGCGGCAGTGAAAAGGAGCGCGGCATGACGCCGACGATTTCATATGAGAGGCCGTTGAGAATGATTTTTCTGCCAAGGATGCGTGGATCGAAACCGAAGCGACGGGCCCAGGTGCCGTAGCTGAGGATTGCGGTGGGAGTGCGGCCGGGCGTGTCCTCTTCGGGCAGGAAGACCCGTCCGAGTGCGGCGCGTTGTCCCAGCAGGTGGAGGAGACTGGACGAGACGCGAATGGTTCCGATGCGTTCGGGTTCACCGGAGCCGGTGAGGTTGTAGTTGTCGCCGATGGCGATCGCGACCTGTTCAAAGCCGTGATGGCCGTTCCTGATATCGAAGTATTGCGCGGTGGAGAACCAGTCTTCGGTTATATTGAGGCGGGGAGAGCTGTTCCAGAGAATGACCAGGCGCTTTGCATCGGCGTACGGAAGTGGACGAAGCAAAAGGCCGTCTACGATGCTGAAGATAGCGGTATTCGCGCCGATCCCGATGGCAAGCGAGAGGAGCGCTGCCATGGTGAAGACGCGCGCAGCAATCAGGACGCGAAACGCGTGACGCAGGTCTTTCAACACGGTATTCATGCAGGCCGCAATACCTCTGGCGACCAATGTATCTCAAGGGCGGTGCGGGCGTACCAGCATTCAGGTGCTTGCACGGATGGATGCAGCGATCGATTCGAAACTGCTACTTTGCTGCTGGATCAGTCGAACATAATCGGCCACTGCGCAGATTGCTGATACATTCATCGACATTGGATCGAGATCCGCAAGTCGTTTCTGTCTGCCAGCGGGTGCCTGATCCAACTCTCGAATGGCGATAACAGGCGTGGGTGTTGAAAAAGTCGGCGGTGATTTCGGAGGTGTTGGGTTGGCGTATCCCCGAACGAGATGGTGCAAGGGCTGCTGTGTTTAAGCAGTGGTCAGTATCGGTTGTGTTGTTAGTTGATTCAAGAATCGGACCAGTCGTTTGATGTTCTGGGCAGTGGCGGCGAGGGAGAATTGCTCCTGGACGAACTTCAACCGGCGCAGACGCAGGCGGTGAAGACCGATGCGGCTCTTCAGTTCCGCGAACAGAGCTTCGACCTTCTTGCGCTGTCGTTGTGCGTGCTCGAACTCGGGCGTGTTCCAGAGATCTCTTGCCCGCTGTCGCGCTGGTTCGTTCCTGTGGATACCTAAGAAGCGAAATGCTCCTCTGGTGCACTTCGGCTTCAGTGGACACGGACCACACTTGTTGCGCGTTCCGATATAAGCGAACGCTCTATCATGGCGACCGCCGTAGTTCAGCTGTTGGCCCGCTGGGCAGAGATAGCTGTTGCTTTCAGGCTGATAGGTAAATCGCTCCGGACCGAAGAACGGACTCCTGGTTCGAGCCACAGCATCCCTCGTGGGCATGTACGGCGTAATTTGTCGGTCCATCAACCACTGCAACAACTCACCATTGCCATAACTGGCATCGGCAGCGATGGACTGCGGATTCTTATTTTGCCCTCGGCGAAGCGGAGCGATCATCTCCTCGGCGGCTCGGGATTCTTCGCTCAGGCGGGCACCCGTCGCTTGTACACCGACGATGATGCAACTGTGGTTATCCACCAGATAGTTGTTGTAGTAGCCCATGCGCGCCGGCGTGCCGCCCTTGGTCGCATACGTGGAATCCGGATCGGTGGTGGACACTTTGTCCTGGCTGTGTGTCGGCTCTTCTACTGGATTTTGCGTTTCCAGTTCAGCCAGGTACTCGCGAACCGTGCGATTCACCTGTGCGGCTTCTGCCAGCTGTTCTCGAGGAATGCGGCTCTCCTTCGAAGCGTTCGCTTCCACGAACGTTCCATCGACCGATAGCTTGTCCCCGCGTACTAGGCCGACTTCAAGGCATTGGGTCACGATGCGTTCGAACAGATGCTCGAACAACTTCGATTCCTGGAAGCGCCCGTGACGATTCTTGGAAAATGTAGAGTGATGCGGAACCTCCTGATCGAACCCGAGACCCGTGAACCAGCGCCACGCCAGATGCATGCGCAGCTCATCAACCAGCTTGCGCTCGCTGCTGATGCCGTAAAGATAGCCGATCAGCAGCATGCGCAACAGCAGCTCTGGATCGATCGATTGACGACCCGTGTCGCTATAGCTGTCCTTAAGCTGGTCATGAACAAAACCGAAGTCAACGTGCTTGTCAATCAACCGCAACAAATGGTTCTCTGGAACCTGCTCTTCCAAGCAGAAGTAGTAGAACAACGATTCCGAGCGGGCGTGCCGACCCATCATGAACGTCAGTCCTCCGGCAATGACGGTCCAAACAACATGGTCATATCTATGCTGCTAACCAACTCGCATTGCCATATGGATCTCTTCGCAACTGCCTTACTTGTACATCGTTTTTCAACACCCACAGGCCAATGCGCCCATCGAGTTTTTCGAGACGGCCGACAGTCTCGGTCCTCTGTTTGGCAGCGTCCTCGATCCCGTTGCCGGCGTGGGCTTCAGTTGATTGTTGCGCGCTCATTCTTCCCTCATAGTGAAAAAGACGCTGCCGATGACCAGGGCCGCCCCGAATAGAGTTCGAAGATTAACCTCTTCCGATGCGAGGAAATGACCGAGGGCGAGGGCCACAATCGGATTCACATAGGCATGGCTTGCGACCTTACTGGCAGGCATACGCCCCAACAGCCAGACAAACGCGGTGAACCCGACGATCGATCCCGCGGTGATGAGATACACCAGCGACAAAACGGCCTTGGCCGGAAGGGCGGGAAAAGGGTGCAATTCGCCGGCCACTGCGGAGAGAATCAGCAGCAGGCTGCCACCGAGCATCATCTCCGCTGCGGCTGCGACGGTACGAGACCGCGGCAACGGCAGCGATTTGGTAAGCACGGAGCCGAGCGACCAGGCCGCAGAGCCGCCAAGGATGACGATGGAGGGGAGAATGGGAAACCCCGGACCGCCGTCGCGAAGCAGCATGAGTGCGACTCCGGCGAATCCGACCGCGACGGCGAACATGACCCGCCATCGAAACCTTTGCTGGCGGAGGACAAAGACTTCGAGCAGAACGGTGAGGAGTGGCAACGTGGATTCGAGCACGGAGGTGACGCCCGAAGGGACGTACTGCTCTCCCCAGAAGAGCGCTCCGTAGGTGACGAAAAACATCAGGAAGCCAATGATGGTGAGACTGCGCCATTCGCGCGGCGATGAACGCCCGGCACCTCGCAGGCGAGCGAAGACGTAGAGAATAACGCCGGCAGTAAAAAATCTGATCCCGGCCGAAAACCATGGCGGCACCAGCAGCACGGCAGTGCGGATGGCCAGGAAAGTCGATCCCCAGATGACATAAATGGCCAAGAACGCCAGGATGACGCGGATCTCGATGCGTCTGCGGGTGACCGGAGTTGCGACCGTTGTAACCGTCATATAGAGTATAGATGGTTATAACTATACCGGTAGTTTATTCACCTGTAAAATAAAGTTTGGGGGTTAGCTGCTGTGAGGTCTCGCGAGTCTTTAAAGGAGTTTCAGCTGCTCGCCGGAAACACGGTCCTCGATCTGGTGAATACGCTCGATAATCGCTTCCGCGAGAGCGGGCCGGATGAGCTCCTGCTAAGCTACGACGATCTGCTGCGCTTCGTCCAACAGTCCGGGCTGCTGACGGCAGCGCAGGTTCGCAGGCTGAGGCGAGCACAGGGGGCGGAGGCGGAGCGCCGGCGAGTTCTGGATCAGGCCAAGGAATTGCGTGAGGCACTGGCCGACGTGGCCTATGCGTTGCTGGCCGAGGAGGATCTACCGAAACATTGCGTCGAGTCGCTGCAAGAGTATTTCCATCGCGCGAATGCGGGACGGCGGTTGGGCGACGATGGGAAACGTCTGGTATGGAGTTGGCCGGCGCGGGAAGAACTTTCCGCTCCATTGTGGCTGTTGGCCCAAGAGGGAGAGAAGCTTTTGCTGTCGGAACAGGCCGAGCGGCTTCGCTGTTGCGCCAGCGACACTTGCCGATGGCTCTTTCTCGATACCAGTAAGAACCACACTCGACGATGGTGCGACATGAAGATTTGCGGGAACCGGATGAAGGCGCGACGGTATCAAGCGCGGTTGGCTGGCGATTAAACACTTCGCCAGCAGATCCAGACATCACGATGTCCAACAGAGCAATGGCCCGTTGAGTCGCGTAGGCGAAAACACTCCAACCTGCGCATGGAGTGCCGGAAGCATCGATAGCCCAGACGCTTTTCCTGAACTGTCAACTTCAGGACAACGCACTCACTAAGCGATGACGATGGATCAGTGACCTTGCCAAGTTGCGAGTAACCAGCTGCTCGGACAAGTGAAGGCTGCCAATCGGCACGTATGAAGACTGTTGGGTCAAGTTCATAGAATATGCTGTTGGTCCCAGCCGGCAATGGAAGGAGAATCGAAGCTCATTGCTCTCGCTACCCGTGTCAGCTGGAGCATTCGGAGCGTTGACTCAAGCTCTTGTGCCGCGTCCGGCCTGGGCCGCGCCGGTATCCCGCGCTCAACGGGTTGCAGAGCCGAAATCACCAGGTGTGTTGAACGCCCTCTGCCACCCTCGCACTGCTCTGCTCGTATTGATGCATGAGGATCAGTGCTCCGGAGCCAGTTCTTCGAGCGAGCGTCGTTCTGATGCCACTCCCCAGAGAAGTTGAGCGATCCCCGCGACTATCATTACCAAGGATCCGGCCGCATATCCATAGAAGAGCGACCAGTCCCGATCGGTACGGCGTGCGTACGCGATTGAACCCGCGCCAGGTTCTACCTACCTGGATACTGAGCACATTGTCATCCTGATGCAGGAAAATCGCTCGTTCGACCACGCGCTGGGCACGCTCCAGGGGGTTCGAGGGTTTAACGATCCGCGTGCACTCCGGCGGCGAATAGTAATTCTGTCTCTGTCCAAACCGATGCTTCTGGAAACTCGTATGCCCCATGGCGGTTCGACATCAAAGACACGCGTGTTACCTGGATGGGTTCGATTCCTCATTCCCGGAACAGTCAAATAGATGCCTGGAATGATGGCCGGCACGATGGATGGATCGAGGCCAAGCGTTCGCATATTCCTGAGTATGCGGAGATTCCCTTAACCATGGGCCACTTCACGCGCGAAGACCTGCCATTCTATTACGCTCTGGCGGATGCTTTTACGGTGTGCGATTAAAATTACTGCTCGGTGATGACCAGCACCACACCCAATCGCAGCTGCTTCTGAACTGGCACAGTGCGGGACGAACAGCGCGGAGATTCCAGAGTGTATATGCGCAATGAGGAGATTGAGCGCGGTGGAATGATTTGGAAGACGTATCCGGAACGACTGCAGGAGGCCGGGATCACCTGGAAGTTCTATCAGAATGAACTGACCAACTCGGTACTTACGGGGGAGGAAGATGCGTGGCTCGGCAACTTCGGGTGCAATTTGCTCGAATGCTTTGCTGCCTATAATGTCGAGGCTTATTCGGGCTTCGCTCCGGCATTACAAGCGCAGATCGCGGACATTATGCCGCAGACCTCGAAGCTTGAGGACGAGGTGGGGAAAGAAAAGGACCCAAGAGCGCTGGCCCGTCTCCGTACAAGGATCGAGCACGCGCAGAAACGCATTACTGAATTACAGGCGCAACTTCCCGACAGCGCTGAGGCACGATACGGCAGGCTCACGAATGAACAACGCGCATTACACCACGCAGCATGTGTGACGAACGCAGGTGATCCAAATTATCGTGCATTGGAATCCTTGCCTTTTGAAGGTGAGGGCAAAGCCTAAACGATGATGGTCCCAAAGGGGACATCTGTACCAGTTCCGCAAGGATGTGAACGAGGGCAAACTGCCCGCGATCTCATGGGTGAGCTCTCCGGAGAAATTTTCCGACCATCCGACGTCACCTTGGTATGGGGCTTGGTATGTGTCCGAAGTCATGGACATCCTCACCAAGAATCCGGAAGTCGGGAAGAAGACAATTTTCATTCTGACCTACGATGAAAATGATGGCTATTTCGATCATGCGCCGTCATTCGTTGCTGCAGACCCGAAACATCCGGAGACGGACGGCGTCAAGCGGCGTCGATACGGGTCTTGAATATACCTACCCTGAAGACGAATTACAGCAAGGTGTATCACGGAAAGATGCACGGTCCGGGGCAATCGGTATGGGTTTTCGCGTGCCAATGATCATTGCCTCACCCTGGAGTCGTGGCGGGTGGGTCAATTCGCAGCTCTTCGATCACAGCTTAACGCTGATGTTTCTGGAATATTTTGTCGAGAAGAAATACGGCAAAACCGTGCGGGAAGAAAATATCAGCGCGCGCGCCGCTCTGTCTCGGGCAATCTAACTTCTGTCTTCCGTCCTCACAACGCGAAGGAACCCGCTCTCAATCTTCGATTGTGCGCAGCAGCTCGATAACCTTCGGCGCCCCGAAATGTTGGTAGTCGGGTGAAAGCAGACCATAGGTTTCGATGGAGTCGTATCTGCGATCCTCGCCGGTCGACTGAGCTCCATTCAGTGCCCAGTAACTCCAGGCGAGCCGGTTCTCTTTCATATAGCGGATATACATGACGAACCAGTCCGAGTTGGCGCCACAGTCCAGGTTCTGACATGTGCCGAATTCACCCACCCATATGGGCATACCCGGTTCCATGTGGAGAAGGAAGCCGGCGCGTGCGTTGTAAACCTGTTTCAGCTCTTCGTAGCTGGAGAACGTGTGCTCGCTCATGTTGTAAGCATGCGGTGAATAGACCAGCCGTTGCCTCACTTTCAGCTTTACACGCAGCTTGTCAAAGCCCACGAAGTTGGTGGAGTAATCGGGACTCTCAACCATGATCAGAAGCCGGGGATTCGCGGCAAGCACGGCGTTACCGCCACGCTCGGCAGCGGCATGCCAGTCGAGCTTAGGATCTGGACCACCCCACGCGGCGCCGCTCCGCAGTTCATTGCGAAGGTCGGCACCAATCACCCAGGGCTGGCTCTTGTATCGACGCACGATAGTCTGCCAATCTGCCAGCCACGTTGGCTCCGGATAGTCGGCGTTGTACCAGAGTCCGTTGCCGTCGGTTTCACTGCAACACCAGTCGGCACGGCTTACATGATTGTCGAGAATCACCATGATGTTGGCGCGTGCCAGCGCTTCGATCACCGCATCCATGATCTCCATGGCATGTTTGCCCTTAAATTGAGGATTGGCGTTTACAACGTAGTCGGGAACCGGTGGGTTCCGTTCGAGCGTCTCATTCGCCCAGGGCAGCCGCACTGAATTCACACCCAGCTCCCGGATTTCGCTCACGATCGTTTGCAACGGTGCGTGATCGAGGCCGCCAACCACGAACTCCTTTTGATCGAATCCGTACCAGTTGACCGAGGTCAGGCGAACCGGTTTTCCCGAAGCATCAACGATTTCGTGTCCGTTGGTGTGCAGAGGCGGCTTGATGTGGGACTGTTCCGCATCGGCGAAGAAAGGGACGGTTGCCAGAAATGTGCTGGCGAACAGAATCGCGGCTCGGCGCGAACGAATCATGCCTGTCAGCATACCCGAGTATTGGAAGCAAGGCTGCGCGCCGATGTTGCGTCACGGTCACGGGATTGGAGAAAGCACCATATCACCTTTCGGGTTAAGATGGTCGCGCCGGGATCTCAAAGGACGAGGACCAGTTTGCCTGGTGTTTGTTCTGAGAAACGGTTGCAGGTCCATTCTGAGAAGTGCTTGTTCGATTGAGCGCCGGGTTGCCTTATTGCAACGGTCCGGAGGCAGGGAGATATGGGTACGACCACTGCTCAAACACCGTCCCCCCAGGAACATCCTGTTGAAACCATCACAACGGTTAAGGTCCCAACCGCTGCAGACACCGAAGAAGGCCGCCGGCTGCTTGAGACACACGGAAAACTCCTGTGGCGGCGCTGGGGACCCTATGTGAGCGAACGTTCCTGGGGAACGGTTCGGGAGGACTACAGCCCCAACGGAGCGGCCTGGGATTTCCTTTCTCACGATGCCGCGCGAAGCAAGGCTTACCGGTGGGGCGAAGACGGCATGGCCGCCATCTGCGACCGGTATCAACTGCTGGTATTCAGCGTGGCGCTGTGGAATGGAAAAGATCCGATTCTGAAAGAGCGCGCTTTTGGCCTGACGCCGGGCGAGGGCAATCACGGCGAAGACGTGAAGGAGTACTACTTCTATCTCGACAGCACTCCAACGCATTCATACATGAAGTACCTCTACAAGTATCCGCAGGCTAAATACCCATACGAGTGGCTGCTGGATGAAAACCGGAAGCGCGGCGGACGGGGATTCGAGTTCGAGTTGCTGGATACCGGCATCTTCGACGAGAACCGCTATTTCGACGTATTTGTCGAATATGGCAAGGCGAATGCCGAAGACCTTCGTGTGCGTATCGAAGCGGTGAACCGGGGGCCGGATGCCGCGCCCTTGCACATAGTTCCGCATCTGTGGTTCCGCAACACCTGGGGATGGAGCGATCCTCGCAGCGCAACGCCGGTGATTGCGGATGGGCCCGCGGCAGAGGGCGCGATCAGCTTGCTTGCAGACGACGGGCCGGGGGAGCGGCTAAAAAATCTGCCGTTCGAGTACGAACTGGGTAAGCGGTACCTTTACGCGCAGGCGGACGGGCGGCCTCTCTTCACGGACAACGAAACGAATGCACAGCGGCTCTTCGGGATTCCGAGTGCGAACCAGTATTTCAAGGATGCATTCCACCGCGCAATCGTGAACGGCGAGCAGGAAGCAGTGAATCCGAACCGGACCGGCACGAGGTCCTGCGTGCATTACGAATACGTCGTTCCCGCAGGAGGCTCCGTTGTTGTGCGGCTGCGGCTCACTCCGGAGCAGCTTAAAGCACCTCTGGGTGACGTAGATCAGATTGTCGCGCAGCGCCGGGCGGAGGCCGACGAGTTTTATGCCGCGATTCACCCGCCCAAGGCAACTGCGGACGAGAAGAGCATTCAGCGGCAGGCGTTTGCCGGGCTGCTTTGGACGAAGCAGGCGTACCTGTTCGACGTGAACGCGTGGTTTGACGGCGACAATCCCAAATACCCTCCGCCGGGCTCACGAACTTTAATTCGCAACAGGCACTGGCGGCACCTCAATTCCATGCGCGTGCTGTCGATGCCAGACAAATGGGAGTACCCGTGGTTCGCGGCATGGGATCTCGCTTTTCACACGGTGCCCTTCGCGCTGATCGATCCGGAGTTCGCGAAGGAGCAGCTGTTTTTGATGCTGTTCGAACAGTTCCAGCATCCGAGCGGGCAGATCCCCGCTTACGAATGGGAGTTTTCCGACCTGAACCCGCCGGTACATGCCTGGGCTGTGTGGCGCGTATACAACATGGACAAGTCACGTACGGGCAAGGGGGATCGGGAGTTCCTTGAGAAGTGCTTCCATAAGCTGCTGATCAACTTTGCTTGGTGGGTCAACAAGGTGGACAGCTGCGGTAACAACGTCTTTGAAGGCGGCTTCCTCGGGCTGGACAACATCACCGTTATCGACCGCAGCGAGAAGCTTCCGGGCGGAGCGGTCCTCGAGCAATCGGACGCTACCGGTTGGATGGGCATGTTCTGCCTTAACCTGATGCGCATTGCGCTGGAACTGGCCGGCGAGAACAAAGCCTACGAGAGCCTTGCCCTCAAGTTCTTCGAGCACTACATCTACATCGGCGGCGCGATGAAGAATATGGGCGGCCGGAAGTATTCACTCTGGGATGAAGACGACGGATTCTTCTACGATGTGCTTCACTATCCTGACGGGAGCTTCAACAAGTTTCGCGTTCGTTCGTTGGTAGGGATCATCCCGCTTTACGCCGCCGAAACGCTGAGGCTGGATGATATCGAGAATTTTCAGGAATTCAAGACGAACTTTCTGTGGTTTGTCAGGAATCGTAAAGAGCTAACCGATAGCTGCTGCCATTACATCGAACGAAAACGGCAATACGAACTGACGATTGCGGATGAACACCAGTTGAGGCGCCTGCTGGAACGACTTCTGAGCCCGGAAGAGTTTCTCTCAGATTTCGGCATCCGCAGCTTGTCCAAGTACCACGGGGAGCATCCCTTCGTCTTCGGACAGAGCGAGGTACGCTATGATCCCGCCGAGTCCGACAACAAGATTAAAGGCGGCAATTCAAACTGGCGTGGGCCTATCTGGTTTCCGACGACATTTCTGATTATCGAGTCGTTGCGCACGCTGGGCGCGGGTTATGGCGAAGACTTCAAGTTGAGCATCCCGGGCGGTGCACGTGGCGAACGGAATCTGCTGGAGATGGCGGGCGAAATCGCCAACCGGATGATCGGAATATTTACCCGCAACGAGCATGGAAGGCGGCCGGTTTATGGAGGAACTACGAAGTTCCAGGAGGATCCGCACTGGAAGGACCTTATTTTGTTTTACGAGTTCTACCATGGGGACAACGGCGCCGGCCTTGGAGCGTCACACCAGACCGGCTGGACTGGGCTGGTAGCGGCTTTGATCGAGGATTGGAGGCGGGAATAAGAGCCGGAGACGCCTATGAGAAAGTTTGCGCACTGGAGCATTCGCTATAAGCTGCTGTCTCTGCTGCTGCTGCTGGGCGTAATGACATTTGCCGTTACTGGAACGATTGCGTATATCAAGTACCTTGACGCGTTGAAAAAGGACGTGATGAACCAGTTGACCGGTGTCACGCGTTCGAAGCAATTTCAGATAGATTCCTACTACCAGACTATCCATCGGCACGCTGAGACACTGAGCGATGACCGGATGTTTGTCGACGCGATGAGGGAGTTTCGCGACGCTTACCGGAGAATGGACGCAGCTCCCATTCCGTCGGAATCCCTGGATGATGTCCGCGAGGATTACCAGGAGCACTTCTATCCTGAAATGCAGAAGCTCAAGATAGCGAGGGCGCGTGTGGAGGATTACCTGCCGTTTACGTCAGCGGCGATTCAACTGCAATACCTCTACATCGTGAATAATCCGAACCCTCCGGACCATCGCGACGAGTTGGTAAATGCCGGGGACGGGAGCGATTACAGCAGGGTCCACCAAAAGTACCATCAAGCTCTCCAAACCATCGTAAGGAAGTTTGGCTATTACGATCTTTACCTGATCGACTACGACACCGGGCGCATCGTTTACGACGTGACGAAGAATCGAGATTTTGGCACCAGCCTGAAGGACGGCCCGTACCGGGACAGCAATCTGGCCAAGGTGGTGAAACAATGCATGGCTACGAACAATGTCGACGATGTTTTTTTCACCGACTTCGAGCCGTACGAGGCTTCGGATGGCGAGCCGACGCAATATGTCGCCAGCCCAATCTGGGATGGGCAGGAGCGCCTTGGCGTCTTCGCATTGCAGCTTTCGACAGCCGCTATTGACGATGTCATGACGGGTAAGCGTGGATGGAAACGAGACGGCCTGGGAGACAGCGGCGAGTCAGTGATTATTGGGCCGGACTTCCTCCTGCGCACGAATGCGCGCCAATATCTGGAGAATCCGGAAGGGTATGTCGCCAGACTCAAGGCCAACGGCGTTTCCGAGGTCGAACTTGACCGGATTCGCACGTATCATTCAACCATCCTTCAGCTCCCTGCCAAGTTTCCCTCTGTGACCGCCGCCCTCGACGGCAAGGAAGGAACAGTCATCGAAAGAAATATAAGGGGACGAGGGACGGCCTCGCTGGTGTCCTATGCACCCCTGCATATTGAAGGTCTCCATTGGGCGATCGCATCGCGAATGTATTTGACCGAGGCTCTTAAGCCGGTAAGCGAAATGCAGCGGCTATTCAGCTGGTGGGGCCTTGGTTTGCTGCTACTCACGGTGTTGGCAGCATGGTTGATGACGCGGCAGATTCTGCGTCCGGTGAACGCACTCGTGGCAGCCGCACAAAGGGTTTCGGCGGGAGATCTGACGGCGCGTGTGGACTGGAAATACAAGGACGAACTCGGAATCCTGTCCGACACATTCAATTCGATGACAGAGAGCATTCGCGAGAAGACGGAGCTGATCGAACAAAAGAACCGCGAGAATGAAGCGCTGCTGCTTAACATCCTTCCGCCCGAGATCGCGACTCGTTTGAAGGGGGGCGAGCAGGAGATTGCCGACAGCTTTGCGGATGTGACAGTCCTGTTCGGCGACATCGTCGGATTTACCGCGCTGTCCAGCAAAACGTCTGCTGCTGAGATTGTGGAGATGCTAAACGGCCTCTTCAGGCTCTTCGATGAGGTGGCTCATGAACTCGGTATCGAGAAAATTAAAACCATCGGAGACTGTTACATGGCCGTCTGTGGCCTGCCAAGACCGTGTTCCGGTCACTCTGACAGAATCGCTCGCATGGCGCTCCGCATGCTGGAGGCAACCCGGCAATACGCTCATGAGACGGGGCTGAACCTCCAGTTGCGCATTGGCCTCAACTCCGGTCCGGTGGTTGCCGGCGTTATCGGCGCCACAAAGTTTATCTACGATCTCTGGGGCGATACCGTGAACCTTGCCAGCCGCATGGAGTCGACGGGCGTGCCCGGACAGATTCAGGTTACGCGGAGCGTCTATGAGCGCCTGAAGGACAGCTACGAGTTCGAAAGCCGCGGCGTCGTTCAGGTGAAGGGAAAAGGAGAGATCGAAACCTGGCTGCTGCATGGCCAGTTGCATGCCGTCGAGGTGGCGAAGTGAAGATAAGACTCTTAGGATCCTCGGTGCAAGATCCGGCGCGGCGGCAATACGTCAGCAGCTACCTGATCAACGGAACGGTGGCGATCGACGTAGGTTGCGTAGGGTTCGACGGCGCTCCTCAGGAGCAGGAAAACGTGCGGCATGTGTTTCTAACCCATTCCCATGCCGACCACACGGCCAGCTTGCCTATCTTCGTTGAGAACGCCTGGACGCCGGCTGGAAACTGCGCGCGCATTTACGGAAGCCGCCATACCCTGGATGGCATACAAAAGCACATCTTCAACGACGTGATGTGGCCTGACTTCGTCGCGCTTTCCAGGAACATGCCGCCGTTCCTACGCCTCTGTCCCATCGAACCAGAGGTGCCAGTCGAGGCCGATGGTCTTCGGATCGCCGCTGTTCCAGTCAACCATGTGGTTCCGACATTTGGATACGTAATCAGTGACGAGCAAAGTGCGGTCATTTTCGGAGGGGATTCAGGACCTACCGAGCGGATATGGGAAGTGGCGCACCGGACTCCCTCGTTGCGCGCGGTCTTTCTTGAAGCGTGCTTTCCCAATTCTTTGACGAATCTGGCCCAAGCATCGCTCCACCTGACACCCGAAATGTTCAGCGGCGAGGTTGCCAAGATGCCGCCAGGAGTCAAAATAATGGCTGTGCACATCAAAGTTCGCTATCGGGAGCAGGTGATCCGCGAGTTACATGCCCTTCAGCTCCCCAACCTGGAAATTGGCGAGTGCGAGAAGGACTACACCTTTTGACCTGCTGCGCAGGGCGTGCGAAGATCCGCCCAGGCACTGGCAGCCGACGTGACGTCCGGGTCCCGTCTAGTTATGGCTGGTGTCCGACATTCCCACGGTCGCACAGCTCATGGGACACAGTACAATACAGATGACGATGCGATACTCCTATCTGGCTCCCCGAGCACGCTCAGGCAGCCGTGAATAGGCTTGTATCGTCTGAAGGGCTGGTCACGAAATTGGTGACCGGCCAAGCGGCGAGAAAGAATAGTAGCCGTAAGGAGTTGAAACAAAGCGTGCGAAAGTGGCGGAATTGGCAGACGCACCAGACTTAGGATCTGGCGGGGAAACCCGTGGGGGTTCAAGTCCCCCCTTTCGCACCATTCCTGGCTCTCCTCGGTTGCTATACCCTTAGCAATATGAACCCGAGTCATCCCCAGCCGAAGATTCACATCCAGAAATCGCAGGATTATCGCGAAAACTACGCTAACAGCGTGCAAGTCCGGGTAAGCGTTTGGGATTTCTTCCTCGCCTTTGGCCTGGTCCGCCAAGACACCGCTGACGAGGTCACTATCGAAAACACCCAAGGCATCTACATCAGCCCGCAGCAGGCCAAGGCGCTCTTCAATGTCCTCAGCCAGAATATCGCTCAGTACGAGCAGACCTTCGGCGAGATTGCGCTCGAGCCGCAGACGCATCCCCTTCCCATGCCCAAGGGACCGGTGCACTGAGACGGCAATCTAAATCCGCCTTCCCTGACAGACCTCATCTCCCCGCCGCCCCATCAGGAGACTAAACAGGGGGCCGTTCGTACCTCTCAAAAAAGTTGAATCGGACCGAAAAACTTGTCCGGGAGTTACCCTCTCGCACGTTTACGAGTCGCAACACGGAAATACCAACTTTCGAACAGGAGATTTACCATGAGCGAATTTCTTTTCCTCTATCGCGGCGGAGACTCATCCGGGTCGCCGGAAGAAATGCAGCAGAATATGCGGAAATGGGTGGCGTGGATGAAGGAACTTGGCGACAGCGGCCACCTGAAAGCAGTCGGCAACCCGCTCGAACCGGGCGGCAAGGTGGTGAAGGGTAAGCAGAAATCTATTACTGACGGCCCCTACGCCGAAGCCAAGGACATGGTAGGCGGCTACACGCTGATCGAAGCCAAGGACCTTGCCCAGGCGGCGGAGCTTTCCAAGGGATGTCCCATCTTCGAGAAGGAAGGCTTTGTCGAAGTGCGGCCGATCATGCAGATTAATATGTGATGGCGCCGCACGCGGTCGAGCTCGACGAACATCTCTTCCGGCACGAGTCCGGGCGCATGGTCGCCGCGCTCACGCGCATCTTCGGCGTGCACAATCTTGCCCTGGCAGAAGACGTGGTACAGGACGCCTTCTGCCGGGCGCTGGAAGTCTGGAAGTTTCGCGGAATACCGGAAAACCCTTCTGCGTGGCTCATGGCTACGGCCAAACACCGGGCCATCGATGTCCTGCGGCGCGAGCGCACGGCGCGAACGTTCGCCCCGGAGCTGGGGCGCCTGATAGAAAGCGAGTGGACACTTGCTCCCGCGGTCCACGAACTGCTCGGTCCGGCTGCGATTCAGGACGATGAGCTGCGCATGATGTTTTCCTGCTGCCATCCGCGGCTCGCAGAGCCGGCGCAGGTGGCGCTCATCCTTCACATTCTTTGCGGATTCAGCACGGGCGAGATTGCTGCCGCCTTTCTGAGCAGTAATGCGGCGATCGAGAAGCGCATCACGCGCGCGAAGAAGGTGCTCGCGGGCTCGAAAAAGCTGTTCGAGCTGACGGCGGCGGACTTCGCGGCGCGTCTTTCCGCCGTTCATCGGGCACTCTATCTGCTCTTCAACGAGGGATATCACGGGGCGTCGGCCGAGTCCGCGGTGCGCGTCGAGCTTTGCGGAGAAGCGCTGCGGCTGGCTGGACTGCTGCGACGGCATCCGATGGCGTCAACACCGGCAACGCTGGCTTTGGGAGCGCTGATGTGTCTCCATGCTGCCAGGCTACCGGGACGCGTCGACGCCGCGGGCGAGCTGCATACGCTCTTCGAACAGGATCGCTCGCGCTGGGACATACAGCTGATCACTGAAGGGCAGCGTCTGCTGGACCTGTCGGCCACCGGGTCTGAATTGACCGAGTATCACGTTGAGGCGGCCATCGCTGCGGTACACGCTCGTGCGCGCTCGGCCGAAGAGACGGACTGGGGACGCATCGTTTCTCTGTATGACATGCTGATGGCGATTCGGCCATCGCCGGTGGTGGCGTTGAATCGCGCGATTGCGGTCGCACAGCACCAAGGGGCGGAGTGCGGACTGGAAGCGGTGCGCGCGATCGACGGATTGGATCGGCTTGCGGCCTATCCCTTCTATCCCGCGACGCTGGGTGAACTCGAGTTGCGGCGTGGGCAGACAGATAGGGCGCGCGGTCACTTTTGCTCAGCTCTTGCATTAGCGCGCAGCCCGATGGAACGCCGATTCATCGAACGGCGCATCAATGCATGCCGCGAATGAGCGCGGCAAAACATCGCACCCGTCTGGTTTAGATCTGTCTAGTAAATTCACTGCGGTAAATCTATGACCGCCCACTATAATGGGCAACGCCAGAAACCGATCCTTTGCTTCAGGGTTGCCGCACACCTTCTGCGCGATCACCAGACGACGAATCCTTCGTACGGCATCGGGAGGAGTCCTGGTCAACGGAGAGCGGAAAATCCGGCGAAGAAAATGATTCGGATCGCGCAGGATAAGCAATGACATATTTGATAGATTTTGTCCGGACCATTGTCATAGCCTTTGTCACCCTGTTCCCGGTTGTGAACCCGATCGGTGACGCTCCTATATTTCTTAGCTTGACGCGGCAATACCCTGAGTCCGTTCAGAAGATCCTCGCGCGCAAAATCGCCGCCTATGGATTTGCCATCCTCGCTGTCTCGTTACTGATTGGCACTGAAATTCTCGCCTTCCTCGGCATCAAGCTTTTCGTCGTGCAGATCGCGGGTGGGCTCATCGTGGCATCGACAGGTTGGAGTTTACTGAGCCAGAAAAGCGACGATTCAGCTCCGGTATCAGAGCCGGCAACTCTCGAGGACGCTTTGCAACACGCCTTTTATCCGTTAACTCTCCCGCTCACCGTTGGCCCGGGCAGCATCTCCATCGCAATAACCATCGGCGCTCATCTGAGACGGCCCGGAAGCCCGGCTTTCTCTCCCGCCTTTGCCCTGCAATTGGCGGCAGCAATCACCGGAATGGCGCTCATCTGTGTCCTGGTTGCCCTCTGCTACGGAAATGCAGAACGCCTGGTGCGCGTGCTGGGGAAATCCGGCACGGACATCATGATTCGTCTGTCTGCCTTCGTCCTTTTCGCGATCGGAGTACAGATCATGTGGAACGGCCTGGCCAGCGGCGTACTCCAGCTCTTTCCCGGCGGAATCGCGCACTAAGCCGCCCGAATTCCGCGAACGTGACGATCCGCCCCGATCTCTCTGAAGTCTCAGTTGATACACTGGCGCGTGTCTCACGTCGCGAGTCCTGAAATCATCTGCAAAGGTCGATCGCTCCCGCTCTGGGCAGTTTTCACGGCGATTCTGGTCACCGTAATCGCCGCGCATGCCCCGCTGCTACGCCTGCCTTATTACTGGGATGAAGCTGGATACTACATTCCCGCTGCCTATGATTTTCTCCGCACCGGCTCGCTGATTCCTTTCTCAACACTTTCAAATGCTCATCCTCCACTGCCGTCGATTTATCTTGCGGCTGGGTGGAAGCTGTTTGGCTTCTCGCCGCTGGTGACACGATTGGGCATGTGCTGTGTGGCAGCGATAGCGCTCACCGCCACCTGGCGGCTGGCCGTTGTCACAACAGGGAAAGAATCAGTCGGCGCAGCAACGGTGGGATTGACCGCGATCTATCCAGTATTTTTTGCACAAAGCTCGCTCGCGCATGCGGATGTCTTCGCTGCGGCGGCGACCCTATGGGCGATCGTCTTTCTATTAAGCGAAAGCAGGTCCGGGATTTGGCTCACCGCCGCCTGCTTTTCCCTGGCGGCGCTGTCGAAAGAAACCGCCATCGTCACGCCGCTCGGAGTCGTGGGTTGGGAATTGTGGCTCGCCATGAAATTCCGTGCCAGGAACCATCTCGCCCGCGCGGCCGTTCTCTGCCTGCCCGCTATGCCCCTTGCTCTCTGGTACCTGTATCACTGGCACAAAACCGGCTTTATATTTGGCAATCCCGAATACCTTCGCTACAACGCCACAGCCACACTCACGCCGTTGCGCGTGTTGATCGCGTTTGTCCATCGCCTGCTGCATATCACCGCGCACATGAATCTATTCGTCCCTATACTCCTGATGCTGGCCTGCATGCTGCTGCCCCCTCTGAAGGAAGATGATGGCGCACTGCGGCCGCGAGTCTCGTTTGGCGTACAGGCATTGTTCTATGTAGTTATCCTCGTCAATCTGATCTTATTTTCGATTCTTGGCGGGGCCCTCCTCACGCGCTACCTGCTGCCGCTTTATCCGCTCATGATCCTGTTGTGCGTGAATACTTTCCGCCGGCGTCTGAAGCAATGGCTTGCGCTGGTCGCCCTCAGCGCAGTCGCATTTATCGCAGGACTTTTCGTCAACCCTCCGTACCGCTTTGCGCCGGAGGACAATCTCGCTTATCGCGACGTGGTCCTGCTCCATCAGGCCGCGATCGCACAGATTCTCGAACACTATCCGCACTCCGTTGTCCTTACGGCCTGGCCGGCGACCGACGAGCTTTCCAAACCTGAACTCGGTTATGTGAGGAAGCCGACACCAGTCGTTGCCATCGACAACTTCTCCTTCACGCAGATCCAGAGGGCGAAGGAGATCGCCGATTCCTATACCGCAGCCCTCGTCTTCTCGACGAAATATGACCCGCCGCATTTGCCTTTCAGCCTTGGGCGCCGAAACGAAGCCATCGACACGCGCTTCTTCGATTTCCATCGTGACCTGACCCCTGCGGTGATCGCGCGGATTCTCGACGGCTCTGTCACATGGCAGGCCGAGCGTAAGGGACAATGGGCAGCGGTGCTGCACTTCAACCGGCCGCAAGAGGCGAGCCTGTCCCAATCCTTCAATTCGCTCCCTGAATTCGCGGGCACGGGCCAACTATAATCCGGCATGTGCAGCGTTTTTTCTGGTTTTCGTCGTCCCTTTTTATATCAATCGTCCTTTTTTGTGGAAGTGCAGCTGCCCAGACCTATCCAGCTGACCCGCCTGCAGGCGCGGAGGCCCAAGGACGGCTGCTGCTCATCCTGCCTTTTGAGAACCACACGTCCCAGCCAAATCTTGACTGGATCGGCGAAGGGGCCGCCAACATACTGAGTCGCCGCCTGGATTCGGCCGGCTTTCTAACTATCGGACGCGGCGATCGCCTTTATGCTCTCGATCGGCTGGGACTGCCGCAGTCCTTTCAGCCCTCGCATGCTACGACTATCCGAATTGCGCAGACGCTGGACGCGGACTCGGTCATTCTGGGCTTTTACGCCCTTTCCGGGGACCAATTGACCGCATCGGCCCAGATTCTGAACGTCAAAGCCCTCACGCTCAGCCCGCCGATCCGGCAGGAGGGCGACCCAAAGAACCTGCTCGATATCCTGAACAGCCTCGCTTGGCGCGTGGCCCGCCAGATCGATCCCAGGTATTTGGTGGCTGAGCAGACCTTTCTCGCCGCAGATGGCTCTCTTCGCGTCGAAGCCTTTGAGAACTATATCCGCGGCATCATCGCTGAAGCTCCCTCCGAACGCATTGTCCACCTGAAGGAATCTCTACGGCTCGATCCGAGCTTCACCCCGGCGTGGTTCGGCCTGGGGATGGCATACTTCGCCAATCAAGAATATGACTCGGCGGCCGCGACCTTTGGCCGCCTTTCGAAGGAGGATCCGAAGGCCCTTGAGGCAGACTTCTACCGCGGACTGGCCTTCTTCTACACAGCGAACTACATGAAAGCCGAGGATGCCTTCGCCTTCGTGAGCATCCGCCTCCCCCTGCCCGAGGTGGTCAACAACCAGGCTGTCGCAGCCAGCCGGCGTGGACGGGACAGCGTTCCCCTATTCCAGCAAGCCGTGACCGCTGATCCCAAGGATCCTGATTACCGCTTTAACCTTGCCGTCAGCCTGCGGCGCCGCAACGATATCCAGGGCGCCATCCGCGAGATCGACCAGGAGCTCAAGCTGCGGCCACAGGACACCGAAGCGCAAGCCTTCGCCAACGCGCTCAAGAATCCCGCCGCGGTCAAGGTGAATCCCGACCGGGGCAAGGCGGTTCCCGATGACACGCTGCCCCTGGAGCGCATCAAGCGCTCGTATAACGAAAGCGGGTTCCGCCAGGCGGCTTTTGAGATGGAGCAGGTGGAAGCCATGCGCCTGGCCTCCCTGCCTGCGGATGCACGAGCTTCCGCGCTCGTAAAGCAGGGCGATCAGTTCATGAACAGCGGCCTCACTCTCGAGGCCGAGCGGCAGTTTCAGGCGGCTCTGCAAGCGAACGCGTCCTCTGCACTGGCCCACGCCGGCCTCGCCCAGGTTCGAGAGCATAGCGGCGATTCCAACGCAGCTCGCCAGGAAGCTCAGAAATCTTTGGCCCTGACGCCCAATGTGCCGGCGCACCTTGTGCTCGCTCGCCTTGACCTGGAGACAAATCAGCTTGGCACTGCAGCCATTGAAGTTAGCCAGGCTCTGAAGCTAGAGCCTGCAAATGCGAGTGCACGCGGTATGAAGCAGGCGCTAGAATCGCGGGGACAGCAGGTTCCATGAGACGGCGATCCCTGCAATCCGTCGTTGCACTGGCGACCCTAATCGCGCTTGCCGCGATGCCCGCACGCACCGAAGGTTCCGGCAGCAAGCCACAGGTGGTCGTCCTTCACCTGGACGACACAATTCAGCCCATCAGCGAAGAATACCTGGCGCGAGGCATTGCACTTGCTTCCGTGGATCATGCGGCCGCTGTTCTCGTTGAGCTAAACACGCCGGGAGGTCTGCTCGACTCGACGCGCTCGATGGTAGGGAAGATTCTCGCCTCGCCTGTACCGGTCATCGTGTATGTGGCGCCGTCAGGAAGCCGCGCAGGCTCGGCTGGCTTCTTCCTCATGGAGGCAGCCGACATCGCCGCTATGGCTCCCGGAACCAACGCCGGCGCGGCGCATCCCGTTGTCGAAGGGGCGCAGATCGACGGCGTGATGAGGCAGAAGCTCGAAAACGACACCACAGCTTTCCTCCGCTCATACGTCTCGCGCCGCGGAAGGGACACGACAGCAGCACAGGATGCCGTGCTTAACTCGAAGTCCTACACTGAGCAAGAAGCCCAACAGCTTCACCTCATCGACCTTATCGCACCAAACGACCGCGAGCTTCTCGACGCGCTTGATGGGCGCACCGTCAAGCGATTCGACGGCAGTACGGTTACGCTGCACACGCGCGACGCCGACTTGCTCCCGCTTGAGCAGACTGTGCGCGAGGAGATTCTCGACCGGCTGATGAATCCGAACCTTGCTGTGCTCATTCTGGTCATCGGCGGCCTGTTGATTTATCTCGAGTTCAATTCACCCGGAACCATTATCCCAGGCGCGCTGGGCACTCTGCTCGTATTGACGGCGTTCTTCGCGCTGAACATGTTGCCCGTCCGTTACACGGCGGTCATGCTGCTAATCGCTGCGTTTACGTTGCTGCTGCTGGAAGCCAAGTTCCCCAGTCACGGCGTGCTGGCCGGCACCGGCATCCTTGCGCTCGTTTTCGGCACGCTTACCCTCGTGGATGGCCCGATTCCCGAAATGCGCGTGCACGTCTCGACGGCAATCGCCTGTGGACTGGCCTTCGGGCTAATTACCGTATTTCTGGTCCGGATTGCCCTGGTCGCGCGACGGAATAAAGCGATCACCGGCCCGCAGGCGCTCGTCGGCAACATCGGCATCGCCCAGCAACCGCTCATGCCGCACGGACAGATTCTCGTTCATGGAGAACTATGGCAAGCCGAGTCATCCGGGCCGGCCGCCGCCGGGGAGCAGGTCCGCGTGCGCTCGGTGGACGGTCTCACGTTATTAGTTGACCGGATTCCCGAAACGGCACGCACCTCGGATTAACCGCAATCCCTCGGTGCCCCTGCGATACAATCGCTGGCGGGTGAAGTCTCATGATCGGAATTCCCGGGCTCATCGTAATCGCAGTTGTTGTCCTCTACGTCTTCAATTCCATCAAGATTCTTCGCGAATATGAGCGCGGCGTCATTTTCCGGCTGGGCCGCGTGCTGCTCCCGCCTAAAGGTCCGGGAATTATCCTGGTCTTCCGGCCTCTCGATCAGATCGTACGCATTTCGCTTCGGCAGGAAGTGCTTGAAGTCCCGCCGCAGGACGTCATTACCCGCGACAACGTCACCATCAAGGTGAACGCGGTCATCACCTTGCGTGTGCTCGATCCGGCGAAAGCAGTCATTGAAGTTGCAAACTATGTGTACCAGACTTCCCAGTTCGCCCAGACCACCCTGCGCTCGGTTTTGGGCGAGGTCGAGCTGGATGGCCTGCTTTCGCACCGCGATGCCCTCAACCAGCGTATCCAGACGATCATCGACCAGCGAACCGAGCCATGGGGAGTCAAGGTCGTGAGCGTCGAAGTCAAGCAGGTGGACCTTCCCGAGTCGATGCTCCGCGCCATGGCCAAGCAGGCCGAAGCGGAGCGCGAGAAACGTTCCAAGATCATCAATGCCGAGGGCGAATTTGCCGCGGCGCAGCGCCTCGTCGATGCAGGGAACATGCTGGCCACACAGCCCTTAACTCTGCAACTGCGGTACCTGCAGACACTTACCGACATCGGGACGGAAAAAAACACCACTGTAGTCTTCCCCCTGCCCGTCGAGCTGATAGCGCTGCTTGGCAAGTTTGTCCCAATGGCAAATGCGCCCGTGCCTTCCGCGCCGACGAAGCCGCCACAAGAACCAAGTTAACGGGTTAGACAAGATATGAGGTCAATTCAGGAGACGGAAGAAGAGGAGCAGACCGATAGCGAAATTACTCTCGGCATGAGGTCTCTGCTGGGCGTTTTCTTCGGCCTAGTCCTGATCTGCGGAGTCTTCTTTGGACTTGGCTACTCGCTCGGCCGGGGCAGCTCCCGGCCCACGCCGGGCCCGGCTTCCGAGTCTACGGCGAAGGCTGGCCCGAAGCCGGCGCCCTTACCCCCTGCGATCTCAGCCACCAATGAAGACGACTCGGCGAACCCCGCTTCATACACTCCGGGACCTGATGCGCGAGAGCCGGATACCGCTGCGGCTCCCGCTGCTCCGCGGCCACGCAAACCTTCGGCAAGCGTAATCAAGCCTGCATCTCCGGAACTCGCGGCTGATACCTCGCCTGCTCCGCCGAAGGCGGTCCCTGCGGTTGCATCGTCATCGACGGTGACGCCCGCTGCCACCCCCGCTACGCCGGCATCCGCCACGCCTGCAATGGTTCAGATCGCCGCCATCTCCCGCCAGGAAGACGCGGATGTTCTGGTCGCCGCACTCAAGAGGCACAAGTATAACGCGGTCGTGCGAAACGACCCGAAGGACAATCTGCTGCACGTCCAGATCGGCCCGTTTGCCACTCGCGACGAAGCCCGCGCCATGCGCGCGAAGCTGATGGCGGACGGCTACAACGCCATCCTCAAGTAGCTGAGCCCGCCCACATCCATTCCGGCAGACCAGATTCCACGGCGCTTCGAACAGCAGCCATCAGG
>Ga0206838_10074_pt1 | contig 32185 bp, 38 predicted proteins | sample Alteio_BWOrgCont_26_FD_152879 | JGI IMG/M metagenome (GOLD analysis project Ga0206838, IMG submission 152879) | Enriched cells from forest soil in Barre Woods Harvard Forest LTER site, Petersham, Massachusetts, United States -... | ecosystem: Environmental > Terrestrial > Soil > Temperate forest >...
AAATAATCAGGCCTATCCTGCAAAAAGCCTATCATTTGGGTCTTCTCGATCGCCAGCAAGAATACACCCCCGGCACAGGCAGCGCCTCAAAAACCTACCGCTACTGGCCCCTGTAATTGTGCCTCTGCGGGCTGGGGGGATTAAGTTTTGTAAATAAATTCCATCTCAAAGGCAATTCTTGATCTTCACGCACTTTATTAGGTCATCACTTTCTTATTATCAAAGGAGACAATATGTGGGTTGAATCCCAGGTTCAATTCGGGGGGCGCGTCCGAAAAAAACTATTGGCGAGTGTTTTGATGCTCTCTCCTCTTGGCATGGCTCCTCCTGCTCACGGGGCACCTGCTTCTACGGCACCCTCTAACAATGTGTGGGTTTTTAAAACGGACAAAACATCGGTATTAGGATATTTATTATTTTTCGGCATGGGCACAAGTTTAGCCACTGTGGGCGCAGCGATAACGCAATTAATTAGATTCTCGATTGCAAGAAATAATGGTCGTACCCTCGGGGTAAAATTTCCTACAGAAGCTCCGCAGCTTACAGAGTTTAGATGGGCATTATCATCTGAAGAACGAGCAGCCTATGACAAATTCCTAATACAAGGGGGAAATGAGCCCTTTATAGCTAGCGGTTTGCTTGTGGACCCAAAAGGGGTTAAATTTCCAGTAAACGTAACCTTAAGTAGACGCGAAAATTTACCCGGTATTGACATGCATATCTCACGCTGCTAGAACCCGAGTGGGATTTATATTAAGTTTTGTAAACTTAAAAAACAAAAGGCGCATTTTTTCATCTGGACGGGTCTTATACCTATAGTGTTGGAACACCGTATTGTTAGGAATTGAGATAATCGAAGGAGACAAAATGCAAGTAAATAATTCCCCCGTTCAGTTTGGTGGTTTAGGTCGTAGCTTGTTATTAGGTACTACCCTTGGTCTAGCCACTGCAGGAGCTGTAACCACTACTTCAGCTTTGGATGATAGTGCTGCTATTACAGCTGGCAGAAAACTTGTAAAGGCAGTAGGAAATCGACAACTGATAAATAGAACCGAGCTAACCCCACTTCTCACTCCAGCATCTGCAGGTACGCTTTTAGGCTTAATTGTCGTAATAATGAATTCAGTTGCCCAAAGTAAGATTAAACGGCTTACTCTAAATATTGCAGATCTGGAGGGTAAGAATAATGAACTTCAGGTAAAAGTCTCAGACTCAGAAGGAAAAGTTAAGACCCTAAAATTGGATATACAGAAACTTGAAGGTAAGCTCGCAGAAATAAGTGAAGCACATACAGATCTTCAGTTAAAAACCGGGGCAAAGTCGGCTCAAATAGAGAAATTGAGCGCGGAGTTATTATCTTTGTTAGCCCAAACAGAAGGTGCTCAAAAGATAGATCTAGGTAAGGTGACGGTCCATATTAAGGGATTAACAACGGACTATGAACTCTCCGTGAAACCATCACCAACCGGGCAAGCCCAACTCGTTATCACTGCGATTACCCCCAAAAAGCCCTAATAAATTCCTCAGGGCTGGCTTAACCGCCAGCCCTGTTTTATAAATTAATTTAACCAATCATAAAAACAAAACTTTATAAAATAACACGCTTCTCCTGTAAATTCTTTTTATACCTACATCGAGGGCTATATACGTAGTGTGATTTGAGAAGAGAGAGAACGAAGGGGAGGGACTGTGTATGGTGAATGCTTATGTTTCAACTGTGGGGACTAATCCTGTGCTGACTACATTGGAGGAAGCGCAAGCGCGAATAAAAACTTTGGAAGCACAACTTGCTTCCACTCATCCTGAATTCCCTCAACGAACTGCACCCCCATGTGAACCGTCTTTTAATAGTTTTATTCCCGGTATTCATACCGATGGAAGTTTTGGGGGGTTACCTATACCGGCAGACAAAAGTACGGAAGATACCTTAACCGATGTAGGTTTAATGGCGTTACCCCTAATAGCAGGTGCGTTTCTACCGGGAGGAATTCTGATAGGTGGCGCGATCAATGCCGCAACCAGTGTGATCGGAGATTTAATTCACGGTAGAAAAGTCAATTATGGAGAAGCCGCAAAACAGTTTGGCCTGGGGATGCTTTTCGGTGGTGTTGGAAAAGTCGTTTCAAAAATCGGCGGGTTCTTTTCAAAATTAGCAGGTAAAACGCCGGGTCTTAAAAATGCCCCCGTTATTAAACATTTAACACCAGCCGCAAAAGCACGAAGAGCGGAAGCAAGACGACTAGCAAGTGAGGCACGAACTGATCAGAAAATAATTTGGAAACAATCTCGCATTGTTGGAGGACGTCATCGTCTAGGTCCTACTAGCAAACGAGCGCATATGAGCCACGAACCAGCGCCAACACCAGCAATTGCACCAGAACCAATACCTACATCTGCACCTGCTGTACGCCCAGTAGGAGAACAATCTTCATTCACACATATTGAGCAACCTAATGTGAACTTAAACGTCTCAAATAGGCCTCCTGCAATTACAAATGTGGAGCATTCTGGAGAATATCCTTCATTTACACATATTGACCAACCCAATATAAACTTTAACACCTCACCTGTGCCGCCTGTAATTAGACCTAATCATTTTACTCAACCTGGGGCCGCCAGACTCGCTGAGGGTGTTTGTTTAGGGTTCTAACCAGAAGTGAATGTGAATAACAAAAAGCCGGCGCATCATCTGCGCCGGCTTTGCCTCTCCCCCAAAACCTTGGGGAAGAGGCAGGGAATGTTATGCGGCGGGGATTTCGATTAGAAATCCTTGGCGTGTTACATTCCCGGTGAGGAGGTTGCCTGAAATATTTTCGCCGCCTCGCCAAAAACGGTGGCGGCTTGGCTTCGTACCAGCCAGCTTTCGTCTTTTAATAGGGGCAACGCGTTGGGTAACAGTTCTACCACCAGCTCCGGCTGGATATGGACCATGTCAATCATGGCTTGTAGCGCTGAATGTCGGACCAGCCAATGTTTATCTTTCAATGCCGACTGAAGCGATCCAAAAGAAGGCCGCCCTATCTTGGCGAGCGCTTCGGCGGAATTTTTTCTGACCGCGGCATCCTCGTTACTGAAGGCATGAATCAGACCCGGAATCGCGCTCTCATCGCGTAGCTCTCCCAGGGCCCAGGCTGCGGTGGCGACGACGCTGGGGGAATTGTCTTTCAGTTGATGGTGCAAGGAGGGGATGGCCTCAAAGACGATGCCCAACCCGGACACTCTTGATTTTTTTGCGGGCAGCATTCTGTTTTGGCGCATCGGCAACGGATAGAGCTGAGCGTCATATTCGGCGTCATATCCGGCGCGGTGAACCTGTTCGATGGTTTCTTCCAGTGTCTCAAACACGGTGCTTTCCGTGCCATAGGGGTGCGGAATCAAGCGGGTTCCTTCGGTGGTTTTAATGCCCACGGCCGGAACCACGTAACGCACCGCCGACGAATGGCCGGGCTTGGTTTGCTTTTTGATGTAGATGATATCCATCAGGCTTGTACGGTTTGAATGGCCTCTGCCAGGTATTCAATCAGATCAGTGGCTGTCAGGCAATACTCGGTTAATGCCTCGGCCGCCTTGTCTCCGGAAAGGCCATGCAAATAGACGGCCACGCGAGCCGCCCGGTCCGGCGGTAACCCTTGCGCTAAAAATCCAGCTACGATGCCGGTTAACACATCTCCGCTTCCTGCGGTTGCCATGCCGGGATTGCCGGTCGGGTTAATCCACATCCGCTGGTTACTGCCGTAAATAACAGTGGAGGCGGACTTCAAGGCCACCGTGGCGTTATATTTTTCCGCCGTTTGCCGACAGGCGCTTAGCAGATCGTTTTGTATCGCATGTTTATCGATGCCGGTCAGTCGGGCACATTCGCCCAGGTGAGGTGTCAGCACAAACCTTGGTGAGAATTTCGGAACATGGGACAACATGCTCAAGCAATTTAACCCATCCGCGTCAATCACCACCGGGCCTTCAAACTGGTGGACTAAAAACTGAAGCAGCCTCTCGGTAAATTGCTGTGCACTTTCAGAGTGGGTTAACCCAGGGCCAAAGGCCACAGTCGTGGTTTTTTCCCACAAGGATGCCAGTGCTTCAAACGCTTCCGGTTTAATTACGCCTTCCGCTGTTTCAGGCAAGGAGTGGCAAATAATTTCAGGCGGCAATTGTACGCGCTCAAACGCACTTTCCACCGAAGCCAACGTCACAATGCCGGCGCCGGATTTCAAGGCGGCTTTTGCCACCATGGCGGCGGCTCCCGGCATATCGTGGCTGCCTGCAATCACCAGCACCGATCCGTAAGAATACTTATGCGACAACCCATGGTGCTTGGGCATCCGATTTCGAATCATCTTGGGTGTCATTAAATAGATCCGGCTGGGGTCTGCCTCGATTAGGGTCGGCGGAATCCCGATATCCACCACATCCACTTGCCCGGCATAGCCTTTACCCGGATATAAATACAAACCCGGTTTGGGTGCGGCAAATGTCACGGTGTAATCCGCCTGAACGGCCACTCCCATCACTTCACCGGTTGCACTATGCACCCCGGATGGCAGGTCAACGGCAACGGTATAAGCGCCACAATCGTTTATGGCATTCACCAAGTCCCGATGATACCCTTCAATCGAGCGGGACAGCCCGCTGCCAAAAAGCGCATCCACCACAATGTCACTGGTGGCCAGTGTTTCTGAAATCTGATCATCCATCACGGCATGAATGGTGGTGACGGGATAATTTTTCAGCAATTTGAAGTTGGCCAGGGTATCGCCTGTCATTTCTTCGGGCAAACCGGCATGAATCACCACCACCTGTAAAGTCCCTGCCATGGCAAGTTTTCTCGCGCAGGCAAAACCATCTCCCCCGTTATTACCTTTTCCACAAACCAGGGTCACCTGCGGTCTTCGCATTTCCAGCTTCTCAGCCAGATGAAGCACCTTGGCGGCCACGTTTCGTCCGGCCTCTTCCATCAGCAAAATACCGGGAATGCCCAGCTCCTGAATCGCGCGTTTGTCGATAGGGTCCAGATTGGGGATGAGTTTCATACATGCCTCTCGAATAAGGTTACTATTATAATGAATACAAATCCACGTGACCTCATCTTGATATGGGAAGTAAATGAGAGAGATATTTCGTCTTATTTTAGGCAGTCTGCTGCTGATGGCGTTGGGCTTTACGGTTCTGAAAAACCAGGCGGAGCCGGTCAAGAATTTAATGCGCGATGCCGATTTGATCCGGGTGGGGATCAGTGATGAAACGATGACGCAACAGGAATATCCTTCGGTTACGGTGTCTTCGACTTCTTCCTATCGTATTCTCCAGGGCGATAAACCCATTTGGCACAGTCCGGCCTTTCTGAACGTTAGAATCACCCGAATTTTAAGCGGATTTTTAATTCACCCCGTCACCGGGGGCGCTATTGGTCCCTATGGGGGTGTCCTCACCGTTGAACCCGAGACACCTGAAGGCCGGCTTAGACTGACTCACCTGACTCGGAAGGGCCAAATTCCAAGCTATCGGGGGATTTTTGAAATTCTACCGGCGTCCTCTTCGCTGCAAAAGCTCATGGCGGTCAATGTGCTGCCCATGCAGGAGTATCTCAAGGCCGTGGTTCCCAACGAACTTCCGATTCAATACGGATACGAAGCCGTTAAAGCCCAATCTGTTGCGGCCAGAAACTATGCTATCCACCCACGAGAAAAGCCCTGGCCCCAGTTTGATATCTGTGACTCCCAATATTGTCAGGCCTATTATGGTTCCCAAACCGAGCAGCCCCAGGTTACCCAGGCCATTGCCGAAACCCAGGGCTTAATCGCCCTGTATCAGGGTGAACCTATCCTGGCTCTGTATAGCTCTTCCCAGGGCGGATACCGGGAGAGTTACGAAAACACGTTTTCCGATCCCATCACCAACAAGTTTCCCGCCACCCCACTCCCTTATTTGGAAGGTGGCCCGGACATCGGACCGGTTTTAAAGCTCGATACGGAAGAGACGGCCCGCAATTTTTATCTCAGCTGGTACCCGGACAGCTATGATGTGGCTTCTCCCATGTATCGCTGGCACAAAACCTGGAGTCGTCGCGAACTGGAGTCGGAAATCAACCGTAACCTGGCGGTGACCTGGCAGGATACGTCTACCCGCCCGTTTATCCGCCCGGCATTCCCGCCCAAAACAACGATTGGAAGCCTGAAAGACATCATCGTCTTGCAACGGGGCGTTTCCGGAAAAGCCATGCGAGTCGCGCTCGTGGGCAGTCATGGCACCTGGATTTTATCCAAGGAATTTGTCATCCGAAAAGTCTTGAAAAATCAGGGCCGTTTTCTCCCCAGTGCCAACGTTGTCTTTGATTTACACCGCTCGTCTGTCGAGGCTTTCGGCGGGGGCTTGGGCCATGGGGTGGGGATGAGCCAAATTGGCGCCAGCATGATGTCCAAGCACGGCAGTTCTTTTCCCCAGATCCTGAAACACTATTACTCGGGCATCGCTATCGGCTCGATTCCTTTAATAGCAACCGCAACGGAGGGAATGAAAACCACGTTTTACGCGGACAAACCCCATGCCACGCTTTTCGTCAAGGGAACCAGCCCAACCACGGTTCAGGTCAATGACAAGACCTTAACCCTTACCCCTCAAAATCTGTCACTCACGGTCATCGATGAGTATCTGAAAGCCGACAGTTTAAACAAACTGGAGGTTAAACCCCTCCAAGTGGGAAGCAATTCAACCGTTTGGGTCGAATTATTTTAATAGACAATCCCCACCGGTTTGATTAAGCTGAAGGCTATGCCCATCACAGAGGATTCCAAGCATAAATTAAGCCTTCGCCTCGTCAAGGCGATGGGTCATTTGAACGCCGTTCACCGGATGGTTGAAGATAAAAAATATTGCATCGATGTGCTTCACCAGTTAAAAGCCGTGCAATCCGCTCTGGACAAAATCGCCGAAGAAATTTTGAAACAACACCTGGAAACCTGCGTGGTACAGGCCATTCGAAATCAAGATGAACGCCGCGTTATTGATGAGCTGGTCCAGGTTTTCCGAAAAGCTCCGGATTTAAACCTGACGGTGGATGAATTAAACACGATTTTTTACAAAGACAACTGTTGTCAATCCTGAAGGAGACCCGCCTATGTCAACGGTATTAGAGGATACGTCCGTGCAAAGTAATCCTGTCCCCCATAATCTGCTCGCCGGAAAAACCGGTATTATCTTAGGGGTTGCCAACAAATGGAGTATTGGCTGGGCAATCGCCCAGGCATTGTCCAATGCGGGTATGCGCTTGGCCTTTACCTATCAGGGGGAACGTTTAAAAGAGAATGTTGAAAAGCTGACCGCTACTTTGGAAGGCGAAATCCCTCTCTATCCTTGTGATGTCACCGATGAAACCCAAGTCGACGATCTCTTTAAAAACCTGGCCGGCGATTTTGATGGCCTGGATTGTGTCATTCACAGCTTGGCGTTTGCCAAACGGGAAGAACTGGCCGGAGCGTTCGTCAACACGTCGAAAGAGGGTTATCTTCTCGCCCAGGAAATCAGTGCCTATTCTCTCACGGCTGTGGCCCGAGCGGCGCTACCGTTAATGGAAAAACGCGGTGGGGGCAGTATTGTCACCTTAACCTATTACGGCGGTGAAAAAGTGGTCCCCAATTACAACGTGATGGGCGTAGCCAAAGCCGCGCTCGAAATGAGCGTTCGCTACCTGGCAGAAGATCTGGGACCCCGCAATATTCGGGTCAACGCCATTTCGGCGGGTCCCATTAAAACGCTGGCCGCCAGTGGTGTCTCCGGCCTCTCCAATATGCTCGAACAAATGAAAGACAAGGCGCCCCTTCGCCGAAATATCGAAGCGGCCGAAGTGGGCGATACGGCCCTGTTTTTGGCCAGCCATCTCTCTCGCGGCATCACAGGAGAGGTTATTCATGTGGATGCAGGCTACCATATCAAAGGTTTTTAATGTATGTTAAGCTATCAACAAAGGGTAAATAGATGAAAGCAATCGAAATTCGCGGCTTTTTTGGTTTGTTGCTTTTTATCGCCATGGCGATTGTGACTGTTATTTTGGCGATTACGATTCCTTCGACCGTGACTTGGGTGACCTGGAACGCCATCATCGGGGAGCTTTTCCGAGGCCCCATGATTCATTTCTGGCAAGCCATTATCCTAACTGCGATTTTAGGCATCGCGGTCAAATTAATTTTCCAACCTCAAATTAATTTTCAGTTTAAACGCGTCTCTTCCCCGGAAGAACTCGAAGAACTTCGCAAACGTTACGATAAAGATTCCAACAAACCCAACTAAGCAACCAGTAACCGGGCGGGATGTTCCAAAGCTTTAATCACGGCTTTCATGAACAACGCTGCTTCAGAACCGTCGACGACCCGATGATCACACGAAATCGAGAAATAGGTCATCTCACGAATCACAATTTGATCGTTTCGAACGACCGGTCGCTTTTCGATCTTTTGTATCCCCATAATCGCCACTTCCGGGTAGTTAATAATCGGGGCTGAAAAAATTCCACCAATCGATCCGATGCTGGTTAAGGTAAATGTGCCGCCTTGCAGCTCCGGCAATGTCAATTTGTTTTGGCGCGCTTTCTCAGACAGTTGGGAGATTTCACCGGCAATCTCAAACAAGGACTTATGCTGCGCCTGATGAATTACCGGCACGATTAAGCCTTCAGCCGTCGCCATGGCCACACCGATGTTGTAGTCATATTTCAGAACAATTTCCTGCGCGGTTTCATCCAACGAACTGTTCAGTTGTGGAAATTGCCGAAGCCCGTCAATGACGGCTTTCATAATAAACGGAAGATAAGTGAGTTTAATATTTTTTTGCTGGGCAACCGGTTCCAGATCAGCTTTCAGTTGAACCAGGTGGGTTAAATCCGCTTCTTCCACATAGGTAAAATGGGGGGCGGTCTGTTTGGCATGAACCAGGTGATCGCCAATGCGTTTACGCATGCCTCGATAAGCCACGCGCTTTTCCCCAGCTGTAGGCAGGGACAGATCCGGCTTGCGAATTCGCCCCCCGGGCCCGGACCCGGATATACGGGACAAATCGATGTCCATTTCATGGGCCATTTTTCTTACTGCTGGGGCCGCCAGGACTTTACTCCTGGGCTGGGGTCTTTCAGCCACAGCAGTAGTTGCAGACGCAGTTGGGACAAGAACCTTTTCAGGAATCGCATCTGTTGTATTGATCCGGATAATGACACTGCCCACTTTTACCACTTGGCCTTCTTTAGCTAAAATTTCCCCCACTGTCCCGGCCACGGGCGCGGTAATTTCCACCGTTACTTTATCGGTCATCACCTCGACCATGGGCTGGTCTTCTTTGACAGTGTCTCCAGGTTTTACATGCCATTTGGCAATTTCCCCCTCATGAACACCCTCACCAATATCGGGCAGTTTAAACTCGTAAGCCATTTATCCTCTCCCATCAATGTAATGAAACCTTAAAACGCCAAAACATCCTGAATAGCTTGGTATACCCGTGCCGGATGAGGCATGTACACGTACTCCAACGTGTAGGGAAATGGGGTATCCAGGCCGGCAACCCGTAAAATGGGGGCTTCCAGGTATTCTACGGCTTTTTCGGCGATTGTGGCCGAAATTTCCGCTCCATACCCACAGGTTTTGGGCGCTTCATAAACGACGATGGCCCGTCCGGTTTTTTTCACCGATTGCAGAATCGTCTCAACATCCAGGGGATACAACGTCCGCAAGTCGACAATTTCAATCGACTGACCGGCCTCGGCCGCTTTGGCGGCTGCCTTTTGAGCAACAGACACCATGGAGCCGTAACAGAAAATAGATACGTCGGTTCCTTCTTGAACAATGTTGGCTGGGCCAATCGGCACCACGTAATCGTCTTCAGGTACTTCTTGCTTGAAAGCCCGGTAAATTTTCTTAGGCTCCATAAAAATAACCGGATCTTCCCCCCGAATCGCCGACTTCAACAGCCCTTTAGCGTCTCTTGGATTAGAGGGAATCACCACCTGAAGCCCTGGGGTATGGCAAAAATAAGCTTCCGGACTTTGCGAATGATAGTGTCCTCCCCGAATGCCGCCGCCATAGGGGGTTCGAATCACCACCGGGGAAATAAAATCCCCACCGGAGCGATACCGCATCTTGGCCAATTCGGACACAATCTGATCAAAGGCCGGATAAATAAAATCCGCAAACTGGATTTCCGGGACCGGCTTTAACCCATAAACCGCCATCCCAATGGCTGCCCCGATAATCCCGGACTCCGAAAGAGGCGTATCCATGACCCGATCGGACCCATAAAGATTGTATAGCCCGTCGGTTGCCCGAAACACCCCGCCATTAATTCCGACGTCTTCACCGAGGACAACGACACGGTCATCGCGCGCCATTTCTTCATGCAGTGCGGAATTTACCGCTTGTAACAAGGTCATCTCAGCCATGAGCTTTTCTCATAACGGAAACTCCCCTTCATTGGTCAATTCCAGCCCCTGTTCGTTTTCCAGAACCGCTTTTTTCTGATCCGCCAAAACCTGGGTTTCGTAAGAGTATACCTCGGTAAACAGTGTCTCCCAGGCAGGCTGTGGAACACTTTCAGCCAGTTTCACCGCAGCATTAATCTGGTTTTGGATCCGTTCCCGTAATTCGGCTTCATAGGTTTCATCCCATAGATCATATGATTTCAACACCGATTGAAACCGTAGAATCGGGTCTTGCGCCAGCCATTGGTCTGTTTCAGCCTGGCTTCGGTAGCGTGTCGGGTCGTCTGAGGAAGAATGCGGCCCGACCCGATAGGTTTTCAATTCCAAAAACGTCGGCCCTTCGCCCTTGCGGCCTCGTTCGACGGCTTCTTTTGTGGCGTGATAAACCGCCAGAATATCATTGCCATCCACTTGGATGCCCGGCATTCCGTACGCCTTGGCCTTGTCGGCTAGAACCTCCACGGCGGTCTGCTTATTGACCGGGACTGAAATCGCAAACTGGTTATTCACCAACACAAAAATACAGGGTGCTTTAAACGTGGCGGCAAAGTTCATCCCCGAATGAAAATCGTTGGACGAAGTTGCCCCGTCGCCAAAATACGTGATGACCACACTGTCATCCCCGCGAGATTTAGCCGCAATCGCGCAGCCGGCTCCCTGGATAATCTGCGTGCCGATGACACTGGAAATGGACAAGAAATGGTTATGGCGGCTGGTATAATGAACCGGCATCTGCTTGCCTTCGGCCAGATCCTGGGCATTTCCAAACAGGTTGTTCATCATCGTCTGTAACGGTACCCCACGGTGCAACGCCACCCCTGCCTGACGATAGGATGAAAAGACCCAGTCCCGTTGCTCAAGCGCAAAAGCAGTTCCAATCTGACAAGCCTCTTCACCCAAAGACCCCGCGTAAAAGCCGATACGTCCTTGCCTTTGAAGCTTAAAGCCTCGGTCGTCATATTCGCGCGTCATCACCATGGCTTCATACATCTGCTTCAAGTCGTTGGCGCTCAAACCATCCGGCAAAGCCCGGGCAAATTGTTTCGATTGAGTTTTGGTCATGGTTGACATCCTGAACATTGTACGACAGTTTCAGTTTCTTTTCGGCGTTTTTCCACAACCCCTTGAATAAAGAACTCCGCTGCTTTATACGAGCTTCGAACAAGTGGACCGGAGGCGCAATATAAAAACCCCATATTCAATGCCTGTACTTCCCAGGCAGAAAATGCGTCCGGTGTTACAAACTCTTCTACCGGCAAATGCTGCTGGGTGGGCTGTAGGTATTGTCCCAAGGTCAAAATATCCACCCCATGAGCCCGCAAATCCGCTATACAGGTTTTAATTTCATCATCTGTCTCCCCTAGCCCCAGCATCAGGGAAGATTTTGTGAATATATCGGGCCGATGCCGCTTAATCGAAGCCAAAACAGTCAGCGTTTGTTGATATCCGGCCCTGGGATCCCGGACGGGATAGGTTAAACGCTCGACGGTTTCAATGTTCTGGGCAATCACATCGGGATTGCTCGCCATCAGACGATTCAAAGCAGATTGATTCCCACGAAAATCGGGAATCAGCGTTTCCACCATGATTCCCGGAATTTCCGCCTTCAAGCTTTCCACGGTCCGGGCAAAATGATCGGCCCCGCCGTCAGGCAAATCATCCCGATTTACGGAGGTCAATACCACATACTTCAGTCCGAACCGTTTCACGGTGTCCGTCACTTTCTGGGGTTCTTCCGGATCCAGCCATCCTTTGGGGTTTCCGGTTTTCACCGCACAAAATTTACAGGCCCGTGTACAGGTATCGCCCATCAGCATATAAGTGGCTGTTCCCACGGCCCAGCACTCGGCAATATTGGGACATTTGGCTTCTTCACAGACGGTGGCCAATCCCATCTGCCGTGCCAGCGATTTCACCTCGTTATATACAGCGCCTGAGGGGGGCCTGATTTTAAGCCATTCCGGCTTCTTATAAGACGGCTTCACTGAGAAATTCATCGTCCTGGGCCGCTTTGCATAAGACATCCAAGTTGGTGACCACAATACGGCCCCCGCGCAGATATCGAATACAATTGTGCTGTTTCTTCAAGCGGCTCATGATGCGCACCGATTCCTCATAGGCAATCCCCGTCATACTGGCAATATAATCGTGCGGCAGTTGAATTTTCAAGTGATACCCTTCGGGTGTCTTGGTCGACCCATCCCGTTTCAGGTGATATAGAATAATTTTGGCGACCCGGGCTTCGCTCTTCTTGACGACTTGGTTGTGAGTCGAATAGTTGAACCAAAGCAGCTCTCCCATGGCAGAAAGCATCTGCAAGGCCAATTCCGGAAATTTGGAAATTAAAGTCCTGAAATTCTCCAGGTTAATATATAAAACGGTGGTGTCATTTAAGGCTTCGGCAGAAAAGGGATGGGGTCTATTGGTCAATGCGCCGGTCACGCCAAAATATTCGCCACTGGAGACCAGCCGTACAATGGTACTCTCTCCGTCCGTGGAATATTTCACCAGCTTCACACAGCCTTCGGCAATAAAATATACTTTGGACCCGTTTTTGGACGGAATGTCCTGCTCGTAAAAAATAATGGCTTCCTTGGCGTAATGCGTTTGAGTAAAAAACGGCTCTACAGAAGCTAGTTGCGTTTCATTGAGGACTTGAAACACCGGTATATGTCGAAGTTTATCCAATATCCCCTCTTTTTCCTTGGAAAGGAGAGGCACAGCTGTTGCAGGCGTCATTCAGGTCACAATCAATCTAGTTCAGTGTATGTATTATAGCGAGAAAAAATTATTTCTGAACTTCGATGGGAGCGATCTCAATGTCCGGCTCGGCTTGGGGGGCGCCGAAGGTGACCTGTCCTCCGGCAAGACGGGTGCCCTCCACCTTGATTTTCAAGGAATAGTCGGCGATTTTCTTCCCCCGCCGAAAAAACACGACACGCTGCTGGTTAATACCGGACAGCTTGTCACCCTCAACCGTGACGGTCGGGATTTCCATAATTTTCATTTCCCTGCTGGGAATTTGGGCCAGGTGGTGAAACGTGGCAGTGTTGCCTTCGACCTGATCCACGGTAATACTGGCTTGTGCGTTGGTAATGATATTTTTAATAAAGACCACGCCATGGTCTTCCCCCAATGTCCAAAGCTCTGTTCCTTCCGGTGAGTACATGTCAGCCGGGGCATCCGTACTCAGTATGGTGGCCTTAATCGACCATGTGCCGTACATTTCGGGGGGTAGGTATTTACTTTCATTGACTTCAACCTTAATCACCGGCGGATCATTGGCGGCGTGTGCCAAAGATAAACTCAGGAAGGCTGTCGCAAATATCCCAAGAATAAATAGCTTCTTAGTCATCGGTAAACCTCAAACGTAGACTCCGGTACTTCATAAGTAGATGATACCTCATCCTGTAGCCCCACGTCACTGACTTTCGCACCCGGTGGTCCTTGCCAGCACCAGGCAATTAAAGCATTCACCGCATCGCCGTCGCCAGAAAAAACGGCTTCTACACAGCCATCCGGTAAATTTCTACACCAACCGGATACGCCTAACGCCAGAGCCTTTTGTTGAAGCGATGCCCGATAAAAAACGCCCTGCACCTGGCCGGCAATGATTAATCGCACTTTTTGGAGGGCTGGATTCATGTGGTTAACCGATGCTACTGACTTGATTATAGCCAATACTGAAAGAATGGACAGACCCTAAAAACGGATTACACTTTCCCTATGAAAAAACAGCTCGCCATTTTAAGCCTTTTTCTTATTTGCCTTGCTGGGTTTTCTCCTGCGCAGGCTGAAACCCTTCGTGCAAAACTGACTCAGGAAGTCGATAAACCGGAAGGTCATGGCATTGTCGGATTGAATTTCGAAATCCGGCCAGGGACGTTGCCCCGAATTATGGAAATCTACCCCGGGACGCCCGCCGCCAAAACTCATTTGCAGTTGGGCGATCAGGTCGTCGCAGTCAACGGCGAGTCCATGCTGGGGTTATCCTCTCATGCGGTTGACGTCGCCATTTCAGATGTGCCAGGCGAGACGGTTCATTTCTTGGTTGCCCGCCAAGGTCATATCTTTCCGGTCACTCTTGTGGTCCAGTCCTTGGATGCCGTCCCGTCTAAACAAATTCAAACCTTATATCAGGGACTTTTTTAAGTCCCCGGAACAAAGGACACCCTTTTCTGGAAACTTGGGTATAATACATGGCACCAATATAAAGACTGAGATGAGAAGCCAAGCCTCGGACGTCCCCCTGAAACAAGGCATCGGCCCAGCAACGCCCCATGTCTCAACCCTGCGTGGGATAGGCAAAATTAAACAAGTTTTATACGCGGTTTTTACCAGTGAAGTGGGGCTTTCCACTTTCATTGCGTGGCTTTCCATTATTATCATTGCCTTTTTGCTGTCCAGCCGGTATTTAACCACCGTGAATCTGGGTACCTCCCAAATCAGCCAGCGTGATATTTATGCAGAAAAAACCGTCCAGGTGGAGGACAAGGAAGCCACCGAGCGCCTTCGGTACGAGGCCCATCAACGGGTGGCTCCCATTTACCGCCAGGATGAACAGATTGAAAAAGACATTCGCGATCGCCTGTTAGTAACCTTAGACGATGTTGCAACCATCAGAACCGACAATAGTTTGAGCGGCACCGAAAAAAGAATTCGTTTATCCAAACGTCTAAGTCAAACCGCCCCTCCTCCACCCAATGTGGTGGAAGCTCTGCTGACCGTGCCAAGCTGGGAATTTTTCTACTCTCAAACCTTGTATACATTGGATAAGATGATGAAACAGGGCATCTCCAATGAAGATTTTGCCACTGACCCAGAACTGATCGTCCAACATGCCTTATCCCCGAAAACCGGTTTTTCTCCGCAGCAAAAAGAAGCTGCGGTCTACCTGATTTCACAAAAACTTCGTCCAACCCTGTTAATTGACGAAAAGTTGACGGAAGATGCCAAAGATATGGCCGGCCAGAAGATTAAGCCTGTTCTGGAGACCTATCAAAAAGGCGATCTCATCGTCAAACATGGTGAAAAAATCTCTCCGTTGGCCTACGCCGTCTTGCAAAAACAAGGACTGGTCTCCAATGCAAACCGCTGGTTATCGGTGGTCGCTGTCGTGCTTTTATCGGTCAGTTTGTTGTCCATTGTCTGGGGTTATCTGTTCCGTTTTGAGCACAGCAGTTTCTTTAAACCAGCCTATGCCAGTTTACTGGCCGCCATGATGGTTTTTACCGTAGGCGGATTTTCCCTGCTCATCGATTTGCGCCTGGGATTTCCCATCGAATTTTATCCCATTGCCATGATGAGCTTGATGATTAGTATTTTTACGCATCCCCGAATTGCCATGCTCACAACGATGATGATTTTGCTGTTGTGTGGCATTACCTTGAAAATCCCCCTGGAAACTCTGTCCGTGCTGGTTATCTCCAGTTTGGTCGGAATTTTTGTGCTCGCCCGAAAACCGGTTCCCAAAGATAGAAACGACGTTATTCTGGCGGGTCTGGCCCTGGGTCTTGCACAAGGGATGGTCATTTGGGCAACCAGCTTTATTTATGACTCGGCTTCGGCTACCGGGAATTTAGAACCCTCTTTAATGCTGCGTTTTGCAGAAGGGGTACTCTGTGGTTTTATCACCAGTGTCTTCACGCTGGGGTTTCTGCCTTTGGTGGAAAGTCTTTTTAAACTGGTCACCCCCTATACCTTACTGGAGTTGGCCAATCACGATCGCCCGATTTTAAAACGGATGCAAATCGAAGCGCCCGGTACGTTTCATCACAGCCTCATGGTCGCCTCTCTTGCAGAGTCGGCGGCAGAAGCCATTGGTGCAAACCCCATCCTCACCAGAGTTGGCGCGCTCTATCACGATATCGGTAAAATCAAACGCCCGGCGTTTTTTATCGAAAATCAAGCCTACTTCGGGATTGAAAATCCCCACGACAAGCTCACCCCCCGCCTCAGTAAAATGGTTATCACGGCTCACCCCAGAGATGGGGTTGAGATGGGGAAACATCTGGGGTTACCCAAAGTTATTATGCGGTTTATGCCGGAACACCATGGCACGATGGTTGCCGGTTATTTCTATAACAAGGCCGTATTGGAAGAAGGCGAAGATCACGTCAATAAAGATCAGTTTCGCTATCCGGGTCCCAAACCCCAATCCCGTGAAACCGCTGTGGTCATGTTGGCCGATGCGTGTGAATCGGCTGTAAGGGCGCTCAAAAGCCCGACCCCTCAGCAGGTGGATGAACGGGTGGATCATATTTTTCACCAGCGCATTGAGGATGAGCAGTTCAGCGATTGTCCCATCACGTTTCAGGAAATGCATATCATTCGGGAAACTTTTTTGAGGGTGCTTCGGGGTATCCAACACAGCCGTATTGAATATCAGCAAAATATCTTGGAAGAGCTCGGCAAAAAAGCCTCGCTCCCTGTTAAAAATGGCCATAATGGAGACTATCGGGCGCCAGAAACCAATATCAACGCAGATATGCTCAAGGAACTGGAAGCTCAACGATTGGAAACAGCTCAGGAAGACACCGACATTTGTTAAACCTGTCTGAATCCTATTGTGAGACGCTCGTTTTAACGAATCAGGTTCATTGTGATTTGGCCTTATCCGAATCCGTCAGTTCATCGCAACAACTCTTCGAGGCGTTAGAATTTGTTTTACCCCAACTTTGGCAGGAGATCATGTCTCATATCGCCAATCTTGTTTCTCTACCCCAGGCGGGTCAAGAAGTTAGTTTCGGTGTTCTGCTGGTCACCAATCCGGAAATTCAGGCATTAAACCGGCAATTTCGGAATAAAGACGAGGCGACGGATGTTTTGACATTTTCCATGACTGAAGCACACTCCTATCAAACAGGCTTGCCGGAAATACAGCTCGGCGAAATCTACTTGTCTTTGGACTGGGCAAAAGACATGGTTGATTTAAAAACCGATCGGGTATTTAACGAACATGGCAATTTTGCGGATCCCATTGTTTTATTTCTAATAGATCGCCTTATTCACGGAATTCTCCACCTCTTAGGGGTTCACCATAACACCGACTCCGACTATAATCGAGTGATACACATCCAGAATCAGGTCCTTCATGTCCTTACACAATCCCCGTCCTGAAGAGTCCGTTACGAGTCTCGCCTCCGAGATTCACAGAGTGCCGTTGGGAAATAAACCCTTTATATTTACCACGATTCAGGAATTGCGTGCCGGCTTTAAATCAAAAAGCCTGCTCGATAGTTTTAATTTTGCCTGGCAAGGCTTGTGCTACACGGCAAAAACCCAGCGTAATTTCAGAATTCACCTGGCTATTTCAGCATTAACCCTGGTTATAGGTGTTTATACCCACGTCAGTTTGTTGGAGTGGGCCATTTTATGTGGTGTGATTGGGGTGGTGCTTTTTGCGGAATTGATCAACACCGCCATTGAACTTTTTGTCGATATGCTGACCGAAGGCCGCTACGATGAGCGTGCCAAAACCATTAAAGATACGGCAGCCGCCGCCGTTTTATTAACCGCCCTTATGGCCTCCTGTGTAGGTGCCTTCATCTTTATTCCCCATTTGCTAAAATAAAAGGATGAATAAAGCCTTTGTTCTGGGGTATCCGGTTGCCTTGCTCCCTAAAGCCGATTTGCTGAGCCAACTGCATCATAACCTGGCTGAAGGTCATCACCAGCATGTGGTGACCCTCAACCCCGAAATGCTCATGGCAGGTGAAAAAAACGAACGGCTGGGTCAAATCCTCAAGTCCGCCGATATTATATTACCGGATGGTGCCGGTGTCGTATGGGCTTTACGCTATAAAAAAGAGGGTCGGGTCACCCGAATCCCCGGTATCGATTTTGCCGAGGCTCTCATCGCTCACGCTACGTCTCACCAGGAGTCTATTGCCTTAATTGGGGCTTCTCCAGAGGTCAATGCGGCGACAGAAACCATGCTCAAACAAAAATACCCCGGCCTTGTGGTGACCTATAGTCATCATGGATTTTCCGAAGATAAAGCCGCCATTGCCCAGGCATGTGCACAGACCCAGCCTAAATACGTCTTTGTCGCCTTGGGCGTACCTGCCCAGGAGTTCTGGATAGACCAGTTTAAAGCGCTTTTTATCCAGCCTACCGTCTTTATCGGTGTCGGTGGGAGTTTTGACGTCTGGAGCGGGACCAAAAAGCGAGCCCCGGACTTGTTCCTGCACCTGAACCTGGAATGGTTGTATCGCATTACCTCCGAACCCTGGCGTATCGGTCGGGTCTACAAACCTTTACCCTCTTTTGTCTTTAGGGTACTGGCGGAAAAACACTGAGGATGCTTGGCTGCAGGGGAATACCATACATGAAGGGGTGCAAAAGGGTTTCACCTTGAGTATAATAAAGGTAATGGCAGTAAAGATGGTCTTCTCATGGCGCTTTTACAGATTGTAAAATACGGTGACCCGATTCTTAGAACGCCGGCCAAAGAAATCCCCAAGGTGTCCTCTAAAATCCAAAAACTGGCGGCGGACATGTTTGACACCATGTATGCCAGTGTCGGGGTTGGCTTGGCCGCCCCCCAAGTGGGCGAGAACAAACGGCTCTTTGTACTGGATTGTTCCTCGGATGAGCAGCCTCTGCCGCAATTGGTCTTTATTAATCCGGTCATCATCAAAAAAGAAGGCGCACTGATTAGCTGGGAAGGGTGTTTAAGTTTTCCCAACGTCTTTATCGATGTCAAGCGCTACAGCAAAATCACTGTTCGCGCCAAAGATGTCAAAGGCCGGACTTTTACCCTAACCCCGGAACCGGAGAGCTTGCTTTGCCGGGCCATCCAACATGAACTTGATCACCTGAACGGTATTTTGTTTATCGATCACCTGATCGATCGGTTTGGGGCAGAGGCCATGCTCAAAGAAAATGGCCTTCCGGCGATTGATCCCAACATGATTCTGCCCGAGCCGGACCTGGATCAAATTCTGCAATGCTCGATATAGCGGCTCATGAACCTTCCGACCTATCCGGAACTGGAAGCCAAAGTCGCTGAACTCGGATTTCAAAAGATGGGCTGCCTAAGTTTGCCGGACATGACTTTTGAAGCCGGGCAACTGAAAACCTGGCTGGCCCAGGGCTTTCATGGCGAGATGCAATGGATGGCTGACCAGTTTGAAAAACGCCAGTTCCCGCAACAGTTGATGCCAGAAACGAAGACCATTCTCTGTGTGGCCATGAACTATTATCCTGGCGAATTGCCCCAGGAGGCAGAAGCAAAAATTGCCCGCTATGCCCAGGGAGACGATTATCATGACGTGCTGAAAAAACAGCTTCGTCTCTTGCTGATCTGGCTTCAAACTTATGATGCCGATATCCAGGGAAAACCCCTGACCGATAGCGCGCCGATTATGGAAAAAACGCTGGCCCGCAAGGCTGGGCTTGGCTGGCAAGGCAAGCACAGCAATTTAATTACCCGTGAAATCGGCTCCTGGGTGTTTTTAGGGGAATTGCTCCTCAATATCACCTTTCCGGATGCCCCCCAGCCAGAGCCAGTCCGAGATCTCTGCGGCAAATGCCGGCGCTGTATCGAGGCATGCCCAACCGATGCGATTGTGGCCGACGGCGTGGTGGACGCCAACCGCTGTATTTCCTACTGGACGATTGAATACAAAGGCGATGACATTCCCCAGCCCATTGCAGAGAATATGCAGGGCTGGATTTTTGGCTGCGACATCTGCCAGGAAGTCTGTCCCTGGAATATCAAATTTGCCCAACCCACCCCAGTAGATGCGTTTCTTCCCAGACCCTGGAATCTCCGGCCCAACCTCAGCGAAATCCAGCAACTGACAGAGCCCGAATTTAAAGTCCGTTACCGTAAAAGCCCCATCAAACGAGCCAAGCTTAAAGGGTTACTTCGCAATGTGCGAGTATCGCTTCAGCCATCACCAGATCTACAGGCACGGTAATTTTCAGGTTATCCGGGGAATCGGTGACCATGAGAACCGGATACCCCCCATATTCCACCAGACTGGCATCATCCGGAAAAACTCTGTCGGTTGGGGCAGACTGATGGGCGTCTATCAACGTTTTTTTGTCAAACACTTGCGGGGTGTGGGTCTGCCATAAACAGCTTCTCTCCAAGGTAGCCTCAACCCAGGGCTGTCCGGTTTTGACTTGCTTAATGGTATTGCATACCGGCAATCCCAAAGAAGTCGCCATGGCCATGCCTTGCTGCACCGGTGCGAAGGCGGCCAAAATGCGATCCACCCGCACAAGCGGCCGTGCCGCATCATGCACCACAACAATATTCGCTTCAGAGGGCAATTGAAGCAATCCTTGCCATACAGAGTCCCGCCGGGACGGGCCTCCTTCGGTCCAACGGCAGTTACCCAAACACGCCTGATACTGTTTCAGCCATGGGGCGGCGGCAACAACCACAATCCCATCCAGCCCCGGAATCTGGCTCAGCGTTTCAAAACTCCGACGAATGACGGGCTGACCGTCCAAAGAAGCCATCAGCTTGGATTGCCCTGTCCCAAACCGTTTCCCTTCCCCGCCTGCAACCAATATAGCCCAAGTCGTCATAGGATAAGCCTCTCAAAATGCTGATAGGTCTTCTCAAAGCTCAAAGGAACCCCGTCGAGAAAAGCTTGCCCCTGTCCTTCCTGCACTTTGCCAATCACCGTCAACTCCGGAAACTCTGAAAGCCGGTCGGCAGGCAAACAAACGACCAGCTCAAAATCTTCCCCGCCATAAAGCACCCAATCCAGGTGTTGAACGTCGGGATGTATTTCTAAACGCGCTTGCTCAATCACAATGTCCACCTGGCTGGCCTGGGCCAGTCGAAGCACCGCATCGGCCAACCCGTCACTGCTATCCATCATGGCATAGCGATCAAGCGTTCGGGCAATCTTCTGCCCTAATGCCAAGGGCGGAGTAGGACAAAGATGCGCCCGCCGGGCTTGTTCAAACCCCGGTAAATCTTGCCGTAAGGCTTCCAGTCCTGCCCGACTCAATCCATGAGGTCCGCTTATCGCAACCACGCCCCCCGCTATAGCCCCGGTTCGTCGGCCGGGCGTTGCCCCTTCCGGTAACGTGGCAATCAGGGTGACGGCCAAAAAGGTCTTCTCTGCCGCAGACGTATCTCCCCCCACAATTTGAACACCGCTCTGGGATAGTCCTAAATAGAGTTGTTTGAGGTCCTCCTGTTTAAAATCCTTCGGGATGGCAATATCCACCAGTGCCCATTTAGGAATGCCGCCGGTGGCTGCAATGTCACTGAGATTTGCAGCCATAGCCCGGCATCCCAACTCATAAGGCGTAAAATAACGCCAATCAAAATGGACCTCTTCAACCAACAGGTCGGTGGTCAAAATCTGGCGGGTATCTTCATCCCAAAATGTGTCGTGGCGCAAATCAACTTGAGGGTTCAGCCCCTGAATGGTTCGAATAAAATCCTGTTCAAGTGTCATTCATATATTGTCGCCCAAACCATCAACCGCAACAATTTAGCCTTTGCCCTATCCCTTGAGCAGGGGGAGGCTGATTTAAATTGCCTGCCAACGCTTTCTGAGCACCTTGTACTGCGGCGTCAGGATTGGATTCACTGGCCTTTCGTGCTTGGAGAGAGTTAGCTGCACCACTGGCTCGTTGCAATTGCATCGGCTTAATCATGTCAACAACCTCCTTGTTAATCCCCAGTCTCAGTATAAGCCCCCAGCCAGTCAAACGCTTTTACGATAAGTAAAACTTAAGAAAGTTGAAATTTGGAAATGTTCGGCCTATGCTGACGTCTAGGTTAACTTTCGTATGTCGAACCATAGATTAGATAGGAGTTACACATGATTCAAATTGGAAAACCGGCTCCGGACTTTACAGCCCAGGCCGTGGTCGACGGAAAAATTAAAGACGTGTCCTTAAAAGATTACAAAGGCAAATGGGTCGTCCTGTTCTTTTACCCGTTGGATTTCACCTTTGTGTGCCCGACGGAAATTCAAGGGTTTAACACGAAACACGACGAATTTGTCAAAGCCAACTGCCAAGTGCTGGGCGCCAGTGTGGACAGTGTTTATAGTCACATGGACTGGATGAAAGATTTGGGGCAGCTCAAATTCCCGCTGATTAGCGACATGACCAAACGCATCAGCCGTGATTACGGTATTTTACTGGAAGAAAAAGGCATCAGTTTCCGCGGGGCGTTCATCATTGATCCAGAGGGTATCTTGAGAAGCTATACCGTCAATGACTTGTCCGTAGGCCGCAATGTGGAAGAAGTTATCCGCATCGTGCAGGCTTTCCAAACCGGCGAACTCTGCCCCGTAGGCTGGAAACCCGGCGAAAAAACCCTCGGAAAAGCCTAGAAATAAGTCTTTTAAAGTTTAAATCCCCTCTTTTCGCACAGAGAAGGGGGGATTTTCTTAGAGTTCATCCACCGTGAGGATACGGTTCAAAACAAATATTAATTACAATAAAAATAAAAAAAGAAACCGGACTTGAATATAAGTCCGGCCAATCGAAGGGGTATAAATACAATCTTATTATACGAGTTCTAGAGAAAAAGAAAAGGGCCTATGGCCTTTTTTCTATAAAATTAATCTTTTGTTTATATAAGGGGTAAAAACCTTAATAACCCAGCTTTTGATCGGCCATGGTGGCCTCGGCTTCAATCTCATCCGGGAAAAAGACTTTGTGAATAGCCTGAACGGCTTGTTTGGCCTGGGCCTTGTCGATTAAACAGCTAATTTTAATCTCGCTGGTGGCAATCATCTTGATGTTGATGCCCAGGTGCGACAGGGCATTAAACATATCGGCGGCAATCCCGGGACGGTCAATCATCCCAATCCCGACAATGCTGACCTTGGCTACGTCGGTATCATGCAACACCGCTTTGCCCTGAATATCCACTCTTACTTTTTCCAGCGTATCCAGCGCGTCCTGTAAGTCGGTCGCATTGACGGTAAAGGCAATATCGTTGATGTTATCCCGGTTCAGGGATTGAATAATCATATCGACACTGATATTGCGACTGGCCAGCGCCCCGAATATTTTGCCCGCAATCCCTGGCTGGTCCGGTACTCCGGTCACTGCCACGCGGGCCTGGTTTTCATCAGACGCAATCCCGGATACCGGTCTTAGATTGGACTCAATACTGTGTCTGTCCACCACTAATGTCCCCAGATCCTCGGTATAAAAGGTGCTGCGGACTCGAATCTGCACTTTCGCATGGCGAGCGGTTTCAACCGCTCTGGGGTGCAGTACCTGAGCGCCGACGCGGGCCAATTCCAGCATTTCAATATAGGTAATCTCGTCCAGTTTCACCGCTTCCGGCACAATTCGGGGATCGGTCGAGTAAACGCCTTTGACGTCGGTAAAAATATCGCACCGTTCTGCTCCCAATGCCCCCGCCAAGGCGACAGCCGAGGTGTCCGATCCCCCGCGACCCAGCGTCGTAAAATCGCCTTTGCTGTTCATGCCTTGAAAGCCGGTCACAATGACAATTTCACTGTTATTCAAGTGATATTGAACGCGTCCGGTGTCAATTTCCAAAATGCGAGACCGGTTGTGCAAGTCCTCAGTATGGAATCCAGCCTGGTGGCCATTCAGGCTGACTGCTTTATAGCCCATATTGTTCAGGGTCATGGCCATTAAGGAGGCAGACACCATTTCCCCAGTTACCAGAAGCGCGTCAAATTCACGGCCGGAAGGTGTGCTCACTAGTTCTTCGGCCAGGCTCACCAGCTCGTCGGTCGTATGTCCCATGGCAGAAATCACCACGGCAACTTGGTTTCCTTGATCCACGGTATCGGCAATAATGCGCGCCACCCGCCGAATCCGCTCGGGATCGCCCACCGATGTGCCGCCAAACTTCTGAACCACAGTTCCCATAAGCCAGAGTTCCTTATTCGTTGCGTTTATTGTCCTCTTATCCAACAATAAAAAAGGCAAAAACGAAAGAGGGTCCACCGATGTTCAAACTCATCCAGCCTTTTCAAGTGCAAACGGTGTATATGGGCTCCATCGACCATGGCCAGGATATTATGACGACACTGGAAACCTTTTGTCGCGAGCATAACATTCAAACCGCCTGGCTTCACCTCATGGGCGCCTTGTCCGAAGTCACGCTCGCCTATTATGAGCAACAGGGCCATCAATATGTTCAGCAGCATTTTGTCGGTGAGTTTGAAATTCTAAACGGCACCGGCAATATCTCTTTAAAAGACAACAGTCCCATGGCCCATGTGCATCTCACGCTGTCCAACACCGATTTCGGCTGTCTCGGCGGTCATCTCATCAAAGGCACGAGCAAAGTCTTCGCCTGCGAGTTCGCCCTCTTTGCCCTCAATGGCGAAACCTTGCTTCACCGAAAACCGGATGAAAAAACAGGCTTAACCCTCTGGTCGCCTCCGTAGGGGCGGGTTTCAAACCCGCCCGGATATGTGGCCGGAAATACGGATATCCGTGGGTTCATCATTGGGGTGGGCGGGTTTTAAACCCGCCCCTACATATGATCAATATTAAAATTCCGGTGGTTGAATTAATGAAGCGAGTCGTGGCCCATAAATGCCGGGGGCGGAGGGGTTTTGTTGTCTGTAACCAAGCCTGCTCGGCGTGAGCGTTTAAACATGGATAAAAACTGTGAATCATGGCCGTCGGCGCTGAATCCGCTTAGTTTGGCTGTAGGCACAGCCGGCATGGCAAACGGTGAATATTGAATGTCTTTAATATTTTTCATCTGTAATCACTCCCCAATATTGCTGATGCCATTATAAAACAGCTCAAGCCAAAAATTTGCTAAAATAATAGTTAAATGCAGCAAGTTGCGTCTTCAATTTTAATGATTCGCCCGGCCCGCTTTGGCTTTAACCGCCAGACGGCGGTTTCCAATACGTTTCAAAACGACCCGGGGGATTTATCCGCGGAAGCCATTTTGTCGAAGGCTCAGGCGGAGTTTGATCAGTTTGTCCTGACCCTGCGATCCGAAAAGATTGATGTCGTCGTGGTTGAAGATACCGAAGCCCCTGAAAAACCGGACGCCGTGTTTCCCAATAACTGGGTTAGTTTTCATCCCGACGGCCGGGTTATTTTGTATCCCATGGCGGTTGAAAATCGTCGCTGGGAACGCCGCCCGGAAATTATCGATCTCCTCAAACAACAATTTGATATTCGTCAAATCACGGATCTGTCGCCGGAAGAACATCAGGGGAAAATCCTGGAAGGCACCGGTAGTATGGTATTTGACCATATTAATAAAATTGTCTATGCGGGTATATCCCCCAGAACCCACCCGGACTTGTTCGAATCCCTTGCCCAGTCATTGGATTATCACCCCATTCTATTTCACACCACCGATGCCATCTATCACACCAACGTCATGATGAGTATTGGTGAAGGCTTTGTCGTGATCTGTTTGGAAAGCATTTCAAACCCTGAAGAAAGACAAGCTGTAAAACAGGCCTTGATCAGCTCAAAATTACACATCATTGAAGTGAGCCTATCTCAAATGAACCGGTTTGCATGCAACATATTGCAAGTCGCTAACCAAGACGGCCAGCTATTTCTGGTCATGTCTCAAACTGCGGAAAACGCATTCACATCCGAGCAAAAACAAGCGCTTTCTGAATACGCTCAAATAGTATCGGTCGCTATTCCCACCATAGAAACCATTGGCGGGGGCAGCGCCCGCTGCATGATGGCTGAAATTTTTTGTAATCGCCTATAATCTTTTTTCTTCGTAATCGAAGATGTCAAAAAAGTGATACACCACTTTGCCCTTGGGTACAAACTGGGGAATGTATTCTTCCATATAGGCTTGAATTTCAATGGGCATTTCGCTTAAGCGTGTATCGCGTTTTTGGTTGTTCCAGGCAATCACCTCGTTGCGATCTTTTTGCTTGGCATGCGCTTTGATCCATTCGCCCACTTCTTCGTCATTGGCGCCCGTGGCCACAAAGTCTTTAAACTCGTCGGCATTAATTCCAGTGAACGATAAAAAGACGTTATCCAAAGGGCAATTAAAATGATATTCTCCGACCGTCCCATTCAGGGTTGCCCGGCATTTGTCCAGCATTCTTGCGGCAAGGACATACCCTCCAATCATCTCGCGAGGGCTGCGTGGAAAATCCTTGGTCAGATCTTTGGCCAGCGTTTTCAGTTTTTCAGACACGGTTGCAGTTGTCATGATCTGCTCCTTTCAATGCCTCTACCATATTGCCCGATTTGAGGTTGCCAGTTATTGTACTCTAAAAGAGGTCTCCCGTGAAATTACTGATGATTGCACTCGCTGTTCTGCTTACCGGCATGGTTTGCTATGCGGAAGAATCCAAACCGCTCTTAATGGAACTTTCTACTTCAAAAGAAGTGTATTCGGCGCGAGATAATATTTTTATCAAGGCATCACTTTGGGCCACCAAACCTGTTACGTTATGCCTTTATCCCACTCATCCGGAGGCCAATTTCAGTTTGGATATCAACCGCGCCGGTTTCGGCAAGGTCAACATGAATCCCAGCGTGGTTCAGCTGAAGCGAGAAGATTTGAAAGACATCGATCACGTTAAACTCGAAGCCGGCCAGAGGCATCTGGTTACGTTTAATCTCAAGCAACTGGCCCCTATGCCGCCCAGTTTCTGGAAAACCGGAGAATACCAAATTCAAGTCAAATTCTTCCTCTGTGGCGCTACCGAACAAGCCGAGCAGGAAATCCCATCCCAAGGTCCCTTGCATTTATTGATTGCGGAATAATTGCAACTGTTTTTAGTTGCAATTATTCCCGCCCTGTGTCATACTCATAAATATGAGTCAACAAGAAAAACGTCTGAAGCGTTTAGCTCAGAAACCTCGGGATTATACCTGGGATGAGCTGACCGCCTTACTGAGCAGTTTGGGCTACCAAGTGCTCGGTTCAGGTAAAACCGGGGGATCCCGACGGCGATTTTCTCACCCCGATCATGGGGATATAACATTTCACCAACCCCATCCGGGTAATCTACTCAAGCGGTACCAAGTCGAACAAATCGTTGATTTTCTGAAACAAGAAGGATTTCTGCCATGAAAGACGTGATGATTTACAAAGGCTATGTCGGGTCGGTTCATTATAATGATGAGGATCAGGTTTTCTACGGCAAGTTGGCATTTATTCGCAGTTTAGTAAGCTATGAAGGAACCGATGTTCAATCGCTGCGCCATGCCTTTGAAGAGGCTGTAGACGACTATCTGGCGCTCTGCCAGGAACAGGGCAAAACACCGGAAAAACCTTTCAAAGGCAGTTTTAATATCCGCGTCGGTAATGACCTGCACCGCCGCGCCGCACTTTATGCGGAACAACATAATATCAACCTTAACAAGTTGATTATTGAGGCGCTGGAAAAATATTTAACGGCTTGATAAATGACTCGCCAGCAGGGCGTTGATTTGCGCCTCGGTTACGGCTTCAATTGTGGCGCGAAAAACTGGGGTTAATTGTTCGGGATGAATGGCCGACATCGAAATCGGCTCTGCGCTATCCAGGGGAATCTGCGTTGCCGTGCTGAACGCAATCACCCCATCCCCACTGGACATCGCCATGGTGCTTCCCAATTGCCCAATACCCAGGGCGGCCCGATCCACCAACAGCGACAGCTCATGAGGAAGTAGCGGTAGATCGGTTGCAATCACGATCATGATAGAGCCATCTGAACCTGGGGCTCGCTTTACACGGTCCAGATCGTCCTGGGCTTTTAAGTCGGCCAAGGTGTGGTGCAATGCTTTTTCCAGTACGGATCGAATTGTCGGATCCAAGTCCGCAAGGCGGCTGTGATTCATATTGACGAGAACACCCACGGTATACCATGTATTTCCCAGCTGAATGCGTCGCGAGGCGGAGCCAATCCCGGCATGGAGTTCAAAAGATCGCATGCCGGTTCCCGCCCCCACACGCCCCTGGGGAACCGGTCCGGATTGCGCGGTTTCAATGGCCGTTACCACATCCTGCGGTGAAACAGCTGATCGGTCTTCAATCGTATTAAACACTCCGTCATAACATTCTCCCACCACGGGAAGTGCGCCCGGCCATGAGGTGCCGTAATGCTTGGCGTAATAGTCAAACACCCCCGTATCCGCGGTGCCGACAGCATAAGTGTTGGTTAAAATAATCGGAGAATTTAAAATACCGCTTTGTTGGATATAGTCCAACCCGGTCAGTTCGCCGTTTCCGTTTAACATCCGGCCACTGGCCCAAAGACCGGTTAATGCCAGATTGCCGCTATGCGGAACAATCGCGGTGACACCGGTACGAATGCGATGCGGCGATTCTTTTTGAATCGTGACGTGCCCTACTTCAACGCCCGACACATCAGTAATGGCATTATAAGGTCCTGGCTCAAACCGCCATTGGGGCAAGATTACCCGTTCCATGGCAAAAACCGGCACCATCTGTGTTGTCAGATAAATCACCAAGCCCAACAGACAAAGAGATAAACGCATCGGAATTTAATAGTTGTAAATAATCATCGCCTGGGTGAGAATCTCTGCCGGAAGGGCTTTTCTGCCCTCGATAGCGGCCAATTCAATCATAAATAATAAGGCAATAATTTCACCTTGCAACTTTTGAGCCAGGCTAATAGTCGCCATGGCCGTTCCGCCCGTGGCCAATAAATCGTCTACGATAGCTACCTTACTACCGGGAGGGAAAGCATCCACATGCATCTCGATACAATCCGACCCATATTCCAGATCATACTTATGACGTTCCACCAGCCCCGGAAGCTTCCCCATCTTTCGCGCAGGCACAAATCCGATTTTTAGGCGCTCGGCCAAAGCGGCAGCCAGAATAAACCCACGAGATTCGATACCGATGACATACTGTACACCGGTGCCTCGCAGCTGAGCTTCAAACCAGTCCAACGTTTCCTGAAATAAGCTGCTGTCTTTTAAGACTGGCGTGATATCACGAAATAAAATGCCCTGCTTGGGAAAATCCGGAACGTTGCGAATCGTATCCTTAATTCTAGTTGCCGAGATGGATGACATCATGCGCCCTTTCTTCCGTTTGAGGTCTGTACGTCAAGCCCAGCCCTGATTGTATCACGCTCAACGGGGCTGTCATCATCCATGTTCTAAATTGCTGCACTTCCCCCAACGCGTTCACAAACGTCTGATACTCCAGCAAGCTATCCCAGTCTGTTTGCGCTGTGGTGGGCTGAGGGTGCAGCTGAATTTCCACCTGGCCGTTATTCAATCGAGAGGTGAGATAAGACAAGCGATTTAGTACCCCCAATGCCGTCATGACGACATTTCGGCTTGAGGATAGCAGCGCTTCCAACTGCGACAGACTGATGCGAGTCTCGGGAAGCTTCATGAGAACAGAAAGGGAGCCCTGCAAAAATTCCCGGGGAGAACGTGCCATGGGAATCGCCTGATATTTGCCACCAATCAAATGTATTATTTGGGGCCGATAGGTTTTTAAAAGACTTTGCAAGCTGTCTTGATCCGGCGGCAAATCCCATAGCACTAAATGCCCTTGCTGAAAAGCAGATCCATCGGCCAATCGGGTGCAGAAATGCTGTGGCCCCAGGGGGATTGGGAAATAATGCTGCGTCCCTTCACAATAAATTCGATAGGGCATCTGCTCAAGAATTTGGTACAAAAATCCTTCCATATTCTCTCGTCCCCGGTGATCAACCCATTGCATGTCCTCCGTATTATTTTTTGTTTCGGGTATAGGTCTGGAGGGCAAAGCTGGCTGTGGCTTGCTCATGACATGGTTGTCCGCTTTTTTAATTTCCGTGGCCAAGTCTTTAATCAAAAGCTGAATTTTGGTTGCCCCGTTATAGGTATTTTCCTCAATCGTAAACGCCAAATTAATCTTCTCACCGGTATCCAACCGGGCTTGATTCCAGTTCCAGTGAATGGCTTCCAAATACCGGCCTTTTTCCGGTGTATTCAAAATCAGTTTTAAATGCCGCTGATCTTCTCCCAGCAATCGTTGCGCATCCACCATTATTTTCTCCATCCCGAAAATCGGCAAGGGATTGGCCTGCCCAAACGGCGCCATCTGGGTCACCATGTCGAGCAAATACGTATTCACCTGCTCGGGCGAAACTTTTAAATCCACTTCAATGCGGGGAGACATTAATTCATCGGCGATGTTTTCCCGACACAAGCTAAAAAGCCGGGTTTTTAAACGATCCAATTCATCCAGTTTAATGGCAAACCCTGCTGCTCCACTATGGCCGCCCCAGCGTAAAAACATATCCTCTAAAGTGGAAATTTGGCGGTGCAGATCAAACCCGTTAATCGAGCGGGCGGAAAACCGCACTTCCTGGCTGTCGGCATCCACGGTGCCGATAAAACATGGGCGACTGTGTTTTTCAATCAACTTGGTTGCCACCAGGCCCACAATGCCTTGATTCCATTCCGGACTCGCCAAGATGATGGCTTTTTCCCCCGCCAATTCACCCGTGCGCTGCAAATGTTTTTCCGCCTGCAACACCCCTTCTTCCACCATGTCACGACGTCGGCGGTTCAGCTGCTCCAGCTTGGCTGCCAACTGTCGGGCCTGGTCCTTGTCCTGGGTCATGAGTAAATTCACGCCGTCTGACGCGTCCGAAAGCCGCCCAATCGCATTGAGTCGCGGGCCAACCGTAAAAGCCAGCGTCTGCTCGGTCAAAGGGGCAGTCTCGTTGATATGGGCTTCTTCCAAAAGCGCCTGAATCCCCAGTCTTTTGCGACGATTCAGAATCTTCAGCCCCTGCCACACCAGATACCGATTTTCCCGCAGCAAGGGTACCAAATCCACCACGGTGCCAATGGCGCACAGATCCATCAGTTTCTCGCTCTTCTCCGGCCCCAATAAAATCTCACAGAGCTTATACGCGACGCCTGCCCCACTCATCATGGCCAAGGGGGAATCCGGCGGCAGCAGTTTGGGGTTTAAAATGGCCAGCGCCGGGGGAAGGTGTTCCGGGAGTTCATGGTGATCCGTAATAATCGTGTCGACTTTCAGGCCGTTTAAAAGCGAGACTTCGTTAAAATTGCTGCTGCCCGTGTCGGTGGTAATCACCAATTTAACCTGGCGACTCGACACCAACCGGCAGAGCGATCCCGTGTGCATGCCATGGCCTTCGGTATGACGGCTGGGTACGTAATAGCTGACATTCGCCTTCAACTCCTTCAGGCATTCCATCAGAATAGCGGTCCCCGTAATGCCGTCCACATCAAAATCCCCATACACCAAAATAGGTTCCTCTCGCTGTATGGCGGCCTGAATCCGCTCAACAGCTAGAGACATCCCCTCAAATACATGACCCGAAGTCGGCTGGTAGTCCTCCAGATTTAAAAACGCCTTGGCTTCGTCCGGTTCGGTAATTCCCCGCAAGGCCAAGAGTTTCGCCAACAGGGGTTGGTTACCGCATGCTTCCACCAAAGCAGGGCTAATGGCCCCCAGTGATTGCTCTTTATACGTCCAAACCCGTCGAACCAAACCAGTCTCCCTCTTAAATGATCAAACCCTATTTCAAAGCGACTACTCTTATTCTACCAAACTAGGCCAGTTGCAACCCATTTTCAACCGGTTTGTCCGGCACGGCCAAAACCACGCTGCCATCCGCCTGGATAAAGCCTGTGACTAAAACCTCCGATTGAAAATCCGCCACCTGTCGGGGTGGAAAGTTCGTCACACATATCACCTGTTTGTTTAGAAGCTCCTCTGGGGTATAGAGCCGGGTAATCTGGGCGCTGGATTGCTTAACCCCCGCCTCTCCTAAATCAACCCAAAGTTTGTAGGCAGGTTTTTTG
>Ga0206838_10075_pt1 | contig 32161 bp, 27 predicted proteins | sample Alteio_BWOrgCont_26_FD_152879 | JGI IMG/M metagenome (GOLD analysis project Ga0206838, IMG submission 152879) | Enriched cells from forest soil in Barre Woods Harvard Forest LTER site, Petersham, Massachusetts, United States -... | ecosystem: Environmental > Terrestrial > Soil > Temperate forest >...
ATAGCTTTCGGCCAACCAGAGTGCACCGGTAGTGCCGTCACAGCCGCCCTGCGAAACTGTGCCGGTCAACATCGTTCTGACTCGCAACTTTGCAGTTGCTGGATGTGCTGCGCCCATCCAATTTCGAACCTGCCCCAGCACCGAGATTAAGTCGCAAAGCCGGTCACAGCCTGTGGCTTAACTCCGAAGTAGTGAGATTGCTTGGTGGACGGAGGCGGCGGTCCCAAATAAATTAGAACAAGTGACACTGACTACATTATGGTGTCAGTAGAGGTACATCAACAGAATCTCTGGCAAGTTATACGTGGATTCCCTACGCGAGCCGAATTCAGGTGCTATCGAACCTTGTGCTAGGTTTGGTTTATTAGATTCAGAGTGTTGAAACTGCCAGGGCTGAATGTCGCGAAAGCGGACTGAAACATCTAACTGGATGTGCTTCTAGAGCTTATCCGCCTAATCCTTAGATGAACATGCTGAAACTGGCTCCAGCACTTCTTTCCACTGTGTCGCTCGGGGAAATATTAAAGACTGCGATATATATACTCTGCCTATAAGTGACGAAGTCTGCCAAACCGCAACCCAGGCACCGTCTCGATATTCATTAGCAATATTGAGTCTGTTGATTAAGTAGCAATTATGCAAGCGCCCTGTACATGCGCAACAAACCACGTTGTCATTGGTTGACCGTGTGCTTGAACACCTCGTATTCTGACCGCGGGTGGTAACTGAAATTGGATTCCTTGAAGTTAATCGGTCATAGGTGCCGGAACTCGTCCCAAATGGGAGGCAAGGCGACAAATGTCGCGACCGGCCTCGTTCGCGCCTCACTTATTTTCGCCAGCTTAGCAAACCTTTGCGCCTCGCCTGTGTTTGCTTTCGGAAATCCTGTCGATGTTCCGACGCCGGCATCGACCGCTTCCGATGCAACTCCCCAGCTACAATCGACTATATCGGTTACGGAAAGACAGCCTGTACGCAGTGATTTTATTGATGATTTAGTCGACGCGGCCTCGGCTCGCGATGCTCAAGTAAATGAGTGCAATGAGGCCATAAAGAAATTCGCCTCGAAACAGACAAGTGTCAAATCGCATGCAAGCGATATCATTTACTGGATGTTCATGACCCGCGGAATTTCCTCCTCCACGGAAGCAGGAAACCTCATTCTGGACGAGAGAAAGAAGGTCACCACATTGGGTGGTGCCAAGCTCATGAAGGAAAAGGTCATTGACGACCTGGAACTACAGGTGGTGACTAGCGTTTTGCAGTTGGCTGCCACTGTGGGTTCGCCCGCTCCCAATAAGCTCGAGCAAGACAAGGCCATTCGCCAACTGGAAGATCTTGTTGGCAAGGAAATGGCAGAAAATACGCGCGCCACTTTGTTGAATCACGCCAACGACGCAGTGCCCGTTCCGTGCAACGATATTTGGAACGTAACCCAGTTGCAGCACCGTCTACAAACTACAACTCAGGCTGCGGCATTAAACGATCGCATCGTGGGAGAAATTAGTGCAGACCTGCACCGATATTCCGTGCACAGCAAAGCGTCGTTCGTATCACAGAAGATTGTGCGTACGAGTTTGTCTGTGGTGTCGCTTACGCCGACTATAGTGGGACCGGCTGCCCAACTTCTTTTGTTTGGTTACGTGTTCCTCTCAGGCGGCAGTGAAGAAACCAAAGTTATGAGAGAGTTGTATATGGATAAGCGTCTCGAAACCAGAGCGAGCGTTCTGCGAGAAGAAGCGCATCTTGTCTTCGACAACTTCCGCATGGGTGTAATGACCAAAAACCAAGTCTTGACCACGGTTTCTCAACACCTTCTCGCAAAGCTTACTTCGCCTGAGTTCGCAGATCAGCTTTTGACTGCATCGAAGTGTCCGACCGTAGATGAGAAGGCGATGCAGCAGGTTGTATACAAAGATCCATCCATCGACAGCAAAGTCATTCCTTCTGAGTCGACGGCATCAAGCGACGCTCACACTCAGAGTGTAATCAAAGAAGGCGATGCCGGCATGCGGTTTGTCGTCGATGCAGGACATCAGAACTAGGCTGTTTTCTTAGTCGAGAAAGCTCGTGATTTTGTTGAATCCGTCATAGATTTTGACGTTCAACGGCCGACCCGGGTGTTTGTTTTCATGCTGGTACGCGAACACCGCATCACCTAGCCATGCGTATCTGGGATGGAATCCGAGGTCTACCATTTCACGGTAAGCCTTGTCGGCTGTCCAATGGTCGACGGCTTGTCGATAAATGCCGACCATGGTGCCGGTGCGATCTTGACCCCACTGGCAGTGAATGAAGACGGGCTGCATGGATGAGTCTTGGACAACGGAGAGAAACTTGTCGACCTGTTCGTCACTGGGACGGCTGATGCCGTTCATGGGAATGCTGACGAAATTCATTCCCAGTTTTTCAGCCTCTTTGGACTCATCAGAAATTACTTGCCGACTGGTTCGTAAGCAAATGACGGTTTTGACACCCTGGTCTTTCAGCTTTGAGAGTCCGACCAAGCTGGGCTGTCCGCCTCTGAAAAACGTTTTGTCTGCCACTGTGTGATACGCAGGCAAATCTTCTTTGAAGGGCGAAATCTCGGCAGCACTTACAGCCGGCGCTGTCAGGAAAGAGATGGCGGCGGCGATACTCAACAACAGGGATGTTTTCTTCGTCATGCAATAACTCAAAGGGGTTCTACTCTTTGAACTATGCCACGTGACAATGGTAATCAAGCGGTCGGCTGCTGACTACCTTAACGTCTCTTTTCAATTGCCCATCGGCATTGCCAGAGTCCAATGGGTGAGGGGTTCCGGCTTTCGCTCATCCAGTTAGTTGATTGAAACTGGCTGCTGGTCTGGGGTTGTTTGGGTGAACCACTCACATAGGTCTGACTATCTGCTTGTCTGACCGATCGGCTTTAGCCGCACCGTATGCGGTGCGCAAGGGAGTGGCGAGCAAAAATCTTTTCGTTTAAAGCACAAACAGATATGCGAAAGATCAGTTACTTAGCCGCGTTCAGGTTACTGCGCAGTTCACAAATTAATGCGGGCAAATCGCCCAGCCCGGCACAAATGCGAATTAAACGGAGTTGTCATTGGTTGACGTAAAGAGGGCAGATGCTTATTCTGGGCGACGGTAACCCTTAGTCAAGTTGCACCGTGAAACCTATAAAAACCAACCCTGGCGTCGACGTTAAGTCGGAGCGCAGTAAGAGATTCATTTTTAAGAGTCTCGCTCCTGCCGTCGGGCTAACCCTGCTTTTGGCCAATGCCAGTGCAGGGCAAACAGGCACGACTGAAGCTGATACACAGGAACCGAATGCCTCTGCTTTGGTCGAAACCGATTCCAGTAAAGCGACGCTAAAACTTCAAGAAACAGTCACCGTAACAGCAGTGGTCGGCCCACAGTCAACGATACTGTCCGATCTTATTGATGCGGCAAACAAGCGAGATCCTAAGGTTCAGCGAAGTACAGCCGAAGTCAACAAATACGGCGAGAAAATTTTTCTGTTCAAGACGCAAGCGAGCGATGCGATCAATTCCGTCTTCATGCACAAAGGAGTGTCGGTTTCCAGCGAAGCTGGCGACGTCATTCTTGATGAGAAACTGAAATTAAACGGTCTCGGAGCCGCGAAGCTTCTCAACGAAAAACTTCGCGATGAGCTTGAACTACAGGTTATTGCCAGTACCCTCGAGCTCGCGTCTGCGATCGGTTCTGCGGAACCTACAAACTCAGACATTGATGAAGCAACCAAACAATTAGCTACTCTGGTTGGCGATGAAAACGCCAACAAAGCCAGGATTGCTCTAGCTAATCAGATGGCCGGACTAGTATCGGCTCCGGCGGGGAAGGTTTGGTCGGTTCCGCAATTGGAGCATCGTGTCCAGACTGCTGTTCAAGCCGCCGCTATAAATGATCGCATTGCCGATGATATCCGCCACGATGTGCACAAGTACAACACTCACACTAGCACCATACTCGGTGCCCACAGATTCTTGCGCACAGCGTTATGCATTGCCTCTCTCTCTCCCAACGCCATCGGCCCGGCGGCTCAGGGACTGCTGTTCGGCTATGTTCTCATGACCGGCGGCAGCGAACAAAGCAAGCTCTTGAAAGAGCTGTATATGGACAAGCGTTTGGAAAGCAGAGCCACCGCTCTACGTGAAGAGTCTCATCTGGCCTTCGATAACTATCGCGTCGGTGTGCTTACGAAGAACAAAGTTCTCGCTTCGGTTTCAGAGCAACTGCTGGGGAAATTGACTACTCCCGTCATGGCACATCAACTCCTCACTTCTGCCGAGTGCCCGGTTGTTGACGCGCACACAGTGGAGCAGGCGCTCGCCGAGGCTGATTCCGAATCGCTGGGAAAGAAAAATGTGTTCAAGGTCAACAAGCTGATGACGGCGAAGCATCCGAAGGACGTCGCCATGAAGGTAATGCCGCCAGCGAACTCCGCCCCTGTAGCCATCGAAGCGCCAAAAGCGCAACCGCCTAAACCGGCTGCCCATACAGACATAGACAGCGAAACAGACAGAACTTCCATGGCCGAAACTGAAAAGCCGAAGGCGGCGCAGCCGACCGACACAGACTAGGCAGAACAGAGTGCTGACGTCGGCACCTGCTTTCAATCGCTTTTCGCTTCGCACCACACATAACGACACTCCCGACCGATGCCTGTTCTTCGCGTGAGATGAGCCAGCTAGAACTCTCGACTGGGAGGGGGAGATTACGATCACGTTGAGTTAAGAAGAATTGGCGACCTGCATCTCTGACTTATACGCTTAACCTGTTCTGCAACATCTGGACTCTTGAGGAAAACAATAGCCCGCGCGGAAGTTAGTCACATCATTCGCTAAGTTTTTGTCACGCGAGTGGTCTGGGTGATTTCTGCCTGCGTGGATAGTTCCCCAACTACGTTGAAATCGTTCGCCTGCGCTTTGCCGGGCGGCAGATCGGAGTGTAATCATGTACGACACCAAGGAACAGCTGCTCGCGGTCAAGGACCCCGACGCGATAGACGCGCTTGCTCAGCGCGCCGTCAAACTGATCGACAAATTCCACATTCTCGCCAACTACGCTCGCGCCATCGACCCCGAGTCTGATGAAAGCGAGGTTCTGGTGGCGATGTATTTTACCGCCTGGGCACCGTTGCTCTCGTTGCATGAGATTCGTCCCTACGCCTTCGTGCAGCGCGCCAAGGACAATGTGCCCGCCGAGCACGATGACAGCAATCTCTTTCAACTTCTGCCAGTCATGGTGAGAAACCTGAGCCAGGAGGAAGCTGCCGAGGAGATCGCGAAGTGCGAGGAAAACTGCGCGCTCTGGAATGAACAGATCAAGAAGCCGGTTCTGAACTGACGGGAAACCCCGCTCAGCTCGCAAACGGTTTCCCAAACAAGAGGAGAAGCCGTCATGGATATCGGCTCAGGCAAAGGTTATCCGGCAAGCAAGCTGAGCAACTTCCCCCCGGCTCCGTTTGTTTTTCGCGGCGTAAAAGTCACGTCGATGGAAGGGCTCTTGCAGTCGTGGAAGTCTTCCGACTCGGCCATTCAGATACACATGTGCACGCTGATTGGGCTACAAGCCAAGGCTGCAGGAAGAAACAAGAACTGGCAGAAGCGGCAGGTTCTCTATTGGCAGGGCAAGGAGATCGGTCGGCATTCCGCCGAATACCAGGCTATGCTCGATGAAGCGTACGAGGCCATGTTCGCCCAGAACGAGAGCAAACGAAACGCGCTCCTCGCAACCGGCAACGCGGTCTTAACTCACAGCATCGGGCGCAAGAAAGCGAGCGAGACGGTGCTCACCCGCAGCGAGTTCTGTTCGCGCTTAATGCGCATCAGGGCTAGGCTGCAGGCACAGCTCGCCCAGCAAGCACAACTCGCCCGCCGGTAAATGCCAGTCAGTGAAGATGGAGGGGTGGAGCCTGGCTCTGCCTCTCCGTTTTCAGGCGTAAGCAAACTGCATCTCTCGCCGCAATTGTTTTGTGGCGAGAGATACTGTGGTAGATAGTAATTGATTGAAAATCCCCAAGATCGAGTCCACAAGCGGAGTGTAGCTAGTGCAACCCTGCACCACTACACGAGCTGTGTCGCTTAGTGTATTGGGTGTTTTATTTCTTGTCGCGGGCGGAGAGGACCGGCACCTTATCGTCAGACTTACGAATGGGTGCAGATGAAGGAGTCGCGGGCGTTTTGTTGCCGCCGAGGAACATCTTTTTGCCGACGAGCAATGTGTAGATTACCCAGTGCTGCATGAATGCTCGCAGTTTATAGGCGATAGAAGTAGCCATCAACGATTGCATCAGGAGCGCCAAGGGGAAGGCGCCGAGGGTGATGTCGCTCAGCCAGTGCACTCCTACAATCAAACGAGAGAGGAGCATGATGCTGCCGATGCAAGCGATCGTGACACCAACAGTGGTGTATTGGGCCAAGGCCATTAGGGTGAAGAACGTATATGCGAAGCCGTGTCCGGAGGGGAAGGAGCTTTCCGGATCTGTATGCAAGGCGACGCCATACAGCTTTTGAACATTGATCATGTCAGGCAAAGCTGTGAGAGGAATCTGTCTGCAAATGTATGGTTCAGACAGACAGGTGAGAAGGTAGGTCGCTACGCAGACGAATCCGACCCAGCCCCACCACGTCAGTCTGCGAATGGCCTCGCGTTTGGTAGACGACTTGATCGCGTGACGTATGAAGAGGGTACCGAAACAGGTGAGAACGATAACATCGCCCACCCTTGTATTGAGCGTGCCGAAAATTTTGCCGATCACCGGACTCTGCCTCATGAGCCCGTTTGCCCAATATGCAACTATCGTGTCTACATGAATAATCGCATCGTGGATTTGCTGATTGCAGTTCAAAACCCACAGCAATGCTATTCCGGACAAAATAATCGGCAAATGCGTTTTAGAACCCTTCATTGGCTCGTGCCTCAGGTGATCTCGTTCTTATGAGTGTTCAAGAGATTATAGCAAGGAGAACTCATCAATAACCCTTCTTTGCATCTAACTAATGAAGCTGTGACAGGGCGTGATACCGAATGTGATGCGCTTGCGTATCGCCGTATTCTGGCAGCCCGGCAGAAGAATACCGACAGAAGTGCTTTCGTGATGTTAGCAACGCTCGCGCGAGATGAGCTAGCCTTAACGCGGGCCGAAATACGTATTAGATTCCACGCCCCAGTGATGGCTAGAAGCTCACCCCAGTTCCGAAATCATGAGCTTTTACCAGCCTCTTTACTCTATAAGCCCGTGAGAATCTGATATTGCCTTTATCTCCTGGTATCTGATAGCACCAAGTGTCATTCGCCATTTCAAATTACTTGGTTTAACAAAGACCAACAACCACCCGTCCGGCAGCCACGAACGTCGAACTAAGCAACGCTGTTGCTCGTGGCCGCCAACCTTTCACCCGCATTGGAAACAGTGCCAGAACGGCTATGCCGCTCTTATAACAAGGAGACTACCTCATGGGACTCATCGTTCCAGGACTCTTCGTCCCAGAATACAATCCTGCCACCCTGACCGCTCCCAACGCCAAACTTGGTGAGCTTGTCGATGGTGTTCATCCGATACTCTGGCAGAAAGATAAGCCGAAGTATCCCCTGGCCAAGTTTGCGTTGATTCAAGCTCACAACGAGACGCCGGCAAACGACCCGTACAACGTATGGATTCATCGCCGTCTCGCCAAGCTGTATCGCCTGGAAGGCCAGTTCGACGACTGCGAGTTTCACCTGAAGAAGGCTCAGGACCTCTCTCACGATCAGCTCGGTCTTTCGCACCCCCAGACCCTGCGGGCTCTGGTGAAGCGGATGGATCTCGAGAAACTCAAGTTTCTCATTGCTCAGAGCCGCGTTCGGCAGCTGTTTCCCGGCAAGCTCGAGCGAATCGGTCTCGAATTGTATCGCGAGCCTTTCGATGCCGCCACAAGCGCAAACCAGAACTGGTGCGCCTCGTTGCTGCACGCTGACCTGTACACCAACTTGGGTGAGTGGGAAAAGGCGAGGGATCTCTATCACACGGCTGCGGAAGCGGCTCCCGACGAGGCGACCCGGGCACGTATCAACACCATGCACGCTTGTTGCCACCTGCATGTAGCACCGAATACGGTGCCGACGAATGGAGAAGGCAAGTGATCGACTTGAAGAATCTTCGAAACGCTATGCGGAGCGACAATCCGCGCGGCAACTCGTGGCTTGCCGGCTGTTTAGTGTTTGGCATCAGCATCGCGGTTTTTCTCTATGCCCTGCAAAACGTGCTGGTGGCAGAGTTCGTGGGAATCGGCGCCGTTCTTGCCGTTCTCTTCATGCTTGGCGCCGCCAGCCAGGCGGAGCGCAAGCCGATGAGCAAGGTGCGCATGTGGGTGACGACCGACACGAAGAAGTGTCAGGAAGTTGATTCGCTGCAATGGACTGAGGAAATGGGCCAAGAAGGCTCGACCATCAGGGTCATTCCAGGGACAACCTTCCAGACCATTCTCGGCTGGGGTGCCCACTTCACCGACGCTGCTTGCTGGGTTATCAGCCAGATGGCAGAGAAGGCGCGAGAAGCGCTGCTCTTCGAGCTGGTCGATCCCTCCCAGATGGATCTGACCATGAACGGCTTCACGATCGGGGCGAGTGATTACTCGCCGCATGACTACACTCCATTCGAGAGTGCGGAGCCCGATCCGAAGCTGACGAAGTTCTCCATCGCTTACGACCTGGAATACAAAATCCCGGTCCTCAAGCAGGTGCTGAAGGCCAATGGGCAGGTGCGCTATGTCGCCAGGCCTTGGACCCCGGCATCATGGATGAAGCCTGGCAAGCAGATTCGCGGCGGCAATATGAACTACAACTTCATGGATCCGTGGGGCGACTCCTTCGTCATGTTCGACATGGCCTACGAGGCTGCAGGCGTGCCCATTTACGCCATCACCCCGCAGAACGAGCCGGACACCGACCAGAACGGCAGCATGCCGCAGACCCAGCTCTCCATTCAGCAGGAGCGCGACTTCGTTAAGGATCATCTCTTCCCGAAACTTCAGAAGGCTGGACGGAAGACGTTGATCTGGGTTCACGACCACAACTTCAGCACCGCTGGTCGTCCCCTCTCGATGTTCGAAGACGCCGGCTTCCTGAAGTGCGTGGGCGGGTTGACGTGGCATCCTTACGAAGGCGATCCGAAGTGGATGACATGGTTCCGTCAGAAATACCCCAACATTCCCCAGCACATCACGGAGGGTACGGCGGTCATCTTCGCACCGGACTATCTCACCGACCACACGAATTGGTCGGGGCAGCTGACGACGTACAGTCGCTGTGGGGTCAACTCCGTGTGCTGGTGGAACATGGTCCTCGATCCGGATGGCAAGCCGAATATCGGTCCATTCGGATGCGGCGGTCTCGTCACGGTCAATCTCAAGACCAACGAAGTGATCCGCAGCGGCCAGTATTGGGGAACGGCGCACTTCAGCCGTTTCGTCAAGCGTGACGCCAAGCGAATCGATTCGCAGGGTGAGATCGAGAAGGTTCAACACGTGGCGTTCATCAACACCGATGGCACCCACGCTCTGGTCCTGACCAACAACGGCGATGCCTGCACGGTGACCGTCGAGGTTGGTTACAACACCGTCAATGTCGCGCTCGATAAGGGTTCGACTACGACTCTGACCTGGACGGCGTAACGTCCCGGCATTAGGAAGACTTCGAATGGAAGTGGGCTGAGTCTGCGACTCGGCTCACTTCCAACTCTGATCTCTTTTGCATTTTAAACAGAGGAGTTGCAATGACTGAAGTTCATGTTAAATCGAAGGCCGAATATAGTGCGCAAAACCAGATTCTCTGTTACGAAGGGAAGCTTTGCGAAGTACTGGCGGAGGAGCCTAACGGTGGCTTGCGTATCCGCTTCGGCAGAGAGGCGCGTTCAGTTTCAGCCAGCGATCTCGCCCAATACTTTGAGGTCATCCCGGGGTCTTACATCGGCATCTTGGATGGCAACGCTGTCTTCACTCTCGCCGCTGAGAAGTGCGTCGAGTTCTTTGTTCGTCGAAAGCTCGTGCAGGTGCCGGTGTCTGCCCTGGCGCCCCAGATCCGCGAAGCCCTCGTACGGCAGTACCTCGATCTTTTGGGGTATCGTATCGGAGAGCCCCTGAACTACAAGTGCTTGGTGTTCGGCGATTATCCGCAGGAATGGATCATGCCTGTCTTCGAAAAATATGGTCTCAGCTACAAAGAGATGACCATCAATGGAGACTCGCTGAGACTCGGACTCAGTCCGGCCGGTTGCACTCTCGAGGAGTTCTCGCACTACAACGTGTGACGACATCGTACAGGAGCATCGCTCGTGCAAGTTTGGGGCTGTGCGTGAACTCGCACAGCCCTCTTCTTTGAGACCCGAATTCTCGCTCGCTTTCTCATTCTTGGTTATGCTATACACTATAGTTATGCACCGCATTTAGTATTAAAGACAGGAGGGGGGTGTTTCTTGCAAATGGTATGTGAGAAATTTGAAACGATAGGCAAAGGAGCATGCCTTTCCCTATCGCTTCAAACTGCCACAGCCGACGAAGCGACTAACTAATGGATTCGAGATCTTGAGGTGTTCATGATGCCTGTTTGGCGCTCACATTCTCACTTCGCTTCACCAGACTTCTTCTCACAAACGGTATCGCTAACCGTTGCAAGCGGCACTTGGGTGCCGGCAGTGATCTTGTAAAGCGTGACCGTCTCGATATCACCGGCCAGAACACTATGTGTGCCCAGCTTGAATGGTCCAGCCTCGAACGAGGTCATCCGAATAATGAACGCCCAACGGCATGATCCTTCTCGCTTGAGAATACGAGAAGTCTGCATACCATCGTCGTAATAGGCGGCATTCCAAAGTTCGCGCCAAACTGGTCCTTGCGTGTCTTTTGACGCGGGCACGGCGAAAGCACCGGTGGGCACAACCACTGATCCCACAAGCATTGCCGCCAGAATAGCTGATTTCAAATTATTCATCGACAGGGTCCTTTCTATGTCGGCAACCTGGTTATACGCGGCCAACGATTTTCCGGAGTGTGAACGCCGGCGGTTGATTTAGGCCGCCAGCGCCAAATCTCTAAGTTGTTTCACCGGCACCACTGGAAGTGGCACCGGGTTGGAGTTTTTATCAGTCAAGTCTTAGCTTCAATTCCGTCGGCGAAGTCTACCCCCTGTTTTCGTCATAACCGAATATTCGCATTCGGAGTCCTTTCTGAAACTTCGAGTTGGATGGCCTTAGCTGGCATCCATCGTTTTCGCAATAGGGTGAAATTGGATGCTTTCGACTGAGAACTTTGAAGGAAAGTACTTATCCGCGGGGGGACCGTCGCCGTCTTGTCGCTTGATCGCAGCCGGCGACACTGCTCGAATCTTCCGTCGGGCGATGTCGTCGAGAGCGATGCGAGTGGCATAAACCTGATTGACTCCGACGGCGTAGACTCCTTCACAGGCGTATTCGGCATAGCCACTCAACTCTCCCGGCGCAGTCATGTTTTGCAGTATTTGGGACGGCGATGCGAGTTTAACCAGGTAGGTTTCTCTCCCTCTGAAAAACTTTATGCCGAATGCGCGAAGGTTTTCGTGGTACGAGGGAGTCTGCCATTTTATGGCTTCCCATAGGTCCTGTTTTCTGTCGTTTTCAATGCAGAACTGAACATACCACGGCACTTCCTCAACCAACAATCGCGCGACGGAGTGGGCTGGTACCAGGGGCTGCAGGTCGCTGTGTTTCTCAAACACCCAGTTGATTTTTTCTGGGAGAGTTGCAGGAACTGGCATAATCCGGAACATCTCTCCGCAGAATTTCGGCGTCTCGGCGTGGTTGAGCATCGAGCTGTCTATTCGAAGATCGACGGAGTTGCCGCTCAAGTGGACAGATCCGGCGCTCCTTGCGAAAACGCATGGGCAGCTGCTGTTAAGAGTGTCGCCGAGTGAGTGATGCCCGCCCAACTTTAGAAATCTGCCCAAGTGCGCCGCAAACGTGTTTGGACTGGTGCGTGCATTTCTGATGCTCAGAGTGTCGCGGCTGGTGCGTCCGTGTTCGCGATAGAAGTCGCTGCTTTCCAGGCAAGCGGTAACTTCGCCGTCGCGCACACAGATGATAGCTTTGTTTCTTTCAAAATAGCCGAAGGCGATGTCTCGTAACCTCCTGAAATAGAGGTAATTCCCCGGGCTCACTTCCAAGGCGACAGGATCGGGATCAAACAAATCGAGACGCCAGGGATCAAGCTGCGTTGCCACAACTGTCTCGATTGCGAGTTCGACCTGAATTACTTCCTTGTTTTCGTTGTAGCCAAAAACTCGCATCTGGTGCCTTTCTGAACTATGATTTCCGAATCACGCCGCCAGACCCAAAGACCTCTGCTGGCGCGGTTGCCAGAGATCAACCCAGGTCAAATTGTTCACTGATTTACGCATCTTTCCGAAGGTGGCTTACTTCTATCAGCCGCGAGTGGGCTGTGAAACAGAGCTGTGGCTGACGGATTAGGATGCCTGTGCTTATTGTTCTGTGATTCAGGACGGAGGAATCTTGTGCTTCTTCCTAACAACAACTACCTGGAAAAGCCTATTACGGATTGTTGTTCCAAACCTCTTTACATCTCGTAAAGCGCAATAATGGTGGTGGTTGCTGGCGCTTGAAAACCACGACTGGTTGGAGCCTCCGCAATTACGGTTGACCAGCGAGGCTCGCCCCGTGAGAGGTTGCTCATCAGGTTTGAGTGATCCATTAACGGGATCTTCACTGGCCCCGCGGCACTAGATATGGGTTTTGAAGGGGCTGTGAGATTGAGATCACGAGCGATAGTGCTACCGCCAGCGGTGCCGGAACGTCGAAGAATTTATGGCGAATGGAAACATGCGCTGGAAATACACATGGATCGAGTATGTATCGGGTTCCGCTATTATCATGAGCCGGTGCCTTCAGAGTGTGAAAGGAGAAAATGGCAGAGGTTTTAGCCGGGCTCTACTATTAATCCTGCTACATGGTTTAGTGAACCAAGGCAGCGAGAAAAGATTCGGAAAGCGAAGACGATGCAGTCGAACAACGGTGACTGAAGTCAGGGTTGTATCGACCGCATCGTCTTTCTGGGGACGTGCAGCGAGTCTTTAGCACGCTCGGATAATCGTTACTTCCCGCGGCGCATAGATGGTCCAGAACCGGTGGGTAAACCAGTTGAAGAGGTCTGTGACGTGCTGGAGATGTCCGAGCTGCCGGTTGATCTCATTATTGAGCGATAGCTGATTGCCGGTAACGAAGTCGGCTTCTTGGCGCAGTACCGAGCCGTCACCGCCGTTCTTCATGTCCACGTTGATTCGATCGTCCAACGGCTGCATCATGTTTCGCAGCCCCTTGAGCTCAACGTTGTAACTGTCGATAACTGCCATACAGGCAGCCATGACGTTGAGCGCGCATTTGCAGCCTTCGATCAGGTGAGGGGCCGTATCGAGCGTGCCGTTGTGCTGGCGGGGATGATCGATATTGATCCAAGCCTGAAAGCGTTCGGACGTTTCTCGAAGGCGGCTCTGAACCGGCTTGAGATTTTCCCAAGCTTGCGCCACGGCCGCTCTGGCATCGATGTTTGCGGCATTAGGTGTGACATCGGTCATGACTGGTACTCCGTTAGTCTTGGGACGGAACCTGAGTTCCGTCCCGGGTTTCTATTCGATTTACTTAGGCGATGAACGGCTCCACGTTTTGGTGCCCGGTCGCATCTGCGCGCAACTTCCACAGGTCAAGCCCGTTTATCTTGCGCGAGTCGGCGACCGTACGTGTCGATGCTGTTGCCGGCGAGCCGCAGATTACCGTGGTGATCGGCTGGCTGCGCCACAGCAGGCAAGAGCGTTCCATTGTCATTATCACCGCGTCGTGTGAGGGATCGAATGCCTGCGTCAAAATGAGGTCGATGTCGGAAGGCAGATTCTGCCTGCCTCGTAACACCACACTCTTGACGGTGACGATCTCGCGCCTGGTCACATTGACAGTGACGTTGCCGTAGAGGGGTGGTATGAAGCCGAGCCCGAAGCCGATGATGATACCGGCCAGATGAGCTTGCCAGGCAACGCCCTCGATGTTCGGATCGATGAAGATCAGCTCGATTGCAGCTGGGATAAGCAGGTCCCACCAGTGGTAAACCATGCGGTTAACCATGCCGGTTTCCCGTTTGAGCTGATACCTCAAGGCGAAGGCGATGAAGGCGCCCCAGACGGTGAATACGCCGCCGGAAGCACCTGCCATGGGCGAATTTGGCTGCCAGAAGACCGAGATGAGCGGTCCCTGGACGTCGCTAAAATCCATTGCTGCCCGAGTGTGCAAGTACGACACATTGGCGAGAGCACCGCCTACGAGGAAGATGGCGAGCCACCATGGCGTAGACACGGCGTTGCGAAACGCGGTCCACAAGATGATGAGCCCGAGCATGTTCATCGACAGGTGCATCCAGCCGCCGTGCAGCCACATGCAGGAGAACGGTTCCCAGAAGGCGTCCGGCACGAAGTTGGTACCGTGCAGGGAGGCGAAATTCAAGATGCTCATGATGAGCGATCGCACCGCCGGCGTGGGAAAGAGTGCATCAAGCCAGGTGACGAGGAAGACCAGGCTGATGCTGCTCACAAGCAAAATCATCGGCAGATTGCTGGGACGAGGCCCGAGCGCCAGGCTCACAACCTTGGCTCCGGGCGGAACTTCTGCGATCTGCACGTGGTCGTCTTTCTTCGCCCATGCGTAGGGAGCTTTCATCGAAAGTCCTCCAAATTTGAATTACCGGTTCCTCCGTCCGCAATCACGGCAATCATCGTCGCACTGCTAGTGGTGGCAGAAAGACAGCGAGAAGATTGGCATTACTGCGCGACGATAGAGTCTCCGGAATGTGCGAGCTGAAAAGAAATACGGAGTTACTGTAATAGAGAGAGGATGGTGAAACAAAATGATTCTCTCTAAGAGCTAAGCTCCTTCCTGGAATCATGAACTCATGTCCATGGGCTTTAGGGGGGATTCTGCTGGAAGAGAGGGTTTGCCGCCTCATAAGTATTTCCCGCACGTCATCGGTTAGCGGAGCTGATCGACGGTGTTATTGAAGTGTCGAAGCAAAAGTGACGGACCGAAGTTGATGGAGCTGATTCAATTGGCGAGTTGAAAGTTGGATTTGCCTCAATTGATTCAGATTGATATTGATCAGGATGAGAACGCGCGGGTGTGCGAAGTTCCGCGGGCGTGCGAATCTTTCAAACGCGCGAGACTCCGCGCGCGTTTATGCGTGTGTGCATGCGCGCATCCACACGCGTGTATATGCGCGCACACGACTACTCGTGCGCGCGTAATAAGCGAGTTGCGAATGCTGCAACTGTTACGCTCATTTTTGTGAACGAGAAAGTCCCACTAAGGACGGCTTGCAGGGCTGCTCTCGCCTGCGCATAATTAGCAGACGCATGACAATCTGACTGGGCTTCAAGATTAAATGCGATATTAAAAACGCATATTAATAAGGATGAAGGGCTATATATAAGGAAGTCGGGTCCGGCGAGACGCCCATGAGGAGGAAAATGCGAGCAAGCACCGACACGGCTTTCTTGCTATTCTTATTTATTCGTAAGGCGTGGCAACGGACAACTTTTGAATATCCGGGTAATAGTTGTAACTGGAACCCGCATAGACAGCGATCCTTAAATTAGGATCCTTCCTATGGAAGCCGCTAGTAACTTAAGAGCGGTCAGGACCATCGTGTTATACTCGTGCCTCGTTTCTGCACCTTGACAGGTGCCCAGCGTCATCCCAGCCCACTTCTGCCCCAAACGAACCAATAAAAGAAATGACAAAATCTCTAGTAATTGTTGAATCTCCAGCTAAAGCAAAAACCATCAGCAAGATTCTTGGTAAAGACTTTCAAGTGAAAGCGAGTATTGGTCACGTCCGCGACCTGCCTCGCAACAAACTAGGAGTCAATGTACGCAAGAACTTCGAACCTCAATATGAAGTGTTGCGCGAGAAAGAACCAATCGTCGAAGAGTTGCGCGAAGCCGCCAAGAGTGCCGACCATGTCTACCTGGCGCCTGACCCTGACAGAGAAGGGGAAGCAATCGCGTGGCACCTCTCGGAACTTCTAGAGTTGCCGGCGAAAAAGGTTCATCGCATCGAATTTAACGAAATCACCAAAGATGCTGTTTTGGCCGCAATTAAGTCACCACGCCAGATCGATCGACGCCTCGTCGATGCGCAGCAAGCGCGACGCGTGTTAGATAGATTGGTCGGTTACAAAATCAGTCCCCTTCTATGGCGTAAGGTCAACGGAAGATCCGCAGGCCGTGTGCAATCAGTCGCCGTGCGATTGATCTGCGAGCGCGAAGAAGAAGTAGATGGTTTCAATGCGAAAGAGTATTGGTCAATAAAGGCCGAGCTCTCCCGCACTCGTTCGAAACAGGCTTTCACTGCGCCTTTGGCTAAGTACAAAGGCAAGCGCGTTATCGCTGCTTCCGACAAATCGACGGCCGCTTCAATGATCGTCGAAAGTGAAAAACAAGCGAAGCAGATTGTCAAAGAACTGGAAGCAGAAGAGTTCAAAGTGGCACAGTTGATTGAGAAGGCTAGCCAGCGCCAACCGCTGCCGCCCTACATCACATCGACTATGCAACGTGAAGCTGCAACTCAGATCGGTTTTGCCGTCAAGAAAACCATGCAAGTGGCTCAAACACTCTACGAAGGCGTAGAGCTCGGAGCGCAAGGTCCGGTCGGTTTGATCACGTACATGAGAACAGATTCGACTAGAATCGCTCAGCAAGCCCAAGACGAAGCTCTCGAGTACATCACGAACCGCTACGGTAAAGAGTACGCTCCGGACAAACCGCGCGTGTACACGCGTAAAGCTAAGAGCATGCAAGATGCTCACGAAGCCATTCGTCCTACAGCAGCCGATCGCACCCCCGAGTCGATTCGCTCGTTCTTGAGCAACGATCAATATAAGCTGTACAAGCTCATTTGGGAACGATTCCTGGCCAGTCAGATGGCAGCAGCAGAACTCCTCACCCGTACCGTTGAGATCAACGCCGGAGAAGGCATGTTCCGCGCCTCCGCCACTGAAGTCAAATTCCCTGGTTTCACCATCTGCTACACCCGCGCTCCGAAGATGTCCGAATCTGAAGGTGAAGGTGGTGGAGACGGCTCCGGCGAAGCGGCTGAAGAAGAGGCGGTCAATCTGCCTGATCTAACCAAAGGCGAAGTTCTCAAACTGAAGTCGCTGAATCCGGCCCAACACTTCACTCAACCACCGCCGCGATACAGCGAAGCGAGTCTGGTGAAGACGTTGGAAGAACTGGGCATCGGCCGCCCATCTACATACGCTGCCACGGTGGCGACGATCGTCGATCGTAAATATGTTGAGAAGCTGAACAAGCAGCTCGTGCCCACGAAGCTTGGAAAAGCAGTCAATCTCTTGCTCGTTGAACACTTCGGTTCCATTGTTGATGTTGGTTTTACTGCCGACATGGAAAACAAACTGGACCAAATCGAAGAAGACAAAGTCGACTGGCACGGGATGCTGAAAGAGTTCTATCAGCCCTTCGGTGAGACACTGAAGAAGGCAGAAGAGAACATGAACAAGGTCGTCATTCTCTCGGATCAGAAGTGTCCAGAGTGCGGACAGCCTATGGCCATTCGCTCATCACGTTTCGGACAGTTCTTGGGTTGCGTCGGTTATCCGGAGTGCAAAACCAAGATTGCCCTGACTCGTGACGGACTACCGGTTCCCGAAGACAGACCCAGCGAAGAAAAATGCAACACCTGCGGATCGCCTATGTTGATTCGCTACGGTCGCTACGGCGATTACCTCGCCTGCTCGACCGAAGAGTGCAAAGAGCAGCGCCCGATCCTCAAAACCACTGGCGTCATCTGCCCGCGACCTACCTGCGAAGGTCAGATCGTCGAGAAGAAATCGCGCCGCGGCAAGATGTTCTACGGCTGCAGCCACTACTCCGCTAAAGGATGCAACACGGCGTTCTGGTATCCTCCGCTCATCAGCGGCGGACCCAACAACTCCAGCATGTGCCCGCAGTGCGGAACCATGCTCGTCTACAAAACCCTGAAGCGTGGCGATCAGATCGCGTGTTCTTCCAAAGAATGCACGTTTGCTCAAGCCGCTACTGGCGAAGAAAAGCACGCCTAAGTCTGTGACGCACCGTATATGGTGCATCAATAAGCCGAAAAAAGAAAAGGGGAACGGAACGATCGGTTCGGTTCCCCTTTATCCATTCTAAGGAGACGGCTGTCTCAGAATGCGTCCGCCCCCGGCCCCTCGAACTTGAACAGCTGAATGAGCGTGACGCCGCTCGATTCCGCAAGCTCTGAGCGGCGGTCGTCGGTGGCGCAGAAGACGGGAACCTCCCGCTCATCTCTCATGTCCGGCACATGCAGCCTTTTCAGGATGTTGTCGAAGAAGGGATCAAAAGCGGCCCCGGCGAACTTCATGATGCCGTTGGGCAAGACTTCCCGAAGCTGGCGCATTCCGTACTCGCTGCGCATCACCAGCCGGCATTCAAAGGCGGCAATGGCAAGAACGTTGTCTTCCGGCTTCATTATGAGCGGCGCCAGCTCGCCTACACCGAGGTCGGGATAACTTCCGTATTTCATGTAGGAGAGCGCCAGGTTTTTCCTGATCGCCTCGTAAAATTGGGCGCGCTGATCGTCGGAGATTGGGTTGCTGAAACCGTTTGCCCAGAAGGTCGCTGCCGATTTGACGGGGCGGCTGTTCATTGAATTCCTGAAAGAGTACTCGTACAGCCAATTCTTGAGCGGTCGAAAACCGGCCACCAGCATTACAACCAGCGCCAGCATGACAGTCTGTTGGAAAGTAAGCATCGTCTACTCCAATATAACTGCGCTCCCTCACAGCACACGGTGTGCTGTGTTCGGGGTCTTTAAGTGAGATATGGTGAGCGGGGGTCGCTTTCTAATTGATGTTGGGTGGGAGACGCATCGATTTCAATACTAAGGATCTGTATATGCGATCTTCTAGAGACTCTGCGGCGCCAGTGGTGGAAACCCACCCACGGGCAATGTTGCTAATAATGGCAATTCTGCCAACACTGGCCTGGCTGCGATCATCTTGTGGCTGTTCGGTCACAACGACCTCACACAAAAAACGGTATTGTTATCGCAGCATAGTCAATCGACTGTATCCATCGCCAACGTTCCAATTGAGCCACTGCACGGGCAGTGCCGGGCGGTTGACGTGTGCTGTTTTCCTGTCTCTTTTCCATACTTACCATTCTCGAACTACTCACTTTTGGGGGATTCGTCTATGAAAACTCAGATTCTGTTAGTGGTACTAAATATGATGGCAACTCTCGGCACCGCTCTTCCTGCGCATGCTGAACTCATTAGATCCAAGGCCATGGAACGGGCGGGGTTTTATGTCTCTCCGAGGGAGATTCAGATATTGGATGACCGTCCGACGATACGCGACTTCCGGGAAGAACCGCAGCCAGATATATTGATCGAACTGCCTGAGGGTCCTCTGGGAAAAGGCACACCCGTTTCGACTGGTGGCGCTGGCGGTGCAGATGGCGCCGGTGGGGTTGGCAGTGCTGGTGGATCTAATAAATGTCAATCATTTCGCAGACCTACAGGTGAATCTGCCGGTCTGCCCAAATCAGGCTTTGGTCGCGAAGGCAACATTCCCGCTCGCAGTGTCGGTCCAGCTTGTGCGCTGCCATGCGGGACATCCACCAACAGAATGATCGGACTCAAGGCTCAACCAATGGGTGCTCTTCTCGTTGCTGTATCCAAAACAGGGCGCCATCGCGCCGGCTACAATGCTGCCTGCGACTCTTCTGCGCCAGCGGCAAGTGCTCCGCAGTCTTTAGTTGCTAGCTACTCAGGTGGTTACAGCACTGGGCCTGATAGCGGAGCAGGCCGCGGCGATTCGCTCGTGCGTGGCAGGTTGCTCGGACGATAAATTGGATGAAATTTACGGATTCTGTCGCCAGTTCGCAACGTACTTAGTGCTTTTCCCAACCTTTGTTCACCAAATTTTCACGCTCATCCCAGCAGTATGGACGGTGGCGCAGCAGTACCCATTCTTTGTGCATTTAGCGGGGAAATAAATATGATGCGAGGAGTCGAAGGTGCCCTTCGAGTTGGCGAAGAAGTGGCCGAAATGATGCCGAAGATTGGTGCTGGATTACGTGACACGACAATCTCGGCTGAGACTTCTGCCAGGCTGTCTCAGGCGGTTGATGGATTGCGCAACCCTAATCGTAGTAGGTCGGTGGATCCCGAACCTTACGTCGGCGTCGTTACTGCCGTGCATATGGCCACTCCCGAACTTCCATACGAAAGGGGAGTTGCGGATATGGGCTATACCGAGACTTATGCACCATTCCGCCGCGCTGCCACTCAGTTTCCGCCAACTCGGCCTGATGTTCGCCCTTATTGGTCCAGGGGAAGAGAGATAGAACGACCAGAGCACTTCGCCCAAGTGAAGGAGTTGCAGCAGGTCCAGGGCACATCATCGCGACGTTATGGCATGGATGATGATTGGGATAATCCATACTCCGATTTTGGATTCAGAAGAATGGGCATGTCCCGATTCGACGATTCCGCGCCGCGCCGCTCAAGAGAAGAGTGGGACTATTTTGGTGTCAAAGTGGGAGAACGCGGTGCCCAGCATTCCGATGTGCTCAAATTGCTTGCAAAAGGCGAGCGCATTCCTGGTTCTTCCGTCGACACCATGTTCGACCCGGAAAAAATCAGAAGTTTTGCCCAGCGATTTGTATCGTCAGACTCATCCGGTCAGCAGGTGCGCATTCTCGATTCCCATACCGCCGTCTTTACGTCGGGTTGGGTATATGGAGACGCATCGAAGACATACGGTCTCATTCGCAGCACGGGCGAGCCCCTCGTTCCTACTCAAGTCCATGAAATCGTGCGAGCGAAGGTACAAGGCATTCTTCGCTAACGCGCATTACTGCTAGAAAAACAGTCAGGCAAGTTCGGTCCTCGGTCGAATTGAAGTGGGCGCTGTTTCAAGAGAAAGTCAACGTTAATTAATATTTGGACGTGCATGCAGATTGAGCGCGGCCTACAGGTTTCTCTGCAGACTCTCAATGCTATGAGGCAGCCCTGGTTAGAGAGCTGCCCCGAACTGTCTTTCGCTTTATCGCTGACTCTATTCAGGCCAGCTATCTAGCCGAGCCTGCAACTGTGCGATTTTGGCGGGATTCTCTTGAGCCAGTTTCAAACCGGCCTCGATGTCAGCACGCGTGATTCCGTCAGCATTGATCGATACGTACTTCAAGAACGTGTCGTCAGAAGTGGAGAACTTTGTCACTGCGTCCATGTTGTTTCGCAGGTGAACCATGCTGAAGAATGTTTCTCTGCCTGCGTCTCTCGAAGACCCCTCCGCAGCACCAAACTCATGCTCGGAGATACCTGGAATTTGGGCTGTGTGAATGGTGTTGAAGTTCTTTTGAAGATACTTCAATCCATCAGCGCCCCTCGTTGCGATTTCCAAATCGTGTCTTTGTGTCTCTAGGTTATCCAGATCTTTTAGTCCGGCTTGAATTCCTTTCCATGTAATCTGGTCTCCACCCGTGGGATCTAGCGCTTTGAAGGCGTCGAAGTTTTTCGTTATGTAGTCTTTGGCTGCCTGGCCTAAATCGTTATAAGAGAGATCGTGAGATTTGTTGTAGTTGGCCCATTCTTGTCTTGTTATGCCGCCAGGATTCTTCATTTCGTGAATTTCTGGAAACTCCGATTGCAGCCTTAACAGCGCTACTTCGGGAAGAATCGCCTTCACTTCGGGCGACTTCAATACAGCATCGGTCACTGCCTTGTTTTTTGCAGCATCTAGATCTTCTCCCTCTCTATACAGAATTCCATCCGGATTTATCTGGGAGGCTTGGTGCGCCATGTTGTTTGCACGGTCTTCCTCCCGAGATGATGCTAGTCCGCACGTGAGCCAGATTGCCATGTCGGTTTTATCGGGGAAGTAGCTTTTCGATGAGTCCAAGTCGTATGCAAGGTTGTCAATGCGACTAGAGTTCTTCGTGCGAGCGTCTGAAATCATGGCCTCGTGGACGAAGTCCGCCACGTTGCTGGCACGATGCGAGACGACAGTGCGATCGGCATCTGTCAGTTCAATGGGTGTAACCTTCTGCGCCGCGGATTCCGAGTGTGGCTGATCAGACATGAAATGGTCCTCTGATGAAGGTGGGGGTGGGCACTCTCAGCCTAGTTCATCAGCAGGCGAACCCGAATGTTGGGACTACGAAGCTGTTCGTAGTCGCCGCATGGATTGGGATCGAATTGTGCAACGATTGCGTTTAGTAGAAACGATGCTTTTTGAAACGTTGAAAAGGCGCTGCGGATCTGGGTTTTGGAACCAGAAGCGCGGCGCCCTTTCAATATCAGTTATGGCTCAGTGCCACTTAGATTGGTGGCGCGTGCAGGTAGTGTCTGAAAAACCCAAGGCGATCATGATCGACGTCGTAGACGCGAACGTAGTCGACAAGCATCTCCTGGGGGAAGACGGTCGTGTCGTCTGGGTTGCCCCCAAAATCTCCGCCGATGGCGAGGTCGAGGAGAATGAAGCAGGGCTTGTCGTAGCCCCACTCTTTGCCGGGGACGTCCGCTGGGGTCTTGGTTGAGTAGAGCTGACCGTCAACGTAAAACCTGATGCAGTCAGGGAGCCACTCGATGGAGAAGATGTGGAAGTCGTCGGAGAATTTCTTGCCCTCGGGAAGAGTAAACTTTCCTGTCAGGCAGTTGGCTCCCGAAAAACCGGGAGCGTGCAAGCTGCCGTTGTTTTCCGACGGCTGGCTGCCCTTGATTTCACCGATGTCGAGCTCTCTGCACCCAGGCCAACCCACCTTGTCGATGTTGTCGCCCATCATCCAGAACGCAGGCCAGATGCCCTGTCCGGTCGGCATTTTTATGCGGGCTTCCCAGCGACCAAAGGTGTGTGAGAACTTGCCCTTGGTCAACAGCCGGGCTGAGGTGTAGTCTTTCTTGATGCCGTCGGCACCAGTGAACGACTCCTTGATCGCCTTCATGACGAGGTTGCCGTTGCCGTCGAGATACGAGTTTTCCCGGCGATCGGTGTAGCATTCCAGCTCGTGATTGCCGAAGCCGCTGCCACCGAGATCGTAATTCCATTTCGTTGAATCGGGCGCGCTGCCTTTAGGTCCGTCGAATTCGTCCGACCAGTGCAAAATGTAGTTGGCGCTGGCGGGAGTGTTCGATGAAAGTAAGTATGCGCACACGACCATAGCCGTTAGGGCGAAGATGATCCATACCATCGGTCGTTTCCGTTTTTTCGTTTGTTTGATCAACAAAGTTATTGCTCTGAAATGCTCCGCCACCGAAATGATGGCGGTCCCATTCAAAAAGGTCAAGGCGCAGCGGGGGAACCAGTATTCCAGTTTCTTATGGGGCACGCGGAGTGGCGACGGCGCAGGAGTGATCCTGCACATCTTCGCCGTGGGCGCGATAGCCGATAAACCTGTTTGCCTGGTCTGCCAGGAGAATGAAGCCATCGGTGCCGTCGACGAAAGTGGTGCCGATGACCACCAGCGTATGAGCGCCCATGTTAGTAGACGCTCCAGGCAGCGATTTCTCCATGAGTTTTACAGGATTGTTGTCGCCAAGCTGTGAACCGCTGACACGCATCGCCATGTAGGTGTGTCCGGCGAGCGGTACGGTGAGTGGGCTCCAGTCGGATTTGATGGCGGCTTCGTTCTGGCGCAGCGCATCACGCACGTCGGCCCGAATGCAGTCGACGTGAATGTGGAGCTGGCTCTGCGAGCGTGAATACATGGAGTTGATCGCCATAGCATAGTCCGACCGCGTCAGATTGCCCGGTGAATTCTTCTCTACGAAAGAGCGCGCGTTCCAGGCGGCGTCAAAGTAATTGATCGCGTCCGGCGCCAGCAATTCCTTGCTCTCGATGCCCGTCACTGGAGTGGTGGGAATGAGGAGAAACTGTTGCCGGCCTCGCTTATCCTTCAACAAGGCAAAACCTTTGTCCACGCCGTTGTCGATGTTGACCATCGCGCACGGCTTGGGATCGCCATGAGTCTGCATGGTAGGAACGCACTGCTGGTGCACGATGTTCCAGATGGCGTTAGGATTGCCCGCTTTTCTCAGGTTCATCGACTGAATCATGAGCAGAGTGGACAAACTCAGCGCCAACAGAAGAAGCAGCCGATTTGATGATCTCGAATACATGATACTGATTCCCAGTCTCTGGAGGCGGCATGAATCCTTGCCTGGATTCACGCCGCTTCCATTGTTATAGTTCGGCGGCCTAGTCCTGAACTGCTGAAATTGCGTCCAGGTCCAGTTCTTCCATGGACCCAACCTTGAGGTTCGCCGCCGAATGGTCTTGATGCCGTGTGGAAGGACACGGAACCGCAATACAAAACATAGCCGCGGTGTGAGCGGCGATGGTGCCGTTTTCGCTGTCTTCGAAAGCGAGGCAGCGGGTGGGCATGGCGTTTACCCTCTTGGCGGCGAGGAGGAACACATCGGGCGCCGGCTTGCTGTTCTCGACTTCGACTCCCGATGCAATCGCATCAAAGAGATCGCGAATGCCGAGAGCGCCGAGCACTGTGTCGATATCCTCTTTCGTGGATGCCGAGGCGACCGCAAGCTTTAACCCCTTGTCCTTGAAGTAGTGAAGCATCTTCACCACGCCAGGCAAAGGAGTGAGCGTGCCTCGCACGAGCTGACGAAACGCCTTCTCCTTGAGGGCGAGCAGGTCTTCGACCGAGAGCGACATCTTGTCTCTTTCGATCAAATAGCGGCAGATGACGTCATCGGTTCTGCCCGTGAACTTGTCGTACTCGGCGTCCGTGATGGTCGTGCCGAGAGTGGCAAGCACTCGCTTATACGCCTGGTGATGCAGTGGTTCCGTATCGGCAAGGGTGCCATCCATGTCACAGATTACCGCATCGAAGCGCGATTTTGCTTTCTGCTTTCCGGCGAGAAACACTTTCAGTGTCACCGCCCATGATGCCGCCATGTAGAAGACGGGGAAGAAGAGAGAGGCGAACGCAGCCCAGAAGACGGTTTCACCCGGGCGACCGTCGGTAGGCATGGTGAAGAAAATCCACACGAGCATCACCGACCAGATGCCACCCAGCACATTGGTGACCAGATTCAACTTGCCGCCCTGGGAGGGATACAGGTAGCGGAAGGGAACGAAGGTCAGGGCTGCCAGGGAAAGAATCGTTGCTGCAGCCGCCCAACCCGGCGCCGGCATCAAGTAGAGATAGAACGCCACGATGTTCCACAGCGAGGGGAAGCCGAGGAAGTAGCCGTCATCGGTCTTTGCTTCAGTCTGGCAAAAGCCGTACGCGCTTGCCACGAGGGCGACCACGAGGGACCAATTCCATCCAACCGGCATCGCATCCGCCCTCCAGAGCAGGAGCAAGGGGAGTGCCGTGTAAGTGAGGAAATCGGTGATGTCGTCCAGCTTGCGCCCGTCGAAGCCCGGAAGGACCTCTTTGATGTGCAGGCGTCGCGCCATGGTTCCATCTGTAGCATCGACGAACAGTGCCACCACCATGAGCAGAAACGCCGTGCGGAAATCGGCGGCGTTTCCATGCACTATGCAGGCGGCGATGGCGGCGGCGCAGACCAGCCCCATCGCGGTGTACAGATGCACACCCCAACAGAGAATTTTCTTGCCTAGACCGGGAGTAACATCCATAGAACTCTCCATGAAATATTCGGGATTTTGAGACGCATCCAATTGCCATGCTCACGGTGTGCTGATGAACACGGCAATTGGATGATAAAAGTGGGCGAGCAAAAGCGAGAGCGGGCGAACCCGCTCTCGAGACAAAACGAGCTAGCGCTTCGCTCTCCAAATGTCTTCGATGAAGTTCACTGACTTCTTCGACGCTTTCACCTTGACGAAGTGGAACGCTTGGGTCGTACCCTTGCCGCTTGCATCGGTGTTCTTGTAGGTCACCATGATGCCGGTGGGGCTTTCCTCGATGTCGGCGACACTAACCGAGAAGCCGCGGCTATCTTTGTCGCCGGCGAAGACGACGATGATCATGTGCTTCTTGAAGTCGACCTTGGGAAGAGCCGGCTTCGGAGTTTGCGTGGCCGTATGCTCGTCCCAAACTTCTTGCCAGCGCCTCTCGTTCGTGACCGACGTCATCCACTTTTTCACGACGCCGCTTTTCTGTCCCTTCACGACCGAAGTAAACTTCACCGTCTTCTCTTTGGTTGCCATACGAGTCTCCTGCAGGCTTTATGTCGCTGCAATTCAAGAGAGGCTGAGCTTTATAGTCAGTCTCTCTCGTTCTCTTGCCGTATCTCCGGCTTATGCCGGAGCTGCGGACACGAAATTGACCTTCTTTTGGGATGCCGCAACCTTGACGAGATGATGCGGCTGCGACATAGCACAGTTTGTGCCGGCGCTTCCGGTGCATCGGTAGGTAACGGTGATCTCTTTCTCTTTCTCCTCAACCGATTCGATAGTGACACCGTAGCCACGACTCGAGCGCGGACCGATGAAGACGGCGATAACCATCGTTTTCCGGAAGTCCACTTCCGGAGCCGGGTTCGCCGGATCCATTCGGTCATGCTGTTTCCATAATGCTTTCCAGTCCGACTTCTTGGTGATTGCTGTGAGCAGCGGGCTGTTGATGCCGCTTTTATCACCTTGAGCTAGGGTTGAGAAGGCAAAGATCTTCGTAGACACGATTAGTCTCCTGATGGTCTAGAGTCTTCCAGGGCGGCTCCAGGAGCCGCGGTTAGCCATGCAACGCAAAAACACCGCCAATGCGAAGCGACGGGGATTCGGGAAGAACCCCCGCCGCGACTACTTACTGATGGATTGCCAGGAAACGGAACCTACTTGATGCGACGGAAATCCGAGCCCGAGCCTTCGTAGACTCTGACCGGGTTGCCGCGTTCGAGTTGGTTGTGCCGGCTCCACTGCTCTTGCTTGGACTGAGACTGAGAACGTTCGTCCTCAGCTTCCAGTTTGCGCTTGAGCCGTTTGATCGCCTGCGACTTATTCTGGTGCTGCGAGCGCTCGGCCTGTGCTTCGACTGTTATGCCGGTGGGTAGGTGCGTGATTCGGACCGCCGAAGCGACCTTATTCACGTTCTGCCCTCCAGGACCGGAGCTGCGGAAAGTCTGAATGGCAACGTCATCCAGATCCCACTGCCCGGTTGCCGATCTTTTCACAAGATTGACGCCCACGTACCAGCTTTTCCGTCCGTGGTTATCTCGGGCTTTACTGGCACCAACATGCTTAATAGTGCCAATCCAGGAACCAAGCCACTGCATGTGGTGCGAGCGCGAAAGCTGGTACACCACAGAGCGATATGTTCCCTTTGCCCGACCATCCACCTGTTCGACGAGACTAATTTGGCAGCCTGCCGCCTTAGCTTCCCGAACGAACTCGGCCGCTATGAGTGCCACCGCCAGGCAGCACTCTTCCGGACCTCGTCCTGATGTGATTTGGACCAAGTGACTCATAGCTCCTCGTCCTTCCGTTTCTTGTAGGTGATGAGCGGTGCGAACGTTGCCACGACGCTTACGACCCCGGCTTCAACGAGATCGTTTACGACGATGTCCACGTTCTTGTAGACAGGGGGAGCCTCCTCGAAGAGAAGGTCTTTGTCTTCGCAGATCACCCGACTGCCCAATTCCGTCTGGATCAGGTCGTCTTGAGAAAAGCGCTTTTCCAAGCGACCACGGCATTCCCCGCGTCGCCATTTGCGCCCCGCTCCGTGAGCCAGTGTCGCCAGGTTGACCTCTTGGTCTCCCGTAGCGGTCACGAGATAGCTCAAAGAACCGCGCGAGCCGGGAATAACCACCGGACCCACGTCGGAGGGGGCTGCGCCTTTGCGATGCAGCCAACAGGGCTGACCGTCAAGACGTCCTTGCTGAACGCAGTTGTGGCAAACATCGAGAACGCAGTTGCCCCGCGCCCCCAAAGCAGCCATGAACCGAGTGGCGATAAGGTGCCGATTGGCTTTCGCCCAACGCGTCGCGTGATCGTGAGAACGAAGATACGCGATGCCTTCGGGCGAGGCCGGATCGTGACCACGGTTGCCGAATTGAGCAGCGTTAGCATGCAAAATGCTCTCGCCGAAACCACGGGAGCCGCTGTGAACCAGGAGGAACAACGCTTTAGCGTCGAGCCCCATAGCCGCGAAGCGGTGTGGATCTGCGATTTTATGCAGGCGCTGCAACTCGGCAAAGTGGTTACCACCACCGATGGTGCCAAGAGATGAGTCGAACTCGGTCGCGTCCACGTTGTGAACACGCATGTATTCGGACACATCGCCGTCCCACGGACCTTCCAGCCCGGTAAGACGCTTGACCCACTTGTCCAGCTTGATTTTTGCGTTGCGCAAATCGGTCTGCCAGAGAGCCATACCGCATCCGATGTCGTTGCCGACCAGATGTGGATAGACCAGATCGCCGGCGAAAACGGCTCCAATGGGAGCGTCTTTTCCGGGATGTAAATCCGGCATGCCGATTGCTTTACGCATTCCAGGCAGTTGTGCAGTCTTGTTTAGTTGTTCGAGGGCGGAGCCTTCGATCCAGTTTTTCTGAGATGCAATTACCAGAGTAGACATTAGACCTCTTTTCCCGCACCGGTCATTGCCGCATGCGAGTTTCAATGGGACTGATTTAACGCAAAGTCAGCGGACATGCCGCCTCCTTCGCGCGTCCACGCACAGTAGTCGGGATATTGAATCCTCCTCCTGCGCATGCAAATATTTCGAGAAACGCAGCCGCAATGCGACCTGGTTTCTCGCGTCCACTGAGGTCTGTCAGCTCGGGTGGTTTGGTTACGTTAGCCGCTTAGCAAAGCGACGACGAAAGGGGCGTGACTTAACGCCCGTCCACCCGAGCTGTTTGACCAACAGCGAGACGCAGGGTGGTTATCGTATTCCTCATGACTGTTCTCCTTTTGCGTGACCGGAAATCCCACGGTTCCTGACCGAAAAACATCACCAGACGCAAGCGCGACCTGGGAGATGCTCTAAAGCTGAGAAGATTATTGTTGGGGTGATAAGGACTGTGTGGGAGTTGCCGGAGAATACTCTTGAACTACCAAGATTACCTGGCTATATGCAAATACTCAATCATGGTTAAGGCCCTCCGGGCGAGACGACGGGCGCGCGCCTAATAACAGCTATATTCACGCTCTTACAAGATTATAGAGTCAGATGCCATTCTTGGAAGTGTTTTTATGATACAGCTCTGAAGTTAGCAAAGGTCGCGCGAACTATGCGTTAATCGAAACCCTGGTCTGGCTTGTCACGTTTTTCCGGCGCTGCGGTGCTGTCCTGACTTCTTGTGGGCATATATCATGCAGCAAGAAACATGTAGTCGGATGGCTACCGGGTAACCCGCGTTGACGGAACATGACCACACTTTGCCCAATTCAGAACTTCGACCCGGGTCGATGTTTCGCGATCGCTACCGAATCGACAGTCTCCTCGGTCAGGGCGGCATGGGCAGTGTCTATAAGGCTACGGACACGCTGCTGCGCCGGGTCGTCGCCATCAAGACGCTGCGCGCGCACCTGTTTCAAAATCGCAACTCCCTCATGCGGCTTGGTCGCGAGGCAAGAGCGATCAGTTCTCTCAACCATCCCCATATCGTCAAAGTCCTTGATCTGGCTGGATTGGAGGAGGGGAACCCGTACATCGTCATGGAGTACATCGCCGGCGGCGAACTGTCCGACCTCATCAAGCAGAACCAATTTCTTGATGAGGAAACCTTTCTCCATCTGGTCTTTCAGATTTGCTCGGCCCTTTCGCACGCGCATGAACGGAGAATTCTTCATCGAGATTTAAAACCATCCAACATCCTTTTAGAGCACCAGGCGGATGGGTTGCATGCCAAACTGCTCGATTTTAGTTACTCCAGGTTTCTGGATGAGGAACAGAAAATTACGCACTCAGGCGAGTTTTTGGGAACGCCTTATTACATGAGCCCCGAGCAATGCCAGGGGCATCGGCTGGATGTGCGGTCGGATGTGTATTCTTTCGGATGTTGCATGTACGAAATGCTAACAGGAACGCCGCCTTTTGTGGGGCAGTCGACCCTGAAGACTATCCAAATGCATCTGGAAGAGGCTCCCTTCAAGCTCACTCTTGCCAGGACGGATCTGCCTCACGGAGCTGCTCTTGAGAGAATTGTGGAGAAGGCTCTGGCCAAAGAACCGAGCAAGCGGCATCGCTCGATTCAAGAACTGCGCCATGATTTGCGCAATCTCGCCGATGTTTCTTACGAGCAGGAAGAAGAACCGGTGGTTTCTTTCTGGGATCAACTTCCGCATCTGCTGGGGCGAAAGGCGGCTATTGCAGGAATTGTCGGATTGGCGGTCACCGCCGCTGGAATCGGTTGGATGGTGCATAAGACCGTAGATCAAGGACACGCCGATTCCAGTCCCGCCGAAGTCATGCCACCGACAGCGGTGCCAGGAAAGGGCGTTCGCCGATCTCAAAGTGCGACTAACCTGTCTGCGAATGGCCTTAAAAATTCAGTTTTAGCGAAGCGGTTTGATGTGTGGAAACCAGCAGGTAGTAAGGATCAAGGTAATTCCTCCAATGTGCCCCAAAAAGTTCAACAGATTGATTTTGATGGACAGGTTCTTTTCGATCAAGGGGATCTCTCGGGCGCCAAGAGGAAGTTCACACAAGGATTGCGGGAGAGTGGTGGACTGACAGGAAGGGCTTCTATAGCCCCTTTCATCCTCAGTTGCAATTTGATTGATGTGGCTCTGGCGCAAGGGCAAGATTCTCGGACCCTGAAGACTCAGATAAACAGCGTGCTTTCATCGGAGTACTTTGGCGAGAAAGCGGCAAACTGGCAGCAGATGTTGCATTCAAGAGACCAATTAAAGACAGCGGTTGAAGAGGCGCAGGGAAGCGGGAGCAGTCTGAGTATGCAAGACACCTGGCTGGAGTTGGCGCGCTCTACTAATCACCGCGTTATGCAGGTTTTGCAAGATTTCCGGGCTCAAACAATTGTTCTCAACGATGACGTCATGGATGTAACCAGGCTCAACGAGCGCTTGTTAAACTCTCTGGAAAGCAACGCCGGCGCTGAGCCGGACCGTAGTCTCAGGTTGGAGCACCTGCGGGCCCTGGTTCTTTATCAAACGTGTTTGCGCGCTCACAGGCAAGAAAAGGAACCGATCGGGCTCAACGACGGTCTTTGCCGAAAGTTGATAGCCGACGTTCGCGAGCCCGATATGGTTGAATGGCTGGCAGTGATTGCCGACTCCATGGCCAATCGTCAGTATGAGGCTAACGCCGACATTCTCATAGCAGCCTTTGCCGATTACGCTGCTAACTTGAAGAGTGGCGGTCATAGTCTGCCGCCCCAGGAGCTGGCTGGGCTTGCCTGGGCGAAGCTGGGCACCGCCAATGCGTACATAATCAAGCATGATTACGATAACGCCAAATGGTGGCTTGCCAACGCCAAAAGCCAGTTCACCGTTCTGGAGCACACAAATGTTTATTACCTCAATACGACTTCAGGCGAGCTCATCGGACCGGAAGCAGCGAAGAAGGGAGCGGCACAGTGCGATGTGGATCTGGCCGGGCTGGAACAGATGATCGGGCGAAGCGACGAGGCAGGAGACATTCTCAAAAAGACATTGAGATACTCGGAAACGTGGCTGCCGGCGGAAGACGAAACCCAACTGATATTGTCAATGCTGGCGCAGCGTTCCGACAGTCTGAAAAACCAAAATATTGACAGGAGCAATTATCTCAAGCGAGTGAAGGCGATTTATCAGCGCAACGACATGTTGTTGAGGGCGGTAGCAAGCGCCAAACACTGAGAACTGCTGCAAGTTTTGGGGTTCCACTTGATAATGTAGTAATTAAACACTGGGGAAAGGAAATCTGATACGCTAGCCGTGCATCAATCGACCACGGAGTTTGCTTATTATGACTATTGCTCGACATCACCGAACTGTTTTGATAAGCCTGGCTACGCTCCTGTTTGCAGGCGGTTGTGGTGGTGGCGCCGGCGGCGGCATGGGCGGCAAGCCTACCGTAACAAAGACTCCCACTTTAAGCGGGCCGTTTACCGAGATCAGCATGCTGATTCCCGGCGAGCTTCATGTGCACAAAGGGGCACCGAGCATAAAGGTCGAGATTGATGAAGACGTAGCCCCGA
>Ga0206838_10076_pt1 | contig 31721 bp, 28 predicted proteins | sample Alteio_BWOrgCont_26_FD_152879 | JGI IMG/M metagenome (GOLD analysis project Ga0206838, IMG submission 152879) | Enriched cells from forest soil in Barre Woods Harvard Forest LTER site, Petersham, Massachusetts, United States -... | ecosystem: Environmental > Terrestrial > Soil > Temperate forest >...
AACGATTCAAACTTTTGCTTGCCGACTGACCGAACGATTTGACCGCCAGCTGCTCAAATCGACATCGAACTGCTCAGACAGCCGCCGATTCGCCTCGTCGTAAAGATCCATCAGAAAACTTCGAGTGCTGTCGAAAATCTCCATTTCGGGAGAGTAAGAATTGATTTTCTCGTGTACGGCTTTCGGCACAAACGAGGAGTCTACTTGCAGATATTCGTACAGAGCAGCAATCGACTGATGATTGCCGATCAGGTCTTCGAAGACGAGAATCTTGATTTGATCACATTTGAAGTACCGCAGGAAGACTTCGATGTAATCGACGTACCGTCCCCTCTTTATGTAGAAGAAAGGAGACCCGGATATTTTCTCTTGATCGTATTTTCTGTGTTCGTAAGACTCGTTCGATAAAGCCGTGTCGATATCGAGACTTTCTAAACCGTTGGCGTGAGAGAACCAATAGTTAGAGATGGCTCGCTCTACAGGGTCTCGAAGGACAAAGATTATCTGAGCTTCTGGAAAAGCTTTGGCGATGCGGGCGGGCGCTGCCGGATGCTCCATATAACTAACCGTTTTATCGCCACGAACGACTGCGTCCTGGCGAGAGAAATAACGTTTGAGGTATGTGTCTACCTCATTCTCGGAACCAGGAGCGAGAAAAAATTTCGGTTCCGGCCACCAGGGCTGGTTCATCTCGATCTGGGGATGCTCGCTCACAATCGTGTGAAGATAGGTGGAGCCGGATCTCTGGGCACCGGCGATAAAAAACTGTCTAGTCAACCTTGCACACTTCTCCGATCTCGTAACACGAGTTGTCCGAAACCGTGTTCAGAATACGAATCACATACTCGCCCAGCATGCCCAATAACAGAGTGAGGATGCCGTTGAAGAATGACATTATGACGACGATTGAGGTCCAGCCCGGCACCATAGCCCCGATGAGGAGCCGTTTGCAAATGAGGAATACGCCCAGGGCGAAACTGAGCAGGGAGACTGTCAATCCTAAAACAGAAACTAAAGCGAGCGGATAGGACGAGTAGTTGAAGAGTATAGTGAGGACAAGCTGGGCAATTCGTCGCGGTGTATAAGCCGACTTCCCTGACTGTCTTTCGCAATGCTCGACCATGACGTTAGCTCGAAGTCTCGGTCCCGAAAACTTCAAAGCGAGTCCGTTGAGATAAGGAAATGCCGTACGGTATCGGCACATTCTATTAACAAGAGAACGGCTCATCAAGCGGTAGTTGGTTACTTTTAGATCCTTTGGCTTACCAAAAATCTTTTCGTTTAAAAGACCGATGACGCGACTGCCCAGACGCCGTACGAACGAATGTTTCTTCTGTTTGAACTGCCCGAAAACGAGGTCATAACCTTCAAGAGCCTTATCGACCAGCTTGAAGATCTCTTCCGGCGGATTTTGCAAGTCACCGTCAATGGTGACAACGAAATCACCAGTTGAGTGCTTCAATCCGCAGAACATAGCCGGATGCTGACCGTAGTTTTTGATCAAATCAATAGCAACGACATTTCGATTGTTTCTCGCTTGTTCCCGGAGGACAGACCAAGAATCATCGCTGCTGCCATCATTGACACAAACTATCTCGTACGAACACTGTCTCGATTCGAATACAGCAGACGTGCGTCTTATCACCTCAGCGATTGTGGTCTCTGCATCGAATACCGGTATCACAACGCTATAGCGAAAGTCGGAGATGTTCGCAACCTGTCGTTGTGTGACAGCGCTAGTAATTGTCGGCGACTGCATCTAACGAATCTCTCTAAACCTGCCAGAACACGGTAAAGTCAAGCCAGAATAACATCGGCTGCAGCCTGTTGGATGGTCCAAACAAATTTAGCCGAATTCACGTCGGATTCAGAAGGTCCAAAGACGCCTTGCCGTGAGCGTTCAGGGAAAAGTTAAACTGTGCTCACCGAGAGCTTCATCCCGCTCAAAACGGCTATCACTTCAGAGTGCCGGTAGGCTCGACTGTGAACACCTTCGTACGTTTGTGCATGAGAGCCGGAGCAACCTTGAGGTGATCGCGGGCAGTCAGATCGGCTATCTCCTGGAGGTCCCATCCGGATAGAACAACGGTCTTATAGCCATCGGGAATTGTGACTTGGCTGGGTTCGTCGGCAAATAAGAACTCGGATTCGGGGGCGGCATCACAGACGGTCTCGAACACAGAAAGTTTGGGTCCGACCGGCTTGACGATATAGAGCAGATCCTTTGCCCCTGCGACTTCGGTCTCACGGGAGCGCAAAAAGCGCATCTCGTGAACCAGCCAGCGGAAATTGAAACAAGATCCAATCTCTGCCGCAAGCAAAACAGACAGGAAAACAAATCCACAACCCCTCAGCCAGTTGCGTTTAGCCCCCAAAGCCCCTGCAAACAACTCGGCCACACCGAGAAAAATCGCCAGTACCAAAGGCGCCAGGTATCTATTGGTTATGCTTCGTCTGCCCCCGAACAACAAATCCGGCACCAAAAGTGGTGCTATGTTCAGAAGACCGACAAGGACGAGAAAGGCGGCATTTTTCCTTGAACGCCACCATACGTAAGCTAGAGCAATGCCCTCTAAAAGCACCGGAACATATATATCAGGCGCATGAATGGATCTTGCCAGAGTTGACCAGTGCCCGGGAATGAGAAAGGGCACGCACAGTTGGTGCAACCAGCTAAGAGCAAACGACGACGTTGATGCCGCCCACCAGGTATCACCAGGATTCGTTCCGGTGGCGCCCAACTTCGCCAACAGCCACGGAACTAGGGCTGCCAGAGACAAAACGCTGGCGACGATAAGAGTTTTGAATCGGGGAGACAACCGCCCTCTCGACTCGATGAAACCAAAGATCACAAATGCAAAAACGGCGCAGACATTAAGAACTTGGGTATTAAGGGCGATGGCGGTAAAACAAGCATATGCGCTCCAGTTCCACATTCCACCCTTGTTCAGTGAACGAAGCAAGAAATAAGAAGACAATATCAGAGCAAAAGCCCACAAACTGTACGGTCTAGCGACATCTGCCCAAAGCAGGTGGTAAGGTGAAAACGTCAAAAGGGCGGCTGCAATGAGGCCGGTCCGGCGTGATTTGAACAGTTCGAGGCCAAGCAGGTAGATCGCCGGAATCTGAGCCAGGCCAAAGAGAGCCGACAGAAAACGAATGGACCCGAAACTGGCACTATAGACCGTGGCCCAGGCATGAGCCAAGAAATAGAACAGTGGGCTCTGTTGAGGATAGTGCAACAACCTGGCCGTAACTGCCGGCAAATCGAAAGCAGGAGCCCTGCAAACGATGTCGAGCACCTGCTGCCTCGACATGGGCGAGCCCTTCAACCGGGAGTCTTGCCACTGATTCTCGGCTCCCACGACTTTGACTGTGACGAACTCATCACCCCAAAAAGGCAACGTATTCAGATTGGTGAACTCGGCAATGCCACCCGCAATCAAGAGCACCAATAGGCTGCCTAGAACAAAAATATTCTTCAGAGTCAGACTCTTTCGGTCCGACCCTGACGCTGTGACTGGGGACGAATTTATTGTCGGCGCTGAGTTCATGCAGCAATTCTGAATCTCAAGAGTCTCAGTCGCATTAGAACTCGCCAATCTCCGAGGAAATGAAATATTGTTCGCTCTCCAGCAGAAGACAACCTGATACCCTGCCTGTAATGAAAAACAGAATTTTCCAGTTCCCCGCAATCGCACTAATAGTTACCATACTTTTAACTGCCGCGAGTCCAACTGCCGAGGCCATCGGTAAACCCATTCACCAGGCACCGCACATAACCGGTCCTGTGCACACTAGTGGCACAGACATCATCGACGCGGCCGGCAACAAGGTGAGAATACTTGGTGTCAATAGTAGTGGCATGGAGAGAGGCGAGGGCAACGAGTGGAATGCCAAAGATGTCTCGCCCGATCACCACTTTTGGGCCACTCCTGAAGAACTCGGTTGTCCACAGTCTTACGACGTCACAGCTAAAGCCGGCTTCAACACGGTGCGTTTGAATATTTCGTGGTTCAGCCTGGAGCGCAACAAACCAACTAAAGACGCCAAAGGCAAAATTGTCCACGATTGGAACACCAAGTTCATAACTTCTCTGGATCATGTCGTCAATGAGTACACCAAGCACGGAGTTGCTGTCATCCTGTGCATGTATCAATGGCACTGGTCACCCCTATTCAGAGATCCGGATTACTTTGAACATGGCTCAGGAATGCCGTTTTGGTTGTATCCGGACAAGAAGGTTTCTCAAAAAGATGCGGAAGAGCAGTTCGCATTCGACAAAAATCCAATCTTCGATGGTTATACACAACAAGATGGGTTCCTTGATGCCTGGAAAATGGTGGCAACGCACTTCAAAGGAAACAATAAAATCATCGCCGCCGAGATCATCAACGAACCGCCCCATCACGACGGATGGAAGCTCAAAGAGATGTATGAGCGCTTCGGACACGCTATTCAATCGATCAATCCCAAGTGGGCCATTGTCGTGGATCAGTGTCACAAAGAAGAGGGTTTACCGAAGAAACCAAACCTCTCTAACATGATCTACTCAATTCACATTCATCCCCCCGGTTGGGACAAGGGCAAAGACGACCGACCCAGCGGCAAAGAGAGTATCAGCAAAGAGCTCGCCAAAAGCCGTTCTTGGAACGTTCCCTTCTACATCAATGACTTCACCAAGTTCGGCGGCAAAGATGACTTCGAGCCCAATATGAGCGCCATGATGCGATATTGCAAACAGAACAACATCAACTGGACCTACTTCACCTTGCAACCGGTGCGCAAAACTTCTCTGATCAAGAAAGACAACAAAACTACAGTCGACGATCTGATCAAGGTTCTTCAAGCAGGATTCTAATTTGAGAATCAGTCGATAGTCGAAACCAGCTCATGGACTAGCTCTTGGACAGACGCAAACGTGGCCGGTTCGCCACTGACAGATGCGTTGACGACCAATTCGATTCCATGTTGATGCCAATCGATATTCTCTTCTGAAACCGCCGGCACTACCCACAGTGGCTTATGGTATTTCTGACAGAGTTTGACCAACTCTCCGGTAGCCTTTCCTACCAGGGATTGATGATCTAAACGTCCTTCTGCCGTGATCACAAGATCAGATTGAGAGATTTTGTTTTCCAGATCTACGATTGCAGCCAGCCACTGAAATCCGGAAACGATCTCCGCGTTTAAGGCGCAGGCAACGCCGAATCCGGTTCCCCCAGCGGCTCCTGCTCCAGCGACGTCTCTAACGTATTGACCTGTAGCAGACTCCAAAACATCAGCGAACTGCTTCAATGCCTGATCCAAAATGCTCACTTGCGCAAGCGTCGCCCCCTTTTGAGCACCAAAGATGCTGGCGGCGCCATAACGTCCCAACAGCGGGCTCGTCACATCTGTGGCTACGCGAATACGGGTATGATTCCATTTTTCCAAGGCAGATAGATCACAGCGGCTGACTTTGCGAAGGGAACCACCACCAAGAGGAACGGCATGGCCAGCCTTATCCAAGAACTTCGCCCCGAGAGCGGTGAGCAAGCCTGCGCCACCATCTGTAGAGGCACTGCCGCCCACACAGACGATGACGTCATGGTATCCGGCCTCCAGGCAGTTCAAGAGAACCTGGCCGGTTCCCACGGTATGCGCCCCCAGGGGATCCAGTTGGTTCAGCGACAACATTGCCAACCCACTGGCACAAGCCAGTTCCACCAGAGCCTGATCTCCGACCGCCAACCAGCGCGCCTTAACCGGCTGCCCTATGGCCCCAATGACGTCGACAGAATGCGACGTACTGGCAGTCGCCGTCTCCACAGCATCGAGAGTCCCGTCCCCTCCATCTGCTATAGGAACGTTCAAAACCTCAATACTTAGCTGGGACGACTCAATGCCAGCTTTCATCGCTTCCGCGACCTGTCGGGCGCTGAGCGTTCCCTTGTAAGCAGAAGGGGCTACTAAAATTCGTGAATACGGTTTCTTCAAAATCGATTGAACCTGGGAATCGCGTACATATTCTATGTGATCCCAAGCAAGAGATACGAACAAGCCCGCGGGTTTTCACCTCTGACAAGGCCGCGTAATTCGCCGACTGCGGTTACAACCCGATCCCCATGCGGATGCAGCGAGCTTGTGGCTCGGCTGTCCAACGAGTGCGGGAAGGGCGGTGTCTAACAGTAAGACGAAAACTGCTTGGCGTTGCCTTGCTCGTAGAACATAGCCGGTGTCTCGAACTGCTTCGTTGTCTCGGTCAACTCTTTTATGCGGTCAACGCGGAAGACCATAACGTCATCGACCTCGTGGCAGTAGGCAACCATGCGCCACAACCCATCTTCGCGAACGATGGTGAGGGGGTTGAGCGTCACTGTATCGACAGCTTCACGAGCAAAACTGTAGTACTCGGCGCTGACGGAATGATGACTGACCAGAGCTTGCTCCAGAACAGGCAACGTCTTCTCTACACAATACATAGGATAGGTGGGCGAGCTGCCCTCGGTGGTCGCCTCGATAAAATCAGGCGACTCATCGTCTAGCAACTCACAGACCGACTCTTCATCGAGACCCAACACTGACTCGACAATGGCATCGGCAAGTTCGTCAGACATAGAAGCCAAAGCAGGCGAAACAGACAGCGACAGCTTGTCGATGATCTCTTTGATGAGCTCGTCGCGCTCTTTCGCATGAATAGTCACCCCAGCCACCAGCTTGTCCAGGAGCCTCGCACCGGTCAACAGTAAAATTCCTTCTTCTTGACTCAGCTCCAGCAAAAACTTATCTTCCATGTGCATTCGTAAGTTCCTTTGGTCTGGGTTTCATTTACTAGCATACGCCCAGCACGCGAAACGCGCACGGGTTGCCGCCAGTAGTTAGAGAAATAGCCCTACATCCTCTCTGGGGCCGACACCCCTATTATTCCCAGGACGTTCGCTAACACCTGCCTTGTTGCAAGAATTAGTCCAAGCCGTGCTTTAGTTACGGCTGTATCCTCGGTAATAACACGAGAAACCTCGTAAAACTTTTGCAGATAATTTGCGACATCATATGCATAACGAGCCAATCGGCCCGGTTGACGCCCATTGGTCGCCTCTTCGACCTCCTCCGGGAAGGTCTCCAGGCACATTACCAGAGCCTTTTGATGGGCAAACACAACCGGGTCGGCATCGAAGGCCGGCTCATAAACCGAGGCAGATTTCTTGTACTCATCTTGATACTTCTGCCAGATATCTGCCGTAATCAAAGGCGGCTCGGTTTGTTGGGTTTCAACATTAACGGTCGGCTCCAGTGCCCGCCTGAGAATGGCGCAGCAACGGGCATGTGCATACTGTATATAGAATGCCGGATTTTCCCGCCCGGTCTTTTTCGCAAGTTCGAGGTCGAAGCTTATTGGATTTTGCGGGTTCGATTCGGCGAGATAATATCGGACAGCGTCAACTCCGACCTCATCAGCCACTTCAGCCAGAGTCACTACGGTTCCTTTTCTCTTCGACATGCGAACGAGCTGGCCGTCACGTGAAAGATTGACGATCTGAGTCAGAATAATCTCCATCTTCTCGGGGTCGTTACCCATGGCTTTGACCACAGCTTTCAGTCCGGGGACTTGCCCGTGGTGATCAGCGCCCCAAATTGTGACCAACTTATCGTAACCACGTTCATACTTATCTCTATGGTAAGCCGCATCAGCTGTCAGATAAGTAGTTCTACCGTCGCTCTTCAAAATCACCCGGTCGCGTTCATCGCCTAACTCTTTAGCCTTAAAGAACAGGGCTCCTTCTTGTTCGTAGCACCAGCCTTTGTCTTTATAAAGTTCAATTATCTCCTTGACCTTGCCAGCCCGGTGCAAACTCTCCTCTGAGAACCACCGGTCAAAATGAATGCCGACCCGCTCCAGAAGGCGCTCTTGATACTTCAAGATCACCTGCTTAGTGACATCGCCGAGTTTGCGGGCGCCCTCTTCATCCGACAAGCCCAGGAATTCATCTTTGTGCTCGCTGACGACGGTGTCGAGAAACTCGGACAGGCTATCTTCAGGATATCCGGTCTCCGGGTAGGGAGCGTCTTTTCCAAGTTTCTTCTGATAAATGGCCCAGGCACATCTTCCTAAGGCAAGTATCTGTTCGCCGCTGTCGTTAACGTAGAACTCTTGTTCTACCTGGAAGCCGGAAAACTTGAGCAAGTTCGACAAACAGCTGCCGAATACGGCGTTGCGTCCATGCCCTATATGTATATCGCCGGTGGGATTGGCGGAAACATATTCGACAAGAACTTTTTGTCCTTTGCCAATCTCATTGCGACCAAATTTTTCGCCGGCAGCATTTATCTCTAAAAGTGCCTCGCCCAGCCAACCGGAGCCAAGCTGAAAGTTGATGAAACCGGGAGCGGCGGCGTTCAACTTGGATATGTATTTTTCGCCGGCTCCATTCGAACCGATATAGTCAGCCACAGTCTCGGCGATCTTGAGCGGAGCGCAGCGAGCTGCTGATGCCAGTTTTAAGGCAGTACCGCAGGCTAGATCTCCGTGCTCGGGCGAACGTGGTTTTTCGATCGTGACTGGAACCGCGCACTCCGTCATCGCACCAAGTTTGCCGTCTTTAGCCGCCTTTGTAATTGCACCTTCAACGATATCTTTCAGTTTCTCTTTGATCATTCTCTCTTTGTTTCCTAGACTCGAATTTTACTCAATTCGCAGATTTGCCGTCTTGTCCGACCGGCAGTTCAAGGGCGCCAACTCCAGCCATCCCATGACATAGTACCTCAGGGCTCTATTTAAAACGATGTCAACTGCCAATACACGATATCTTTTGCAATCCACCGTATCCCACAGCGCCCTCCGTGAGGTAGCCATGGCAACCGTTCATTGTTTTCGACAATGACACTACTCTTTTGCCATCGTTCTTTTTAGCACCATATTCGGTGGCAACGATTGAGGAAAAGAGGAGTCAGGATGGAACTTTTGACGTACGCAACTGCGTTGGATCAACCCAGCCATACGCCTTAAATCTTGCGGGTTGCCCCACTATTCCCATCTCTCTTAACCACTGTCGTAGTATAGTTTTCTGGTCATGCGAAGGTCGCATGCACTACCTATCCGGACAAACCACATGTTTTTCTCCCGAAAACGGAAGAAACCAGAGCTGGCAGACTACCAGAAAGAGTGGAACGCCATGCTGGGCAGCGGCAACACCAACGCCGGCGCCTTCCTGGGCATCTTCATTGCCATGGTTCTATTCGCCTGCCTGATGTCCTTACCCTGGACCATGGACTACTTGCAAAATCAAGGAACTATCAAGCCTCGCATCTACTTCAATGAAGAGCTGGAGCTGAACAGCCACTTGAAGGGGCGCACAGAGCGCGACGACAGCGCCAAACCGTCAGCCAACACCCAAGCAGCCCAACCAACCGCCGATTCCACATACTCCAATTCAGAGTTCGGCAAACCCCTGCAGTAACTTTCGAACGTTTGCCCGTACCGTTCGACTTCTCATGTTACTGTAAACAGTCAAGGTGGCAAGTTGGAAATAGACTAGTAAGCGAAAGACGGCAATCTTGAGAAGCGGCGGCTCCTTGTTCGGCAAACAAGCAAAAGGCGAAGTGTTGCGATCATCGCACGCGCCTAATCACGCGGTTATTGCGGATCTTCTCAAACAAGCCAGCCGCTCGATGAGTCGCCAGATTAGCTTGACATGGCCGGCTGCTGACGGCAAATCACGCTTCATTCTCTCTGTAAGTCTGGTTCCCGCGGTAGTGCAACGAGACAGCCGCGGATGGGCGACCATGGCGGGACAACAACAAAAGTCCGTCAGTGAGCCGGAATGGAGCTTCTTCAAAGAAACGGAAGGGGTCCGAAAAGAGCTGTTTACGATGCGGTCGACTGACACAGGCTTGATCCTTACCCTGACGGCCCAGTCGGTGGAGCCCAATCGAAATGAAAAAACTCTGGCGAACATACCCGCGATGAAAACGTCGCAGTCGAACCCGACCACAACCCAGATCGGCATGCAAGCGGTCTCCGAACAGATGCCGGAGGGGCTGCCTAGTGCTCTTTTGCTCTCCGGAAATCTTTCCGATGTAGATCTTCCCAGCATTCTCCAGTCGATCGGCCTGTGCAAAATGACCGGAAAGTTGAAGGTTTACGGTAGCGCTCACATCGCAGAAGTATTTTTCGATGAAGGCGAACTCGTGCACGCCAACTCCAGTCACGCCCTCTTGAGCGAAGAGTTTCTCGAAGGCAACGAAGCCCTGGTAGATCTTTTCACGTGGGATGATGGCGGATTTCAATTTCAACCAGGTTGGAAGAGCGAAGAGAGAACCGTCGACAAGCGAATCGACAAGCTGCTTCTGGAAGGCGCAGCCCTGTCCGATTATAAGGAATCGCTGGCAAAATCAGGATTGTCGATGGACTCGGTTTTGTTAAAAACAGACGAAGCTCGCAGTCTGACGGAAGAGCAATTGGAAAAACGGTGGAAAGATGGTTTGCCTCTGCACATAAATCTGCAGAGAGAACTGTTTGAAATTCTCAGCCAACCCTTATCATTGCAAGCCTTACTGGAAGCCAAGGCGCTGCCTCGCTCCAAATGGATTCCTTGTCTATTCAACCTGGTCAACCTAAAACTAGTTGGTATCGCTGGTGGTGCCGAGAAAGACACGGCGTCACGAGAGTTTGCCAACGTAGAGGAGTTGATCGCCGGTGCATACTCTAAGCTGGTTGAACCTTCCGGTCTTTTGAAATACGGTCAGTTTCTCCTTCTTGCTCGAAGCGAACTGACTCGATATCAATCAACCGAGAACCCGTACTCCGTCGCTCTCATCTCGTTTGCAGATTTCGACGGCGAACTGTCCGACGCCGCTCTGGGAGCGATCGCCGATTGCTTCTATGAATCAGCCCAGCCAATAGATATGCTCGCCTATAAAGATCCGAAGCATCTTATGGTTCTCCTTCCTCATTGCGATGAGACCACTGCCGTCGTCACTCTGGAAAAGTTTCTCAAAAATCTGTTTGATCTCGATCTGCCCGACAACCTCAAGGGCAAAGAGCTGGGCATGCGCATTGGCGTTGCATCGGTGCCGCGCGATGGCGACGACTTCGTCAAAGTCCTGTCCCAAACCAGTCAGCGCGTTAAGACTGCTACTGAAGCCGAACCGATAGTAAGTTGAACTCTTATCGCTCTGGTTGGACCGGCCAAATGTTGCGGACTCGGGTCATGAGATTTTGAATGCGATCGCTGGCCACATCGGTATTGTGGGAACCGGGGTACATCTGGCTCTGGCGGCGACGCACAGCATCTTTGATCATTTGTTCGAGATTGTACTGTTGATTCTCGCTGAGAACCTGACGTTTTTTCAAATAGTTGGCGGTAGCCATGCCGTTCAACTGTTCTCGTTTTCTCGCAATCGATTGCTGAAGGGCCATAACTTCCACTGGATCGGAGTTGTGATCGGCGAGCATTTTCGTAAGTTTTTGCTGCTCTTCCACAATTACAGGGCGATTTTCACTGTATTGATGCGCCCATTCGTCTTCCAGTTGTTGAATCTGTGAGCTTTGCTTTTCCGACAGGTTAAGTTTGGTCCAGTCGACACAGCAGTGACGAGCATCGTCAGCTACCACCGGCAGTATCGTTGCGACCCCACCAAACACCAGCGCTATCGCTAAATGTCTCGTCCAGTTGCTACTCTTCATACACCGCAGCCTCGGCCTGATCCGATGGTTCTCTCAACGCTGATTCTATCAAGTATGCCTCCGAGCTGATCGACCCACCATTAGGTTCGTCTTTCGGAACCATCATAGAAATGACAATACCTGACGTAGCGATTACGGCCGCGGCCACTGCACCGGCTATAAAACGCGGTCTGCCCGTGTTTTGCTTGGCGCCTGTTCTAGGCACAAAAGGGACAACCTGCATCTTGGCGCGAATGCCGGGCCACAAATCGAAATCGTCAGGAAGTTTAGGCTTGTAAGAGTCACGCACCACATCGCCTATGGACGAGAGCCCGTTGAACGCGACTCGGCAATCTTGGCAGTCAATGAGGTGATTAGTAATGTTGCGGTGTCTGAGGTTGACCACTTCTTGATCGACATAGGCAGACAGCTCGGAACGAATAAGAGCACAGTCTTCATTAAGTTGAGACTTGATTGAGGGCCAGAGGTCTACCTTGAAGTTGGTCGGTAGTTCGAGCCCTTTAGACAAAACGCGATTGGTGGTATTGAGTTGTTTGAACGAATCGAGACAGCTGGCGCACTCTTTTAGATGACGGTTGACTCCCTCTTGGGCAGCCGGCGTGAGCTCGCCGTCGAGATAAGCCGACAAATCTTCTTCCATGACCTGGCAAATAGATGGCAACTTAGCTTGAAGCCCGCCCCATATGTCAGGAACGGGCATCTCTTCGGAGTTCATTTCATCGCCAAGAAACTTTGTCAGTTTCTGGAGCGTCTCGAACTCCGCACTGCAGTTCTCACAATTGGTGACATGACCCTGGACATCGTTATGGTCCTTGGAGTCTAACTGACCGTCTAAAAGGGCTGAAAGCTCGATACGGTAGCGGGAGCAGGTTGTATCCATCAACTCGAAACCTCAGTGATCGTACTGCTGCTGGACTCAAGATACGGCTTGAGAAGCTCCTGGAGTTTGGTCCTGGCACGCGCTATGCGCGATTTGACAGTACCCATCTCCGTTTTTGTGAGAATGCCTATCTCTTCGTAGCTAAGTCCCTCTACCTCCCTTAAGACGATGGCAGTTCTAAACTGTTCCGGCAGGCGCAGCATGGCATTTCGGATGACATCCGTCATTTCCGTGCTTAGAGCCTTTTCGTCAGGCTGCTGGTGATTGTCGGGGATGTCGCGGGTGGCCGCTTCGGCTGTGTCTTCTGAATCTTCGCCGCCCATGGGCTCGTCCATCGAAACCGTAGGCAGCCGTCTGGGACGTTTGCGAAGCTCATCATAAAAAAGGTTGGTGACGATCTGGGTCAGCCAGGACCGGAAAGACCCAGGATTGCGCAGATTGTTGATATTGCGCCAGACCCTAATGAAAACTTCTTGAGCCAGGTCGGACGTGTCTGTCCAATCTGGAGCCAACTGGTACAGAAGGGCGTAGACCGTACGCTGATGACGTTTGACAAGCTCTTCAAAGGCAGCCGGTTCTCGCCTCTGGCAGGCTAGAATCAGATCTTTGTCGCTCTTCTGGCTATATGCTGTTGCCATAACTGTGGATATGTTCCGCTTGTTTTATGTGTGGGAGCCGCGCTTAGGTCTTACTGAGAGAGCCAATTGAGGCGGGCGCCCCCAGGCGATTTATATCGTAACACCGACTGCATCTAATAAGTAGAATTTCGACAAGGTCGAAAAACCCTCTCGATTTAAGCAATCGCCCCTCCTGTGGCGGAAACAAACGATCTCACCCGGTCATTAATCCTGGCGGCGACGTGACAGGATCTATTTTATGGATCGCTGCGCGAGCGGATGTGTTCCTTAATAAGGCAAGAATCCGGGCCATTTTATGTGGGAAATTTGGGCTTGACGCCTGCGACATGACTTTTCTATGCCTCAGCTCTATATCAATCAATAGTCCGGCAATACTCCGACAATATTTCGGCAATATCCGGGCAATAATCCAGCAGCGATTCAGCCCAATCCCCAGATCTTGCTCCAGGCATCCAAAGACCCCGCCGGCGAGACTTTCATTATTTTTAACGGTCTCAGAAGTGAGTCAGAGTCTCGACCATGTAACACATCAATTAGAACAGTGCTCTTAGTTGCTTCGTTTTAATTCACTCCGAGCCGGAAATGATAGGATCAACTATTGCCAAGGCAGGTAAACCCTAGCCCAGCTGTTCGTTTTGGCGGTCTTGACCTAAACCAAAATCAAAACCGTTAAGGCGCTGCATTACGCCCAAAAACATGCAACAAAGGAGCAAAACATTGTCTAACAGATATCTATTCACTTCGGAGTCCGTAACAGAAGGACATCCGGACAAGGTCTGCGATCAAATTTCTGACGCCATTCTCGATGCCATTCTCACTCAAGATCCCAAAGGCAGAGTAGCGGCTGAGTGTGCCGTTTCTACTGGCCTGGTCCTGGTGATTGGCGAAATCACCACCACAGCCTCAGTTGACTTCCAAGAACTGGTTCGCAAAGTAGTCAGCGACATCGGTTATGTAGGTGAGCACGGTGGCGGTTTTGATGCTAACTCTTGCTCCGTTTTGCTGGGCATCAACAAACAGTCACCTGACATCGCCGGTGGTGTCGGCAATGCGCTAGAAGCGCGCGCCACTCTGGCGAAGTTGGAGAGCGAAGTAATTGGCGCCGGCGATCAAGGCATGATGTTCGGATTCGCCTGCGACGAAACCCCCGAGTCGATGCCCATGCCGATCTCGGTGGCTCATCGCATCGCCCGCAGACTGACGGAAGTGCGCAAAACCGGCGTACTCAAATACCTGCGTCCGGACGGCAAAACCCAAGTCACTATCGAGTACGAAGGTGACAAGCCGGTGCGGGTTGACACCATCGTCGTGTCCACTCAGCACGATCCCGAAATCGACGGCATCACCGACAACGCCAAAGTACAAGAGCGCATCGCCGCCGATCTGAAAGCATATGTCGTGTTGCCGGTCTTCCAAGATCTGAATATCAAACCCGATAACAACACCCGTTATTACTTCAATCCGTCCGGACGTTTCGTCGTCGGAGGACCACATGGTGACGCTGGTTTGACAGGACGTAAAATAATCGTCGACACCTACGGCGGTTATGGTCGCCACGGCGGCGGCGCCTTCTCCGGTAAAGATCCGACGAAAGTCGATCGTTCCGGCGCTTACGCAGCCCGCTACATCGCCAAAAACATTGTCGCGGCCGGCCTTGCCAACCGTTGTGAAGTGCAAATCGCATACGCTATCGGCGTGGCTCAGCCAGTCTCGGTGCATGTAACCACATTCGGTACCGGCAAAGTGGCCGATCATGAGATCGAAGAATTGGTCAAGAGGACCTTCGATTTGAGACCGGGCGCGATCATCTCGGCACTCAAACTGCGCGAGATGCCAAAACAGCACGGTGGCAAGTTCTACCAGAACGTCGCCGCCTACGGACACTTCGGCAGACCCGACCTCAATCTTCCCTGGGAGAACACAGATAAGGCGGCCGAATTAAAAAAAGCCCTGGCTAAGGCAGTGGGCTCGGCATGACCGGAGTTGCTGCTTGACGTTAATCCATGACATTAAGGGGCGGTGCGGAAGCACCGCCCCTTTTCAATGCATCTTTAGAACAAGCTGCAATGTAGCTATAATAACTATCTGCACACGTACTCGGAGAGCACCGCTCAGGTGTAGGCAATGCCATCAGGCTCCATCACCGTCAATCCTGATACCCCAGAAAGTTACTCGCTCGAAGTCGAGGAAGGCGAAGTCCTCGAAATTGGTCGAAAACCAGCTCCTGGCGGCGCCAAAAAACTCATACTTCCATACCCGGAAGTGTCGGGTCAACACGCCGAGATTCGATGCAAATCGAGCGGCTGGACGATCGTAGATTTGGGTTCAACCAATGGAACCCATCTCAACAACGCCCGCCTCACTCCCGGTAGAGAGTACCCACTCAAAACTGGATATGTCGTCCAGATTGCGCACTACCTCTTGAGAGTAGCGCCACCTGACACAGCTGAGGGCGAAGAAGAGTACGAGCCGTCCCAGGATAAAACTCAGTTTCGCATCCACCTCATTAACGCCACCATTTTAGTTGGTGACATCAAAGGTTTCACGAGTCTGATGGAACAGTATGCGGCAGAACCGCAAAGGGTTATGCAGTCAGCCAAACGTGTCTTCGATACGCTCGCCGACGAGATTCAGAAAAACTACGGTCAACTGGAAAAGATTGCCGGCGACGCCTTGATGGCTTACTGGCATGGCGACGATTCCAAATCGGGGCAGAGGCTGCAAGCGTACCAGGCCTGTTATAGTGCCCTATTGTTGAAGGATCTGGCCATAGCCTTTGCTACAGACAACGAATACTGGCCGTTTCCGGAACACCCACTCAAACTGGACATGGCTCTGGCGACAGGTCCTGTTGCCGCAGGAGCCCTGGGACAGTCCGGCAATCCTGCTCTTTTAGGCGACACCGCTAATCTAGTTTTTCGCCTGGAAAAGCTTATCGGCGACGAAGACGCGGGCAATATTGTAGTGGAAGGTTTTACTTACGAGTTAGCGAAAGAACACTTCCGGTTTCAATCAATGGGTCAATTCAACGTTAAAGGGCGCCAGCGACCGGTAGATGTCTATCGGCTTGTGAGCCTTCTGGAATAGTGAGCTGTGCCGGCAAAGAAAAACTACAGCAAACTCGCAGGTCGGCTGGTTCTCGGTAGAATTCCAAGCACCACGCTCGACAACGTCACTCGGGATTGCCTTGCCGATGGCACCATAGGCGGTGTGGTGCTGTTCAAAGAGAACGCCCAATCACTGGAGCAAGTCGCCGAACTCTGCAAGGAGATAATCGAAATCTCCCACCATCCTCCCGTCATAGCCGTGGATCAAGAAGGGGGAGCCGTACAACGCTTCGAGCACCTGCTCACCCCCCTTCCCTCCCAAATGGCTCTGGCCAGCTCCCAGAAGGAAGAGTTCATCGAGCAATGCGCCAGAATCAACGCCAGGCAGTGCAAAGAGCTGGGCATCAACTGTTTGCTCACGCCGGTGATGGACGTCCTCAGCAACAACCTCAATCCAATTATCTCCACTCGCTCGTTCGGCAGCGATGAAGTGAAAGTTTCCGAGTTATCGAAGATCGTCCTCAAAGCCATTGCCGACGAGGGTGTCTGCCCGGTCGGAAAACACTTTCCCGGACACGGTTCCACCCTGGAAGATTCTCACTTGGCTCTTGCTATTAATCCTACAGATGAAACCGCTATCTGGAAGCACGACTTGCTGCCGTTTCGCGAGTGCCTGTCGGAGTTGCCGGCTCTCCTGGTCGGACACGTGTGGCTCCAGGCGATAGACGAAGAGCCTCTTCCTGCCAGCCTCTCCCATCGCATCATCAATCGCGTCTTGAGAGGCTTTTTCGAGTACGACGGTTTGGTCATGACTGACGACATGACCATGAAAGCCATCACCGAAAAGTACGGTCTCAAGGAAGCAGCGGTGCTGGCCCTGGAAGCCAGTTCGGACCTAATTCTTGTTCTTGCTGAACCAGCGGAAACACTGGCTGTAAGCAAGTACATCGCCGACGCGATTAAATCAGGAAGAATTCCCGCCAACGGTGTCGATAACTCGATTCGTCGCCTTAACAAACGATTTGGCACCAAACCTGTGCCGGCGACCAAAGAGACGTTGAAACTTTTGAAGGAAGACGTCGAAGCTCAGACCGAGCTCACTCTCACCGCGGCCACAGCCTCTGTGGCATTACTGACGGGAGGAATTCCCACAACAGATGTGGAAGAGTCGGTGGTAGAACCGGCTCGAGGCACATGGAAGAATCCTATCTCGACCGGTGAGTGGGTAGTGGTGGCACCAAGCCATTCTCGCTACCCTCTGTCACTGCTTTCCTTTTTGCGCGATCTGGCTCAAGACGAAGAAGAGACCGGCAAAGCCAAGCCGACCTTTCGAGAAGTGCGCTACCCGCTCAATCCCACTGAGCAAGATGCTCAAGACATCGCCAAGCGCTGCAACGGCAAAAACTGCATCTTTTTGACCTTTCGATCCATCACTAATAAAGGACAGGCTGTTCTCGGTAAGAAACTGAAAGAGAAAGCAAAAGAGGTGGTAGCGGTGGCTTGCGAAAATCCCATGGACATTACGGTTGTGACAGGGTTCAGGCATTACCTGGCCACATTCGATCCATCCGACCTAGCCATGCGTGGTCTTGCCTGCGTTCTCCTGGGCATTCTCGAACCATTGGGATCGTGCCCGATCAACCTCGAACGGGAGCAGCTCGAACACCGGTAACGAAATCCGGCAAGGCTAAAAGGAACTTGAATGCCCTCAAATCTACAAAACAAGGCTTCGGATTGGCAAGACAAAGTGCTCAAAGCAATTGTTTTCTTCGCCGTGCTCGGCTGCATCCTCCTTGGAATAGGGGCCTACTTCGTCAACCGCACCTTTGGCGATATCACATCGACTTTGAGTCCGCCTACATCGACTGCCACGACGACTACAAATACGACTGGCAAATAGAAGGAACGAGAGACAAACAATGAGCCAACTGGCTGTTTATGTTCTCATCGGTGCGGTCTCCGGAATAATAAGCGGGCTCGTTGGCATCGGCGGTGGTACCATCATCGTTCCTGCTCTCGTCTTATTTTGCGGATTGACTCAGCACCAGGCGCAAGGAACTACGCTGGCGATCATGGTTCCCCCAATAGGGCTTCTGGCCGCCTGGCAATACTATCGCTGTGGCTATGTCGATCTGAAAATCGCCGCCCTTATCTGCGCCGGATTTTTCCTCGGCGGTCTTCTTGGCGCCCGCATCGCCACCTCTATGCAAAGCCTGTGGCTGGAAAGACTATTCGGCTGCGTCCTCGTTACTCTCGGCGTGAAGATGCTGTTCTTCCCCAAGTAATGGACAAAAGCACAAAGAAAAGCGCCGATAGATACTGTCTCTACCGGCGCTAGAATTATTCAATTATGCAGGATCTTTAGAACACGTACATCTTCATGCAGAAGACGCTACCGCCCGATTTGAGGTATTCGGAGGTTTCCACTTCATGCACGGTGTAGCCGAGGTCACGCAGAGTGCCTACCACTTTGGGTGAGCCCTTCTGAATGACCACATGTTTTCCACCAATGGCGGTGGCATTGCAGGCCATGCCGTCATTGGCTTCGTTGGCATCGCATTCGATGACATTGGCGAAGACGGAACGGATCATGTCTATGCCTTCCGGCGTGAGCGAGTCAGCGTGAATGAGAACGGTGCCTTCGTCGATGGCACAGAAGCAGGTATCGAGATGATAGAACCGATCTGAGCGCAGAGGCAGCCTGATGACCGGCACTCCGAAAAACTCGCTTATGTGCTCATACACTTCCGGCTGAGTGCGGAACCCGCAGCCACCCCAAACAAGAGCCCGGCCCGGATGCCAAATGGCATCGCCTGAACCTTCGAATCCTACTTTGATAGGAACGTTCTCGACGCGGTAGCCGTTGGCGGCGAACCACTTCGAGAAGGCTTCGACTTCAGCCTGACGGGATGGATGTTTCATTTGGCTGAGAAGACAAAGTTTCTCATTGTTTGCGTCCAAACCGACGAAAGTCTGGTTGGCGCAAAAGACCATATCTTCGCGACCAGGTTCAGGATTGATCAGTTCAACCGAGGCCCCAGAGGCGATGAAGGCAGATCGTACCTCCTCCCACTGCTGGCGGGCTTTGGTCGTATCGACGGAACCGACGTTTCCTTCCATGTGAGGGTTTTTCACATCGATAACATCGAAGTATTCGGGAGGGCACATGAGCATCGTCGTCGGCAAAGGCATCTGTCTCAAAGACTCGAGGAATCTTTCAGGCATTTGCTCTTTTCGATCGTATACCGTGGCCTTCATGAGTGTTTGACTCTTCATATCACACCACCTTTTTAATCATAGAACGAAGTACATCGCCTTCCTTGTTTTCCCGCAGTTCATATGTAACCCGGGTGGTCGGCTTGTTGATCTTGAGCGAGCGAGAGAGGTCGATTGGCGTCCCGATGAGAACAAGATCGCAAGGAGTGGCGTTGATTGTCGTCTCCAATTCAGCCATCTGTTTTGCCCCATAACCGAGAGCCGGCAGCACTTCGGTCATATGCGTGTAGGACGCGAATGCAGTTTTGATGGAACCGACGGCAAACGGCCGGGGATCAACAATTTCACTGGCACCCAGGCGCTTGGCCGCCACGTGTCCGGCTCCGAAAGCCATTTCTCCGTGGGTGACGGTGGGACCGTCTTCGACAACGAGAACTCTCTTGCCTTTGACTTGGTCAGGTGAAGATACGGTAACCGGCGACTCGGCCCGAAGAATCTTCGCCGTAGGATTGACGGCTCGCACGTTCATTTCAACGAGCTCGATGCTCTCAACGACTGCAGTGTCGACCTTGTTGATGATGATGAGGTCAGCCATGCGAACGTTGGTCTCGCCGGGATAATACGAGATTTCGTGTCCGGGACGGTGCGGATCGCAAACAACGATGTGCAAGTTAGGCTTGTAGAAGGGAATGTCGTTGTTGCCGCCATCCCAGATAATTACATCAGCTTCTTCTTCGGCTCTGCGCAAGATCTCAGCATAGTCGACACCGGCGTAAACGATGTTGCCGGCAACAATATGGGGCTCATACTCTTCGCGCTCTTCAATTGTGCAGTTGTGCAGATCCAGGTCGGCCAGTGTGGCGAAACGCTGACAGATCTGTTTAGTCAAATCTCCGTATGGCATAGGATGGCGAATGACCGCCACTTTCTTGCCCAAGTCTTTGAGGTATTCACACACCTTGCGTGTCGTCTGGCTCTTGCCGCAACCTGTGCGAACAGCGCAAACAGCGATCACCGGCTTTTTCGAGGCAATCATGGTCTGCTTCCAACCCATAGTTTTGAAATCGGCCCCGGCGGCGTTGACTGTGGATGCTTTATGCATCACATCCATGTAACTCAAGTCGGAGTATGCCAGCGCCACTTCCGTGACGTTGTGCTGCTTGATCAACGCCGCCAAGTCTTTTTCAATTTCGATGGGAATACCGTTAGGGTATTGATCGCCTGCTAGCTGTTTTGGATAAACACGTCCGGCGATGTCGGGAATTTGATTGGCGGTGAAAGCCACCACATGGCAGTCTGGCTGATTCTTCCAGTACACGTTGAAGTCATGGAAGTCGCGTCCTGCAGCGCCCATGATAATCACATTCTTTTTCGCATTGGATGCTGGCATATTCCTCACACTCTCTTAAGTATTGTCATCGGCAAACATTGCCGAGCCGTACAAAGACCAGCGAGATGTCTTTCATCGAACACGCATGTTTAGATTGCAAAAGAAAGCAAGTGCGCTCGACGAATAGAATTGCGCTTACGTCCACCTTTATAAAGCAGGAAAAGCGCCAACGGCCGCCAACCTTGCCTCGGATAGGACTCCAGACTTTTCGTCTTCTCAACTCGCCGAAACAGCAGACAGACAAACCGCATAACAGTTGTCTGGTCTTCGTGACGAAATTTTACCATGACAAATGAATATAGTTTCGCGCCCAGTTTTCGACCATGGCGATTTTGGGGTGACAACGAGCGAACGGCTGAGCCGCAAAAAGTGCCACAGGCGCTTTGTTTTCCACCTCTTAAAAACCGAAACGAAAAGACGGGATGACTTACGTTTTAGCTGTTTTCTCCCGAGCAGATTTGAAATCAGAAGTGGTGGTGGCTTTACGTATTGCCAACGTAGATGGCCCGTGGCATGCTCGGGTCGTTCTCATCCCTAGCAATAACAGGAGATCCGTCATGCCTATAGGCGGACCAGCATCAGCCGGTTTTGCGGCCTCGGATCAATATTCGAAGATTGTGATCGAGGCGCTCGATTTGCATCAAACCCTCAACCCCCTCGTCGAGCACGGCGGCACCGAAGAAGTTTGTACAACCATCTCCGGATTTGCCACCACGAAGTTAGAAAGACGCGTCGGTCACAAGACAACAGTAACGAACTGGTCTGGAGAAAACCCAACGGTTGCCGATAACGAGGTTTCCATTCAAGAGACATTGACCAAAAACAAACCATTGAGCACGGTTCAACATCTCGACGGTCAGATGGCAGAGTCGGGCTCCAATAAACGGGCGCAGACACGGCACTCCGAACTTATCGTTGGGGCATGGACACCGTTTACCGACAGCACAATCGACACCTCCATCGTAGGCGCCGACGGTAAGGCCAAAGGCTCCATCCACTCAGACATTCATTCCTCAGGCATGATCGACACTATCGTCAAGGATGCAGCCGGGGTTGAACTGCGATCCCTAACCAGCGAATACAAGGCTCATATCACCTCACCCGACACTATCTGCACGAGAGTGAGATAGCGGCTCTACCTATCTATCCGGGCCACAGCACTAACCTTATGCACTAGAGGCAGCCTGACTTGGAAGGTACTGCCTTTCTCGGGCTGACTCTCAAATGCAATCGTGCCACCATGAGCATCGACAATTTGCTTGCAGAGGTAAAGACCTAAACCGCTGCCACTAGCAACAAATCGCCCGCCCCCCTGAGAGAAACGTTTAAATAATCTGGGCTGTACATCAAATGGTATGCCGGCTCCAGTATCTTGCACCGAGAGCAAAAGATTGCCTGCTTCCATACTAGCGACTACGGTGACCGAGCCTCCTTGCGGCGTGTGTTTGACCGCGTTGTCCAGCAAATTTTGCAGCAACCTGGTTATCGCGTAGTAGTCCGCATTAACGGATCCTTTGTATCTAGAGTCGATCTCGATCGTCACGGCTTGAGAATCTGCAATCGGCTGGACATTATTCACTACCTGTGACACGACTTCAGGAACGTTAACTTCAGAGATTTCCAGGGCATTCGTGCCTGACTCATATCTGTACATGTGCAAAAGATTTTGAATCATTCTCAATTGGGCCAGATTGCTGTCTTTCAACTTTCGAATAACGTCGTTCTGTTGAGGCTGCAACTCGCCCAGCACGCCGTCGATAAGAAGCTCCAGCATTCGATTCGCTCCAGCAATTGGGGTCTTCAGATCGTGAGCCAGAGTGGAGATGAACTCTTCCCGCTGCTCGACGAGGAGGGCTCGCCGGGCTCGCTCTTCCGCCCCACGCATGTGGAGAAACTGACCGATAAGACTGGTTACGGACGACAAAAATCCCAGACATTCCTTGTCATCTCCCAACTCACTGGAGCCGAGAACGAGCACGGCACCACCGACAGAGTCACCTACGTTGATGGGCGCCACCACCCCGTAGTGAAGGTGACTTTGCAATGCCAGTTGAGATCGTCCGGAGAGGACATCGCTAGCTTTATGATCGAACCATCGTATTTGTCCATCAGTGCAGGCACCTCCGAAAGCACCCGCTCCTTTTACAACAGCGTGTTCAGCAAAATTTCGCATAGCCTCGCAGTCATAGCCTTCAGCCGAGTAAACATCAGCACAGCCAAAGCTGTCAAAGTCGCGGTTGTAGATCCACAGTTCGCCATACACACCCTCCAGTGCCTCGGAGATGGAGCCGAGAACCTGCTTCGAGAGTTCGCCAAGAGTCCCACATTTAGACACTGATTTAGCCACATCGAGCTGGACACGAAGAAACTGTTTTGCTTGCCGCTCTTTGGTGAAGTCGCGCACCATAGTGAGAGTCGTTCCCGTTTCCACCAAACCTTCTTTCAATAACCGCCCCGACTGTTGGACCCAAACTACTCCGCCGGCTTTATTCAAATAACGTTTTTCGACATAGCCCTCACCCTGATCGCCGTTTTGCAGAAGTCGCAGGTATCGAACGGTGTCAGCGACATCGTCGGGAGAAGTGAGCGACAGCGCCGTGCATTGCTTCAATTCTGCTTCGGTGTAGCCGAGCAGTCGGCAAAAGGCGTCGTTGGCCCTGAGGATATTGTTGTCGTAATCAGCCAAAAAGATTCCGATAGGAGCCTTTTCGAAAGTATGCCTAAAGCGAGATTCGTTTTGAACAAAACTGTTGAGCTGTTGGCGCAAACGTTCGCTGTATTGCCTCGCTTGAGCATAACGAATGGAACGCCAGAGATCATCTTTTTCCAGATTCGACTTAATGAGGAAATCTTGAGCGCCAAGGTTCACAGCTTGAACGGCGAGCTCTCGATCCTCATCGGCCGATACGATGATGATAGGGGTGGTGGGCGCCACTTTGTGGACCGTAGTGAAAGTAGCCAGAGACTCTGAATCGGGCAGATTCAGATCAAGCAAAATCACATCGAACCCTTTCTTGGCGAGTTCATCTAAGCCGCAGGCCAGATTCGGACACGCGACAACTTTCGCCCTCCCCTTGAGAGTTGCTTCAATTGCCGCCCGAGATAAAGCATTGTCTTCGATAGCTAGGACAGCGATAGTTTCGCGCGCATCATCAATGCGCCATGTGTCCACCCAATCAGTCACATGTCACCATATATGGTTATAGAGTTAGAACAGGTCACCAATTTAGGGGATGCACGGGCAGAAGCCCTTGCCCACCTATTCTATAGATATAGGCCAACTACTATTTTCATGCAAGGTCAGTTGACGATTCGTCGCAAAGCAGGCTCTGTTCAGGCTTTTGCGCCACTTACCACGCGGTTAGTGAACCGTCCATGTATATTATGCGCCACACGCCGCCCGCAACGATCCTTTCGAAACCGGTTCCCATGGCTGTTTTCAAAGCACGTATGGAATTTGCACTTCACCAGGCCGAAGACGATTCTTAAGCAGATTTAAGCTATTTTATTGTCGACTATCGACTACAAACTGCAAATTCGGAAATTCGACTTCAATCCAGTGCAGCTGGGGATCACCGTCAAGTCATGCGTAACACGATACGGCATGAAACTCGATCACTTTTTCGTCACACATTAGGCGTTGCCCGAGAAAGAATGGCTATTCCTTGTCCATCAGGCGGCCTGGGCAGGAGGCAACAACTCGATGAGATTGACCTCGGACGGTTGAGTACTAGCCCAACCCACAGTAAACCTGGCCACAGAACCGTTGTCGGATAGGGGATGAATCTCTCCAGTGTGAATGAGCTGTCCTAAACTCTTCAGGTAAGTGATGCGCTCTCCCTCGATCTCGCTGATTGCCCGCGATCCTAATTGAACGTACTCGCCATGGCGCCCATGGATTTTGTAGACACTGCCAGATCTTTTTATTTCGGCCAAAATGTCTGAGCGCGCATCTTCAACTGAAAGAACGGAATCTCTGCCGGCCGTCAATTCACCCAACTCCATTTCCGCGTTCGTGAAGACGATTTTCACTCGCCCCTCTTTCACCAAAGCATCGAACGCTTGCAGGAAACGCAGGCGCAATGCCTCGGGATATGAGTATCCATGCTTTGCCTTGATGAAGGCGTTATCGCCCTGCTTCAGCTTGCACATTTGATTTCCCACTGACGCCGCTTCCCGGATCAGCTCATCTTTAGCGCTTTCGAATTCGTTGCTCATCATCTCGTCTCTCATCCCAACAAAAAATAGTACTTGACCAGTAAGAGATGCATATCAGCAAGGAGCAAACCGCTCTCACTCTCACCAGGCAAACGACGCAGGCGCAAGAGAAATGTTGCATCCGATCACGCGTGATCGACTATCGATGGTCGTTTCGTAAATCGACACCGAACCGGGGCGAACCCAATAACATCACTACTTACTGGAAGCTCGCTGCAACCGGTCATTTACACCGGCCCAGGCCGCTCCCTCAGGTGGTTGCTCGACAACAATGTAATCAGTTTCTGCCGCATCCGCCCGACGCAAATTCCCATATAACTCCCTGGCGTAGGCGGGCGCGTCGCTCTGAGCCCGCAACCACACCACATGTGGTGACTGGGGCGGGGCTTGAAAAGACAGAACAGAGACCTTCTTTCCGCCCGATATAAGGTTGGCGACCGCGTCGTGCATCTTTTCGACAGGCAACAGAAGAAGCGGCGTCGATGGTGCATAATGAGCGGGCAGACCGCCAGGGACGCGCACATCAACCGATTGCGAAGTCAGGTTTCCTGGCACAGACATGCGCACGATCTCTTCAATCTTCTCCGGCAGAATCATTCCTGGTCTGAGTATTCTCGGTGAGTGACCAGATAGATCGAGAATCGTGGATTCTATGCCCACTGAGCAAGGGCCACCATCAAGAACCATGCTCACTTCTGCCTCGAACTCTCGCCCGACATCCTCGGCTCGAGTCGGGCTTAACCTTCCGAAGCGGTTGGCAGACGGCGCCGCCAGTCCTTTCCCGAAAGCTTTGAGGAGAGCCAGAGCGACCGGGTGCGACGGCATGCGCAGAGCGACAGTGTCTTGCCCGCCTGTCACCTGATCGAGTACTCCAGGCTTTCTTCGCAGAACAACAGTAAGTGGTCCAGGCCATAAGCTCTCGGCCAGCGGTTCGAGAATTGACGGGACATCTTTTGCCCATTCATCGATCTGATCGAACGACCAGATGTGAACGATGACGGGATGATCGTTTGGTCTACCTTTGGCGGCGTACAAGCGCTTGAGAGCATCGAGATTGGTGGCATCGGCACCCAGTCCATATACAGTTTCAGTGGGGAAAGAAACGAGTTCGCCGGAAGCGAGTAGATCAACTGCTTTAGCAATCGAGCTCGAATCAGCACCCTGCCCTATGAGCATTTCTTGTGTCCCACCGTGCTTCATTTGCACTATCACGATTGCCCGCCACTATGGACGGAACCACGCAGAGCCCATGGATTGGCCTGCTCGATACGGATGTCCACCAGCTTGCCGATAAGCTCTTCCGAACCGACAAAGTTGACGAGCTTGTTGGTGCGAGTGCGTCCGGTCAGGCGCTCAGGAGACTTCTCACTGCGTCCTTCGACGAGCACTTCAACTACTCTGTCGAGGTAGGGCTTATTTCTGCGGTGAGAAACCTCAGAAACAACCGAATTAAGGAATCGCAAGCGCTCGTATTTCTCGTCGTCAGGCACCTGAGCCTCCCAATTAGAAGCAGGAGTATGAGGGCGGGGAGAGTACGCGGCTGTGTTGCAAGCGTCGAAACCGATCTCTTCCACGAGGTTTATTGTGTTCATAAATTCGTCTTGAGTCTCACCGGGGAAGCCCACGATGAGATCCGTAGTTATGGCCGCATCGGGAATCTTGGAGCGAATCTCGTCCACCAATCGACGATAGAAGTCGACGTTATAACCCCTCGCCATACGACGAAGAGTACGATCGTCACCGGCTTGAATCGGCACATGGAAGTATTCGCATGCGTTAGAGACTCGGGCGACAGCATCTATAATTCCCGATTGCAAATCGCGCGGATGTCCGGTGATGAAGCGAACGCGCTTGATACCATCCACGTTTTCGAGGCGCTCCAAGAGATGACCGAGATGGATCTTGGGCTCGAGATCGTGTCCGTAGGCAGTCACATTTTGTCCCAGAAGAGTCACTTCGGCGTACCCTGTTTGACCCAGTTCGCGCACTTCGCGCTCGATCACATCAGGTTCACGGCTCTTCTCGCGACCACGCACATAAGGAACTATGCAATATGTGCAGTTGTAATCGCATCCATAAATAACGGACACCCAGGCACTGAGACTGTTTTGCCTGATCACTGGCAGTTCTGGAAGATCCTCAGGCAGCTCCTGAAGAACTTCAACTACCTTTTCTTTGGTCGAGCGCGCTTTCAAAACCAGCTCGGGAAGACGATGTAAATTGTGCGTTCCAAAAACCACATCTACATACGGAACTCGTTTGAGGAGATCCGCACCAGCATCTTGGGCCACACATCCGCCCACGGCGATGAGTGATCCGGGGCGCCGTAGTTTCACTCTGCGCCAATAGCCGAGATAGCTAAAAACCTTGTCCTCAGCCCCTTCTCTGATAGCACAGGTATTGAGGATCATGAGGTCTGCCGCAGTCACATCGGATGTTTGCTTGTAGCCAATTTCATCAAGCAAACCGAGCATGTTCTCCGAATCAGCTTTGTTCATCTGGCAACCGAACGTCTCGATGTAGACGGACAGTGTGGCTGCATCTGTTTTATCGGCAGTTTTATCGTCAGTTCTTGCGTCGGTTATTGCTAAGGTAGTTTGATTCATGGGTTGAAACCGGATGGCGAGCCGAAAACATCCCTCACCGGGAAAGTGAATGAGGTCTTCAAGAATACTACAAACCGATAGCTAGTGAATAGCGGCGGTTTTTCGCAATGTATTCAGGTCGGTCACGCTGGCAAAAAATCTATCGAATGAAGATTGGATCCAGCAGAGACGCTCATCGTAGTGCCTGGGCGGAATCAGCTCTTCCCGCCGACCCGGAAATACGACAACGTGGTTGCCTTCTCGGTCTGTCTCGATTGTCAGATCCAACTTGGACACGGCCGACTCCATAAGTTCGAATCGCTGCCCATGGTACAACATTGGCCTTGTTCGACACCTGAATAACGGCGCTGTTCTAAAACTTCATTAATAGTAACTTGCTTGAACTAACTAGGGCACGAAGTCGCAAGTATTGACGGTTTTGAGCAGTTTGCCCGTAGCTGTGTCGTTTACAAATACGTCACTAATAGTTACGGACCCACCGTCGTTTTCGCCGATAGCGATGAACTCGAGTGTCTGAATTGTCGTTCCCTGGGGCAGACCGAGATTTCCACAGTCGAAAGTGGCTCGTGACAGTCCTTTTGACGGGCTGGGGGCAATGTCGGCTTCAGTGAAAGGAACCACTCGGCCAGCTAGTTTGCCTCCGGGCAGACGATAGGTAATGGCCATATAGGGTCCGAAAGTCGTCTCGATGTTGCCCTGGTAATCGACAGCGACAGTTTGAAGAGTCAACCCCGCCACATTTTGCAGGACGCAGCCGACCTCGACAGGGCTCGAATCAGCCACATTAAGTTGCAGGGAGAAGTGTCCGAGGGAGCTTACGAAGATTGCCGCTCCCGAACCGACTCCGGACTCGTCGCATACGAAAGGTTGTTGATTGATTGCCGCAGGGGCGTCAGCCGAAACCGCCGGCATGCCCGCCAGAGCGACGGCAAACCATAAAGCAGTACTGGCGAGCAATACCCTAATCAATCGTTCCCTTCCCACTGGCACTACACCGGGTGATAAAGAAGTCATTTTAGCATGGCTCGCTTAACAAAAATGTGGCCCAGCAACATTTTCAGCGGCCCAGCCCTTTATGCACCGCCAGTAGTGGCAGATAGTTCCTGCCTGAAGCCGGGATGCAACCAATCCCTCGCCAACGAAGGGATACAAGTTTTAATCGCTCCGGAGCCTGAGTTCCTGACGTCGCCACGGCTCCTCCGCTTGTTGGCGCTGTTCCTGAAACTAAAACATCCACTCAATGCCGGGGAAAACTCCTTCTATAAGGGTGTCATCACCCAGTCGGGAGATCCGCACTCGTTCCAAAGTAAGGACTTCGCCCAGCTTAATGGTGGCATCTGAACCAACGGCGCTCACGGCAGAGAGGTCTCCCAAGATCTTGGGTGCGACTATCCAATTGATCTCGTCCACCAGTTTTCCCTCAATTAGTCTAGTGGCAAGTTTGGCACCACCTTCACACAGGACTGAGTTTATGCCGGCACCGGAAAGCGACCGGAGCATAGCATCGAGATCCAACTCACCTTTGTTGATCGCATTCTCTTTCATTGGCGTTACAGATACGCACGCAGAGTACTTCTCAATCTTTTTGCTCACAGCTGCACTGGGGCTGCAAAAAAGAAAGGTTCTGGAACCATCTCTTCGATCGGTAAAAACTTTTGCCGTTAAGGGCAAGGTAAGCTTGGTATCGATGACAGCCCGATCAGGATTGCGCCCATCTTCTACATCTCTTACTGTCAGTTCGGGATCGTCTTTACGGGCGGTCTCGCCGCCCACGAGCACGCAATCGAGCCGATTTCGCAAGTTATGGACATGGGCGAGGGCGGGCAGTCCGGAGATGTACCGGCTCTGCCCGAATCGATCGGCGATGCGACCATCTAGCGTAGTTGCCATTTTCAGACACACCCAGGGACGGTTTCTGAGAATCCTGGACATGAAGGCACGATTGAGCCAGGCGCACTCTTGCTCGAGGATACCGACATCAACCGCAATCGAGTTTGCCCGCAACTCCTTAATACCGCCGCCGGCCACGCGAGGATTGGGATCTTCCATTCCTGCCACCACTCTTGTGACACCACTTTTGATGACACGTTGGGAGCAGGGTCCGGTCCGCCCGGTATGGCAACATGGTTCCAAACTTACATAAAGAGTGGCACCGACCGCTTTTTCGCCGGCGGCATCCAATGCTATGACTTCAGCATGAGGTTCGCCGGCGCGGGCATGAAATCCTTCGCCCACGATAATGCCGTCAGGATCGACAACAACAGCTCCGACCATGGGGTTGGGAGCGGTTCGCCCTTCCGCCTTTTGGGCGAGAATGAGGCAGCGCTCCATGAACTTGGAGTCAATAACAGGATCTTCAGTCGGCTTCACAATCTTCTCCAATTGAATGGATCCGTTTGCTAGCACTTAGCCCCAGAAAACGGACGCCATCTTGTAGAGATCCATATCGAGCGTTTTGAGCTCTCCCACGGCATCTTCCACCGGTACATCCACCACCTTGGCGCCCTGCAGAGCGACCATGCGTCCAAACTTTTTCTCGTGGACGAGGTCGGCGGCGAGCACACCGAATCTGGTGGCAAGAACGCGGTCGAAAGCTGTGGGCGATCCACCCCTTTGAATATGACCGAGAACCGTGGCTCTGGTTTCGTAGCCAGTATGCTTCTCAATTAATTTTGCCAGGCGCTCGCCGATGCCACCCAGTTTTACGTGACCGAAGGCATCGAGCTCTTCATCTTTGAGGGACTCTTCGTTCTCCAGTTTAGCGCCCTCGGCAACCACTACAATTGAGTAATCTTTGCCTTGAGTGTGCGCTTTCTTGATGGAGTCGCAGATCTTGGTGAGGGCAATGGGTTGCTCGGGAACGAGAATGTAGTCAGCACCACCCGCGATACCGCCATGGCAGGCGATCCAACCGGCGTGGCGTCCCATTACTTCGCAAACGAGAACACGATTGTGTGATTCAGCTGTGGTATGCAGCCGATCGATGGCTTCAGTAACGATGTTGACGGCGGTATCAAAACCAAAGGTGAAGTCGGTAGCGTTGAGATCGTTGTCGATTGTTTTAGGCACGCACACAATGGGAAGGTTGTGCTGCTTGTGCATCTTGGAAGCGACACCGCACGTGTCTTCGCCGCCAACGGCCACAAGAGCATCCAATCGATTGGATTTCATCGACTCGAGAATTCTTTCCGGACCGCGCTCGACTTTGAAGGGGTTGGTGCGAGAGGTGCGAATGATGGTGCCGCCTCGTTGAATCAAACCGTCGGTATCTTTCATGCGCAAAGGCATGACCATATTTTCGATCGGTCCGCGCCATCCTTCCAAGAAACCGACGACTTCCGAGCCGTATCCTTGCACGCTGCGTCTGACCACGGCTCTAATAACAGCGTTCAAACCAGGACAGTCGCCACCACCTGTAAGGATGCCAATTCTCATATTTCTTCGCCTCTCTAGTTCACCCTAAAACGTCAGCATCCAAACTATCCATTTGATGCTGAAACTACCGCATCCGAACCTTAACGCTATTGGCAAAGAAGCCAAGAGGGCGTCCGGCACTGGATCGCAACAGATCCGATAAGTATACGGCGCCCTCCAAAAAGCCAGGCCTTTTGTCAACTATTGCTTCAGTTTTAAGCGCTCCGTCGGCGGACGCAACCGCCTCCTCCGAATTTAACTTAAGCGCTCCGTCGGCGGACGCAACCGCCTCCTCCGGTTTTAACTTAGCGCTCCGTCGGCGGACGACCGCCTCCTCCGAACTAACTTAAGCGCTCCGTCGGCGGACGCAACCGCCTCCTCCGAACTAACTTAAGTGCTCCGTCGGCGGACGCAACCGCCTCCTCCGAACTAACTTAAGTGCTCCGTCGGCGGACGCAACCGCCTCCTCCGCGCCTGCACAACTTGTTTTGTTACGGTCCAGTCGGACTCCAGAGAGCGTCTCCAAATGTCATGAATGATGTTTTTCGCTATCGGTTTCCAGCGATTTATCGTGTTCCTTTATTTAAGTTTTCCGGAAAATAAGGGGAGGGGAGCCGCCGCTCTAATAAAGTTATGGGCTGAGG
>Ga0206838_10078_pt1 | contig 31378 bp, 25 predicted proteins | sample Alteio_BWOrgCont_26_FD_152879 | JGI IMG/M metagenome (GOLD analysis project Ga0206838, IMG submission 152879) | Enriched cells from forest soil in Barre Woods Harvard Forest LTER site, Petersham, Massachusetts, United States -... | ecosystem: Environmental > Terrestrial > Soil > Temperate forest >...
TGGGCGTGTGTAACGTCGTATAAATTGGGCACGTGCTTTTTCCTGGCAGTCTTTAAGGGATCGTATATTGTGTTACCTATTACGGTGTCTTCGGACTTCTTCAAAATCTGTTGGTAAGCGTCATCATATTCTTCTTGCTGTAAATACTTTCCGGCGATCTTACATGCAATATCAAAGGGCTCTGCATGATAGATGATGTCCCTGGCCTCGTTGCTGCCCAGCCTCGACTCAAGCGCCAATCGGTACTCGTTCACCAAATGTTCAGGCATGTGAACTGTATGGAATTTCTCCAGACATTGCTGAACGACGGTCCAATACAAGTTTTTTTCATTGTCAGTTAACATCGATGATAACTTTGGTGCTTATATCTAGTATTGACGCGGCTTGTGGAGAATGAAAGCTTATTTGATCGAAGTCGAAATGAGTCTTGCGTTTACGCCAAGGCAACGCCGCAACGGGGCCCACAACTACGTCGTACCAGATTGAAGACGAATGATGAAACCCTCCCCTCCTACAGTGATTAACCAGTGCCCAATAGTCTTCAGCATCAGAAGCACCTCTAACGAAATACAATGCCTCGAGATCTGATAAAGCCAATCTGTCTACCTCAAAACAAACGACTGCTGGGGTCTCTCCAGGAACTCCAGTTGCTATCCCAATTGACCAGGATCTGGCTTGATCAAACCATGTCGTAGTGTAGAAACCTGTTCCAAAGTCCGTCCGCGCGCGACCACGAGTGTGGTCAACCTTCTTGGTCACCAATTCCGCATAGCGCTTGGTCGTACCATGAAAGAGCCGGATTGGTTGATTAGTCCAAACGTCAAACTTGGGCACCGGCAGTTTCCTTCGGCACTTGCACCGTCATCTCTTCGTACAGCCTGAACAAGTATTGAAGGCGGTCATCATCCGTTGTGAATGCCTTTGAGCGATAGAGCCGTTCGACTGCCAAATCCAGGTCTTTGTGCGCCTTCAGTAAACCTGCAGGCATGCTCTCAATGTGGTAAAGCTGCGCAATTGTTCTCTCTGAATTCTTTTCGCGCTCTGACAGGATGTTGAACGCATGAGTGGCGAGCGTTTCTCTTTGCTTGTCCGAAATTATTGGAAAAGGGAAAGTGTTGTAGCAGAGAACATTCGAATACCGTATATCAGTGCGCATTCGACCACTAACCGCTCGAACCCATACATTGTGCATTCGCGAACAGATCAACGAAAAAATCCAAGGTTCAGTTGAGTAGATTGCGAAGGCAAGATCTGTGATAACAGTGTCTTCATCAAGGAAGCCGATTGGAATATATTGGCGCGCTTCTGACGAAACTCTTGGAATAATTATCGAGTTGCATCTTACATACCTCGGCTCCCCAAACTTATATGGGAACGCGGCGTCAGCTTGTGTAGCGGCTTTCACGCTATTCAGGCGAAACTGTCTGACTTTTTCAAAGCGGTCTCTTAATGGTTTTATTGATTGCGCTTCTTCGACGTGCTGGTCATCCACCCAAATGCACCATCGCTGCAAACCTTTGATAAATTCATTAGATCCGAGAACCTTTTTGATGAACTTAGCAGCCTGCGGAGCCTGTGATAGCAGTTTTTGCCGATCGTCGTCAGCTAGAAATAAGTTTCCATCATCAACGGGTTTGCTGCCATAAACCATTTCTGCAAGTTCTTGATTTGCAGGCTTTGGTCTTTTGCGGACAATAGTGTTGTTGCCTGAAAAAAGATAAGGACTTATGTTATCTACAATCTGTACGCTCGTGCCCGAGAACAATGGCTTTTTGCCCGTTCCTGAGTTGTTACGCAGGCCCACTATTGCGACAGTGACGCCAGCATTATGCTTGGCGCTGTTTGACCAATGGAAGGGCTTATAGGCAAAAGCAATTTCCAAATTTCTTCCGAACAAATGAGGCCAAAGCATCTCCACTTGTTCACCTTGGCAGATCGAATTCGTAGTAACAAAACCAAGTTTCGCGTTCCAATCCTTGATGTACTCTGCTCCCTTTAGGAACCAACAACTAATGTAGTCCAAATTTTTGAAGTTTGTAAGCCCTTTGAACGCTTCAGTCATATCTTCCTTTTGAGCTTCGCTTTGATTACTCGAACCAAGATATGGTGGATTGCCGAGAACAAAAACTTCAGCATCATTGAGTTTTTGACAAACCTCAGTCCAGTCAAGTCTCGTAGCGTTCGCACAAATGATGTGGCCGCTAGGCTTTAGCGGTAATGCCGGCACGAAAATTTTCAATTTTTGCTTATATCGGACGTTCATTTGATGCTCTGCAAGCCACAAAGATAGAGTGGCTATTTCATGAGCAAAATCATCGAGCTCGATACCATGGAATTGTACAAGCTGGATTTGAGGCATCGTAAACAGCGTTTGATAGTTGGGGTTAAGCTCGCATAGGCGCAAGTAAATGTCTATTTCGAGCTTCCGCAGTTCTTTGAATGCGATGACTAGAAAGTTGCCAGAACCACATGCGGGATCAAAGACTCTGATTTTGCTTAGTCTTGTTCGTAATTTCTCCAAGCCCCTGATGCTATCTCTGTTTTCTTCGAAAGTCTCACGTAAGTCATTCAAGAACAGCGGTTCGATCACTTTCATGATGTTGCTGACGGAAGTGTAGTGCATGCCAATTTCGCCGCGCTGTTCCGTATGAACCACTCCCTGCATCATAGAGCCGAAGATATCAGGGTTGATCTCGGACCAGTTCAAGTCTCCGCATTCCAAAAGTAGTTTCCTCGACTGACGAGAGAACATCGGCGACTTCAGCTTTGTTTGGAACAGCCCACCGTTTACGTATGGAAAAGCCTTCAGATAAGTGACGAGATGTGACCTTTCCTCTTGGTTCATTGCATCAAACAAGGAGTCTAGATAACCATTTAGGTCACTTCCATCGTCCTGCGTGTGTGATTTGATGGCACTCGTGAACATCCCTTCGCGAGGGAAGATTTCCGTATCTTCAGCGAAAAAACAAAACAGCACTCGGGACAAGAACACGTTTAACGAGTGAGGATCGCTCTTTGCAATGGCTGGGTTGTCTTTGCAGATTTGATCGTACAGCCGAGCCATTTTGTAGGCAGCTTTGATGTCAGCTTCGCTCTCATTGCGGCTTTTGTGCTTTTCATGTCCGGCCCATGGCAGAAAGAAGTGCGCATGCTTCGGGAGGTCGGCTATTGGGATATCAAGTGTTTCTGCGGTCTTCGTATCAACTGCCAAAAGCGTATGGTAATCTGTGACGACTACAAACCGTAGCGCGTGCTTCGTGACCAGCTGGCTTTTGCGTAGCTGATCGATAGCTACGTGCAAGTCGTAGCTCTCTGACGGTTCTTCCCTAACGACAGCCTGCTCACCAGCTTTTGAACTCTTTTCAGCATGGGAGTTTAACGCACGGAACAGCAGGTGTTTTTTCCAGATGATTTCGCCAGGCACCTTCGAAAGATTGAGATTCCCCTTCTGTAGACGGGTGATCGTTGCCTTTGGTCGTTCATACGCGATTAGCAAATCATAAATGAAGGTTTCAGGACAGAATTCCCGAAAAATTTCTTCTACGGCTTGTTCAATTTTGGCAATGCTCATAGGCTGCCTTCGAGCTTGACTACTGTGATAAAACTATGGAAATCGTGGAACGTACAATCTTAGTGTACTCGCTCTGCCGTCTTTGGTAACGCCTCTGGACAACCACCAACCGGGCAGCTCACCCGAACAAATGACACCAGCCATTTCTATCGCACCGTAACTGGACTGGAGCCCACCATGCATTCGCAGGTTTGCTTTTGATGGCATGAAGGGCGGAATCGATACGTCGTTCGTTGGCATGATGATGAATGGATCACCGAACAAGAAATGGGAATACGAATGGCACCTTACTAATCCGAGATCAATAAACTCCCCCAAAAAGAAAACCGCCCTTCGGCGGAAATTTAGATGGTGGGGGCGGTGGAACTTGAACCAATGCGTTTGCAACACTAGATCCTAAGCTTATCAGAAATCAAAAAGTCAGCATTAACCAAGGTCATCAAGTACAAAGCGAGACCGTGACGGGTCATGGTTTTAACGATTGCTCTCCAATTTTCTGGTTAGCATGAATCTGGGCTCTTGATCGGTTGCTGATCGGGTTAGAGCCGATTTTTCCGGTCCTGTAAGAATTGCCGACTTAGTTTAAATATTAGCGGCTGTCGTATTGATCGGTCACCCCATCCGCGCTGCTGACGTGTCCAGGGATATTGACAACATTCAATCCCTCACAGATATTTTGCAGAGAGCACGACAGTAGTTGGCGAGTGGCGAGACCGCACTGCCCGGGTTCCGATTCAAAGTTACTGGCGTAAAAGGTCTGGTTCGTTGACCGCGAGATTCGCCCGGGAAAAGGGGGTCCACGAGCAACCTGGTTCAGCGTCCGCCCACAATACCGTGGCAATCTGGATAGATCATTGTCATGCCTGTGAGAAAGATAATCGCTCCCATGATGGCCGGTGCCACGTGCACCGGCACCAGATAGCCGATGCAGATGTGCACGCAGATAGCGCAGACGAATCCTATGGTGCCCGCAAATAACAGCGCTTGCCACACGTGACGGCTGGGCTTCGCATGCAGAGCGATCAGTGCCACCATAACCCCAGCGCAGTCCAAACCTCCCCCGAAGCCCGCTCGGTCGTGGGCGATCAGTGGCACGAGATGTGGATTTATCGATGCTATTTGTGACGCCGTCGTCTGAAGGTACAGCAAGTCTTCCGGCACAAATACAGATGTCATTCCAAGAACCATAATTACTGTTCCGGCTCCCATCATTCCGAGCCCGGTAAAAAGGACGAGAATCCAACCGAGCCCAATTCGCGATTTGAAGTTGAGTGATCTGATATCTCGCATCAACAACTTCCACGAGTTCCCGTCTTTCAAAAGAGAAAAGCTCTTCCACATTCCGGTCGTAAAAATCGGCAACAGCAAGAGCGTGGCAACACCGTGCCAAGTATCAAGATAGCCGTAGCCGAGATACGCCAGGAAGCTGCCAAAACCGATAACGCCGGAAGCGAACAGTGTCCACCAAGCCCATGCCTTTCCTTCTCTCAACGGAAATTCCGCAAGCCATAGATAAAGTAAACCGATTGCGATCAGAACACCGCCAAAAGAAACGCGATCGTGAAACATAAAGTGAACAGTTCGGCAGTTTCCTATATTGCAAAGATCGCGCACCTGCATTCCGAGATAGTCGACGTCTTGAGGCAGAAACGCGCCGCTTGCTGATAGAAAAATCGCAAAGCCACCAGCCATTAGGAGCCCAATGCCGGTTAGCGAAAGCAGCGGTCGACCGTCTGAGATAAGAGCCGGTAAAAAGTTGGGCGATGCATTTGATGTGCTATTCAAATTTAAAACCAGAGTTTGATTGCCGGCACGCCTAATTTTGAAAAATACGGATCCAGGCGTCGAGCCAGCTCTGGCCATTTGTGATGTGGCACTTGCGGATAGAGATGGTGTTCCAAATGATAGAGGTGATCCATGGCGATCAGTCGAATAAAGTTGCCTCTGTAAAGACGCGTCTTTGTGAGCTCTGAATCTCCGTTAGCATTGTGAGGAATCAAGCTGGTAATAAGTGGAAAGATCCAACTTCCGCCAATCACGAGAGCGCAATAAGCCAGGGGAAAAACGGTCCAGGGAATCGCCCCGATACTAAGAGTAATTATAGCCACGATCGCGATCGCCTCTCCATACATCCATCGCCTGCCGACCTTGCTTTTCCTCACAGCGTGATACCAGATGCGCAACTGCAACGTCATGCCATCAAGCAGTGATGCCGGAATCGACATCTCAGAAGCAGCGCCTTCTAAGTCATCATCAGAAGGAAACTTGGCGTGATGATTCAAGTGCGACTCACGGTATGCGTGCCCAGAGCGCAGGGTAAGTAGCTCGATAGCGCAAAGCAGGAATTCGTTCAGTGGTTTAGAAAGACCCAGGGTCCTGTGCACCAGATCGTGCGAAACAGAGCCGTACGTATAAAAGCTAAGCAACACAGGGCACAGAAAAGCGAGTAGCCACAACTGTGCGGCGCAAAAGATGAAAAAGCCTGCAGTTAAGATGAACGGAAATAGAAGCGAGAGACACACCTGTAATTTCGATACGCGCACGAGATCTTTGCCCAACTCACTCAATGTAGGAAGGTTGTCTTTCATGTTCGGATTTTATCACTGGGCCACGCATAAAATTTGGCAGTCCAGGGTTTACCCTCTAGCGCGCCGCTTAAGCTCCAATTAGAATCAAAATAAAGTGCCGAGTCCTTCAGCCTCAAAACTGCTAACGATACTGACGCAGCAAATATCTTGAAGGTGCATATGAACATACAATTTCGTGACGCAAAAACGTTGTCCCTGCTTGGTTTTTATTCGGCATCGGCGCTGTCTTATGGCTGGATCATCAAGACATATGGCTATCACGCCATGACGCAGTCATTGCCCGTAACAGGCCTGATGTTTGCTGGTGCGGCAATCATCGGTAGTCTGGCAGTTGGCTTGGCTGTTACTTTATTCGATTCCAAGCACAGTGAGCGTCCGTCACATCCGTTGTCCATGGGCGCACAGCGACTCATTTGTTTAATTGCGATGACGCTTGCCGCCCCGTCGCTTCTATATTGCTCAGCGTTGACTTACGCTACTCATGCGCATGATCCGATGGCGCTGCATAACATGATTAGGTTGGAATACGCACTCTTCGACGAATCTACGCTCTCAAATGAATCGCGTAAATCGTTTGATGTGAAAGCGTTCTGCGGATCATATTACGGGACCTGCGAAGGATACCCTATGAAGACTACGTTTAGCCTCTCTCCGTCGGGACAGATGAGTGGGTTCTACACTTCGAGCGCAGGCGGCACCAACTACACAGGTGTTCTGCTTAATCCGCGTTTCAGCGGCGAAAACGCCGTTACTTTTGATTGGTACGACATGTGCGGCAGCGGACCGGTGCGTTTTGTCTTTGCGAATGGTGGTTTTACTGGCCGCTGGCTAACTCTCCGCGGACCAGACAACAAACCAACCGGCACCGAACTGACCGATGATTGGTGGCAATCTAATGGATTTGATTGGTTCGGAGGTCTCGACGCAGACAGCGTTGACAAAGCTTCGCTTGATCAAGCTGAAGCCAATTGCAAAGAGAATTAAATCGAAATAGCGAGTAGCACCGGAAAACCCCAAAAAGAAAACCGCCGTGAGGCGGAAACTAAGAGATTGGGCGAGGTGGGACTTGAACCCACACGTATTGCTACACTGGCTCCTAAGACCAGCGCGTCTGCCATTCCGCCACTCGCCCATAAGCCGGGGGAAGAGCGTTCAGAATATCATACAGAGGCTCTCTTGAGAGCCCATCATTACGACAGAGTCGGCGATCGTGGCGCCCAAGAGAATGCCAGACCCGCTTGTCGTAAAACCAAGCACCGTCCTCAGCATCCCTGCCCCCACCCAACTAACCAAGTGGTGGGTAGCCAAGCGGCGGGTATATTGATGAGGTTTCTCCTCTGAGTAATACATGGGCCCTGGCGATCAGCTCGACTTCAACACGCCGCCCGACGAAGATCCGGCGCTGAGCCGGCGCGAGCCTAAAACGCCCACGCCGACTCCGACGGCTTCGCGCCCCTCACCCTCGTTCGGGGGCGGGCACCACGTTGCCCCTCCGCTCATCTTGGCGCCCGGGGAGGTCGTCGCCGACCGTTATCGCGTCGAGTGCATAATCGGGCAAGGCGGCATGGGCACCGTCTACGAAGTCGAACACATCTTCATGAAGAAGCGCTTCGCGCTCAAAGTCCTGAGTTCGCAGACCGACTCGTCTGTGCGACGTTTCCAGATGGAAGCAAAAGCCGCATCTCGACTCGATCATCCTAACTTGCTCAAGGTGTACGACTTCGGCTTGCTCGCAGGCCAGCACCCGTACTTGCTTATGGATCTCGAGCACGGAGTGCCGCTTTCCGCCGTCATTAAAGTATCGACGCTCTCATACAACGCCGTGCTCAACATCTTCCGGCAGATCTGTTCAGGGCTCAGCTACGCGCACAGCACCGGCGTCATTCACCGCGACATGAAGCCAAGCAACATCGTCGTCTCCAAGCAAGACGATCTCGAGCACACTGATATCGTCATCGTCGACTTCGGCATCGCCAAGCTGACCACCCACACATCCGCGGGCAACGAGCTCACTCGCACCGGCGAGCCCATCGGCACCCCATATTACATGAGCCCCGAGCAATGCCTGGGACAAACGGTCGATCACCGCTCTGACATCTACTCCATCGGATGCGTGCTGTTCGAATGCTTGGTCGGCACTCCCCCTTTTCTCGCAGAATCGCCCTTAGCCACCATGTTGATGCACCAGAGCACGGAGCCACCGTCACTGACACAAGCCACTATGGGAGCCAGTTTCCCGCCTGGTCTGCAGCTCGTCATGAACAAGTTGCTGGAAAAGAAACCAGAAAACAGATATCAAAATCTGCTCGACCTCGAAATGGAACTCGAACGCATCAAAGCGGGCGAGCCGCCTCGACTGGGCGTCGACGCTATTACAAAGGTTTCTCCAGATCGAAAATCGCGCTGGGATCTGATTGCGATTGGGGCGATCGCAGTTGTGACGTCGATGCTCAGCATCATCCTCCTGATTAACTGGCCTAAGCCTGCAACGCGCACTTCCGACCTCGATGTGAAAAACCCGTTCGAGCTCGGCAATGAATTAATTAAAGATGGTGAAAAGTCCCATTCGTTTATGCTTTCCGATGAGAGCAAACAAGAATCAGACGTCCTGCGCTCTCTCACCGAGCGGAAGACCTTGTTTTCATCGCCCTTGCCGGACGATCCCTCCAGTCGTCTGTTTGCGTTTCCGGATGATTCGCGCCTGATGCTTGCAGATTTGTCTGTAAAAGGCAGCAATTCGCGGACTTTCATAAAGAGGCACGGTGACTTCATCTCGCTGCCGCCGACAATACACTCGGGCTCTCGCGAATACTTTGCTGACTTATCTGCCCGCGGAAGTTTTCTCGTCCAAAATTTCAGCGGATTGGCAATCAGACCCACGCAGTTGCTGTGCGATCATCCAGAGCTGTTCGATCTATTCAGACCAGACGACATTACGGGCTTTAGCCTTAATACTTTTGCGTATGAATGGAAGGATAACGATTTGCGCTGTCTCAAGAAGTTCCCCAACATTACAGTTATGGAAATGGGATATGCAGACAATCTCACGGACGAAGCTCTCAACGTGATCTCGTCCAAGGAGCGGTTGTTCAAGCTGTACTTGTGTAGAGGTCAAATTTCAGACAAAGCATTATCAAAGTTCTCTGCCATTCGTCGACTTACTTACGTGGAACTATCAGCCTTGCGAGACCCAACCATCATCTTGAACGTCTTGAAAGGAAGTACAGTAACACGCCTTTTAGGTCTGGAAAACTGCAAGTTCACGAGAGAACATGCGGAGTTGGTGGCAACACTCCAGCTGCTAGCGACACTACACATCGAAAGCACAGATGCGCTCACCGCTGACGAAATTGCCCCTCTTGCCCAAATGAAAATCAGTACACTCTTACTCGGCAAGGTACAACTGACACCAGAATTTATCTCAATTCTGAAGTCGATGCATCTCAAGTTCATGAAAGCGCAAATCACTAAATCCGAATGCGACCGGCTCACCCAGATTCTGAGCCCGACCGTAGTAGTACCTGTGGGAGTGCCTAACCAAGATAACCGGCTCTGACTAAGACCGTGCGGCATTTGTGCTGGAACCAGGAGCATGCTAGCGTGTAGCCCCCCGCCCCCACCCCAACTAACCAAGTGGCCGGTAGCCAAGCGGCGGGTATATTGATGAGGTTTCTCCACTGAGTAATACATGGGCCCTGGCGATCAGCTCGACTTCAACACGCCACCCGACGATGATCCGGTGCCAAGCCGGCGCGAGCCTAAAACGCCCACGCCGACTCCAACGGCGCCGCGGACCTCGCCCTCGTTCGCGGGCGGGCACCACGTTGCCCTTCCGCTCATCTTAGCGCCCGGGGAGGTCGTCGCCGACCGTTATCGTGTCGAGTGCATAATCGGGCAAGGGGGCATGGGCACGGTCTACGAAGTCGAACACCTGTTCATGAAGAAGCGCTTCGCGCTCAAGGTCCTGAGTTCGCTATCCGACTCGTCAGTGCGACGCTTCCAGGTGGAAGCGAAAGCCGCATCTAGACTCGACCATCCCAACTTGCTCAAGGTCTACGACTTCGGCTTGCTCGCCGGCCAACACCCATACTTGCTTATGGATCTTGAGCACGGAGTGCCGCTTTCCGCCGTCATCAAAGTATCGACGCTCTCTTACAACGCCGTGCTAAACATCTTCCGGCAAATCTGTTCAGGGCTCAGCTACGCGCACAGCACCGGAGTCATTCATCGCGACATGAAGCCAAGCAACATTGTCGTCACCAAGCAAGAAGATCTCGAGCACACTGATATCGTCATCGTCGACTTCGGCATCGCTAAGCTGACCACCCACACATCTGCGGGCAACGAGCTCACTCGCACCGGCGAACCCATCGGAACCCCATACTACATGAGCCCCGAGCAATGCATGGGGCAAGCGGTCGATCACCGCTCTGACATCTACTCCGTCGGATGTGTGCTGTTCGAATGCTTAGTCGGCACTCCGCCCTTTCTCGCAGAATCGCCCTTAGCCACCATGTTGATGCACCAGGGCACGGAGCCACCGTCACTGACACAAGCCACTATGGGAGCCAGTTTCCCACCGGGACTGCAGCTCGTCATGAACAAGTTGTTGGAAAAGAAACCAGAAAACAGATATCAAAATTTGCTCGACCTCGAAATGGAACTCGAACGCATCAAAGCCGGCGAGCCACCTCGACTGGGCGTCGACGCTATTACAAAAGTTTCTCCAGATCGAAAATCGCGCTGGGATCTGATTGCGATTGGGGCGATCGCAGTTGTAACGTCGATGCTCAGCATCATCCTCCTGATTAATTGGCCGAAGCCGGCAACGCGCACTTCTGACCTCGATGTGAAAAACCCGTTTGAGCTTGGCAATGAATTAATCAAAGATGGCGAAAAGTCCCATTCGCTTATGGCCTCCTCTGAGAGCAAACAGGAATCAGACGCCCTGCGCTCTCTCACCGAGCGGAAGACCATGTTTTCATCACCCTTGCCGGACAATCCTTCAAGTCGTCTGTTTGGGTTTCCGGATGATCCGCGGCTGACGCTGGCGGATTTGACCGTGAAAGGCGGCAATGCGCGGGCATTCATAAAGAGGCATGGTGACTTTATCTCGATGCCCGGAACAATGCAAGCGGGATCTCCAGTATACTTTACTGACTTATCTGCTCGCGGAACTTTTCTCGTCCAAAATTTCAATGGATTAGCAATCAGACCCACGCAGTTGCTGTGCAATCATCCGGAGTTGTTCGATCTATTCAGACCAGACGACATTACGGAATTTAGCGTCAATAAATTTGCATACGAATGGAAGGACAACGATTTGCGCTGCCTCAAGAGGTTCACCAACATTACGGATCTCGAATTGGAATATGCAGACAATCTCACGGACGAAGCGCTCAATGTAATCTCGTCCAAACAGCGGTTGCACAAACTGTTTTTGTATAGAGGTCAAATTTCAGACAAAGCATTATCAAAGTTCTCCGCCATCCGTCGAATTCCTGAAGTGGAGCTAGGCGCCTTGCGAGATCCGAACATCATTCTGAACGTCTTGAAGGGAAGCCCTAATACACAGCTTTTAGGTCTCGAAGGCTGCAAGTTCACAAAAGAAGATGCGGAGCTTGTGGCAACGCTTCCGAGCCTAGTGAATCTCCATATCGAAAGCACAAATACGCTCACCGCTGACGAAATTGCCCCTCTTACCCAAAAGAGACTCGACGCCCTCTTACTCGCCAGGTTAAAACTGACACCAGAAGTTATCTCAATTCTGAAATCGATGCATCTCAAATTCCTGAAAGCACAATTCACTAAGTCCGAATGCGACCGGCTCACCCAGATTTTGAGGCCGACCACAGTCGTAACAGCGGGAGTGCCTCGCACAGATTAACCGGATCTGACTTAGTCCTGAAAACAACATATATGAGGTAGGGGGTGATCGACGACAATCAGAGTAAGTGCCTGGCGAAAATGCATATCGGTTCTTGTACGGTACCCTTTTGGGGTGGCTCACTTAAGAATCGTATAGCTGGCTCCTCTGGACGTTCCGCATAGATAAGTGTGGAAAACAAATTCGAAGTCGACTGAGTGCTGATTATTATTGTCGTCAAAACGAAATGTGATTGTCGCTGATCAGGTAGAGCAAGACTACTGCTCGTCACCTGATTTGACGGGAGGATAATCTCTGTTGAAAGGCGGCCAATTGAGGTACTCCAGCGGATTGTACTTCCAAAACTGGGAAACGTTCTTGTAGGTGAAGATTACCGAGTTCTGCAATCTTCCGTTAACCCGCTCTACTTTGCGAACATAGATGTTTTGAATAGGATTTCCGTAGGCATCGAGCTTGATTGGTCCGCGCGGGGCATTTTTTAGCTGAACGTGCTTAAGGGCATAAAGCAGCTTGTTCTTGTCTTCAATGTTGCCTTTCAAGTCGTCGACAGCCTTTGCAATCCAGAGCCCTGCAGTGTATGCCCCTTCGGAAAAGAGCGACGGATCGGCGCCGTATTTGGCAGCGTACGATTGTATGAATCGCTTATTGTCCTCTGTGTTGATCGTTGCACTGTAAAACATTGGGCTGACCGCGCCCAATGTCGCCTCTTTCGTTTTCTGCAAGACTATCTCGTCGAAGCTGGGACCAGAACCAATCAACGGCAGGTTAGGACCACATTCTTTGTACTGAACCGGCAACAGTTCTGCTGCACCACCCACGGTGACCAGGCAAACGGCGTCGGCATCTTTGCGCAGCTGTTTTATGAAGACGCTGAAATCTTGGAAGCCCAAAGGAACCCACAGCTTTTGCAATACCTTGCCGCCCGCGCCTTCGAATGTTTTTTGAAAACCAGCTGATGCCTCCCAACCGTACGTGTAGTCGACTGAGATGATGTCGACCTTTTTGTAGTGAAGCGTTTTATAGGCATACTCTCCAAACGGCTGCATCGGCTGGCTGTTGCAATAGCCTGTTCTCACAAGCCAGGTAAGCTGTTTTCTCTTCGTGAGGTCGTCTGCGCCTGCAATGGCGAGCATCAGTGGAACCTGCAACCGTTCAGCCTCTGGAGCTACTGCCAGAGCGACATTGGAAAGCCCAATGCCGGCGACCATTTGCACCTTATCTTGCTGAACGAGCTTTCTGATCTTCTCGACACCGGTAGTGGGACTGCTGCCGTCGTTCTCGACGATTAGCTCCACTTTCCGACCCTGCATTTGGTAATGAATTTGGTTGAGAAACAGCTCAAAGCCCTTCACCATGTCTTGGCAGCTAGAGCTGCCAACGCCCGTCAACGAGACGATCAAACCGATCTTTATAGGTGGTCTTTCCTTCGATGGCGGCGAGCCTTCGGCGGCTTCTGCCGGAATGATGTCAGTAACCGACTGGGGCAGGCAGGTTAGGCTGAGCGTCAGACAGATCAGCGCCTGCTTAATCACGCGCACCTGATGAAACGCACGCGTTTCATTCAGCAGTCTTAAGCATATTTTTGCCACCACTGATTCAGGTCTCCTGCATAAACCAAGAATGATACCATTGGCGACACCAGTAAGTTAGATGATTAATTCGCCACATGGCTGAACTATACCCGCAGAATGGACAAAACGCCTACAGTACAGTGCCGGGTCAAATGTTTAATGCGCCAGGTCAAACCGCTTACGACACGCAGGCAGACGCGGCAGCTTATCGTCCAGGCGCTGCACTATAACATCGGGCAAAGTGAAAATTCGGCAACGCTGAGCGACGGCTGTTGGATATTGTGATCGTGTTGTCGTGATCGTGGTCGTAGTCGTAGCTCAATTCGGAGGGTATATATCGGAAGGTATATACAGGCAGGTTTTCAACAGGACCATAATCTTGAGTCCGAGCGAGCCACACAACTTCAAAACTCCACAAGCGCAACCGCCCACCTCGGCCGACAAGCCTGAACATCCAAACTCGCCAGCGTCCGAACTTAATCGCGCCGGCTCGCCTCGCCCGATTGGACCCGCGTCACCAATCCAGCCTGATCAGCCACCGCGGTCTGCCCCCTCTGCGACCAACAACTTCGCACCCGGACAAATCGTCGCCGACCGATACCGCATCGAGCGTTTGCTCGGACATGGCGGCATGGGTGCGGTGTATGAGGTCGAGAACGTCTTCATCGGTAAGCGATTCGCCCTCAAGGTCTTAAACTCACAGACAGACTCTGCTGTGCGCCGCTTTCAAATCGAAGCGAAAGCCGCATCGCGGCTTGATCATATCAACCTTCTCAAAGTGTACGACTTCGGTTTGCTCGACGGAGAGCGTCCTTACTTGCTCATGGATCTTGCGCACGGCGTGCCGCTCTCGTCGGTCATCACAAAGAAAACGTTGTCGTTCGAAGCGGTCTTGAACATATTCCGCCAAATTTGTGCCGGCTTGAACTACGCTCACAGTGCCAATGTTATTCATCGCGACATCAAGCCGAGCAATATCGTCGTCTCTGATCCCGATGATCTCGAGCACACAAACGTAGTTGTCATCGACTTCGGCATCGCCAAGCTGACAGCGCAAACGCCGAGCGCCAACGAACTCACCCGCACCGGCGAGCCCATCGGCACGCCGTATTACATGAGCCCCGAACAGTGTATGGGCCAGCCGATCGAGACGAGTTCAGATATCTACTCGGTCGGATGCCTGCTTTTCGAGTGCCTGACCGGAAGCCCGCCGTTTCTCGGCGAGTCTGGTCTTGCCACCATGATGATGCACCAGAACGACAAGCCTCCCACCCTCAAGCAAGCCACTCTCGGAGCCACTTTCCCGCGCGGAACCCAACTCGTCATCGACAAGCTTCTCGAGAAAAAGCCGAACCGCAGATATCAAAATCTAACTGAGCTCGTCTGCGATCTCGAACGCATAGATGCCGGCGAACCGCCCCAGCTGGGCGAACACGCCAAGAGCCCAGTTCCTCTCGGTCAAAAAATGCCATTGTGGAAGTGGGCTTTGACCGGCCTTGCCGGAGTGTTGATCGTGCTCAACATCGGCGTTCTTCTGCACTTGTTCATGCCTCATCCGACTCCACAAAGCCCTCCAGGAGAGATTCTGGGCAAAGCCATTATCGACTCACAACCAGCGCGAATACTGATGCACGAGTCTGTGCTCGAGAACCCGACAGACATACACGAGCCTGCTATCGTCAAGCGAAAGACGCCCTTCTCGAGCATCATTCCTGGTCAGCCGAACAGTCGCCTCTTCCAATTTCCAGATGATGGGCAGCAGGTAATCGCAGAATTCGCCACTTTAGGATACGGTACTTCCATTATTTATCTCGAGAAGAATGGTGCCTTCATCCCCCTAAAAAACCAAATGCCGGGAGCGCCGGCTATATTCTCCTCCCATATTCAGGCGCGCGGCACCTTCATCATTCAGAACTTTCAAAGTATGTCCGTGCTACCGACTCAGCTGCTATGTGACCACCCAGAGCTTTTTGCCCTCTTCAAGCCCGACGAAGTTGGTGCAGTTAACGTCGAGGGCATGATGCACGAATGGAAAGATCCTGAACTTCACTGTCTTAGCCGCTTTCCCTACATTCACGACTTATCGTTTGCCGGCGTTCAAAATCTCAGCGATGGGGCGCTCAACACAATCTCAAATATGCATGAGCTGCAAGCGCTCCATATAGAGCAAGGAGACATTTCCAACGAAGCCTTATCGCGCTTCACATTCGCTCGCAACATTATAGACATAAGGATTGGCCAACTAAAAGACCCGAGCATATTGCTCAAATTACTGAAAGGCTCGCCGAAACTCAGTAATTTGTCTCTTGAAGCATGCACGATCACCTCAGGTGACGTAGAGTTGATAGCAGCATTGCCTTACCTTGTCCGGTTAGAACTCTCCAGCGTCAATCAATTGGGTGTTTCGGAAATCGCGCCATTGAAAAAATGCCGTAAACTGCAGCTTCTCAGGCTAGGCAACATCAAAGTGACGCCCGAACTGATTTCCCTGTTGCAAACAATAAACCCTTCAGAACTCAGCATTCTTTGCAGCGACTCCCAACTTGATCAACTCCGACGAGCGCTCCCGCACACTGCGGTCGGACCCTTCAAGCAGAACGCTTTTATGGGCGAAAAAGCATTCGACAAACACTTCCTCAGGTATACCGAGTAGAAGGTGGGCGAAGGTTGCCTCCTGCAATCAAGTACTCTGATTAGCTCGCGCCACCATCTGGCTGGATCGAACCACCAGCAATGCCAAAGACATTGCCCCGACTAAAGCATGGGCACCTTATATGGTGCCTTACCACATACGAACCGAGACTTTGGACGCAGAAATGCGACAACGATACCATCGGCGACACCAATGCCCAAGATGATTAAACCGCCATATGGCTGAGTATCATTGCGTAATTTGCCCATTCAATTTCGGCGTGGCACATGTTTTACTTCTGTCGACTATGCCGATTCATACGCAAAACCGGCAGTCCTGGTCCAAAGAGAGAAAGGCAGGTAACAATGGAAAAGCGGCAAAGATTGCAATCGTCGTCATTATTGATAGCTTGCGGCATCATCGCATCATTAGCGGCACCCGCTCGAGCCCAGTATCAATATATGGGGCAGTCCGGGACGATGGTAGTCGGGGCGGCATCAAATTTGATCCGCGCAGGTTCTTCGTTAACGACCGGCTTGGTCCGGGCGGTGGTCCCACATCGAAGCCACAAAAACAAAGACAAGAACAAAAATGACAGCCTTACCAATGGCAACGGACAGATGTCCGCATCGAACAACACGGCGCCGGGACAATACTATTCAGGAGCCAACGGGCAGCCGACAGGCAACATGATGCCGATGCAAACAAATATGGCTCCCATGCAGTCGGGCTATGGCAACATGCAGGCGCAGAATTATCAAATGCAAAACGCGCAACCACAATACAACAATGCGCCTACACAAAACCAGCAGTATGGACAAAATGCCTACAGTACCGTGCAGGGTCAAATGTATAACGCTCCCGGTCAAGCCTCTTACGGCATGCCCGGCGCATCGGGACCTTATAATTCAAGCCCTGCACACTAACAATCATCTACAAGGGCTCTGACCGCCATATCAGTCTAATTCAAGTCGATAAGTGTGGTCACGTGATCGTCACCTGTCGACAACGTGATCGACCACGTGATCGACACCTATCGACACTTATCGACTTAGCAAACAGCTTTTAATCGATCTAAGGTTTTTTGTTCTTCTCATCCCAGACCATGGGTTCCCACAACCCGACTTTATTGCCTTCAGGATCGAGCACCTCAAGGAATTTACCATTCTCGTGAGATTCTGGACCTTTAACGATGGTCACATGATTGCGTTTGAGTTGGGCCACCATTTCATCCATATTGTCGATTCGATAATTGATCAGGAAGTTCGATTGACCCGGCGCGAAAAAATCAGAGTCTTTTTCGGTCACCCTCCAGGCCGTGCCTAAACCTCTTGCAGATTGGTCACCGCTCTCTCGGAGTATCCCAAAACCCACACCTACAAGAGGCATTCCCAAGTTCTTCTCGTACCATTCAGCTAGCGCCTTTGGATCTTTCTGCGACTTAAAAAACACACCGCCAATTCCAGTAACCTTTGCCATATGCTCGCCCTTCGTTGTTTTGTCATCACTACTCTTCTGACTATCATCAGCTGCCAACGCTACATGCGAAATCATTCCCATGCTCAGCCCAAGAGCTGATACCACTAAGAACTTTCTGGTTAGATCCATGATGCCTCCTCCGAGCCCTTCTCGGGCTGCTTCGCCAAGCGTGGGTTGTCCAAGGGCGGCATGGCGATTCCTCCGGATGCAGATATATGTGACGTGCCCCGATGCTATGGCCGGACCAAAATGATCGCAACCGTAAGACCACCCCTGCGGCTATGCCCTGACCGCAACAGTGTCCTGGAATCGGGCGTCTGTCATCATGCCGCAAGCACGGGCTGGGTTACACAAAGCCACCGACAGTACTTAATATAAAGATGGGAGGGGTATATAAGGATGAGGTTTCTCCTCCGAGCAATACGTGGGTCATGGCGAGCAGGCCGGAAGACAACAAAGATCCGGTGTTGAGCCAGCGCAAGCCTGAAAAGCTTGCGTCGACTCGAGATGTACCGCCAACCGAGGTCGGCAAATCGGCAGCAGCGGCGCTTCCGCTCACTTTCGCGCCGGGCGACATGGTCGCCGACCGCTATCGCGTCGAAAACCTAATCGGTCATGGCGGCATGGGCGCCGTCTACGAAGTCGAAAACGTCTTCATGAAGAAGCGCTTCGCTCTCAAAGTTCTGCACGTACAAACCGACTCCTCTGTCCGTCGTTTCCAGATGGAAGCGAAAGCCGCATCACGCCTCGATCATCCCAATCTGCTTAAAGTGCACGACTTCGGCTTGCTCGCAGGACAACACCCGTACTTGCTCATGGATCTGGAGCACGGCGTGCCACTTTCCGCCGTCATCGAAAAATCGCCTCTCTCTTACAACGCCGTGCTCAACATCTTCCGCCAGATCTGCTCCGGGCTCAGCTACGCCCACAGCGCGTCCGTCATTCATCGCGACATCAAGCCCAGCAACATCGTTGTCTCCAAGCCTGACGATCTCGAGCACACCGATATCGTCATCGTCGACTTCGGCATCGCCAAACTAACCACTAACACGCCCGTCGCAAACCAGCTCACTCACACCGGCGAACTGGTCGGAACCCCATACTACATGAGTCCCGAGCAATGCCTGGGACAAACTATCGATCGCCGCTCCGACATATACTCCGTCGGTTGCGTGTTGTTTGAATGCCTGACCGCGGCTCCTCCTTTTACCGCAGATTCGCCGTTTGCCACCATGATGATGCACCAGAGCGCGACTCCGCCTACACTCGCACAAGCGACAATGGGAGAGAGTTTCCCGGCGGGGTTGCAGCTCGTCATAGACAAATTGTTGGAGAAGAAACCAGAGAAGCGATATCAAAATTTGCTCGACCTTGATGTCGATCTCGAACTCATCAAAGCTGGTGCGCCGCCTCTACTGAGCGAAACCGGCACCCCCAAGGTTTCTCCCAATCGAAAATTACATTGGCCCATGATTGTAGTGGGAGCAATCGCACTAGTAATGTCTGCACTCTGCGCCATTCTCATCATGAACTGGCCGAAGGCCGCCAAGCCCTCATCTGCATTCATTGTCAAAAACAATTCCAGTGTCGGCCAAGAAAACATCGGCAATGACAAAAGTGCCCGGGCGGATCTCCTTTCCCTCGAGAGCAAACAGCAAGCAGACGACCTGCACACGCTGCTCCAGCGGAAGACCCTATTTTCTTCGCCCTTACCGGACAACCCCACCAGTCGCCTGTTCGAGTTTCCGGAAGATCGGCGGCTCTTACTTGCTGATGTGACGGTCATGGGTACCGATTCGCCAGTCTTTCTCAAGCAGCATGGTGACTTCATCTTATCGCCGGCCGTCGAAGACACAGGCTTCCCCACAAGAAAGACTGAGTTGTCTGCCCGCGGAATTTTCCTCGTCCAAAATTTCAAGGGACTGGCTGTCAGACCCACGGAGTTGCTGTGCAATCATCCGGAGTTGTTCGATCTGTTCAGAGCTGATGACGTAGTGGACTTGAATGTGAACACCTACACTTATGAATGGAAAGACGGCGACTTGCGCTGTCTGCGAAAATTCCCCAACATGGTTGGCATCGAACTGGCATATGCAGACAATCTAACCGACGAAGCCCTGAACACCATCTCTTCTAAACAACACCTGAAAAAACTCTGCATCTCGGTCAACCACATGTCGGACAAAGCGCTATCAAACTTTTCAGGCATTCGTCGGCTGCTGTCTGTAAAACTGTCAAACGTGCGAAATCTAGACGTCATCTTGAATGTCTTGAAAGGAAGTCCGAATACAAGACTTTTAAGTTTCAACAACTGCAAGTTCACGAGAGAAGATGCCGAGCTGCTAGCAACGTTGCCGGCGCTCGGACTGATAGACATCGGCAACACAAACACACTCACGACAAATGAACTTGCACCACTGGCCCGGGCACGACTCTACGATCTCTCACTCGGCAAGGTGCAACTGACACCAGAATTCATCGCAATTTTGAAATCGATGCATCTCAAAAAGCTGGAAGCACGACTGACTCCGTCGGAATGCGATCGGCTCAGCCGAATTTTGCGACCAACCGAAGTTGATTCCGCGCAACAGCGCAAGCAGCCAGACTATCTCGAGAAGAATGGCACAGGCAAGCCATTTTGATGGCAACTCGCTGCAACTAACCAGTGTCTTACAAAAGACAATGTCTGATAGAATCCAAAATGGTTTAGAGAAGAAAGCAGGTTTGACTATGCACAACCAGAGCATCGCATTCATTGTTGGTATGCTAGTCGCGCTATTGATCGGCTCGATGAGTGCGGTTGCAGCGGCGCCTTCATTCCAGCAAGCGGTATCTCACTACAACGCCGGAAAGTACGGAGAAGCCCTGGGAGAGTTCAAGCAGTTTGTGGCGGCTTACCCTACAAACGCCATGTCTCACTACTACATGGCTCTGTGCTATCAATCGATGGGGGAAAGGTCCGAAGCTCGGCAGGAGTTTACCTTGACCAGTCAGTATGGTGACGCATCTCTGAAAAGTTATGCCGACAAAGCTTTGATATTCCTCAATGGAGCATCGGGAGGCAGGGGCGGTTCTGCGATGGCGGTGAGTTCAGGTAGCTCCTCACCTGCGGCACAAGCATCTAGCGTCTCCGAGGTGCTGGAGTTTTACACCGACTGGTGCCACGTGTGCAAAGAGTTTGAGCCAATATGGTCCTCAACCCAGGCAAAGCTTTCAGGTGTGCAGTTCCGCCGTTACAACGCTGAAGATTCATCAAATGCGTCACTTGTTCAAAAATATAACGTTCATGCTTACCCAACACTTGTGTTTCTGGACAGAGGCGGCAAAGTTCTAAAAAACAGGACTGGTTCAGCCTGGACCGCTGACGACTTTGCCGACGAAATCAAATCAACGCACTAGTTCGGTGCTGAGCGCCCATAAAAGAATTCCACTCCCGCCGCAAGCACGGGCTCGGATGAACAATGCCACAGACAGTACTTAATATAAGAAGGATGGGATTTCCAGGGTCACGAGAACAGGTCAATTTGACCCCACGTGACAGAGGAGTCACTTTTTACCTCTCCCAAAAGTGACAGTTGAGTCGCATCGGGCAAGAAAAACAGGTCAATTTGACCCCCCATGTGACAGAGGAGTCACTTTCTACCTCTCCCAAAAGTGACAGAGCAGTCACATCGGGCAAGAAAAACAGGTCAATTTGACCCCCCATGTGACAGAGGAGTCACTTTCTACCTCTACCAAAAGTGACAGAGCAGTCACGCCTGGGCAAAGCCCTCGAGCCCGTATGTGGCACAGGACTTGAACCGGCATGGGTCGGCTGAATGACGGACTACCGCCTGAAACCTACCGAGAGTAGGATGTGTATATGGAGTCAGAACCGGTTCGTTCCTGCGACGAGGAGGTTAACATGTTGCTGGCTGACACGATGACCTGGTTTTTCGTTATCACCGGACTGCTCGTGGCTTTGCCGGGTCTGTGGCTCCTGTGCCGCGGCTTGTGGCCGGGCGCCGTCGAGCGCACGACCAGGGACTGTGCCCGCGGTGTGCTCATTCCCCTGCTGTGCGGCATTCCGCTGGCGGTCATCGCCGTCTTGTCGGTGGGCAAGCTGAGCAAGTTGCCCGGTCCGTGGAACGGCATACTCTCGATTGCCGACGCCTCGGCGTTTCTTCTATTCGCTGCCACCGGCATCGCCGGGCTGGCTACATCGATTGGGCAGAAGCTGCCGTCGCCGACCGATGCCGACCGCCCCTGGAAAGCCACCATTCGTGGTGGCATAGTGATGGAACTGGCGTATCTGGTCCCATTTCTCGGGTGGTTTGTGTTGCTGCCGATATCGCTCATCATCGGAGCGGGAGCTGCGTTGAGAGCCGTCATTGGAAGCATACGCGACAATCGCAAGAATAAGAAGGTGAAACCAGTGCAAGCGCAGGCGGTTGCACCGGCGCCGCAGGCTGTTGATATTCAACTTGATGGTGGCACTCTCGGTGCCACGACATGAAACTCTCTCGCAGAGAGTTGCTCAAAGCCGCAGCCGTTACCGGGCTTGCGGTGCCGCTAACCGGCTGCGAGGGACTCACAAGCGAGTTCCTCAAACGAACCGGTGCGGATCTGCCCGACAGCCTGAGCGTCAGCGACGGTGTCAACATCGATCCCATTTTCCATCTGCTCTCCAGGGCCGGTTATGGACCCGCTCCCGGAGACATGGAACATGCCCGAGACATAGGCGCTGAAGAGTGGTTGGAAGAACAGTTGCAGCCCGACAAGATTGACGACAAAGTCTGTGATCTGCGTTCCAAAAGATTCGAGACGCTGCATCTCGATCCCGGAACGTGCTACGAGTTTAAGCGCCCTGTGCTTCGCGACGAACTGTCGCGGCGCATGATCGTGCGGGCGACCTACAGCAAGAAACAGTTGCTGGAAGCGATGGTCGAGTTCTGGGACGACCACCTCAACATCTACATCGAGAAAGGCGATTGCATCTATCTCAAACCGGCAGACGATCGCCTCGTCGTGCGCAAGCATGCCCTGGGCAAGTTCAGAGATCTGATTCGCGAATCGGCGACATCACCGGCGATGCTCGTCTACTTGGATGGCAATCAGAATCGCAAAGCCGGTAAAGATGGGATTCCTAACGAAAACTACGCCAGAGAGCTGCTCGAGCTGCATACGCTCGGCGTGCATGGTGGATACACCCAGCAAGATGTGTTCGAAGTCGGGCGCTGTTTGACCGGCTGGCGGTTGCACACGCCGTGGCAACGGGCGAAAGTGTATTTCGACAAAGACGAGCATGACGACGGTGAGAAGCATGTGCTCGGGCATGTAATTCCTGCCGGCGGTGGCGAGCAAGATCTCGAGCGGGTTCTCGATATTGTTTGCAATCATCGCTCGACGGCGCACCATATTGCCACCAAAATGGTGGCGCGTTTCGTGTCTGATGATGCACCGGCATCTCTGGTCAAAAAGACAGCCGACGAATTTACTCGCACCAAGGGCGATATCAAGTCTCTCGTCAGAACCGTGTTCAATTCGCCTGAGTTCTACGCCGCCAAAGGCAGCAAATTCAAGCGTCCGGTGCAGTATGTGGTTTTTTCATTGCGCATGCTCGGCGCCGATACTTACGCCCGCGGCGAGATTCTCGAATATCTCACGCGCATGGGCCAAGCCCCGTTCCAACACCCATTCCCCGACGGCTACGCCGACCGCGCCAATCAATGGACATCAAACCTGTTGTGGCGCTGGAATTACGCCCTGGCACTGCCCGCCAACAAGATCGAGGGAACCAAAGTTCCGTTAGACGAGTTGATCGCAGCCGTGACGAAACCGGACGATTCGCATCACGCCGTCAAAGACATGTTTGCGTATTTCACCGGACGACGGCCGAATGATAACGAATCGATCGCATTATCAAACCATCAAGAAAAGCAATTGGCGGGCGGCGCATGGCGCCGCCCCTACAGACAGTGGCGTCATCAGGCAAGGCATTCGTCTTTGTTGTTCTATACCGAAACGTGGCGGAGCAACTCGTCGTAGCGGGCTGCGATGGCTTCGACGATGGGCATGCGACGGGGCGGCTCGGCTTTTTTGCCGCTTTCCGGCTTGAGCGAGTAGTGAACGATTTCGTCGTACTCGGCTGGTAGGTGGATGCCGTAGTGAGCCCAGATGTAGCGTACGCCCCGGGAAGAGGCGAGCATGCCATCTTTGGCGAGGCTGTCGCCGATAAAAAGCACTTCTTGGGGGAAGACGTCGAACTCTTCCAGGATGATGTCTAGCCCCTTAGGAGAGGGTTTTTCAAAATCTTTGGGCAGAGTGACGAAACGCGTCTTGGGCGACGACATGCGTTTTAGCTCCGCAATACGGCTTCGTCCATGCTTGAGCGTGATCGGCTGCCAGATGTCGGCGGGCGCCGGCTCGACGGTTTCTAGAGCGTAGACGGCATCGAGAAGCCCGTCAAAGACTTGCTGGTTGCGAATACGTGCCATGTAATCAGGCGCATCTGACAATGCGACGATTTTCACACCTAGATTCCGGAGTTCGGTCAAAGTTTCTATGGTTCCCGGGAACGGGCGCAAATAGCGGTTCCGGCTCTTGTCGAGCGCATCCCAGAAAGGCTTCACGAACTCTTGAACGAACTCGTCAGGCTTGTCTTCGAAGTGACTCCACGCAAATGCCGTCTCTTCAAGGAGCCAAGGATACTCGTGAGTGCCGCGCCGTTCAATGATTCGCCCGATGTCCTCAGCCAGATCTTGCACCGGTGTGTGCAACTTTACGCTAATCTCTTGCAAAAATGTTCTGACTGCCGGAACAAAATAATCCCAAAATGAAAGAAGAGTGCCATCGACATCGGTCACTACTAATTTAACAGGACGCTTGCCGGAAGCGGCTTTGACGATCTGCTCCGACAGATCGACGCTGAAACTTTGTTGTTCTAAAACCTTCTGTGCTTGCATATTTCTGGTCTCCATGGGACGCGAAAGCATCTGATGACTCTCGTAATCAATTCGCCTGTTTACTTTTCAGGAAACTTCTCCTTACCGAAACTGGCTACTTACCTCAATTTACGAAGCAGGGCATTCGCTCGATACGACCTCGTTACCGCTTGAATTATGCGCTCGACACTTTAAGAGCGAGTTAAATGCAGGCGAAACGTAACAAATACAATTTGGAACGTCGGTATATTACGCGAATATGAAACGCCCAACCGCCCGACTAGAACTACGTTTCCAGCGTTCGCCGAGTCCGAGTTGGGACAACGTTACTAAGTAAGCATTTGTTGCAAAGGTCACAAAATCAAGGAAGGAATGTGAGAAAAAGATTGCTGATAATTCGAAACTGCTCGGCACAATTCATTCAAATTAGCCATACGAGCCTTTTTTCAGAGTTCTCATTCCACACATATATGCCACTGGTGGTACTCATTTGCGCGGTTGGGGAGATATCCATCAGCACCTGCATTCAGCAATCTCATTCGCCGACACCGTTCATCAATCTATCCATGCATTCCCCGTCCCTGTTCGGTTCACCTGGATTTCTATTCCCCAAAAAGATCTTGAACTGAAACCGAAACTTTTTTCGCCAGCCCGTGTATAAGGGTTAGGTGCATAGGAGAGGCGATATGTCACGAAAAATCTGGGCTCTCATGATTCCGCTATTGCTGACGCAAGCCCAATCGGCGCCGGCAAAGGGTTTATTCGGGCTCGGGGACGTGAACGAGGCGAAAGATGCGGCACTTACCTGCGAAAAACAAGGTAAGTGGAAGCAGATTCACTGGCGCCAGACCATGGATGAAGCGATGGCTGATTCGGCGAAGACCCAGAAGCCTCTTATGGTGGCGCTTGTCGTGGGCAAGAAAGGCGAGAAAAACGCCTCTGAGTGTTGACTGGGCGGTGCATTAACCCGGGGCAGTTCGCTCTCGGACGACAAAGTAATCGCTCTGCTCAATCAACGTTTCATCCCCATCGAACTAAACATCACCGACCAGGGATTCCCGACTAACGTGCCCGGGCTGCGCCCGTGGGCACGAGCCTTCGAGAAGTTCAAATGGGCTAAGACTGCTTTCGCAACCTCACTGGTTTTGACACCTGATGGTGTGTCGCCAATAGGCTCCAGCGGCTCTGGTTTCCTCTGGGAATGGAACACGGCGCCCAACTATCATCCCGATTTGTATTACAAATTCCTGACCGATTCACTGATGCGATACGACAAGATTCAGAGCATCAAGACTGACACGGCACTATCGCCCGTCCAAAGACAGCTTAAGCTGGCCGCGCTTTCGGTCGAGATCATGCAGCAGATGAGGCCGTCTCGTTGATCGAACTCTAGCAAATTGTCGGTGCCGACTAGAACTGAGCTGGTTTGTCCCATGCGCTGAACACAAAGTCTTTCAGTTCTTTGCGGGTGCGTTTGGAAATTTCCATGTTGCGTTGCTGCTCGTTGAGCTTGTCTGGATCGCCGAGATGACCGAGCGCCCAGCAAGCAACCGGCTCGAAATCATCAGGAATTTGAAACTCGGCACGCAATACATCGCCATCGAAACCAGCCATGCCATGCACGTGCAAGTCCATCGCCGCCGCCTGCAACGCTAAAGTTGCGCTGGCAGCACCGACATCGTGTTGGGCAACTTTGTTGCCACTACCATTGTGCGAAAACGTTTTCTTGGCAAAGCTGGCATATAAAACGGGTGCGTTCGTGGCCCAGCTTTGGTTCACCGGCATCAACGATTTGAGGATTTTGTCCCACGTCGGCGTGCCTTTGACACCAACGATGAAACGCCAAGGCTGCTCATTGAATGAAGAAGCTGCCCACGACGCAGCCGTAAATAATTTCTTGAGCTGTTCTGAACTAACTGCCTTATCGGCGAAGGCGCGTGGACTCCAGCGCTTGCCAATCACGTCCACCAAACCGGCGACGCCGTCGACATACTTTATTGATTCATCAAACTTTGTAGTCATGAGCTCACTCCCTTATGAAATCAGGGTTTCAATTAGCCAAACACAGGTAATGACTGGCAATTATACGCGCCGCTCACTTGAATAAATGAAACCAGAAGTCAACTTTGCAAAAGTTGATTCAATCTACTTATGTCCGATGTCGGACAAATGTCCGTGGCCATTTTTCAGGCAATGTCTCTGTAAAATGCTTCAGTTAGTAATCAAGCCAGTGCGTCAAAGACCGAGAGTCGCAAACATTCGTGGCAAACAGATCCGTACTCTGAAAATATTCGCCGCGATTTGCCGCCACACAACAGGCATGGTGACATTCCGTCCATGGGATCCTCAAACTTGTCGTCCGCGGCAGTGGCGGGGGACTCGGCAGCAATTTGTTTGAACTGCTCTACGCAGAGGTTGCAGATCGAGCAAGTTTCAGCGGCTTTGAATAACTGCGCCACTTGCATCTGAGCGCGACCGCAGAAACTGCACCATACAATGTTGTCTTGAAATTCATTTGGGTTGGAACCAGGATTCAATTTCACGACGAGCATCGCCACTGCTTGTGCATTCGGGGCTTCGAAGGCGCCTAGCCAGCCAATCTTGACCGCTATCCACTGCGACATTCGTTCGGCGCTGGCGAGACTGCATTCGAATTTAGTTTGAGTCACAAGTTCGGAAAGAAGTGGCTCACTCTCGCAAAAGCTTCGCACGAGACAATGTGCCTCGTCAGGAATCGACTTGTTGTGCCAACTCCAGAGGAATTCGTCGTTGTGGTGCGTTCCCACAACTTGCAATGGTCCGTACGAGGCAACAGCACCATTCATCAAGCCCCGAAATTGAGCGTCTTTCAAATTGACGTCGTAGTTTTCGCCTTCTAAGAGGTGGCTATAGTGGCTCACAATCGCGTACAGCTTCGAGCGCGCCCGACGAATTTCCAGTTCATCACCGGAGATATTCTGAAGAAACTCGCGCACGATCGCGGTGTCTTGCACGGTGGTGAAATTGTCCATCGGTCACCTCGGACGAAACGATGCGGAAGAGCCGAAAGCATACGGCGTTCTTTCCAAAATTTTGCAGCAACTGACATTTATTTGCAAAGCGGTCGCGTAGAATATTAATATGTCCGACAAACCGACAAGAAAAATCAATAAGCAACTGAAGAAATTGGGTCCAATCGCCGCGGTGTTGGTCGCCGTTCCTGCGGTGATATTGCTGGCGCCGTTCGCACTGACCTACGGTGTGATCAAAGATTCTCTAAAAAACGTGTCCAAAATGTCGCAGCCGCAAACTCGAGCTCAAGGGTCACACATTCACGCCCGGCACAGCCAGGTGCCTGGTCACACACGAAGCCTCAGAGGGTGATGAAACCAGTGCTCGCGCAAACATGAGCAGGCGAGTTTCGCCGTGTTACGAGTTCTATGTCTGCCAGAACTGCGACACAAAAAGCAAGAAGTTATTCGCCCAACCCCTCGAACCATGCACAGGCGAAGAGTTCGCAAAACTCGTCCCAATCGAGAAGACGTAGTCCTGCAACAAACACTCAAGTATTCGGACACGGGCGGTGCCATGCACCACCACGCTGTATACGAATGGTTGATTGAAACGTCGCAGCTCCCCTGGAAAGTGGGTTAGCGGTGGGGCTTTGTGAGGGCTTGCTGGGCGGAACGCAGGTTTTCGAGGGCGATGCCGAGCAGTTCGTGTCCTTGGCTAGTGTCGGCGAACAACTGGGACAGTCCGAATGTGACCGAAATGCTGAAACTGTCTTCGCCGCGGGGCGACAGCTTGATCTGGCGAATCTCGTCGCAGACACTGCCTAGGGCGGGTTCGACCTCGGCGGTGGTCTTGCCATAAAACGCGAGCATGAAGATATTGCCGAGCTGCGCTTTGATGTCTTCCGCTCGAAAACGCGGTATCAAACTCGAGCCGACCAGAGCGAAGGCATCTCTCGTTCCGGGAATGCCGAACTTGCCGTGGACTTTGTCGAAATTGTCAATTTCGAGAATTGCCAGCACCAAAGGCTGTCGAGATTTCTGGGCCGCATCTAACATGTCGCTTAACTGCTTTTCGAGAGCAGCCCGCTGAATCAGCCCCGTAACCGGATCACGATCGCGCTTGCTCTTAGTTCGAGGTGAATTTTCAACATGCGATTTCACTCGCACCAATAGTTCTTGAGCGATAATCGGCTTGGCAAGAAAGTCGCTGGCACCGGCTTGGAAAGCGAAGCTGCGTCCTTCCGGATCGATTTTTGATGTAAGGAATAGAATCGGCAGGTCGGCCCATTGCTCTTGATCTCGCACCATTCTGCACACGTCGTAGCCACTGACGCCAGGCATGACGACATCTACCAGCATGGCATCAGGTTTAAAACTCTCCAGCACGTCCAACACATTGATCGGCTCGTGATGAGCTCGCACGGATATCCCTTCAGGGGTAAGAATAGATTCAATGAAATTGGTGATGGACGAGTCGTCATCTAACGTTAAAATGCGCACCTTTTCTGGATCATATCGATCGAGAGCCGCTCTCATAGCCAGTTCGAACTCTTTCAAGCTGAACGGTCTTTTCAAAACTGTCGAAGCACCTAGTTCGAGAAGCTGAGCCGCACTGACTGAGCAATCTGGTTCGGTAAAGGCGATTACCGGCAACAGTTCGTAACCGGTTCGTTTACGCAGTTTTGCCACCAATTCTTTCGCATGGGCCAGATCGCAACCGCTGACATCGATAGCGACTGCTTGCACGCGGTGGTCCTCAGCCTGGGCCAAAGCGCTTTTCAGGTCGCAGGCACCGATGACCTCAATCAATTCGCCGGAAATCGCCCCACTCATTTCCCTGCATAAAGCTTCGTCGGCAGCAAACAGCAAGATTCGCTTGCCACCACTCGCGGTGAGCGCCACCGGAGCCCCTCCGGCTTCAGCCGCTGCCGCGGCGAAGGCGCCGGAGTCGGACAGATAACGGTTGATTTCAGACCACATAAGCTCCGACATCGAGCCACCATCAGTTTCCAAATTGGCGAGCAAATGCTCGACTTTGGCCGCCATGGTCGACAGACCCTTGTAACCAAATGAGCTGGACGAGCCCTTCAACTTGTGCGCTTCGTCAGCCGCATCTTTCACCATATGCGGCGGACAGTTATTTAATTTGGCATTTTGAACCAGTTCAGAAAGTTTGCTTACGCGCTCAGGCAGTTCGACCGCGAACGCCTGTTTAGCTTTTGCTAGCGCTTGAGCGACAGCGTCAGAGTGTTTCAAAGGAAGATTGTAAACAGACGAATCGGCGCTACCGCGACGATAGTCATCACCCACGGTGGCAAGCATTTTGCCGGCATCGGCTGCCCTGGGAAGAACATCATGAATCTGCGCCATGAACAATTTCGGCTCAATCGGCTTCTGTAAAATCAACGAAACCTTTAACACGTTGCGCAATCGGTTGAACAGACCGATGTCGCACCATACGGCGGACAGAAAGATAATGGGGAAATTCTTGCCGGCGTTGCGAACATTAGTAATAAAGGTGACGCCGTCGAGATCCGGTAACTTATAGTCGACAATGGCCAAAGCCGGTTCACCGTATGTCAAAGCCTCGTTAGCTTCGGCGTATGTACTCGCTTCGAGAGTGGAATAACCGCCCAATGTCAACAGATCGGACAGGAGCCCGCTAAATACGGGATCGTCATCAACGACTAGTATCCATTGCCCTTCGGGTGGCTTCATCCCTCAGCTCCTTGTTAGATTTTCGTGACCAGCAAGCTACACAAGCTACACAAACTACAAATGTTCGACAATGTCTTGCAGCTCTTGCGGCAACTTCATAGCATCAAACGGCTTTGCGATAACACCGGTGGCGCCCAGTTTGGTGTAACTCATTCTTTCATTGTCAGTTACGCTGGCGCTCATCAGAACAACCGGAATTTTAGACAGCTTCTGATTCTCGCGCAGCTTGCTAATTAATGTAGGACCGTCGAGCCCCGGCATTTTCACATCCATCAGAATGAGATCGGGCATTTCCGCCTCGGCCTTGGCAAGCACTTCCGACGAAGCGCCGACCATGATCACAGTGAAACCACCTACCTGCGCAAGGCTGATTTCAGCGATTGTGCGAATGCTGGAGTCGTCATCAACTACTAAGACTTTGCTGATTTTCATAAGGCATTATTTGACCACAGTTCTAGTTTACATCTTCCGCAACCGGCAGGCAAAACCAAAATGTGGAACCTTTACCGATTTCGCTCTCGACGCCAATAGAACCACCGTGCTGTTCGACAATCGACTTGGAGATGGCAAGACCCAAACCGGTGCCTTTGTACTGACTCACGTTTTCCGTCAGCTGCTGGAACTTCGAAAACAGTTTAGGAATGTTCTCTGTGGCGATACCAGGGCCGGTATCAATGACTGAGAATTTTACGTTCCCGTCACCTTGCCGCGCCACAACAAGGCGGGTGACACTTCCTGTGGGCGAAAACTTTATCGCGTTTGACAAAAGGTTAGCGAGGACCTGTGAAATTCTGTCTTCATCACAATTTACGATAGAGGAGACTTGGCAATCAGATTCAACGGTTGCTCCCGCATCATTGGCGAAACCACTGATGGCAGATACAGCCCGTTTCGTCAAAATCTCACACATCACCGGCACCAGGTTCAACCTGAATTCACCTGCCTCAATTTTCTTGAGATCGAGCAGATCGTTGATAAGCCTGAGCATGCGGTCTGCTTCTCTTTGAGCAACACCA
>Ga0206838_10079_pt1 | contig 31019 bp, 24 predicted proteins | sample Alteio_BWOrgCont_26_FD_152879 | JGI IMG/M metagenome (GOLD analysis project Ga0206838, IMG submission 152879) | Enriched cells from forest soil in Barre Woods Harvard Forest LTER site, Petersham, Massachusetts, United States -... | ecosystem: Environmental > Terrestrial > Soil > Temperate forest >...
CCGCACAACGCATCGGCGCGAATTTACCACGCCGTCGATTATGGGCAAATGACCCGCTTTCATGTGCTCGACGACAGGCAGTACAGAGATTACGAAGTCAAACCAAAACCAGGTCGTGCCGGATCGAACTGGATCAAAGACTGCCCGGAGCGACGCGATCCGAAGAGAACGCTTCTCGGATGGAAGCAGGAAGATTGGATTGCGCACAGCCTCAAAGATTCAACCGCCAACTGGGACATCATCGTTCAACAAACCCTGATGGCGCAAGCCAAAGGCGAAGGCGAGCTATTGTGGACAGACGACTGGGATGGCTATCCGGCCGCAAGACAGCGTTTACTCACCGCCGTCGATCGCGGCGCGGGCAAAGACACCATTGTAGTTGGTGGCGATATTCACTCCTATGCCGTGTGCGATTTGAAACTAGATTTCGATAACCCGACATCGCGAACGGTGGCAACAGAGTTCTGCGGCACATCGATAACCTCGGAAGGACCTTCCAATGCAAAAACAGATCTCTGGCAGAAACTCAACCCGCACATTCACTACGCCAACGGTGAAGCCCACGGCTACGTGAGAGTGTCGCTCGACAAGAATCAAGCCCACGTCAGTTTGCGCTCGGTCGACAGCGAGAAAGTAGCAGATTCAAAAATCAAAGACCTTATGCAATACGTCGTCGAAAAAGGACATCCCGGCGCACAACAGGTGTAACAGCTACCGCTTTAGGCAATTTCCGTCAGCACCTGGCTTCGCGAATTGAACCTCTTCGACGTCGACTTGTCGCACTTCCATGGCTCCGTTATAACCTCTAGGGTATATGCAGTCAACGTAATAAATTGGTTGAGATTGAGGACCGGCTTGCTTTCTTTTAGGCATGGCAGAGAACCTTGTTACTGTTACCTCAGGATGTATCCTTGCCATTTGCCATCACGAACTGCTGCGGCTAGCGTACGATTTCTCAGATCTACTTCTAACCCTGTAGCTATAACGTTGGCCTGCTTCACCGAGTCAAACTTTAGTCGATTCGGGCCGAACGTTTGCTCAAGATGCAATGGTTGCCACTGCTCTCCGTCGAATATTCGTCCCACAATGTTGCCACTATATTTGATGCCATTCTTGGGATCGAATACATATTTGAGCCAAACTGTCCCGGGCTTAGGAATTGATTTTGCACTCGCGAGCGGAGCTTCCGCGCCCCGGTAGATCGGGCCTGATACCAGGAGTAGTTCTGGTGATTGGAATCTGGCGAACTTCTGTGAAGCCTCGACGTGGCTTAACTTATAGCCGGATCTGTGTTCGTCTTTGAAGTTATCTTCCCAGGACATGACTCTTCCGGTGTGCGACCGCAGCAACTTCTGCATTGCTTCTTTCTTCAACGCCATGTGAAATTCATTGATTCCATGATAGAGCTGATTAATTGCCGGATTCCAAAAATCTGCATTTTTCCAGTCTCTGTCTGCTTCCGAGTAGATCTGAAAAACAAATCTGAGTCCTTCTCCAATCTTGGTTTTTACGATGCCCATCCACACGTCGCCATTAAGATAAGGATCGGACGACAGATCTTTTGACAAAAAAATCCTGGACGATATCGCAATTCTCTGCGGTGCAGATCCTCGTTCCCATGGCTTCGAGAATGCAACAAACTCAGTCTCGTTCGGAGGCGAATTTTGAGGTGCATGAATTTCGTAGCTTCCCAGCGATACCAGCTTCAATTTTGGCTGTCCGATTTCAGTCAGTCTTTCTACAGTCGTCAGAAATCGATCGGTTGGCGCTGCGAATGCACCTCCTGCAATTCCCGCTACACCGGAGAGTGAATAATCAAATGCTGCTGCGCCAAGTTTGTCGCCCATCTCTATTTTGATACTCGGCAGATTGCCAGGCTTGTTCCAAGCTCTGACCATCGGTCCTGCGGTTTTGCCGGCGAGGTCGGCGCCCATCACTCCGGCAAATATTGGTGGTGCCCACCTGCTCGCTAAGGCTATTAGAGGAGCGCATGACTCGCCTAAGATGATCGGATTGCGTACGATCAAACCGACTGCACAACCCGCGACCGCGAAACAAGCTGTTTCCGCTGCGGTTTCAGGCAGGTTCGATGCCGCGCATTTAACTCTGTTGCTGAAACCGGCTCCTATACGTTTCGGCATTTCGCCAAGCAGCTCGCTTTCTGCGCAGATTCTCTCTGAAAGGCTTGGGCTGTGGTCAGCAGATTTCGCACAGCGAAGTTCATGCGGATATTCGACTGTTTCGTGCATTTGTTTGTCCTCGTAATTTGCAGTGCGTTGCAAATCTACTCGTCGAAGAATGAACTGTCAGCCCGAGGACCACGGTACAGTCTTGTCATCGCACGGCTAGCGCAGAGATGCTAGCGCTCTTCCTACCTTTTAGGTTCGATAAAAGGCTTTATTGGCAATCTGTTAGAACATGCGGTGGGCAAACATATCGATTTCCCGCCTCAATTCGGGCACCAGTATTCGCATTCCTGGGTAGATTTTCGTGGAATGGATGCTAAAAATACTGGTCGCTCGGTTTCGACTATTTCGAGAATTCGCGTTAGGCTGGAAATCAATGTTTTGTGATTTCGGAGAAAGGGCTTTGTGGGGGCAGAACGTCGGGCTGCGCTTGATCGTAAAGCTTCCAAGACTGGAAACAGCGTTCTTGATTTGGTATCAATTGATGCTGAATGAAATCGAGATTTTCGTTTTCGAAGGCGCTTATGGCGTCCATGTACTCACCGAGAAAATCTTCTTCCATCTTGCTCAACATCGCGATGCTCAGCTCATCTCCGATTATGCCTGCCAAGGCATCTTTCAAGTTGGCGAGCGTATGCCATAAATCAATGTGCGGCACTTCATCGCCAAGCCGAACGACATAATCACGAAGTTTTTGCTCGTTTGCTGCATGCAATTTAAGGCAGAACTGCACTGTTTGCAAAACGCTCGGGTCTTTGAGCACTTCCGCGCAATGGGTGTAAGTGTTTACCGCCGATGCTTCGCCAGACCAGAGTGCCTTGAAATTTTCGAGCGGGTCCCTTCTAACCGGGCTCTCACTGAAAATGAACTGTCCGCCCCTCAAATGCCACATATGCACGTTCCTTTATAAGTCAATCTCTTCAATACTTGGAATTAGACGCAGTCCCTTTCGTTTAGTGTCACTGAAAACCCGCGGAATCGTCCTCTGTTCCTAAGAGTCTGGTCATATTGAAGGGGCGATGGCGATAATTGGCTGCTCCGCACACTGGAAATGCTGGGTTGCATATAAATGGTCTGATAGATGAACAGCGCCACACAGAAAGCCGCTTCAAGCCGCCCTGGCTATAACTTGCCGGAAGAGTCTGAGTATCTCAAGAAAGTACTTCGAGCTCATCTGCGGTATGGGGGATTCGAAAAAGGTCACGCGGTAGATGTAGGAACCGCAGGACGAGAGCCCCGTCTCACCATCCGTGAATCCAAAATGGGAACTAGAAAAATGCTTTACTCACTTATAGCCTTGTTACTCGCAATCTGGGTTGTCGGTCTATTCATGCACATCGGTGGCGGTTTCATTCATACGCTGCTCGCAATTGCTTTGGTTATCTTCGTCTACGACCTCCTCGTCGGTCGACGAGCGGTCTAAGACCAAAGAGGCGGTGCCACATTTCTTAGATGGTCCTTGCACAAAACAAGTAAGGCCCCAGCGGTCCTCTATTCGCTCTTAACGGTGGGCGACTCATTCGAAAGGATGGGTCGCCTTACCTCGTCAAGGGCTTGTGTTCTAAGCGGGTCTTGAATGCAACGCCTGGCTGGGCGGTGCATCCAGTATCGTACTAATACTCGACTCGGTGCCTATTCGTTCAGTAACGGGCAACAATGCCGAAGGCGAAATCAAGTCATTGCTTGTTGTTGTCATCTGCACCCGTCCTAATTAATCCTACTGCCGAGTTAAGATAGTGCGACTGCGGGAGGATTAGTATGGCTTCGCGAACCAACACGGCAATTTTGGCGGCTACGATGCTTTTGACCTTGGTTTCACCAGGAGCGTGGGCTAACGCACCTGATGAAAAGGCGTCGTGCAAATCTTTCGTGCAGGGGTTCTATGACTGGTACGTCAAAGCAACCGGCAAGGACAGCAAGCACTCATCGCTTGAGGTCGCCATGATGAAGCGTCCCAATGATTTCAGCCCGCTGTTACGGACAAAGCTCAAGGCAGATCTCGATGCATCGGCAAAATCAGCTGACGGAATCGTCGGATTGGATTTCGACCCTATTCTGTCCAGCCAGATCGATCCAGAACCGTATCACGTGGGGAGAGTGATGCAGAATGGTGCTGTGTATCGAGCCGAAGTTTATTCCCGCGTTGAAGGAAAGTTGTCCAAATCTCCGCACGTGTACCCTGAACTCAAAGAAGTAAGTGGGCACTGGCAATTCGTCAACTTCCATTACAAGGACGACGGCAAAGACGAAGATCTCATTTCGATACTTAAGAGTCTTGCCGCTGATCGCAAGAAGTATGGCAACAAAGGCTAAGGAACGGAATTATATTACGCGGAGCTCCAGGTGTCGACTGTATTGCCGGCGGTGACTTGTGGACATATTCACCAATGGCCGGAACCGCGCGGACATGTCCCAAAAACCAGCACTCATCGAGGCGGAAAACTGACTCAGCGTGCCTGTGATCGTTAGAAGACCGTCTTCCTTGATGTTCCGATAAGTTGGACTTCTCAGTAACGATGACGTGTTCAACCAGTTTTCACAGAATGCTTCTATACTTGATATCGGCTGACATAGTGTTCATGAGCCGCTGTTTCCGCTGTTTGTTTTCAAACTTGAGCCGTTGTACTTGATCGTGGTTCGGCGCCTAAAGAACCATCTGCGGTGCCTCACGCTTGCGTACTCAAGCTGCTCTCTTTCAGTTGTGCTCTTCAAAAAGACGAATACCGGAGGTTGCATTGAGATTCACGGATGTGCCTTGCAATACCTCAACTCTTCAGAGTTTGCCATGAACTTGTTAATTGTTTTGCAGTCCATGGAGGGAGTCGACGCCCTTTCATACTGCGTAGCGACGTAAGCTGGGCTTTCTGCTGATCGAGCACAAACACTACATTAACAAACACGGACAGGACATGCCGGAGATTCGCAATTGGAAGTGGAAAAACGCCGTATGAATTCAAAAAAGCTAACAGAGCTCGATGCTAAGCCAGGCGTGGAACCCGGCCCAAAGACAGCCGCAATAACCGCTGCGAAGGCCAACCCAAAGACGAAAGCGAAGAACGACGCGAATGACGCTCTAAAGTCCTTGCCCATGCCAGAACTAGAGAAACAGCTGGACTCGTCTCCTGCTGGGCTCACCCAAGCCGAGGCCATGAAGAGGTTGGCCAAATACGGTCCAAACGACATTGAAGAAAAGAAAACCAATATGTACCTAAAATTTCTTAGCTACTTTTGGGGACCCATACCGTGGATGATTGAAGCGGCTGTGATTCTATCCGGCGTGGTCGGGCACTGGCCTGATTTCTTCATCATCCTCCTCCTGCTTGTTGCCAACGCCGTAATCGGATTCTGGGAAGAACGCGAAGCTGGCAACGCCATCGCCGCTCTGAAGTCTCAGCTGGCGATCAAGGCTCGGGTTATAAGAGATGGTAAGTGGCTCAATCCGGCTGCGCGCGAGTTGGTGCCTGGTGACGTCATTCGTTTGCGCCTCGGCGACATCGTGCCGGCTGATGCGCGCTTACTTGTCGGCGACCCGGTCGAGGTGGATCAGTCCGCGCTCACAGGAGAGTCGCTGCCAGTTGAGCGTAAATCCGGCGATGCCATATTTTCCGGCTCGATTTTTCGTCAAGGTGAAATAGGCGCAATGGTCTATGCGACTGGAAGTAATACCTACTTCGGCAAGACAGCTGAATTAGTGCAGGACGCCCACACCATTAGCCATTTTCAAACGGCGGTGCTGAAGATTGGCAATTACTTGATCGTGCTGGCGTTAGTCTTGGTGGCGGGGATAATTGCTACCGCTCTCATTCGCGGTGACAAACTTCTAACTACGGTGCAGTTCGCTCTGGTCCTGACCGTTGCCGCGATTCCGGTTGCCATGCCGACTGTGTTGTCTGTAACGATGGCAGTCGGCGCCCGTTTGCTCGCGAAGAAACATGCGATTGTGAGCCGGTTGGTGGCTATTGAGGAATTGGCTGGCATGGATGTGCTATGCGCCGATAAGACCGGCACCCTGACGCAGAACCGGCTTACCCTGGGTGACGCGTTCAGCCCAAGCAATGTCCCAACGGATCAGATCATATTGTCTGCCGCGCTAGCGTCCCGTGCGGACAATAACGACACAATAGACTTGGCTGTTTTGGCCGGAGTGAAAGACAAAGACGCACTGAGCCGATACCAGTCCCTCCATTTTCTGCCATTTGACGCTGTGCATAAACGTACCGAAGCAACCATCAAAGCTACAGATGGGAAAACATTCAAAGTAACAAAGGGAGCGCCACAAGCGATCATGGTACTGGCCGCCAACGCTTCCCAGGTGCAATCTTCTGTGGAGAAAGCGATCAAGGAATTTGCAGCCCGCGGCTTCCGGTCGCTGGGTGTTGCGCGGGCCGATGGGGAAGGTCAGTGGCAGTTTCTTGGAATACTTCCGCTATTTGATCCACCGCGAGAAGATGCTAAAGCAACAATTGCGACAGCGGCAAAGATGGGCGTAGAAGTCAAAATGGTTACAGGCGATCAACTGGCGATCGCTATCGAGACTGCAAGGAAATTAGGGCTGAGGACTGGCATTCTTGATGCAGCTGGTCTAGGGGACGTTAAACATCAAGAGTCTGAGGCGATGGCCGAATCTATCGAGAAAGCCGATGGCTTCGCCCAAGTGTTTCCCGAACATAAATTCCACATCGTTGATGTATTGCAAAAGCGCGGTCACATTGTCGGCATGACGGGTGATGGAGTAAATGATGCTCCCGCCCTCAAAAAAGCCGACTGTGGTATCGCTGTTTCAGGCGCGACGGACGCTGCTAGAGCAGCGGCTTCCATCGTTTTGCTAACGCCAGGGCTTTCGGTGATTATCGACGCCATCAAGGAAAGTCGCCGTATCTTCCAGCGCATGAACAGCTATGCAATTTACCGCATTGCTGAGACATTCCGTGTATTGTTTTTCATGACGCTGGCGATCTTGGTCTTCAACTTCTATCCTTTGACGGCAGTGATGATCGTCATGCTTGCCTTGCTGAACGACGGCGCCATCTTGTCCATTGCTTACGACAATGTTCATTACCAGGATCAGCCTGAGTCCTGGAATATGCCCCTGGTGCTCGGGATCGCCACGGTTTTGGGCGTTTGTGGGGTAGTGTCTGCGTTCGGTCTCTTTTTTCTCGGCGAACGCGTATTTCATCTCGATCGCGCGCACATTCAGACACTGATGTATCTAAAGCTGTCCGTGGCCGGACATCTGACCATCTTCCTGACGCGCACGCGTGGGCCGTTCTGGTCCATACGCCCCGCGCGAATTTTATTGATAGCCGTGCTTGGCACGCAGATTGTGGCAACATTGATAGCTGTTTATGGGCTATTTATGACACCGCTTGGTTGGGGGTGGACAATGTTCGTCTGGGGCTATTCAATAGCATGGGCTCTCTTGAATGACCGTGCAAAACTGCTCGCATATGCGGTTTGGGATAAGCGTCAAGCCAACAGACCAGGGAATGTGACCCCACCAAAAGACACCACAGCCACTAATTCTGCTCCTTCTAAAGCCAAGGAATCCGATTCTGTTGCACCTAGAGTGACGATACAACCAATTCAGTCAAAGCTAGCAGACCATTAGCATTTCATAGAAGGGATTGCTAAACTTAACATCTGTTTCTAAACAAGGACCAATTCGTGAAGCCAGCAAACACGCTTCTGGAACAAACCGGAACCACGATATTTACCATAATGTCAGCGCACGCTGTGCAACATGGTGCGATCAATCTGGGGCAAGGTTTCCCAGATACCGAAGGACCTGCGGACATAGTTCAAGCCGCTGCCAGCGCGTTGCTCGATCAACGCAATCAGTATCCACCTCTGACAGGAGTGCCTGAACTTCGATCGGCTGTGGCTGCCGCCAACAAGCGTTTCTACAATCTGGATATCGATGCAAACGCTGGCGTTGTGGTGACATCCGGCGCCACGGAAGCAATTACTGCTTGCCTGATGGCGCTGCTAAATCCGGGCGACGAGGCAATTCTCATCGAACCGCTATATGACACGTACCTTCCCGTGGTGAAGATGCTCGGTGCGACCGCTAAATTGGTGCGACTCGATCCTCCGAATTGGAATTTGCCACGCACGCAACTGGCGTCAGCGTTCTCTCCCAAAACTAAATTGCTGCTTCTCAACAGCCCCATGAATCCGACAGGCAAAGTGTTCACCGAGGAAGAACTGCAATTCATCGCATCGCTCGTCACTAAGCACGATGCCTACGCCGTTTGTGATGAAGTCTACGAACATCTCGTGTTTGAAGGAGCGAAGCACATTCCGTTAATGACGATGAACGGCATGGCTGACCGATGCCTGCGTATTGGAAGCGCAGGAAAGACATTCGCGCTCACTGGCTGGAAGGTTGGATATGTTTCCGGCAATCCGAATCTTATCTCGCTGGTTGCGAAAGCGCACCAGAATCTGACTTTTACAACGCCTCCGAATTTGCAGCGCGCGGTCGCGTTCGGTTTAGCCAAACCAGATGAATACTTCGCCGGATTGGCAGCTGAACTCAAAGTCCGCCGGACGATATTAGAAGAGGGATTAACGAGACTCAAGTTTGTCACACTTCCCGGTGACGGCAGCTATTTTATAACTGCTGATTTTTCCGCCCTTGGATTCGACGGCAGCGATCTCGATTTCTGTCGTGCGATGACTGCCGAAGCCCGGGTAGCAGCGATTCCTATCTCTGCCTTTTATGTTGAGAATCCGCCCACCCACTACGTGCGTTTCGCCTTCTGCAAACAACCCGCCATCTTGCATGAGGCCATCGAAAGACTGGAAACCTGGCTTTCGCAAAGGCGGGCCCGATGATCTCAGTCATAGTTCGCTCGTTTCATACGGATTCTCCTCACGCCAATCGGTAGTCGAGTGGTATTATGGGATTTGATTTCTGAAAAAGACCTGAAGCCGCTTCAGTGTGCACTCAATTACCATCGGAGCCGAGTTCAGGTTATACAGAGCGCTTAGAGCCTGCAAACCGCCGAAAGTGATAGAACGCCTGGATCTCTATTTGCGTCGGCAGCCGAAGGACAATACCAGCGCGAAGTGGCAGATCAAAGTTGGGTGTCAGCAGATGCCGGTTTAGGTTTAGAATCAAATCCGCAATTCGTGGGTCGGCAAATAGTCTGCATGCAATCGATCTGAGTGTGTCACCTGTCTGAATCACATATTGCGTGCGGTTTTGTGCTTGAGTCATCGGCATCGTTTGCGATTGCGATTGCTGGTTTTGCTGGCTGGATGGTGCGGCGCTTGAGGGTGCCTCCCGTTTGAATGTAACTTCTTCATCGTCGTCGTCTTTGCGCTCTTGTCGTCTGTCGGAAACAGTGAAATTTATTCTCCACGATTGATGCACCGCATCACCCTCATGCTGAGAAGATTTGACAACTTCTACTTCTGACGGAACCAGTTTGCCTGGCAGGTAGTAAATTTTTCCGCGTTCGCCGCTCTCGCTCAGGGAGCTACCCAATAGCACCTCAAAACGGCGATCTACCTGTCGCGGGCCCAGTTGCTGCGGTTCCGTTCGACGCGGTTCAAGCCTCGTATCCCACTTCCGTTCTTCGGCTTCAACCTTCGCGATAAGCTGCTTGAGTGCCGCCGTGGGGTGTGATGCATCCGCTGCCGCTGCGGCGCCGGAGCGATTGATATTATTGATTCGTGCTACATCTTTGACGGAGGGGGCAACGTCACCAGAATCACATACTGCCGGACCGCCATTAGATGCTGTGCGTTTTGCAGTGGCTACTTGTTCCGTCGCATTGTTGTTTCCACCCTCGGACCTGCCGCCCTGTGACTCCCTGGCAGACTTGCCTCCGATACCTGTTCCCTTTGACCCATCATCATTTCTCCTGGACAGTCCGAAGTCTCCTTGGAGTTTTCCTGCGATTTTCCAATCCCAGTGGTCTATCCATCGGTCGATTCTGATTGCGCTGACCCACTTTCCGATGGAACTCCAATCGACTGTGCGAATTGCAGAAATCAATTGACCGGTGAAACTTCCATTTTTCGGACTATTATCTATGGCATCGACTTTTTCGCCACGTTTGCCGCCATTGATAGACTTCTGACCGTTGCGGGTGTCGGAACAGCCATTCTGAATAGCGGTGCCTGTATCTGTGTGGAATCCTTTCCTCACTCCGCGGGCGCCGGCACTTTGTTCAGCTCGCTCGCCCTGTTTTGAGGCTGAAGCCGTCTTCGAGCCCATACCCACTCCGTCAGAGCGGCCTGTCGCATTCTTTATTGAAGCCCCAGGCTCTTTCTCTTGTTTGACGCGACCGCCAGCGGTGCCACCACCGCTATAGTTAGTGCCGCTTTCGCTACGCTGTCCGGCCGCCTTACGTGCATTCTCCATAAGGACGGCACTATCGGCCTGATTGACCGAATGTTGCCGATTGCTCAAGGAGGCTTCCGAAGGTTGAGCTTTTAGGTTGCTCGGTTTGTAGTCGTTGATTGCGGACATAGTTGTTTCATCTCTACGACCTAGCGATCGTCCGCATGGCGTTCGATTCGGCTCACAAGTCTCGGACTTATGTAAGATTTCAGGCTGAATAGCACTTTCAGGTTTGCGGCTGTCCGGCATAGCATTTCTGCTTTCCGGCATAGCATTTCTATGGATGTCGAAACCGTCATTCTGAGCCATGACTCTTGGGTCACTAAATACATGCTCTTTCAAATGACCTTCATTTGGAACCGTTCCGCGCAGGTTAGCTTCTCGCGGTGGCGCATCAACTATGACATTGTGGCTAGCGGAAAAATTATGCGCGAGCGGCATATCTGCCGTCGGTTGTAGCGATGGTTGCGCTGATTGATGAGTCCCATGCGCATCTACCAAAGATTCCTTGAGCTTCTCAGCACCTGCATTCCGTTCAAATGAGTGGCTAACTGATTGTTCAAGCTGACCATGATGTGTGATCGTGTCAAGCCCGGCTTGTTTACTTTGTTCTTCAGGTCGAGGGAAATCATTCCGTCGTCCGTCGGTTGCGTAATGCGATTCTTCGTTGGAAGATATTGCACGCTGCGTTTTTTCGCTTACGTGCGCAAACACCTCCGGTAGGTGCGTACTTATCGAATCGTTCGAGCAATGCATTGCATCGCATTGAGCTTGGCTATGACGGTCTGCAACCCGCAGACCCCCAGATTTGGCTTCTATCTGTGCTGTGGATGAACTTTGCTCCAAGTGAAGAACAGGTAGCGAACCGACGTGGCTATCTCTGACGGCATCGCGGGCCTGTTCTTCTTGTAAAAAGCGGTTGCCGTTCAATCTCGGTTGCGCGGCCCTCTGTTCCGCAGCACGTTCGGAAGAATCTGAACCCTTCACGTAATTTGTTGCAGCGTAATCAGGCTCTAGATCTTTCTTCTTTGGTTTTGCAGCGGAAAGATCTGGTGGCAAAATTGAATGTGAACTTGGGAAATGGTTCTCGAGCGTCTGCGTGGCTGCCACGTCTTCTCGGTTATATTCGTTCCAAGCGGTGCCAGGTGATTTTCTTGTTGAGGGCTGATACGCTTCCTTGACACAGGTCGCAGAGCCTTTTTTGCTCTCCAATTCGTAGACATTCGCCTCGCGATTGTGAATGCTGCTGTTATCAAAAGGTTCGGTCCATGTCATGGAAAACGTTCCGGCGATCTGAACGTTATGATTATGCCGACCTATTTCTGTACAAATCCTGAGTGATTTAAGGAGCGGCTCCCACCGCCTTGAGCGCATCGTAATCGACATCTGCCAGCTTCTGCCGCCCGGACTTGAAATAGCAATGTCCGCGCAATCTAAGTGAGTTAACGTAAACTAAGTCACCCGTCTTAGATAAGCTGATGGCCTTGTTGGCATCGGTGATTCCTCTGTCCCATTGCTCCAAGCCGGAATAGTCCGAACCCCTCGAGAGCCAATAAAAGGCATTGGTAGGCTGAAGGTGAATAGCCTGTGCGTGATCTGGGACGGCCTCCGCATAGTGCTTATTCTTCCCGTAAATTCTCCCGCGCTCGCAATAGTTTGCAGCGGAAGGAGACTTCTCTATGGCTCGCGTCGCTTTTGCAATTTCAGCTCTGGCAGCCGCGCTCAATTCGGGAGCTTTGTAAGTCTTATTCGACGGCTGTTGCGCAAAACAGGCAACACAACTCAAGAGGGAAATGATTACAAGTGTCGCGAATTTATTCATATGTACATGAGAATACCAAATTCTAGCAACGTTCAGCATAGTTGACCGCAGTTGGAGCCGTCTGAATTTTGGCGTTGTCCTCACCGGGTTCCGCTCCAACTGAACCCTAACGGTGCTGGTGCAAGTGACTCGTTCACCGGATCCACATATGAGGAATGCCCGTTTTATATTCGAACCTGATGTGACCACCCAGTCTCAATCTCAGTCGTCTGGAGAAGCGGTCAACAACTCGGTTACGAACGATACAGATTACTAAGTGGTTTCACCATTCCCCTTTTGGCGAACCTGCCGCATGCTTTCTATCTCTGATCCACTAATAATGACACTCTGGCAATGAGCAAAGCCGAATTTTGCGAGCTTTCCGGCGACTCCTATTCCCTCAATTCACCGAAGGGCATTGAGGCAAAGGTTTACGAGCAACTTAAGCCGAGCACTGTCAAGGTTCTGCATGGGCTGTCGTTTGGCAGTGGCATCGTGCTAGACCCGCAAGAACACATCGCTACCGATGTTCATGTAGCTTTGCAGAATCGCCATCTGCAAATTCAAACGCCGAATGGTCCGCTGGACGCGTTTATCGAAAAACTAAATGTGATTGACGACGTAGCAATTCTTTCCGTACCGGGACTGAGCAAATCCGGGTTTAAAGCCGCTAAGCTGAAGGTCGATGCCGGATTGTCGCTTGGCACAACTGCCTATTCCATGGGCTTTCCTAAGGCACTGGAACTCGGCGTTCCTTGCATCTCTCATGGACAGATTAGCGATGTGGGTGCGCTGATGGAGATTACTCGAAAAGCATTTCCTAATGCGGAGTTCTTAACCAGCCTCGACGTGATGCCCGTGATACAGGGGCACTCTCTGGGACAATTTGTGTTCAATCATCGTGATTCGTTCGCGGGCAAAGCAGACAAGTTAGAGGCAATCGCTGTAGAGAACGGTGTTCCTCACCGTTTTGGAAATGGTACATCCGGCGGTCCACTCGCCGACGAAGGCGCCGATGTTATAGGCATGAATGACGGCGTTCACAAGAATCAGCAACTGCTGGCCACCCCGGCTGCCAAAATTGCTGAGACAGCGAGCAGTCCATCGCGTTTGCGCTTCGTTTACGCCTCAAATCAGCTGAAGAGCATAGAACCTCTGGACCCCTCCGACAAGGTCGCCTCTGATGAGGCAGCCCTAGCCAATCTAGTGCTGGCTGACAACGAACATCCGGCGCCACCCCAATAGTATTAGGATAGGGAAAGTGTTTCCCGAGACCCTGTTATGCTGCTGAAGTTCGTGAGAAGAATCGGTGAGTTTTCTGAATCGCTGATGACCGCTCTTTGGGAACGCCGGCAGTAGAGGCAAACGCTTTCCACTTCCAAACAGAAACCATAACTTCGTCTAGGATTTCTATATATAAGCTATAAATGGAAGATCATGATTGCAGTTCAAATATGGTCTGTTAAGGGTCAAAATGACAATTAACATAGCATTAATGAGCTTTTATGGTGATTCAGTTGGTACGGCGATGCTATTCATCCTGAGCACTCATCTGAATAGTGGTGCTTGCGGCGCAACTCTACGACTTATGGCTCAAGTGCCGCTTTTCCTACGGGCTGCAATTTACCGTCACGGAAGACAGGATTTTTTTGATTCGCTCCGTAGTAGTTCCAGCTGAAGTAAATTACTTCGAGCAAGCGGTCCTTTTTTGTCCATGCTTCAAAGTACCGCATAAGTTCTTTGACTGATTTCGCTTCCGCATCTTCATCGGGATTGAACGTTACTCCCCATTCCGTTAGCCAGCAGGGTTTACCCGCATTGGAATTGGGCGGACAGCCATAGGCGCAGATCGCATCGACGTCACTTTTTCTTGCTGCTGCGGTCGGCTCTTTCGGGTAGCAATGAATGCCGTAGATGTCGACGAGTTTGTCCAATCCGTGCGCCTTCAAAAACTTCATCGTGGCATCGAGGCTTACACCATCGAGTTTTTGTTTGGGTGGTGGCCAGCCGTGAAAGTAAACTAGCCCTCCTAATACGATGGGGGTGTTTTTGTTCAGATGAGAATGGTCCCTGACTTCTTTCAATGCGGCCAGGCAACTTAGATATTGCAAAAATCCTTTCGCTACTTGTTTCGCTTCTGGATCTTTTGTGAGATCGTCATATTCAAAAATTCGACCTTGCCCCGGTACTGGAAAGTCACCATTAAAGTCGGCCCAGTTGAACTCATTACCGAGTTCCACCCCCTCCAGCACTATACCTTGCTTATCAAGGTCATCGAACAGGGTCTGAAAGTTCTTTTTTGAAATCTCCGGATCAGCAAGAGACAGTAGGTCAGCTGCACGCATTCCATATTGTGTTGATTTAGGTCGAGCGTGCGTGCTTGCCGGATAACCACAACCGACCAGGAGATCTATCTTTATGCCCTTGTCGTACAGACGTTTGGCAAAATCCAGATAGAAAGCCGGGGGATTATGGAACCCGCATCTTATGACCTTTACCTTTCCTGTCACTAACTGATCAATCAGTGCATCACGCTGCGGATCGCTCCAGACCTGTATGTTTGTATTCATTCCAGTTACTAGTTCGGCTGCACAAACTCGGCTAGCCATCACCATCATCATCATCATCGATGCACAAACCGCGGAGAACAAGCGGATTGAGAAGAGCTTGATTAAGGCATTGCGCATTTGCATAGAGTTACCGTCGTTGTAATTTAGTGATGCAACAACAATGCTAGCAGCCAGTCAGAGGTGTCGCAACGATTCGGCACTGGTTCCGCGACCGGCAACCAACCTTTGCAATTCGTTAAGGGAATGAGTTTCTCAAAACGCTGCACTGGTGATGCCGGAACCGGAAAGCGCGCCGAGAGGGGGATTTTTCACATTGTCACAGGCGCTATGTGCAGCGAGAATGCCGGGAAGATCTTTTTCAACATCAATAGAGACAAAACAGTGAACGATATCCCGACTGCGATATCTGACAAGGTCGCTGCCGTTTGCCCTGAGAACGCAAGTTCAGACGTTTTTAGCTTTACCAAGGACTGTAAAACGCCCCCGGCGGAACGCTGCACAAGCAATGCGAAACCAGTTTTAAAAGATGCTGCTGACGAGAAATTTCTGGACCTTATCGAACACGCTCACTTCAACTACTTTGTTGATCAGAGCGATCCGAATACCGGTCTTACTAAAGACCGCTCGGCTGATTATTCACCCGCCAGTGTTGCTGCTGTAGGTTTCTCGCTTACCACCTATCCGATCGCTGCTGAGCGTGGCTGGGTTAGCCGAGCGGAAGCCGCCGATTACAGTTTGAAAGTGCTTAGAACTCTTTGGAACGTTCCTCAGGGCGAAGACGCGACCGGTGAAAACGGTAGCCACGGATTTTTCTATCACTTTCTCGATCCGAAAACGGGTACGAGAATGTGGAACAGCGAGGTGTCGACAATCGACACAGCCCTCTTGATGTCCGGCGTTTTGTTCGTCAAAGACTATTTCAATGGTACGTCCAAAGAGGAAACCGAGATTCGCGATCTGGCCGACAAGCTTTACAAGCGAGTTGACTGGCCATGGATGCTAAATTCGCAAAAGCGGCTCAGTAACGGCTGGACACCTGAGGATGGGTTCACTAAGTGGGACTGGCAAGGCTACAACGAAGCCATGATTTTGCACATACTTGGGCTGGGTTCGCCGACACATCCATTGCCTCCTGATGTCTGGAAAACTTTCACTTCCACTGAAAAGGTTAGAACATATGGTGGGCAAACATACATTGATTTCCCGCCTCAATTCGGGCACCAGTATTCGCATTCCTGGGTTGATTTCCGCGGAATTATGGATGCGAAAAACAAGTCGCTCGGCTTCGACTACTTCGAGAATTCGCGTCGAGCCACGCTCGCCCAAAACTACTACGGCATTATCAATCCCAACGGATTTCGATCATACAGCAATCTCGATTGGGGATGGACGGCCAGCGATGGTCCCGGTAGTACATTCGATAGACAAACCGCCACAGGAGCGCCTCTCAAGTTTCGCGGTTATTCCGATCGAGGCGCACCCGATTACATCGATGATGGAACCATTGCCCCGACAGCCGTGGCTGCATCCATCGCCTTCGCACCAGACGTGGTGCTCAAGACCTTGAAGTACTGGAGCACACTAAGACCCGAACTTTGGTCTAACGATGGCTTTAAGGACGCCTTCAACCCGACTGCCGTACCGAAGTTGCATTCTGGCTGGATAGACCCAGACCTGATCGGCATCGATCAGGGACCAGTTGTGTTGATGACAGAAAACTATCGCACTGGTTTGGTTTGGAACACCATGAAGAACGACAAATATCTAGTCCAAGGTCTCAAAAAAGCTGGTTTCACCGGCTCGTGGCTTGATTGTCGTTAGGCTGAGCTGCTGAGTCCTTTATCGAGCGCAAGAACGCGCGCAGGAATGGAAATTATTGCGCGCGGGTAGCAGCAATTCCTATGTCTGCATTTTATGTGGAAAATCCGCCCACACACTACGTGCGTTTCGCCTTCTGCAAACAACCCGCTATCTTGCATGAAGCCATCGAAAGATTGGAAAGCTGGTTATAGCAAAGGCGGGTTGCTCGAAAAGTGTGATCGTAACTTCCTCGCGTTTTTGCCGATCGAGTACTGGGGATTACCCTAGCTCGAACTCATTGGAACCTACGTATTCAGTCTCTCCTGATTGCTTTAGCATGCTCGTTGCTGGTATCAGGGTTGATTCTTATGCTGCGCCTATGGAAGAAAGCTTTCTCTGATAATTTGACCCTTTCGCCGCAGACAACGAGGCCTGCGACGGCCGCGGTACTCGGAATCGTGCCGGGATTGGGACAGTTATACAACGGGCAGTTCCTGAAGGCTTTCAATTACAGTGAATGTGCCGCCTTCAACTTCATACTCTTGTATGTGCTTGTCTTCAAAGACTCGATCGTCAAACACATAGAGCTTTGCGCAGCCGATGCCCACAATGCGCTCGCGCTGCAATACTTGTTCTGGAAGCTCGAGATAGCTCCGGCTACGCTGCCGATCCTGATTTTGCTTCTGTCCATGCTCGTGCTTCATTCAGTTCGCGACTCTTTCATAACTGCCAAACGACGTTCACTAAGAACGAACTCGACTAGGTCCGCAATCGAGTTGCGTGACGTGATTGGTTTCTCACTCATCGTTCATAAAATAACGTTTCTAGCCATATCGGTGCTGGTACTAATGATTCATCCACAGGATCCAGGTGTGAGTTATGCCTTTATATTCGAACCTAATGTAAGCTCCCATACTCAATCGCAGTCGTCGGCTGAAAATGCTCGCCCATTAAAACCAAGCACCAATCGACACAGCGGCACGCTCTCATCTCGCTCGCACAAAGCGACTTCATCAGTTAAGCAACGCGCGACAGTGCGAAGCAACAATTCATCAGAGCAGGCGCCACCTGATCATCTCATGCAACATGCGGCGGTTCCGTTTGCGTCGAATTACTACGTGTCAAATTGGCTTCTCGCGAGTTCGGCACTCGGGCGCCCGGGTCGTTCGACTACAGTGCGAGCCGACTTCATGATAGTTGCTCTTATCATCACACTGTCGCGCCGGTGTGGGCGAGTTGGAAAGAGGAAATCGGATCACGGTCTTGATCTAGCAGAGAGTGAGACTCTCGCTGGATAAAAGGAACCTGAAGCAATACGTCGTCGAAAAGGGCATTCGGAAGTGCTCTTGGTTATTTCTTCGGGGTGCAGTACTTGCACGGTGGGTAATCTTTGGTGTATGAAGGCTGTTTCAGATATTCTGCCGGGCTGTATTTCCAAAACTCTGACACCAACGGGTAAGTGTAGATTACTGTATTCTGCTTCTTGCCATTTTTGCTTTCCACCCGACTGACGTAAACATTGTCAATCGAGCTGTCGTAGGCATCAAGCTTTACTGGACCGCGCGGTGCGTCTTTTAGTTGCACCTTCTGCAAAGCGGCGAGTAATTTCTCTTTGTCTTGAACGTCACCGTGCCGTGCGGTAACGGCTTTGTCTATCCACATCATTGCTGTATAACCGCTTTCCGAAAAATAGCTGGGCTCTTCTCCGTATTTTGCCCGGTAACCATTCACAAAATTGTGGTTCGCCGGCGTGTCCAGAGCGGCGCTATAGAGGCTGGCACAAACGCCGCCGATTAGTTCATCGCCCATTTTGGGATAAGTTGATTCGTCAAAGCTCGCGGTCAGTCCGATCAGCGGTGTCTTGATGCCTGCGTCTCGTATTTGTTTGGGAATAAGTGGACCCGACTGGCCGACGTTGCATAAAAAGATGGCGTCGGCATCAGGCGGAATTTGTTTGATCAAATACCTGAAGTCTGAAAATCCTAATGGTGCCCAGAGCTTTTGAATGACTTGTCCGCCAGCTTGTTCGAAGCACTGTTGAAAGCCGCCGGCAACCTCATAACCGTAGCTATAGTCTGAGCATAGCGTAACTACCTTTTTGTATTTGAGAACCTTGTACACGTAGTCGCCGAACGGATGGGCCGGCAAGCTGGACGTGTAGCCGATGCGTACGAACCACTTTCTGCGGTTGCGTTGAGTGATATCGTCAGCCCCTGCGCTGACGACAACAAAGGGAATCTTGTAGTTCTCCACCGCCGGTGCCAGACCATAAAGTACATTGGAAAGATTCAGACCACTAAGAAGATCGACTTTATCTGTATCTACCAGCTTGTGAACTTTCGCTAGCCCGGTAGCCGGTGTGCTGTCATCACTCTCGATAATGACCTTTACGGAGCGGCCGGCCATTTTGTGATTTATTTGGTCCATGTAGAGTTGCATGCCCTTGGATATTTCCGTACCGGGTCCGGCCGACTGCCCTGATTGAGGTACGATGTATCCGATCTTGATCGGTTCTGCGTCTTCCTTCTCAGCGGCAATGACGGGAAGACACGCTACCAGCATGAGCAACAAAAGCCAGCTAATGGTCGCTATCTGTTTGTGGAAATCAAGCTTACTTTTCACGCTGCTCCTCTCAAAGTTATAGGTTGGGGCGAAGCTGCCCAGGAATTTGATCGATATGTTTTTGCGTGGCTTGTCATCGTTATTCATTCCCTCTTTGCCCTCCTCGACGCCGGTTGATATCGTAGCCTAAACCAGGTCAATTAGCCGCCATATAGGTAAGCTCGAACACGCTGCGGCGCATTATGAGCGGCGGTGCGAACGCGACGAGGGCTATTGGGCCGGAATGCGTGCCCCGAGAAGTTCGATGAATCGTGGATGCACTTGCGTGTTTTCTTTCTCAACGTGAATTCGCAGATCTTGTTGTACCGTCTCGATAGCATTAAGAGTTTGATCTCGCAGCTCGCTTTGGGCAAGCGTGTTGATCATCTGGCTGACAATGCCGAGTGCGTTGCCGCAACCGTCGTGCTCTTTCTCCATTTCTTCGAGACGGGCAAGCAGATCCATATCGGTTTGTGGCACAGGTCCGCCTGTTTCTAGAGCGATGCCGGTCGGAAACAATATGGTCTCTTCGTCTTTCAAATGAGTTTCGATCTTAGTTCTTACTTTCTTGAAGAGCTGCTGCGCTTCCTTTAACGATTCGTTGTCTGGGGAACCGGTTGAAAGTTCGTCTGTCAGTTCCGTGATTCTTGGCAGTTCTCTTCTCAACAGGCTGTGATGCCTGGCGACAATTTCTTCTACGATTTGTTTGAAACTAAATTGCATTTTCGCTCTCTCTCTTTTGCCGACTCAAGAAGTTGGAATCCAATTTTCGCCGCGCCTGAGAACAGGCAGCGTCATGGTTGATTCTAACGAACGAATTGAATCACCGGGGGGGCGGGGCTGTCGTGCTCATGATCAAACTGGTCTGATCGTGGCCGAGGTTTGCATTATACGCCAAACGGTGAGCAACCAACCTCTTCTCCTTGCGGGTATAACAAAGTAAATGCCTGGTTGAGGCGCTATGCGATTCCCGTTTGCCATTATTGTCATTTGCTTGTTCGCCGCCCCCGCCGGCTGGGCTGATCCACTCAGGGGTGGCATCGAACAGACGACCGTTCCTGGTCAAACTCAGCAAATGGTCTTGCCTGGGAATGCGTCCGGTTGGAATGCTCCGCTAAATCAGCAAACTGGTTCCCTCGATCAACGGCAGCAAGCACCGATGCAGGGGAACGCTTCCGGCAACAATCCTTTGCAAGCTAATGTCTTTGCTGACCCGGACGCCGGCAATCAAGGACTCGATATCGCCTGGGATCAATGGCGCAACCGACTGATGCAAACCATTCAAGCCAACACGGTGACGAGAATCAATGTACACGACGATGTGCAATTCGTCTGGGACCCTCGCACACAAATGATGCAAAGCCGCTATCCGAATGGAACGTCAGCTTGGTACTCATGCAGCGTTCTTCCTAACCTCAGAATCGTCAACATTCGTATCACCGGCTCATCTCGCTATCCCACCTACGATCAAGCGGTAATGCAAGCAATCAACGATTTGCAAGGCAACCCCATTCTGCAATACCCGCAAGGCTCCAGACGCCAGATCGTCACGCAGGAAGCCAGCGTTCGCACTGCTGGGGAAAGCAGTTCGCAGAACTATCAGTTTAATGACGTCGAGCGACAACGCCGCTGAATTGTCCCGTGTGAGAATTTGTGTCTCCCAAATTAGTCGCCTTCGAATCCTTGATAGACGAATGCTTCTTTTATCGTCTCGGCGTCTTGGTCAGTGACACCTTGCGCTTTCGCAATTTTGTACCAGCTTGCTCGCACTTGTTCGGTCATAACCGAGATGATTGACTTGGCCTCTTGTTTGTCGAGTAGGAAGCGAGTGCATTGGGACAGCAGGTTGCTGGCACTTGATAGGCGACCGCGGTCTCCGCACTCCATCGCCGAGTCTCTGTGTCGTGATACCGATGGTGATGGTGTGAGATCATATGCTGGTGAAAGTCTCCATTCGCGATCAAATGCTATTAGGGCGAAATTGCGGGGGTGATCGTCTGTATTTGATATTAGGGCATTGAAACACATTCGACGAAATAGCTCTGCGGCATCTCGTTTTGGCTCGGCGACGACTCTACGTAGTTCCTCAACAGCCAATCAATGGGTTACTAATGATGAATCGCGCACCAGTGGTGCAATTCCCACTCATGACCTGAGCACTTTGGAAATGATTCTCGGCGTTCAAGGGAACCGGGCAAACGAAACGAGCCTTGTGATGCCTGCAGAAAGTCTGAGAAACAGAGTCTTCAGCTTATAGGTTGATTGAGATTGAGGAACAGGAGTCTTCAGCTTAAATTGATTGAGAACATGCGCGGTCGGTACCGCCGCGTTGAATTGTGTAGTTCGCTCGGCATGGCGTAGTTGTCCCATAGTCGATTGCCATCAAATGCGCGACAGCGCACCACTATCCCAACTTTGAACAAGTGACTCCATAGGCACTTTTTCCGCTTCCCAAAAGTGACACAACTGGCACACGAGGGGCAAAATCACCCCCTTTTTTGCCACTGATGTGACTCATCTGGCACTTTTGGCAGTCCTAAAAAGTGACACAGCTGACACACGCTCAAGACGGCTTCTCGATAGACCCCTTGGGTGTCGCGCATGGTGCATCCGATCCCGCATCGGCATCCGTCGATTTGCCTGGGGCGGGCTCTGCTTATGCCTGCCTCACAATAGCGGTGCTAAGTTGAATGCCCGCCCGATTGTTCAGCATGTTTCGGAGAAACATGCAGCGAGAGCTTAGCGACGGCTTACACCATGAGGTGATGTGGTTGTCGAACTCCAAAGTTCACTTCAGTGGTGCTTGCTGTGCGATACTATTCCGATCCCGTTCCTCAAGTTAAATTGGAGAAGAAAAGAACATGAAGCGTACAAAGTCAAGTGTGGTGACGTTGGCATTGCTGGCCGTTCTATCCAGCCAGACTGCTGCACGTGCTGATAATAAGGGCGACTTGTCGGACGCGGTGCACGATTTCAAAGGATGCTATTGGGCTCAGATTGAAGTTCAAAAACTCATGACTTTTGATCTCTCGCCAGGCATTTGGACAAAAATGCTCGAAAAGGGTGGGTGGGGTATCAAAGATACTAGCAACCTTGCACGTGCCTTGAACGATTACTCCAAGCTGAATGGCTGGGGTGATTTCGAAGCAGCAGAAGACGCAAACAATCACGATCGGGAAAACAACAAACCTAAAGTCGAAGGCATGGTTGACGCCGCCAAAGACAAAATCGGGTTTACTCTCGTTGCTAACAACCTCAGGGGCACAAATGCAGAGTGGAACCTGACCCATCGCTACATGGCGGTTATAACAGACTTCCTTAACGATGGTCGTTGGAAGCCCAAAGGGGGCGCCGCATTCATTACGCTTGTGGTCAAACCGACTACGGACGTGACTGTGACCAAAAGTCCGGACGGCAAGCATTTTACGGTAACTGCACCTTCAGACCGTGACTTGCATGAGTGGGATACCAAAATAACGAAGGGTCTGCAAAGAGCAGGGGCATAGGTTTCCCTCAACTTAAAGCAACCCCAACAGCGCTTTCACGTTCAGGTTTTGAAGGAAAGCGTTGTTGTTCTCTTTTGCTGTGCGGCCTCAATTTGCTGTGCGGCAATGAATTTGCTGTGCGGCCCTCAATTTGCTGTGCGGCAATGAATTTGCTGTGCGGCCTCAATTTGCTGTGCGGGCAATGAATTTGCTATGCGGCCTCAATTTGCTGTGCGGCCTCAATTTGCTGTGCGGCAATCAATTTGCTGTGCGACCCTCGTTGTCAGAAATTGATGGAGTTCTCTGATCGTTTCGGTGCACTCTCAGCGGGCGCACTTGGGTGATCGATTGTGGCAGTAATGATCTTATCGTTGCGCGTGAGGCGCATCACAACGTCAACTCCCTGTACCACACCTCCGAAGATTGAATACTGCCCATTCAAATATGGAACCGCAGATTTGGTGATGTAAAACTGAGCGCTCGCCGAGTTTGGATCTTGGCTCCGAGCCATCGCGACCATACCCGGTCTGTCGTGATGGTATTGAGGACAGATCTCTAAGGGAACAAATCGAGGTCGTCCAGTTTGAGGATCGACAAAAGCGCCTCTACCCGTTCCACTCGGATCACCCGTTTGCACGCACCAGGTCTCTATGCGATGAAAGGTGTTTCCATTGTAATAACCGCGCGAAACAAGGTCTAAGAAATTCCCTGCCGTTTGCGGAACTCTCGACTCAAAGATGCGAATGCGAATCACTCCTTGCGTCGTCTGCAGAACAACATACGGATCATCTGCCTGACTTCCAGCCGGTTGGGCAGATCCGATGGCTGTCGCAATCAAACCCGCGAGCATGACTTGCGATTTCAGACGGCGAAGACTACTCATGACCAACCTCTTTTCGAGCATACCTAAGATTGTTTGGGACGTGCCTTGGGGTTCCTTCCATCTCTATTGGCGGTAATTTTGCGATTTCAGATGGCGAAGACTACTCATGACCAACCTCTTTTCGAGCATACCTAAGATTGTTTGGGACGTGCCTTGGGGTTCCTTCCGTCTCTATTCGCGGTAATAGTTGAGATTATATCGTGAGAGAGTGCCGGCGTCGTGGCTGGTCCCTGTTGGAGTACGAAACCTGAGGCGGACGCCGTTAATTGAGCTATCGAAAAGTAAAGTTGATGCTTGCTCTCGCGCGGTCTAACGATAACGCCTTGCCGTTTTAGTACAATAATCGGCTACATGGATACTGACGATTCCCCGCTGTTGAGTCGGCGGAGCTTTCAGCAGTGGCAGATTGTATGCGTACAGATGGTTTCTTGCGGGGGGCTCGTAATGAGTTCAAATTCGATCCTGGTTATGGGCGTTACAGGGCAGCTGGGAAGTCTGGTAGCCAAGTCGTTGAAAGGGAAGTCGATCCGCGTGACCAGTCGTCGCAAAGAGGACCTTCCCAAATTGAAGGCGGCGTACGGCGATTCTGTGTTTATGGATTTAGACGATCCAAGAACTTTTGGCGATGCTCTCGCGGGAGTGGAGTCTTTATTCATGTTGACTGGCTATTCGGTAGCCATGTTGGTTCAGAGCAAAGCGCTGGTTGACTCGGCCAAGAAAGCAGGCGTCAAGCACATCGTGCACTTGGGCGTGTTTACGCCGGAAGAAGATTGCTATGACCCGCATTTCGCGTGGCACCAAATGGTTGAAGCGTACATCAAACAAAGTGGTATCAACTACACTTTCTTGCATCCGAACTGTTTTATGCAGAATTTCACAGGCTTCTACGGCATGATCAAAAACGGCAACGTTCGCTTTTACGCCAACGACAAGCGCGTCGGTTGGATTGCCCTGGAAGATGTCGCCGATGCGGCTGCCAAAATTCTCTCTTCAGGCGCCGAGCATTATGGAAAAGACTATTGGTTCTCAACCGAGTTGGGCAACGTGCAAGATGTAGCAAAAATACTTTCAGATGCTACCGGGTTTAAGTTTATGCCTGACGCGCAACCACCCGAACAATTCTTGAAAGACATGGGCGTCGACCCGAAAACGATCGACCCGTACTTCTTCGGTGTTGAAGAAAGCTTCAAGCAAGTTGTCGACGGACGAATGAGTTATATATGTACGGTGCGCGATGATATGCCCATGCTGGTCGGTCGAAAGGGAATGACAATCGCTGAGTGGGCGGTGTTGCACAAAGATGAGTTATTCAAGGTCGCTGCGAAAACGGAGGAGTTGACCGCCTCACGTTCTGAATAAATGACCAAACAACACGACATACTTATTGATGAACTTGTAAAACTGCTGGAAGGCGGGAGCGCCCATGCGAGTTTTAAGGACGCGATCAAAGGTCTTCCTGCTGACATGCGGGGCATCGTAACCAACAAGCTGCCCTACAGTATTTGGCAAATCGTCGAACACATACGCATCGCTCAATGGGACATGTTGGAGTTTAGCAAAGACGGTTCCCACGAATCGCCCAAGTGGCCTGACGATTACTGGCCAAAAGAAGCAGCCCCGGCTAGTGACGCCGCATGGAAGAAGTCGATCAAGCAAATTGAAACCGATCTCGAAGAGTTCATAAGCCTGATGAAGAAAGCGGATATTTATAAACCTATTGCCCACGGAGACGGACAGACCATCTTACGCGAAGCCCTGCAGATAGCCGACCACAACTCATATCACACCGCCGAAATTGTTGTGATTCGCAGATTGTTGGGAGTCTGGAAAGCGAGCTAGTTCGTGGCGGCGAGAATATCGGCGATCGATCAATTGCCTCGCGCTTTTTTGGGAGCTTCGGCTGCCCGGCAGGTGGGACAAAGTATTGTTCCTCTTTTGTAGTTTCCAACGACATGAAACAACATCTGTGTCCAGCGGTGACGCGCGGGCGCGAAGCATCGAAAGGGCAATTCAATGTGACTGCCTGGGTTGAGATGTTTGGCGTTGGGAAACGCTCCCTGGCTACGATCGATGTACTTCGCTACATCTGGATACTTTTCTTTCAAGCTGTCTAACGGATGGAGTCGAAGTCCCCGACAAAATCCGCATCCGCTAAAGCCCTTTTGTGTGGACTTAACAACAGAGTCGATGGTGGAAGGGAAGACATGGTAACTAACCCGTGGGCACTGAAACTCTGTGGCCTTATTGCTCCTGGGGCGGACGCTTGTGGGATCGATCGGGCTGTTGGCCGCACGCATCATTTCAGCGACTTTTGGATATTTAGCTGCCAAGCTATCGCGATATAGTACTTTCAATCCTTTGCAGGTCGGACAGCCGTTCGCGCCCGCCTTCCAAGAACGCACGACGCTCGCAACCAGGGCCTGGAAATCATGGTCGGCGAATCGAAAGCACCGGAACCACATTTTCTCTTTGGTCGAATGCGGTCTGATTTGCCACGGTTTGAGTGAACCATTCTTTGTTGGATGCAACATCTTAGCGACGCCCGGAAACAACGACGCGAGGCTATTATCTAAAGCCGGCTGGTTCCTGTTTCCGTGACAGACTCCGCAACCGGTGCCTTTGTGGGTGCGATCGTACACTGTTGAGGTCCACTCATGCCCCACGCCACAGCTACCTTGCCAGACAAAAACCTCTTTTGAGTTTATCGAGATATCCGCTGGGGTGATTCGACGGTTTCTCTTCGGTTCTTCGCCTGGACGAAAATGGTTTTTAGGAAACCATTGTGCATTGGTCTTATCGGCGTTGGGGGGATACAGCATTCGGTTTTTGGTACGGTGAAATTCGGCAGCAATCTCCGGAAATCTTAGAGATAGTCGATTTTCGTCTGTCACGTAATAGCCCTGGCATTCCCTGCATTCGCCGTAGGACCTGCATCGAGTGGCAATTTTGGTCTCATACTTGTGTGAACTGTCCGTTCTACAAATCCAAGACACCTCCCTTTGAGAGCCGCACGAAACATTCTCCGGACGCAAGGGCCCATTCAGCTCGACATGCCAGTATTGTGCAACATCAGGACGGAGCGCAAGCAACGACTTCTTTGGGTCAACTACTTTTCCACCGCAGATATTGCACCCAGTTCCCTTGAGGGTGCGCGTTTGTACTTTGGTTTTGTAGTGGTGGGATGAATCTGTCTCGCACTGCCAGACCATTTCTCTTCCCGAGCATGCGCACACCATGTCGGCCGTAATGCCATTGTTTAACAGTGGATCGAGCTGCCGAGCCAGGTCAGGGTACATGGCAGCAAGTGAGTTGTATTGATTTGGAATAGAGGACGGCATGACACGTTTCTCGCTTAGTAACTGATTTGTGGTGCAATTCCCGTCAACGCCTTGCGGCCGCTCGCTGTGGGCCCTTGGTTATCTGGAATATCATTTCCCCCAACATACGAAAGAATCACGCCCTTAGCGAACTAAATTCAAGGTTTCGAGTAATCTGTCTAAAGATCGCCCCCTCAAACCTTGCTCCGCTGTTCTGATCCGCGTAGTTACATGCTTGATTCGGGTTTTCGAATAATCTATCGGAAGGTCGCCTCCCCCAGTCCCTGCAGGGAGCCCCTGTTCTGATGCGCAGTTACATGCTTGATTCGGGTTTTCGAATAATCTATCGGAAGGTCGCCTCCCCCAGTCCCTGCAGGGAGCCCCTGTTCTGATGCGCAGTTACATGCTTGATTCGGTTTTCGAATAATCTATCGGAAGGTCGCCTCCCTCAAACACTTCGAGAGCCGCAGCTTTGATGTGCGTACTTACATGCTTGAATCCAAAAGCTGTGGTCCGCAAAGGGAGAGAGTTTGCCTTGTTGCACCCGGCGTTTGGGTTGTAATTATCCCGGGATGGCCGCTCAAGGTATTTATAATAAGGTTGACGAAATTGCTGACATATCAGCCGGCGTCCAGATTAGACGACAGAAGGCAGGAAATGAATCTACAAAAACAGCTCATGGAACGGTTTGGCATCAATGGGGTCCTTGTCTTCAAACAGAACGAAGGCGGGTTGATCTCAGCTGTTGTCACGACGCCGACGTCAACCGCGGAAATTTACCTGCAAGGCGCGCATCTCACACATTGGCAGCCGAATGGGCAGGAGCCGGTTCTGTTTCTGAGCGAGCGATCGGCGTTTCAGCCAGGCAAAGCGATTCGCGGCGGCGTGCCGCTCATCTTCCCATGGTTTGCCGCTCGCACCGCCACACCGTTCTGCGATCGCACTGATGGCCCGTCGCATGGGTTCGCTCGCACCTCTGAATGGCTACTCGTTGAGGCGGGAAGAAGCAAAGATGACTTCGAGATGGTTTTCCGCTTGACCAACAACGATGCCTCCCGGGAAGTCGGATTCGAAAGTTTCAGCGCCACTTACAAAATCTGCGTCGGTTCAGAACTGGAGTTGGAACTGATTGTGGAGAATCAATCTGCGCAAACGTTCCAATTTGAGGAAGCGTTTCATACTTATTTGGCGGTTGGTGATGCGCGCAAGATCAGCGTGAGCGGATTGCAAAATCTTGAATATATCGACAGGGCTGATTCACTTAAATTGAAACGACATGAAGAAACGGAGTTTCACCTGAGCGGCGAAACCGATCGCTTGTTTGTTGATGCAGGAGGCAAAATCGAAATTGAAGATCCGGTGTTGAAACGCGTGATCTCTGTCGATAAGTTGAATTCGCAGTCTAGCGTAATCTGGAACCCCTGGGACCAGCTCACTGCCAAAATGAGCGACATGGCTCCTGACGGCTGGTCGCGCATGGTCTGCGTCGAAAGCGCCAACGCGAATAAGAACGCCGTGGTGCTTCCATCCGGCAAGCACCACACCATGCACGCCCGTGTAGCGGTGAGTTCCCTTTGAAAATGGCCGGTGCATGATACTAAGGCGCCAATTTTGCGATTGCGGCTGCATCTGATGTACGATTGTGCGCAGTCAGGTAGTTCGCAAGTGATCTTGCCAATTCGTTGCGCCACGTTTGGTTGGGGCCAAATGCAGCTGCCGAAATAATTGTCTCTTTGCCGTATTTGGCGACTGCGTCTAGATTCCCGTCAGCCTTGGCGATGTCCAACAACTTTTTATAAGCGTAATAGACGTCAGTGTTCGCTTTGTCAGGATGTCTCTTCAGAAGCTCCGCTAGCCCCTTTTCGGCCACTGCATTCGCGTGTGAGTAATCTGCAAGACCCTGGTACGCAGTGGCAAGGTCCTCATATGCGCACGGGCCGTATCTCGACTCGTCAAAGATGTTTAATTGCTCCACCAGCTTTACAGCCTTCTCTCCGTAATCAACACCTTCTTTGAACCTACCGTCATCGTTGCATATGCGACAGAGATCGATGTAGATCATGGTGCGTTTCCAGTCTGCCGGCAGCTGCAAGTCGTATGACAGAGCTTTGAGATAGCATGGATACGCGAGTCCGGGACGCTGCCAATCTCTATACAGAACCCCTAACTCTAGCCAGAGATGCACTCTAACTGCCGGCGACGCGCCGGTTAGTTCCGCTTTTTCAGCCGCCGCTCGATAGATTTGTGTTGCCTTCGCGAAATTATTGTGCAGAGCCCTTTCAGCATCGACTGCCGTTTTCGTCATGGGATCGAAGTCGACTGGCGTTGAGTTGAGAAAAGCAGCGCCAGCCAAACCGGCACCACAGATAATGGCACCTGCCGCTAACAGTCGAACGAGCATTGACTTGGTTTTCGTTTTGGCAACAGTATTCTTGGAAGGAGCCTTTCGGGGTTTGCTTATTGGTTTGTGTGATCGTATTGCTTCCAAGTCTCTTTGGAGATCCGCGGCCGACTGGTATCGGCACTGGGGATCTTTTTCCAGGCAGCGCATAATCACGTCTTGAAGCGGCTTCGAAATGTTTGCATCACTCGGAAATGCAGGCGGTGGCTGCTGCAGGTGTTTCAGGATTGTTTTGACCGGATTGACTCCTTGGAATGGTACATGCCCGGTCAATGCCTCGTACATCACACAACCAAGTGAGTATATGTCTGAGCGCATGTCCATAGACTCGCCCTGACCCTGCTCGGGGCTCATGTAGAGCGGACTTCCGAACACTTCACCAGTGCTGGTGAGAGCTTGCTCGGCGAGGTCAGCACTCGGTAAGATTTTCGCGATACCAAAATCAACTACTTTCACCAGATCGTTGCCGGCTTCGGTCGCTGACACGATTATGTTGCTGGGTTTCACATCTCTGTGCACGATATTTTTCGCATGGGCGTGCGTCAGGGCTTCGCATGTCTGGCTGAATATATCAAGCGCTCGTTGCTCTGATATGTAGATCTCTTCCCGCAAAATAGTGGCAAGATCTTTGCCCTCGATATAGTCCATAGTCAGATATGGAACGCCGGAATTCGTGGCGCCGTCATCGTAAGTTGCAACCAGGTTTGGATGCGTTAAGTCTTTGTTGGCCACCGCTTCCTGGTGAAATCGTTTGAGAATCTTCTTGTCCGATGCCAGGTCATTGCGCAGCAGCTTAACCGCGATGATTTTGTCGATCGCTTTGTCGTGCACTTTATAGACTGTGCCCATGCCACCGGCGCCCAGCTCAGACAGGATCTCATAACGCTCTCCCAGTCCGATGTCTTCAGAGGGAGTGGAACTGTGCCCTGGTGTCTTCGAACTGTCCCGCTTGTTGTCAGCTTCTTTGTGATGCTTCTCGTCCATGCAAGAGCATCGATTGTATGGAAAGAGCCTGCCGGTAATTGTTCCGTTGTTCTTGCCTGTGATCGGTTGTTTACAGACTATGCAAGTCTCGCCCTCTGCCGGTTGCTTGCCGGTAAGCGGTGGAACGGCATCGGGCAGCTCTGGCTCCGCCCTATTCTGCGGCGATTCAATGGGATCAGAGCTTTGCACTAACTCCGGTGAATCGGAAGATTGTTCTTTCTCCGCTAGAGCCGGTTTTTTTGGCCGCGGTTGTTTCTGTTGATCCATGTTATTTCCCGACTGACGGGCTTAGTACTCTATACCCTTATAGGACAATTTTCCGCCAGTAGAGCTATACATTAGCCAGACTTGGTTTTGCTCAACCTAATCACAGTCTTCTTTGAATTCGCGCCGTTCCACGATGATCTCGCGACTTTGACCGTCGGTGACCCCAACCACTTTCAGTTTGACCTTCGAGCCTGATGCTAGCAGCCCCAGTCAAATGGCTGCTCCAAAGATTCTCCATGCGGCGATTATGGAAGGACAGCTTGATTATGATCAGGCGTTTTCCGCGCTCATCAAATGCCTATCTGCGCCGTTGCCGAAAACGAAAGCGCCCGACAAGAATGTTCTCACCTTTGATGTGCCTGAACAAGCTC